>Ga0187893_10013064_pt1 | contig 11642 bp, 12 predicted proteins | sample MA1701074metaG_FD_139574 | JGI IMG/M metagenome (GOLD analysis project Ga0187893, IMG submission 139574) | White microbial mat communities from a basaltic lava cave in the Kipuka Kanohina Cave System on the Island of Hawaii, USA - MA170107-4 metaG ...
CAGTAGGAATTCGCTAGTCGACAGGCGGACAGACAGGGCTCAGGGGCTAGGGGTCAGGAAGGCAAAGGCGTTCCTGACCCCTCGTCTCTATCCGACCGCTCGGAGCCTCAGCCCCTGAGCCCCTGTCGATCCGTCTCCGGACTATTCGTCGTTCCTGGGAAGCTTCGACACTCTCCTTACCGTTTCTTGACATGCGTTCGGTCCGGAGTTCCGTCTATCCAATTGGCCGCTACCTTTCGGGTCCTTATGAAACTCTCCGAAACCGCTATCCGCCGCCCGGTGCTGGCCAGCATGATCTCGGCCGCGCTGGTCCTGTTCGGCGTCATCGGGTACACGCGCCTGTCGGTGCGCGAGCTCCCGGACATCGATCCGCCGATCATCTCGGTCTCGACTTTCCTGCCCGGCGCCAACGCGCAGGTCGTGGAGACCGCCGTCACCGACGTGCTCGAGGAAGAGCTGTCCACGATCCAGGGGCTACGCACGCTCTCCAGCTCCTCCGGGGAGGAATTCAGCAACATCACCCTGGAGTTCAACCTCGACCGACCCGTGGACGTGGCAGCGCAGGATGTCCGCGACAAGGTGTCCCGGGTCCGGGGCCGCCTACCGGTCGATGTGCTGGAGCCCGTGATCGCCAAGCAGCAGGCCGACGCGCAGCCGTTCTTCTGGCTGGCCTTGAGCAGCCCGAATTACGATCTGATGGAGCTCTCCGACGTCGCCGACCGCCTGGTCAAGGCGCGGTTGCAGAGCCTGGCCGGGGTCGGCAGCGCCGGCGTCTACGGTGAGCGGCGCTACTCGATGCGGGTCTGGGTCAGGCCCGAGCAGCTGTCGGCGCGCGGACTGACGGTGCAGGATGTGGAAGCCGCGATCACCTCGCGCAACGTCGAAATCCCCGCCGGCCGCATCGAATCGACCCGGCGTGAGTTCTCGGTCCGGTCGCTGGGCGAGCTCAAGACGCCGCAGGAGTTCGGCGAGCTGGTCGTCGCGAGCCAGGCCGGCCAGTTCGTCAAGCTGAGGGACGTGGCCAAGGTCGAGCTCGGGCCCGAAGACACCCGCTCGATATTCCGGTGGAACGGGGATCCGGCGGTCGCCATTGGCGTCGTCCGCCAGTCGAAAGCGAACCTCATCGAGGTGGCGCAGCGCATCCGCGACGCGCTGCCCGGCATCCAGGAGACGCTGCCCCGGGGCGTCACGCTCGAAAGCGCGTACGATGGGTCGGTGTTCGTCACGCATTCCATCAACGACGCTCGGCTCACGTTGTTGATCGCCGGCATCCTCGTCGTCCTGATCATTTTCGTCTTTCTGCGCAACATCCGCGCCACGATCATCCCGGGCCTCGCGATTCCGGCCTCGATCGTGGCGACCTTCGCGGTCATGTATTTCCTGGGCTTCTCGATTAACAACTTCACCCTGCTCGCGCTCACGATCGCGATCGGGATCGTCGTGGACGACGCCATCATCGTGCTCGAGAACGCCTATCGCCATCAGGAGGAGCTGAACGAGCCGCCGGAAGAAGCGGCCGTCAAGGGGACCAACGAGATCGCCTTCGCCGTGATCTCGACGACCGTGGCGCTCGTCGCCGTGTTCACCCCGCTGGCGTTCCTCCAGGGCTCCACCGGACGGCTATTCAACGAATTCGGGGTCGCCGTCGCCGGGTCCGTCGTCATCTCGGGGTTCGTCGCCCTGACCTTGACGCCCATGCTGTGCGCGAAAGTGCTGCGGGTCCCGCACGAGCACGGGGCGATCTTCAAGATGTTCGAGCGCGGCTTCAACGCGATCGCCGAGCGCTATGCGGGTCTGCTGCGGAGCGCGCTGCGCCACCGCGGGATCGTCCTCATCGGCACGGCCGTGACGGTCCTCCTGGCGGTGGGCCTGTATCGGTCGCTCAATGAGGAGTTGATCCCGGATGAGGATCGGGGGTTCTTTCTCGTGGTCGCCACGGCGCCCGAGGGCTCGTCGCTCGAATATTCCGACGGCTACGTCCGGCAGATCGAGCAGATCATCGGCAAGACGCCGGAAATCTCGGGGTATTTCACGATCATCGGCGGGTTTGCGGGCGGCGTCAACAGCGCTTTCATCGGAGTGATTCTCAAAGACTGGGGCGAACGGAGTACCACCGTTCAGCAAATGGTGGGCGGGCTGTTTCCCCAGCTCTTCGGGATTGCGGGCGTCCGCGCATTCCCTTATGCCCCGGGGGCCCTCGGCTTCAGCCAGCCGATCCAGTTCGTGGTGCAGAATCCGGAATTCGCGCGGCTCGGTCAGGCGATGGATACACTGCTCACCCGCGTGCGGGAAATCCCTGGCCTGGCGGGCGTCGATACCGACCTGCGCATCAACAAGCCCGAGCTGCGCGTCACCTTCGACCGCGACCGCGCCGAGGATCTCGGGGTTCCGGTGCGCGATGTCGCGTCCGCTTTGCAGACGTTCCTCGGCGGTCGCCGCGTCAGCACGTTCACCCGCAACGACAAGCTGTACTACGTCATGGTGCAGCTCGAGCCCAACCAGCGGGCCACCCCGAGCGACATGTCGGGGATCTACCTGCGGGGCCGCGGCGGGCAGCTGGTGCAGCTGTCGGCCCTGACGAAAGTCGAAGAGGGGGTGGGTCCGCGGCAGGTCAACCACTTCAACCGGGTGCCGGCGTTTACGCTCTCGGCCTCGCTGGTCCCGCCGTTCTCCCAGGGTGAAGCGCTCGACGCGCTCGATCGCCTGGCGCGGGAAGTCCTCCCGCCGGGCAGCACGACCGCGCTGGCGGGGGATTCCCGCGAGTTCAGGGAAAGTGGCGGGGCGTTGTACTTCGCCTTCGGCGTGGCCCTGCTCGTGGTGTTCATGGTGCTCGCCTCGCAGTTCGAGTCGGTGATCCACCCGTTCACCGTGCTCCTGGCAGTCCCGTTGGCGATTACCGGGGCGCTCGCGACGCTGTTCGTAGCGTCCCTCCTGGGTTTCCCCGGCGGGACGATCAACCTGTACAGCCAGATCGGCATGATCCTGTTGATCGGTCTCGTGACAAAAAACTCGATCCTCCTCGTCGAGTACGCGAACCAGCTCAAGGTACGCGGACTCGAAACCATGGACGCGGTCGTTGAAGCCGGGCGGATCCGTCTGCGGCCCATTCTCATGACGTCGGTAGCGACGATCATGGGCGCGATCCCGATCATGATCGGGCTTGGCGCGGGCTCCACGTCGCGCCGGCCGCTGGGATACGCGATCGTAGGCGGGATCCTGTTCTCCACGGTGCTGACCTTGTTCGTGGTGCCGGTGGCGTACACGCTGCTCGACCAGCTGCGGGTGCGGCGGGCCCGCGAGGTGGGGGCGCTCGCTCCGGTGGAGGCGAAGTGATCCTGCCGCTACTCGCCGCGCTTCAGGTCGCGTCGGCGCAGGATTCGATGCCGGTGCTCACGCTCTCGGAGGCGCTCGAGCGGGCGGCGCGGCTCGACCCGAGTTACGTGAGCGCCGCGGGGCAGGTCAGCACGGCCGAGTGGGCGCGGCGCGCGGCCTTCGCGGTGTTCATCGTCCCGTCGGTCACGGTGGCCGCCAATCGGACGCATTACTGGCCGCCGTTCTTCAACTTCGCCACGTTCACGTCGGTCCCGAACACGTATGCGGCGACCATCGACGCGCGCCTCGAGGTGTTCACGGGCGGACAGAAGATCGCCGGGCTGGCTTCGAGCGGAGCGGCGCTGGAGAGCGCGCACGCCGGGGAGCTGCAAGCGCGGCTCACGACGGCGATGAACACCGAATCGGACTTCTATTCGGTGCTGGCCCAGCGGGCGCTGGAACGGGTCGCCGAGGATCAGCTGCAGCGCGCCGAGCAGCAGTTTACCGTGGCGCGCGCCCGCGTGACGTCCGGGGCGGCGGTGCAGACCGATTCGCTGCAGCTGTTGCTGGAGTTGTCCCAGGCCCGCATCGCGCTGCTGCAGGCGCAGTCGGCGCGGCGGGCGGCGCAACTACAGCTGGGCCGGCGCGTCGGTCTGGCGGGTCCGGCCGACGCCGCTCCCGTGCTCGACGATACGACCACGCTGCGCGCGCTGCCCTTCACCGTCTCGGATGCCGTGGCGCGCGCCCTCGCCCAGGGCCCGGCCTGGCGCAGTGCGCGCGCCAACGAACGGGCCGCGTCGGCGTCCCTGTGGGCACGCCGCGGCGACTACCTGCCGCGTGTTTCGCTGGACTTCAACGGCGGCGCGTTCGATACCCGGTGGTATCCCCGGTTGATCAAACGGTCGAGTCTCTCCTTGACCGTCTCGTTCCCGATATGGAACAACGGAGTGCGTGAGATTCAATTGTCACAGGCCCGGGTCAGCCGTGACGTCGCCCGCGCGATTCGCGTGGATCTCGAGCGCTCGGCATGGCACGACGTGACCGCCGCGTACGATGCCTACGAAACCAGCCGGGCCACCGTCGCCCTCGACCAACACGCGGTGCTCGTAGCGCGGGAGAACAACCGCGTGCAGGAAACGCGCTACCGAGCCGGGTCGACGACGATCCTCGACCTGCTGGCGGCGCAAAACCGGCTCGTGTCGGCGGAAGCGGATCTGGTGCAGGCGCTGTACAACACGCGGCGCGCGCGCGCGGGGCTGGAAGTCATCCTCGGCGAGCGAATCACCTTCGATCGGGAATCCCAGTGAAGAACGGCTACGACGTGGTGCGCGGTGCCGGAACCGCGATGGTCGCGCTGGTCGCGGCCCTGGCGTGCGGCAAAGGCAGCGGTGGGCAGCCGGGCGGTGAGGGAGGGGGCGGCCCACCGGCCATGCCGGTCGAGGTGGCGGTCGCCCTGGGCGACACGGTGCGCGATGAGATCGCCGCGACCGGGCAGGTCGAGGCGGTCCAGTCCATCGAGCTGCGTCCCGAAGTCGAAGGCCGGATCGTCGCCATCCTGTTCCGCGAAGGCCGCGAAGTGGCGAGGGGCACGGCGTTGTTTCAGATCGACTCGACCGAGCTGGCGGCCACGGTGGCCCAGCTCGCCGCGCAGCGCGATCTGGCGCAGCAGGACCTGGCCCGCACCCGGGAGCTCGTCGCGCAGAATGCCGCGTCCACGGCCGACCTGGAGCGCGCCGAAGCCAACAGCCGGGGCGCGGATGCCCAGTACCGCCTGCAGAGCACCCGGCTCGCCCGCACCACGGTGCGCGCGCCCTTCGGGGGAGTCGCGGGGCAGCGGTTCGTGAGCCTGGGGGACTACGTCAACACGGGGTCCCGGCTCGTCACGCTGCAAACCGTCAACCCGCAGCGGGCGTCGTTTCAGGTCCCGGAGCGCTTCGCGCGATCCCTGCAGCGCGGGCAGCGCGTTTCCTTCCGGGTCGGCGCGATTACCGGCCGGGACTTCGTCGGAGAAGTCGATTTCGTCGACCCGGTCGTCCAGCAACCCGGCCGCACGATCCTCGTCAAGGCCCGTGTCCCCAACCCGCAACGGCTGCTGCAGCCCGGGATGTTCATCGAAGCCCGCCTCGTGACCAGCACCCGCCCCAAGGCCGTCATCGTTCCGGAGGACGCCATCGTGCCGCTGCAGGGCGCGAATTTCGTGTGGGTGGTGACGGAGGGCAAGGCCAATCGCCGTCAGGTGGGTATCGGCGTCCGCACGCCGGGCTGGGTCGAGATCGCGAGCGGCGTGGACGCCGGCGAGCAGGTCGTGGTGGGAGGCCTCGAGATGTTGTATCCGGGGGCGGCGGTGATGGCCCAGGTGGTCGATCGCACGCAGGCGGCACCGCGGGAGCAATAACGGCGTGCCGGCCCGCTGGTTCGAGCGTCGCTTCGAATTCGACTCGCCGAACACGCTGTTTCCCAATGTCGTCGAGCGCGTGCGGGGCACGCCGGCGCGCGTCGAGGAGCGGGTGCGCGGCGTCGCGCCCGCGATCCTCACCCGCCGGGTAGGGGATACGTGGTCGATCCAGGAGAATGTGGGCCACCTCCTCGACCTCGAGCCGCTGTGGCTGACTCGCGCGAAGCAGCTGGCCGCGGGTGAGCAGGTCCTGGCCGCCGCCGACCTCGACAATCGCAAGACGCATCAGGCGAACCACAACGCGTTCCCGCTCGCATCGCTCCTGGAGGCGTTCCGGCGGGAGCGGGGGAGATTCGTCAGCGTGCTGGAGGCGGCCGATGCGGCGGTGCTCGAGCGTACGGCCCTCCATCCCCGCCTCCAGACCCCGATGCGGCTCATCGATCTCGTGGTGTTCGTGGCCGAGCACGACGACCATCACCTGGCGCGGATCGGTGAGCTGGTGCGAGCCGGATAGAGCGGAGCCGTCCGCATGCGCCGATATGGTGCCTGGTGTTGCCGCAGCGTCCTCGTCCTCGCCTGTGCGACCTCGTCCGCTCCCCCCGTTCCCCTCCCACCCGGGACGGCCGACGTGCCGTTCGAAGTGCGGCTCGGCTATCCGCGCGGCTCGCGGCTGCTGATCGTCCACTTCGACGATCTCGGGACGACGCGGTCCGGCAATGCCGCCGTGCGCGCCGCCCGGGATTCGGGGCTGCGGATTTCGGGCAGCGTGATCGTGCCCGGACCGTGGTTCCAGGAAATGGCGGCCTACGCCCGGGCGCATCCCGATTTCGACCTCGGCGTGCACCTCGCCCTGACGAGCGAGTGGCCCGGGTATCGCTGGGGGCCGGTCGCTGCCCGCAGCGACGTGCCGACGCTGCTGGCGGACGACAGCCTGCTGCTGCGCGAATGGACCGACGACACGCGCGTGCGCTGGCAGGATGTCGAGCGGGAGCTGCGGGCGCAGATCGCGGCCGCGCGGGCGTCCGGGATTCGCATGACCCACGTGGATGTGCACGAGTTCGTCCTGTTCACCCGCGGTCCCGTGCTGTTCGAAGTGCTGCGCCGCGTGGCGCGGGAGGCCGGCGTGCCGCTGCTCAGCGCGCGCGAGTGGGTGTCGGGCCGCGCCCCGATGCGCCGGCTGCCCGGTGGCCCCTTCGAGCTGGCCCGCGTGATCTCGATCTCCCCGGACATCGCGCCGTCGGATTGGGACAGTTGCTACGTCGATCAGATCCGCGCCCTGCCGGCCGGCGTGTCCGAGCTGATCCTGCACCCCGCCACGGATTCCCTGGATGTGAAGACGCTGACCGGCGAGATGGAGCCTTGGGGAGCGGCGTGGCGCCTGCGCGACTGGGAGTTCATCGCCGGCCGCCGGTTCCGCCGGCTGCTCAGGGAAGAGAATATTCATCTGGTGACCTGGCGGCAGATCGACTCGGTGCTGGCCGTGCCGAGCGGCGGCCGCTAGCACAAGGAGGGGTGCATGACCGCCGCCGCGATCCCGCGTCCACAGACCGACGAGTACGCCACCTACTACGGCAACTACATCCGCAAGGTCCCCGAGGGCGATCTGCTCGCGCTGCTCGCCGCGCAGATCGGCGACACGCTGCGGCTGCTCCGCGGCATCCCGGAGGCGCGCGGACGCATCGCTACGCGCCCGGCAAATGGAGCATCAAGGAAGTCATCGGGCACCTGAGCGATACCGAGCGCATCATGAGCTACCGCGCGCTGCGCATCGCGCGCGCCGATGCGACGCCGTTGCCCGGATACGAGCAGGACGACTACGTCCCGGTGGCCGGCTTCGACGCGCGCACGCTCGCGGATCTGGCGGAGGAGTTCGCCGCCGTCCGCCAGGCCACGCTCCACCTGTTTCGCCATCTCGATCCGGCCGCGCTGACGCGTCGCGGCACTGCGAGCGGCAACCCGTTCACGCCGCGCGCGCTGGCCTACGTCATCGCCGGCCATGAGCGACATCACGTCGGCATCCTCGAGGTGAAATACCTGGCGTGACGCTGCTCGACGAGCTGATCCCGGTGTACGACGTCGCCGCGCGCTACGAGACACGGGTGCGCGCGTCGCCGGCGACCGTCTACGGCGCCGTGTGGAGCGCGGACCTGGACGCCTCGCCGCTGACGCGTGTGTTGCTGCGGCTGCGGGGGGTGGGCATTGCCCGGCGCCCGCGCGGCGTCACGCTGCGCGACGTGACCCGGCACGGGTTCGCCGTTCTCGGCCAGCGCCCCGGGGAGGAGGTCGTGCTGGGGACGATCGGGAGATTCTGGCGCCTGACGGGTGCGCTTCGGCCGGCGACTCCGCGCGACTTCGCGGCCGACCTGGCGCCCGGTCTCGCGCGGGCCGCCTGGGCCTTTCACGTCGCCGGCGCCGGGCCGGGACGGACCGTGCTGTCCACCGAAACGCGCGTGCACTGCGCCGACGCCGCCACCCGGCGCCGGTTCACGCTCTATTGGGCGGTCGTCGGCAGCGCCTCCGGGTGGATTCGCCGAGCGATGCTGCGCGCCATCCGGCGTGCGGCCGAAGCGGTAGACGACCCTGCCCGCCGCCAACCCGCTGCATGACGCGGTTCCGGCCGCGCGGGACCGGTGGCCGTGGCTCGCGCTCGCCAGTCTTCCGACCCCGGTCCAGGAGCTGGAGCCCCCGGCCGGCGGCCGCGGGCGGCTGTTCGTCAAGCGCGATGACCTGACCGCGCCGCTGTACGGCGGCAACAAGGTCCGCAAATTCGAGTACCTGTTCGCCGAAGCCGAACAGCGCAACGCGCGCACGCTCGTCGCCGTGGGTGGCATCGGATCCAATCTGGGGATTGCGACGGCGCTGCACGGTCGCGCCCGTGGCTTGGCCGTCGAACTGTCGCTCTCCTGGCAGCCGGTCACCGACGGCGTACGGCGCAATCTGCGCGGGATGCTCGCGGCCGGCGCCCGCGTTCACTACGCCGACAGCATGCTCCAGGCGGTATGGAATGCGCGACGAGTGGTGCGCCGCCTGTTCCGGGAGGGCGCGGCCCCCTTCCTGCTTCCGATCGGGGCCACCAGCGCGTGGTCGTCGCTCGGCTACGTCGCCGCGGGGCTCGAGCTGGCCGCCCAGATTCGTGCGGGCCTCCTGCCGATGCCGGACCGTCTCTATGTCGCGGCGGGGAGCTGCGGCACGGCCGCGGGACTGATCGTGGGGTGCCGGCTCGCGGGCCTCACGTCTCGGGTGGTGGCGGTGCGTATCGCCCAGCGGACGCTCACCAACACGCCGCTCCTGCTCTGGGAGACCAAGCGCGTCGCGGCGTTGCTCGGGGATCTCGATGCGTCGGCGCGCGTGCGCCTCGCCAAGCATGACGTCGAGCTCGTCGGCGGGTACGCCGGGTCGCGCTACGGCGCGCCGACGCCGGAAGCCGAGGCGGCGCTGGCCTGGGCCGGGCAGAGAGGGGGGGGGAGACTGACCCTCGAGACCACCTACACCGGCAAGGCGCTGGCCGCCTGCCTCGATGCCTGCCGCCACTCCCAGGCGGGAGAGGAGACGATTCTCTTCTGGAACACGTTCAACTCGGCGCCGTTCGCCCTGGCCGACAGTGACGAGGGATTGCCGCCCGCACTCCGCGCGGTGATCCTGTAGCGTGCGCATCGCCATCACGCGACGGGTCAGTCCGGCGATCGCCCGGTGCGAGTTGACCCACCTGGAGCGGCGTCCGATCGACTACGAGCGGGCGCGGGCGCAGCACGGCGCCTACGAGGCGGCGCTCGAGGAGTTGGGGTGCCGGGTCCAGGCCTTGCCGGCCGAGGCGTCGTTGCCGGACTCGGTATTCGTGGAGGACATCGCCGTCGTCTTGGACGAGGTCGCGATCCTGACGCGACCCGGCGCGCCGTCGCGTCGCGCCGAAGCCGGCTCGCTCGTGACGGCGCTGACTCCGTACCGCCCGCTGCGAGCGATCACCGCGCCGGCCACCCTCGACGGCGGGGACGTGCTCCGTACCGGTCGCGTGCTGTTCGTGGGACTCTCGAGCCGCAGCAACCAGGCAGCCGTCGATCAGCTCGCGACCGCGCTCGCGCCGTACGGGTATCGCGTGCAGGCGGTGCCGGTCGACGGCTGCCTTCACCTCAAGTCGGCGGTGACCCAGGTGGCGCCGCGGGCCGTGCTCGCCAACCGCCGCTGGGTCGACGTGGGGGCGTTCGCCGAGTTCGCGGTGATCGAGGTAGACCCGGACGAGGCGTACGCCGCCAACGGCCTGCTGATCGGCGAGCGCGTGATCTACCCTACCAGCTTTCCCGCCACGGCCCGCCGACTCGAGCGGCGCGGCGTGGCGGTGGTGCCGGTGGACGTCACCGAGCTCCAGAAGGCCGAAGGCGCGGTGACCTGCTGCAGCCTGATCTTCGAGACGTCTCCAGGAGCGCAGAGTTCGTGAGAGCGCCGTCCCCCCCCCCCCGCTGGTCGTCCCGATCCTGGCGGCGCTGGTGCTGGCCTGCGACGGATCCACCGGGCCCAGCGGGCCGCCACGCACGTTTCGGATGGGCTTCTCGGCCATCCCGCCCCGGTTCGATCAGGCCGTTCTGCTGCAATCGCTGGACCTGTGGACCTCGTCCCACGCCGACGCGGCGATCATGCACATCTCGGTGCCCTGGGCCGCGCTGCTCGGGGGAATCCCCGCCGCCCAGGAGATCACCGGCAACGAGCTCGGTCTCGCCAACTACTATCGCGCCAGGCAGTTGGAGCTGGTGGTCACGATCGACGTGACCAATGGGCTGAACCGCGCGGCCGAAGATCCGACGCTCGATTCGGCCGGACGCAGCATCACGGACACGGCGATCCAGCGGATGTACCGCGACTTGTTCGTGAGCGTTCAGGTGGAGGTCGCGTGGGGCCGGCTGCAAGGCGGCGGGTACACGGGCATCGCGCAGGATCTGGCCGATTTTCCCTTCGTGGCGTCCCTCGTCGTCGAGGGCGGTTGGAGCTCCGTCTCGTTGGGGACGTTCACCTCCTCGCCCGCGGTGCAGGCCCGGTATCTCGCCCACCAGCCCCGGCTGCTCGATTCGGCGCGGGCGATCGGGCTGTTTCAGCTCACGTTCGCCGACCTCGATCTCTCGGCCATCCCTGTCCCGCCGGGCTCGATTCTGCCGTTGTTCGCCCACCTGGGCGTTGTCGACTCCGCCCTGGGCCCCAAGCCCGCCCTCGCCACCTGGGACTCGATCCTCGCGCGACCCCTCGTTCCCTGATATCGTCTGCACTCACCTTTCCTGAGAGCAACCATGCCCGAATCGGCAGCGGGGAACCCGATGATGAAATCCGCCATCGTCGGCACGGTGCTGCAGCTCCTCATGGTCGTCGTCGGTCACTACGTTCCGCAGATCGCGAACCTGTTTCCCGTACTGGGGACCGGGATCGGCGGGGTGGCAGGGATCCTGAACGGGCTGTGGGGGCGCGGCGCGTCCATGCAGAGTGCCGCGGGCGGCGGGGCCGTGGCGGGCGGCGCCGGCGGCTTGATCGGCACTCTGGTGTCGAGCCTGCTGGGAGACGTGCCGATGTCGACGGTCGCGATCGGCACCGGCAGCACCGCCGTCGCGGGAGCCATCGGAGGAGTGCTCGGCAAGTTCCTGGGCGGGCGATCGGCCGGCTGATCCTGCCGCGCCTGCAGCTCATCGAAATCGAAGATCAGGCATGGTGCCCCGCGGCGGTGCGCGACGCCCTGACGGATTTCCTGCGCTTCACGATGGAGCGCTTCGCCCCCTACGCGGTCGCGGCACCGCTGCTGGCGCGCGCGCTCACGCGAGTCGGAGAATCCCGCGTGGTGGATCTGTGCTCCGGGGGGGGCGGCCCGTGGCGCGATTTGATCCGGCGCATCCCGGCGGCCGGCGGGCCGGCTGTGCAGGTGACGCTCACCGATGCCTACCCCAATCGCGCGGCGTTCGCG
>Ga0187893_10013065_pt1 | contig 11642 bp, 14 predicted proteins | sample MA1701074metaG_FD_139574 | JGI IMG/M metagenome (GOLD analysis project Ga0187893, IMG submission 139574) | White microbial mat communities from a basaltic lava cave in the Kipuka Kanohina Cave System on the Island of Hawaii, USA - MA170107-4 metaG ...
CATCATCATTTGCTGCACGTTGCGCGGCAGGTTAATGGCCGAATCCTGTGGGCCAATTTGCATTTACTGTTTTGGTTATCGTTAATCCCTTTTGTTACCGGCTGGATGGGCGAAAACCACTTTGCCGCTTTGCCGGTGGCCCTTTATGGCACAGTCTTGCTGCTCGCGGGATTCGCATACTATCTTCTGGCCCATGCGCTCATTGCGCATCACGGCAAGAATTCCACTATCGCAACCGCGCTGGGCCGCGACTTCAAGGGAAAGATTTCGCTGGTGATTTATGCGGTGGCGATTTCACTTGCCTTTGCGAATGCGTGGATTGCCTGCACGCTGTATGTTCTGGTTGCGGTGATGTGGCTCATTCCCGACCGTCGTATTGAGAAGGCGCTGGCTCAAATTACGTAACATCGTTCGTAGTGATGCCTTCAGGCATACAGATGAACGTCAAACATCAACGCCTGAAGGCGTCGCTACAAACATTAATAAATATCAAAGAGATGATAGTCGATGCGCTATTTGGTGAAAGCAAAATTGAAGGCGGGCAAAGAACGCCCGCTGTTGTGCGCCATTGATCAGCAAGAGTTGGGCGCAGGCTCGATTGCAGGCGATGAATATTTGCACGACATGGCACAAGCGCGTCAACTCGACGACGGAACCGTTTGTTGGGTCGAGGTTTGTTTTTGCCAGACCCCACTGGAGGAAGAGCGGCCATATTGGGAAGAATATTTTGATCTGCTGCAAATCAAGAATGCTCACGATCGCCGGCGCTGCCGCGACTTGAACGGCATTGAGCCGTGGGCATGCTGCGATTGCGATTGCACCCAACGCCTCGAAAGTGAAATGGAAAAGCGGGGGCCAAAGTTTTTGCCGGCCTTGCGCACGGCATCAGCGGAAGGGAAAACAGCCTAACATGATCGTTGTAGAAACGCAGCGCCTGCTCCTGCGGCGCTTCACGCTAGTTGAGGTTTGCATTTTCTAATTTTGTCGTCGCATCCAAGCATGACGCATTCAGGAAAGGTATTCAATGAAAGTCCTCATTTTCGGCGCGACCGGCGCCGCCGGTGGAAGCGTGCTGCGAGTTTGTCTTTCCGCCGCGAATGTTGAAGAAGTGCGCGCGATCACGCGCCGCCCACTGCGGGTTACGCACCACAAACTCCGCGTGTTCACTCACGACAATTATTTGCGCTATGACGGCGTCGAAGCCGCTTTCACCGGCGTCGAGGCCTGTCTCTTCTGTTTGGGAGTTTCTTCAACTCAGGTTTCGGAAGAGGCCGAGTACCGCAAGATTACCCATGATTTTGCCATGGCGGCTGCGCATGTGCTGAAAGCCCAAAGCGCCAATGCCGCATTCCACTTCATCATTTATATGTAAATGGCCAAGACTTCGGGCGCGCGATGTTGCAAGCTACCGCCGAGAACATACGCGGGCGCGTCATCGAGAATGAGGAGATACGCGCCATCGCGAAGCGATATGAGAAGTGACGGCTTGCGCCAGAGGTAAACACTTTAAGGAGAGAATGCGATGTGCAGAAATATCAGACCCCTTTATAATTTTGCTCCGCCGGCGACGGACGAAGAGATTCGCGCCGCCTCGTTGCAGTTCGTCCGCAAAATTACCGGTTTCAACAAACCCGCGAAGACCAATGAAGCCGCGTTCGAGCACGCCGTGAATCAGGTGGCGCTGATTTCGAAAAACTTGCTGGCCGTTTTGGTGACTACGGCCACGCCGCGCGATCGGGAAACCGAGGCGCTCAAAGCCAAAGCGCGGGCCAAGCTCAGATTCGGCTGAAAGGGAGCTTTTTTAGCAATGAAACGTTCTATATCGTCTGATCGTCTTAATGACGAAGAGGCCGGCCAGCCGAAAGATTTATTGTCTCTCGGTCGCTTTTTTTTAATAGGCGGACTCGGGTTTGGGCTTGTCAGCTTATGCGTGTTCGCCACGGTTGCCTTTGCCGAAAGATGGATGTACGCGCAGCTCGGTTTGTTCGGCGCTTATCTTGCCTGGACCGCACTTTTCATTTTGTTAGGCGGCGGAGTTTTGGGTGCGCTGGTCGCCGGCAAATGGCGGCTCCCCCAATTCTATCTGCTTTTCGGTGCTGCCTTTTTCGCTTATGCCGTTGGTTGGATCACCGCATATTTTATTTTGCGGGATGGCTTGGGCGAATGGATCGGTTCGCTTGCCGGGTCCATCCTGATGGGCTTGGTTTTCGCAGCTGGCTTCGGCGTAGTTCGCGCCACGTTGAACTTGTCTGCCATGCTGTTCGTGGCCAACTCCATCGGCTATTTTCTCGGCTCGGCGCTCAACAATGTATTCAAAGGGAGCACGGGAATGTTATTGTGGGGCGGCGTGTATGGTCTGGGCTTGGGCGCCGGACTGGGCGCGGTTTTATACTTTGCTCAACACCGGCGGCCAGTCGAGTCAACCTCAAAATAGAAATAGTCGAGTTGTTGATGAGCACAGGTGAAATCTTAACCAGAGTCACAATTTGGATCGCCCTCGCCGGATACGCCACCGGCGCTACTCTCTTCGCATTATCCCACCAAAGAACTAAATGGGATGCCGCCGCAAGGCTGGCTTGGACGGCTGCCTGCATCGGCCTTCTCGCTCATGTTGCTTTCGCTTTCCATTTTTATCACGGATGGAGCCACACTTCCGCTTACCGCGATACGGCTCGTCAGACCGCCGAGGTGTTCGGCCTCGATTGGGGCGGTGGGCTTTACATCAACTATGCATTTCTCCTCGGTTGGGTTATCGACGTCATCTGGTGGTGGCGAGGGCTTGAGGTTTATCGTCGCCGGCCTTGGCCGCTGGTTGCCGTGTGGCATGCGTTCTTGCTTTTTATTTTCTTTAACGGCGCGGTGGTTTTTGCGACCGGCCCTATGCGCTGGCTCGGACTGAGTCTGTCTATTGGATTATGTTTTGTATGGTGGTATGCCGCGCGAAACAATTCGCCGCGCCAGCCGCACGATCATCAGCTCACTGTTGTGGAGAACTAACATGGATTCATTGCGCCTCGAATTGCGCCGTCCGACTATCGGCCCGATTTCTTTCCCGTTTTATTACGGCTGGGTGAATCTCGCTGTCGCCGCGCTGGCCATGGTCGGGACGCTGCCGGGGCGAACGCAAGGACTCGGCTTGATCACCGAGCCATTGCTGACTGATCTACAAATCGACCGCGTGCTCTTCGCGCGCCTCAACCTTTGGGCGACGCTGATCGGTTCGCTCTTTTGCTTCGGCATCGGCAGGATGATTGATCGCTTTGGCAGTCGCGTCGTGCTCACTGTTGTTGTCATCGCGCTCGCGGCAGTTGTGCTGTTGATGAGCGGCGTGAAGGCAGTGGCCGCGCTCGCTTTGCTCATCACATTCACCCGCGGGCTGGGGCAGAGCGCCCTTTCGGTGATCAGCATCACGATGGTCGGCCAATGGTTCGTGCGTCGGCTCAGCTCGGCGATGGGCGTTTATACGATCGTATTGAGCTCCGGATTTATGTTGGCGTTTCCGCTTGTGGGCGCAACGGTGCTCAACTCCGGCTGGCGCACGGCTTGGACGGGCATCGGTCTCGTTCTGCTTTTGGGGCTTGCACCGCTCGCTTGGATTTTCGTGCGACGCACGCCGGAAGCATGTGGCCTCTCACCCGACGGCGAACGCGCGATTGAGAACAGCACTGCCAATGATATGACTGGCTACAGCCACACACTGGTGCAAGCTCTGTCAACACCGGCCTTTTGGATTTTCGGCTTGGCCAGCTCGGTTTACGGCCTCACCGCTTCCGGCATCGGTTTGTTCAACGAATCCATTTTGGCGGAAAGAGGCTTTGACGCTTCCACTTATCATCGCACATTAGTGATTAGCGCGTTGACCGCTTTGGTTGGAAATTTTCTCGGCGGTTGGCTGGCGGCGAAGTGGTCGATGAACCGGCTCATGGCGTTAGCGATGGGGCTGCTCGCGGGTTCGTTATTCGCATTGCCCCAGGTCTCGACGCAGATGCATGTTGCAGCTTATGCTCTCGTCATGGGACTGGCCGGCGGTTTTGTTATCGTTATCTTCTTCAGCTTTTGGAGCCGCGCTTTTGGTCGCGCGCATCTTGGAAAAATTCAAGGCGTGGCCCAAGCGCTTACCGTGCTCGCTTCGGCAGTCGGTCCGCTGTTATTGGCGGAATGAGTGACGCGCACTGGTTCTTACGCTATAATGTTTTACGTTTTGGCGGCAATCGTTGCGGTTCTCGGGCTATGCGCGTGGTTCGTCACCGTTCCGCAGGCATCGGGCTTGCCGGCTTTGGCTGGTGTTGACGAGAGCCAGCCGTGACGTTCATTATCGAGGAGTATCTTTCTTACAAAATGATCCGGAGGCTGTGAAATGAAAAAACTCCAATCTGCAACCAGCGGAAAACATCTGCGGCGCATCCGGCGCATCTGTGCCGCGCTGCCGGAGGCGGCGGAAAAACTCTCGCATGGCGAGCCCACCTTCTTCGTTCGCAAGAAAGTCTTTGCCATGTTTGCCAACAACCACCACAACGACGGGCACCTCGCCGTGTGGCTGCCGGCGCCAATTGGTATTCAGGAGATGTTGATCGCTACCTCGCCGGAGAAATTCTTCAAACCGCCTTATGTCGGCGGCCGCGGCTGGATTGGCGTCGAGTTGAATCGCGTTAGTGACGAAGAGCTGGATTTTCATTTGCGCCAAGCCTGGCGATTGATTGCGCCGAAAAGATTGCAGGCTGAAGTTGAGGGATCACACAGCAAATCTGCAAAACCGTAATAATGTGAATACACAACGAATACATGCCGTCACCGGCGCTTTTGGTTACTCCGGGAAGTACATTACCGAAAGGCTGCTCGCCAAAGGCCACAAAGTGATAGCGCTCACCAACTCACTGCATCGTCAGAATCCATTTGGACAAGCGGTGCAGGCATTTCCTTTTCATTTTGACAGGCCCGATCAGTTGGCTGCAACCCTGCAAGGTGTTGAGGTGCTTTACAATACCTATTGGGTTCGATTCAATCACAAGATGTTTACTCATGCCGATGCGGTGCAAAACACCTTGGTCTTGTTTAAAGCTGCCAAAGCTGCCGGCGTCGAGCGCATCGTCCATGTGAGCATAACCAATCCGTCCGAAGAATCGCCGCTGGAATATTTCCGTGGAAAAGCGCAGCTCGAGCGCGCCCTCAAAGAATCGGGGATTCGGTACGCTATACTTCGACCGACGGTTCTGTTTGGAAAGGAAGATATTCTGATCAACAATATCGCCTGGGCGTTGCGACGATTCCCGCTCTTCGGCGTTTTCGGAGACGGCCGGTACCGGATTCAACCGATATACGTTGATGACCTCGCCGAATTAGCAGTGCAATGGGGAGAAACGCGGGATAACGTCATCATTGATGCCATTGGTCCCGAAACGTTTACTTACCGAGAGTTGGTCGAAACCACCGGTCGCCTCATTGGTAAAGTCAGGCCAATTGTTTCGATGCCGCCGTCATTGGGATATTTTGCCGGCTGGCTCATCGGCAAATTCGTCGACGACGTGATGATCACGCAGGAAGAAATCGAAGGCCTGATGGCTAATCTCCTTTTCGTAGACTCGCCTCCTACTGGGAAAACCAGGCTTACTGACTGGGCAAATGAGCGTCGTGACACGCTGGGATTGAAGTACACGAGTGAGCTGATTCGAAGAAGGGATAGAAAGGCAGAGTACGCAAGCAACTAACTTGTTAAAAAACTCTTGTATAACAGCGCCGGAAGCTGTATTTTCTCTTTTAAATAAGGTTTTATTTTTTACACTGGCGCTTTCTTTCAGAAAACACCTTGTATCGGCATGGGCGTCGTGGCGAATACCTACTGGCAGTTGCCAAACGTCCTGAGAAGCGACAGTCCACATGCTTTCGCGGCGCAAGGCCCGGAAGCCGCCAGGATTACAGCGCCGCATCCAGTTGGTGTTGATGAAGAATGTGATGAAGCGAGAGCAAGCTTGCCCTTTGCGGTATTGCTTTGGCAGCATTAACCGGATTGCTGAGGGTTATCGAATAACGCTGGATGGTGGCAGGCCGCCGTTTAATAAACCAGCGATGAAGCTATTTGCAGCAGCGTCATATAAAAGTGTCGTTATAATCAAATGGGAACGGACGCTGCCGCTACTTCATTCCCACTGCCAGCAAATAAATATCATCGCGGATCGGCTTTTTTGACCAATTCTTGAGATTTTCAATCAGGCTGGCGCCAATCGCTTCGGGGGAATGGCTCATCACCGGCTTGAGAAAACCCAGCAAGCCGCGAATTCCCAGTTGCCCGCCGCTCATGCCTTCCGCTTCCGTAATGCCGTCCGTGTAGAGAATCAATTTGTCGCCGGGGTAAACTTGTACGGCTGCTTGTTTGAATTGTTTGAGCGGCATATGATCGAAACCGATGATCGGATTCTGTGAATCCAGCCGCTCGAAATTTTTGGAATCATGTCGCCAGAGAATGGCGGCGGGATGCGCGCTGCCGGAGTAGGTGACATGGCCGCTGGAGAGTTGGATCATGCAGGTGAACATGGTGAGAAACATGCCGGTGCCGGCGAACGCATCGACGACGAAACTGTTGAATTGATGCAACAAAACATTCGGCTGCGGATGCTCGCGCACGAGGCGGCGAATCTCACTCGACATGCGATTCACCAACAGCGCCGCCGCGATGCCGTGCCCGGTGACATCGATAAGCGAGAGATAAAGCCAATCGTGCCCGTCGAAATAAATGTCCGAAAAATCCCCGCCGACGCCGATCATCGGCAAATGGCGCACGTCGACCTCGAGGCGAGGATGAATGAACGGCCGCGGCACCAAACTCTGCTGCACCTGTGTCGCGATTTTGAGATCGCGACTGATCATTTCCTGATGGGCCTGAATCTGCTTGTGCTGCGCATCGATTTGCAAACGCATGGCGTGATGTTTCAACGCCTGCCGGACTTTTAGCCGGAACTCTTCGAGATCAACCGGCTTGGTGAGAAAATCGAATGCCCCCAGACGCATGGCCTCGACCGCCGTCGCGATCGTGCCGCGGCCGGTGAGAATGAGCACTTCGGTATATTCCTGCTTCTCCTTTGCCGCTTTCAATACCTCGATGCCGCCGACGTGGCGCATGTGCATGTCGGAGATGACTAAATCGAAATTAGCGACTTCGAGTTCCGCCACTGCCGTTTCCCCATCTGACGCAGCAGTGACGCGATATCCGTCTTTGGTGAGAACTTCGGCGAGCAAAACGCGGATGGCTTGTTCGTCGTCGACCACTAAAATTGATGCCATACTAGTGAAGATTATGACGCAGCATTGACTTTTTGAGCTTCTTCAACTAGACGAATTGTGCTGATTGATTCCGGCGTTATCAGGATTGATTCACCCTGCTCATCCCTGGTGACGACAATTTGATTGGTGATGAAAATATTCTCTGGGTGGGTGATAAAATATTTCCCCCCATTCTCAACACGAATTTCAAAAGTCTTGAAAGGGCGCGCCTTGGCGACTTTGCGAATCTCATCAACATGCATAATGGTTTCCTCCTGTTCAATGACTAAAAGCTAACATGTTTCGGGCAAAAAAGCAAGTGTAGAATTTCATCGGTGCATTTAACAGCCCAACCGGCAAACCGCCTACCCATTCTCCTCGCAATTACACTTCAGCACCACCAGCGTAATGTCATCACTCTGCGGCGCGCCCTCGGTATGCTTCTTGACCGCGTTACTGATCGCTTCGATCATCCCGGCGGCGGAAGTGTCGCGGCCGGCGCGGATGATTTCTTCCAGACGTTTTTCGCCAAACTCTTCGCTATCGGCGCTCATCGCTTCGCTGACGCCGTCGGTGTACATTACCACCCAATCGCCGGCGCGCAATTGTTTGGTTTCGCTCTTGTATGGTGCATTCGGGAACATCCCCATCAATAATCCGCCTTCGCTCAATGTTTCAAAACTGCCATCCGCATGCCACAGATACGGCGGATTATGCCCGGCGCTGATGGAAGTGAGCGTAGCGCTCTGACGATCAAAGATCGCAAAAAAGGCCGTGATGAATTTGTCCATCGTCGTGTTTTGGTGCACGAAATTGTTGATGCGGAAAACGATTTGGTCGAAAGGAACATCCGTCGTTGTCATCGCATGCAGCGTGGCTTGCAGATTGGTCATCAGCAGCGCCGCGGGAACGCCTTTGCCGGAAACGTCCGCAATCGTGAGCAAATAGCGATTTTCGTCAATGGGAAAGTAGTCGTAATAATCGCCGCCAACCTGACGGGTGGGAATGTTGATCGCGGCCAATTCAAAGTCGCCAAGCTCCGGCGCTTCTTTGGGTAGTAGGCGCTGCTGAATCTCCCGCGCTATCGCCAATTCTTCTTCGAGCTTTTGCTTTTCCAAAGTCTCTTTAAACAGCCGCGCATTCTCAATAGAGATCATTGCGGCGTTGCATAGCGTCGAGGAAAATTCGAGGTCGTCTTCCTGATATTCCGCTTTGGTGATTTTCTCGCCGAGCAGCACGAGGCCGCGCGCGACGTTCTGGCTCACCATCGGCACGAGCACCTGCACGCCGGCGGCTTGCAGTTTCGTCCGCAGATCATCTTCGACCAACTTGCTCGTCAGCGCCGGCTGGCTGATTTGTTTGAGCCGTTGGCGAAAATTTTCATCCTGCAAGGCGTTCAGTTCTTCACCGCGATAGCCTTTATTGACACGCACATCAAACTCACCATCGTCGCCGCCCAAAACCATGCAGCGCTGCGCCATCAGCTCGCCCATCAGCGCATACGCCAGCACGCTGACAATCTTGTCGCCCTCAAGCGTCGAGTTGATCTCTTTGCTGATTTCAAACAGGGTGTTGAGCTCCTGATTCTTTTTGTCGAGCTTGCGATTGACGTCGTTGAGCTGCTGAAAGATCAGCGCATTTTCCACCGCGGTCGCCGCGAGGTTCGCCAGCGAGTTCAGATATTCCAGGTCATTCGGGCCGTAATTCTGCTCGGTGGATTTGTTGCTGTACACCATCATGCCGAGACAACGATTGTTGGAAAAAATCGGCACCATCAATCGGAACCCCAGCTTGATGAGCAGCGCCGCCCACGGCTCGCTTTCGACTTCGTTTAAAAATTGCGTCGCCGGTTGCGCCAGATTGATTTCAAACTCCTGTCCGATGTGCGTGCGCGGAATGCCTTTGAGCGTTTCAATGACAAAACGATGCTCGCCGCGGCCCAACAGGACGACGCCTTTGCCGATCATCATTTTGCCCATCGGCGTCAGCAGCAGCGTGTCGAGAATGTTTTTGAGCTGCAGCGAGGAGTTAAGCGTCCGGCTGACGTCGAACAGCGCCTGCAGATCGACCACTCGCCCGTCCAGCTCGCGCGCGAGGCGTTGATGGGAATTGTTGGTGCGGCGGCGATTCTGGTCGCGATAGCCGGTGGGCGTATTGGTCCGCGTGCCGCGCACGCCTGTGCCGCGCTGCATGGCGCCTCGATTGACATACGTTCTTGGGCGTACCTCGAACGGCGCGTCACCGCGCGTCAGCGCCGTCTTGCCCGTCTTCCGGCCCGGCCGGGATGGTTGATTTGAATCCATGTGATTTCTACCCAATCTTAAAAGCGTGAAATGAGGAAAGGAATTCGCCCACTGAACTGCAATCCCACAATAATTTTGAAGTTTAATTCAGCAGGAGGTCAATCACTGTGGGCGGAAAACTTGTTTGATTTTTAAGAGCTTTGCGCTCAAGAAATTTTGCCCCGCTCCGCTTTGCGCAACGCGCCATTGCAAAATAGCAAAATGCTTGAATACTTCGATCAATTATTTTGCTAAAATCATTCCTGATATTATTTTGTGCGGTGCGTCAGTTCGGTCTGGCTTCGCTCTGGTCGGCGTGCTTGGCCTTTTTGTCCAAAAAATATTTAGACATGATGACTTGATTGCGCTTGGGGTGGACGTTGAAATCGATCTCATCCATGAGGGTGCGCATGAGATAAATCCCCAGGCCGCCGACGCGCATCTGCGCGAGGTATTCTTTCATGTCCGGCGTTTTGATTTTCTTGGGATCGAAGCCGCGGCCATGATCGGTAATAATGATGGTGAATTTCTGATAATCGATCTGGATGGCAACGTCGATGTTCTTCTTGTCGTTTTTCTGATAGGCATGCTCAATCACGTTGGCGCACGCCTCATCCACCGCCAGCTCGATTTTGCTGATGGCGTCGTCCTTGAAACCGACCTTTCGCGCCACGCGGGAAACGAACTCGCGGATAAGTTCGAGATTGTCGGTTTGGCTGGGAATACGCAGTTGGTATTTTTTCTTCGCCTGGGGCAATCCGTCACCGCCTTCCTTAGTCGTGATCAAAGCGTTTAACGGGATTTCGGTTGCGCAAAGCTGCCGACCGCGTGGCTTTCATCGTCGCGAATCTCGAACAGCGTCGGAAAGCCGAGCAGGTCGAAGACGCGATAAATTTTTTGATTCATATTGGTCAGCTTGATGTCGCCGCCGCCGCTGCGCACTTCTTCGATAAATCCCATGAACACGCCCAGCCCCGCGCTGCTGATATACGTGAGCTCTTTGAAACTGACGATGATTTTCACCCGTTTTTCATCGATGAGTTTTTGGAGCGCCGATTCGAGATCGGGCGCCGTGTGAGCGTCCAGATAACCTTTGAGGCGCAAAAGCGTAACTTCACCATTTTCAGCGCGCATCACCTCAAACCCGGTCATACGATAACCTCCTCAAAGCTAAACTGAGATTTTCCTTGCCAGTGACACTGAGTCAACTTGATTTCTATTTGATGGATACACTGCGCATCCTGTGAGCCATATCCTGATTTTCAACTTCGCGTGCGGATACAGATCGAGTCTAACGGAACAACGTCCGTGGGGAAATTGCCCTTGGTGAGGCTTTCCGATGAGGTATTTTAATATACAAAATTTCGGCGAAAATCCAAATGGTTTTTTACGCCACAGCAAATTCAGTCATCGCGCGCACTTCCGGCTCGTGAAAAGCCAAAACGATGTCGCTTTTCGGAACACCCGCGTTGACCAGATCGGTCGCAATGCCGTCCTCGGTCCAATCTTGTTCAACCCAGATCTTGCCGTTTTTCAGGTAAACATGAATGGTAGCGCCATGCACGTAATGGCCTCTTGACCAACCGGTTTGCAGCCAGAGATACTCATCGTGTTCCTCGTCAAAAATAAGGCGTGTTTGCATTTCAGGTTCGAGTTGGCGAGAAACCAGTTCTGCGTATTGGGTGAGCAGTTTTTTGATTAACTGGCGGTAATGGGCGGTTTTGTCCATTTGACAATCTCCTCTTTTTCTATATCGACAATGATTAGCGGCACTTGATAGCGTTGCACAACGAATTGAATCGCTTGCAGCGTAAATAAACGATCATAAACTTTTTTGCTCACAGCCAAATAAAGCTTACGTTCAGGCGATAAGACTTCCAGAAAACCGTGATAGAGCTCATACTGCCCGAGAGCAATTTTTATATCTTGAATTGGTGACGGATTCACAAAGCTTTTTATTTCCACGACGATCTTAATGCCGCTCAGTTCAGCCGCAATGACACGCTCTGCTCCAAGATCGGCCTCGAGCGTCACTTCTTCGTACTTGATAACATAAGGATCATGCGTGATTGTCCATCCATCTTTGATTAGCGCATTCTTTACTGC
>Ga0187893_10013067_pt1 | contig 11640 bp, 8 predicted proteins | sample MA1701074metaG_FD_139574 | JGI IMG/M metagenome (GOLD analysis project Ga0187893, IMG submission 139574) | White microbial mat communities from a basaltic lava cave in the Kipuka Kanohina Cave System on the Island of Hawaii, USA - MA170107-4 metaG ...
ATGTGGGTTGGAGCGATAAAACACCGACGCATTCGTATGAGAGATCATCTGCGATGAGACATTGGCATGCAGGTCGAGGGTCATGATGATCGGCACAGTGGGCCCCAGCACCTCGCGCAGCCGGCGCACGACCTCTCCATCTGCATCCGGGAAATGTTCGGAGACTGTGGCTCCATGCAACGCAACCAACAAGCCATCGAGAGGCAGGGCAGACTCCAAGTCACTGATCATCCTGCTAATCAGTTCCTCGAAAGCCGCGTGCTCAATGGTTCCGCTGGGTATCGCAAAAGTAGCCAACAAGGGGACTGGCTGGAATCCGTGGAGTTGTGCGCCTTCCAGAAAGCCGCCGAGTTCGTGCCGGCTTCCCGACCAGCGGTGCAGGAGTGCTTCACCGCGCGTCAGGCTAGCCTGTTCAAAATGAGAGACTGTTGTCGATACTGGCAGAAAAGTGTTCGATTCGTGAAGAAATCCGGCGATACCTACACGGTAAGGTTTCATGATTTGTTCGCTGGTTGGGGTGCTGCCGACCGCAGCGTGTGGAACATAACAACGCAGAAGATATCCGAGCCTATCGCAAACCCAACAAATCCACGACCGTTTTGCCAAGTAATTCCGCGACGATGCGTTGCCCTTGCTGGTTGGGATGCATACCATCGAGAAGCAGATTGTCCAAGGAGCCCTGCCGGCGGGCGTAGTCACGGAAAGCCAAATCTACATCGACGAGTGTGACGCGTTCTGCAAGGGCAAGCTCTCTGACCGCTGCCACGTAAGTGCCGAGCAACCCGTTCATGCCTTCTGGATCCTCCGGATGATAAGGAGGCTTGCCATAGAGCTGCAGCAGCCGGGGAGTCCAGCGTAGCGGATTCGGAGTCATCAGGATCACCTTCACTCCATTGGTTCTTAGTGTGCTGATGAAGTATTGAAGGTGATTTCTGAATTTTTTGAGATCGACTCTGGGTTTATCGGCCGGAGGCTGTTTCCAGACATCGACGGCGGAATCATTGATCCCAAACTGAAGAACAACTAGGTCAGGCTTGTGGTCGAGCACATCTTTTTGAAAACGGCGGGTGGCATCTTCGGTATTGTTGCCGCGGACTCCCGCATTGATAACCCGCGCTGCAGGATGCTTTGCTCTTAGCTGTTTTTCCAAGAGCTCCGAGTAAACTTGCAAGCCCTCGCGGGGAGCTGTCGTTGAATCGCCAAACGCAACCAATGTGAAGGCATGCTCGGGGATAGGAACTGTGGCAGCTCCGGCCACAGTCCATGCGAAAAGAAACAGAAGTGCGAGGTGTTTGGCGGTCTGAATGCCTGGAAACTGAGCGCTCATCTTGCCAGAAAGTCTGCCCCACGCAACTGAAACCAAACTTCGCCCTGCATTGTGGTGACACACAGATCCCCAGGGCTGGCCTCAAAGAGACAAGCATAGGAAAGCCGCTTGCGCGGCTCTCTCGTGAACGCGACTTTTAACTCAGATGGTCGAACGCACGCTCCGCCCGCGTTTTGGGGAGCTTTCCCCGCATTGTCCAGAGAACGCTCCAGATCCGTCATCCGCGGTTTCACTGGTAGAACCAATCAATCTCCATGGCAGCAATCTTGAGGGAAATCAGATGCCCTTCAGGTGTGCGCTGATGCACCCAATACGACAGAAGTGCCCACTCCCCATCAAACAAGGTGCTGGTGTACGCATAAGCAAAGCGGGAATCGTTCTCGAGGTTCTGAATGTGATCCCAGGTTTTCCCCTCGTCCTTGGAAATGGCCGTGGTCAGCGGCGTGCGCTTGTCGGGAGCATTGTTCCAGACAATCAGCAGATCTCCAGTCTTGGGTATGCGAGCGATGGTAGCAGGTGCAACCGGTGCGACCAGACCCAGGGATTCTGTCGCAGTCCAGGTGACTCCACCGTCTTTCGAGTAGCTCTTATAGACAGAGCCCATCTGCGTACGAATAATCATCATCACGGATCCGTCGCGAAGCTCGACCAATCCAGGTTCCATGGCGCCACGCTTGGGGAGGTCGATTTCCGACTGAGACTTCTTCCAGCTTTTCCCAAGATCGTCCGAGTAGTAGCAGAATGATATCCAATGATCGAGCTTGCGAAAGTCAGGCGAGAAAGCAATCGGTGCCAGCAGCCGTCCGGACTTAAGCTGAATGATACGATCGTTGTTCATCACGTGATAGCCTTCACCCTGGGTCACGCAAACAGGCACGCCCCAGGTTTTGCCCTCGTCGCGCGAGAGCTTGATGTAGGCCTTCAGGTCCGAGCTGGAATTCTTATGCAGATAGAAAAACGCGATTTCGCCAGATTGTAGTCGCAGGAACGTCACCGACATCACATTTTCCAGCGCTATGTTCTCCAGTAAAGTAAACTTGGGCGACCACGTCTGTCCACGGTCGGAAGTGTAGGTTCCCACGATTTTGGCTGGCGAATGATCTTCGGATTGGCCGTCGTAGTACTCCGTGTATGCAAGCAGGATGCGCCCATCCTTGAGAAGGACCATCGATCCTTCGGAATGACGCGGGTTCTCCGGTGTGGCTGGTGCGACAATTTGCTGCAGAATGCGAGGCATTCGCCGGGTAATCTTCGCAGCCGGTTTCACGGCTCCTTCAAGCCCAATCAGTAGCAGTGTTACCAGCAAGGCAGCTAACCGGTATTTCGTTCCCATAAGCCTATTTCTCCCAACGCATCGTGCGCCTAATACACAGTCTTAGCTCGCTTAATATGTTACGAATATATTAATAATGTGCCTAGTAAATGTGAAGCGGGATGTAAATTCAAGCGAAAAGTGGCCGAGTTAGAGAAGAGAGAAATGCAGCGGTAACGTGGCTCTTAGCGGCCAAAATCACTGATCCATTTTCGTGCGCTCTCGATGTCGCGGATCATCGCTTTGCGAGCGTCGGCGGGCTTTCCGGTTCGAATGGCTTCGTAGATTTCGGGATGGATCGAGTTGAAGGGATAGTTCTCCGGGCTGCGGCGTGCTGTGAACATGACGATTCGCATCAATTTCGTATGGATGCCTTCAATGACCCCTTGTAGTTCCTGATTCTGGGTCAGTTTGGCAACTTCGACATGGAACTCCATGCTGTTCCAGTTGATATTGGGATTGGTATTCGGCTTTTTCGCTTTGGTAAGGCGTTGAGCTTCGGAAATGTTTTTGTCCAACCTCAGCAGTTGGCCTGCCTGGCTGCGGACGCAGGCCAACTCCGCCACTTGGGGCTCCACGATCAACCGCAGCTCAAAGAGATCGTTGGCATGATTGTTCGAAAACGAAGCCACAAAACAGCCCCTATGCGGAACGATCTCAAGGAGTCCCTCTGCTTCCAACCAATGGCAGGCCTCACGAAATGGAGTCCGGCCGATCTGGTAGCGATCCGTAATCACCGTTTCTTCGAGAAGCTCGCCGGGTTCGAGGTTACATTCGACGATGTCTTTGCGCATCAATTCATAGATCTGTTCGGAGAGTTTTTTGGTAACTCGTTCTTTGGCGATAGTTGGCATATTGGAGTCACTGACACACGCTAGGAAAATTGAGTCGTACGACGCTCCTTCTGATTTCTTGATTGAATCGAGTGGCGCAGGTTCGGGCGACGCCAAAGTATAGACCGAAACCGAGACGTAACGATAGCGTTGCTCCCAAGTCATCCTGAAACTCGCTAGGCCCGCTACGCTGCGCGAAATCCGTGCGGCCCTTTCTGGACTCTCAAAGTGAGTCCAGCCTCCATCAACCAGTAAATTCATGCTCGTGATGTAGCGGAAGCGTCGGACGCCAAAAACACAAGAGCATCCTTGATGTCTTCGTGATTCAACATTGGCCCGATTGGGACCAGTTTGCAGCTGAAGGGTAGAACTTTCGGATGAAGTCGCTGGTCAGAATTTGGACCGAATTGTCGATTCGGCAGGACGAACGCCAGCTTCCGTGGCCAGCTGGCGCCTGGTTCGTCACTCGCTTAGCGTCAACGAGAACGAGGCACTGGTTGTGGTGGTTGAAGGCCTTCAGAGGAATTGACTGGAACTAGAGCGGCCGAGACAACCTTCAGACATTCCAGCTCACCTACACGACGAGCCAAGTACCAGCGCCAGGGATCAGGCCAGTATTTCTTGAATGACCTCGCCGTGAACATCGGTCAGTCGGAAGTCACGACTGCTATAGCGATACGTGAGGCGTTTATGATCCAGTCCGAGAAGATGGAGAGCGGTGGCATGCAAATCATGAACGTGGGTGCGTTTCTCAACAGCTCGGAACCCGAAGTCATCCGTGGCGCCGAAGGTCATGCCACCCTTAATACCGCCGCCCGCTAACAAAGTAGAAAACCCGTGGACGTTATGATCGCGGCCATTTCCAAGCTTCTCTAGACCGCTGTTCTGTATCATCGGGGTGCGGCCAAATTCGCTGCCAACTATGACGAGCGTCTCATTCAGCAAACCGCGCAACTTCAGATCGCGAATGAGCGAGGCAATTGCCGGGTCAGCCTGCCGGGCCAGGCGCGCGTGTGCCTGAATGTCATCGTGGCTGTCCCAGGGCTGAAAGTGCCCGAAATAAACCTGCACCATCCGCACACCGCGCTCCACCAAACGCCGCGCCATCAGACAACCACGTCCGAAGTCCGAATCACCGTAACTGGTGCGCGCGGTTTCCGGTTCCTTGCTAACATCAAACGCCTCGGGAGCCTCGGTCTGCATGCGAAAGGCGACTTCCATCGCCTGAATGCCGGCTTCAATCTGAGAATCGCCCCCGCTTTGGTCTACATAAAGGCGATTGATACGATCCAGCAGATTCAGCTGCCGCTCCTGTTCCGGCCTCGATAGAGAGGTGTTGCGGATGTTTTGCAGTAGCTTATCGATGTCACGCACACCGTTTTGGATGTAGGTGCCCTGGTAGGAGTTGGGGAGAAACGCAGACGACCAAAGCTGCGGGCCCATTACGGGCAAACCAGGGCAGAGCACCACGAATCCAGGCAGGTTCTGATTTGGTGTTCCCAATCCATAGGTCACCCACGCACCCATGGACGGGCGCCCGGCGAGTTGGTGGCCACAATTCATCATGAACATGGATGGACCGTGATTGCCGTTGTCGGAATACATCGAGCGAATGACGCAAAAATCGTCGATGGAAGCGCCGAGTTTTGGAAAAATATCGCTAATCTCGATCCCGCTCTGGCCGCACTTTCGAAAGTTGAACGGTGAGCGCATCAAGTTGCCGGACGCGCGATCTGTCTTGATCTTGGGGCCCGGCATGGGCTCGCCATGGTGTTTCGTCAGCTCCGGTTTCGGATCAAACGTGTCCACTTGAGACACACCGCCATTCAGATAGAGAAAAATGATGTGCTTGGCCTTCGGTGCGAAATGGGGCGCCTTGACCGCGAGCGGGTTCGAGGTCGCACCCTCAAGCGTCTTCGCCAAACCGAGAAGCCCAAAGCCACATCCGAATTGTCGCAATGCCTGGCGTCGATTCATGATCGTTACCTCATGGAACTAAACTCCGACGAGCTTAACAGAACCTGCACATACTGGGGCCAGGAACTGCCAGCAAAAAACTCCAGCCCAAGTTTCACTTCTTCCCTGGTTGGTTCCCGGCTGAACAGCAGTTTGTAAGTCTCAGTAATTCGCTTAGGGTCATCACCGATGTGTTGCACACGCTCTGCGAGCGCCTTGGCCTGAGCGGCGACGAAGGAGTTATTCAAGAAATACAGGCGCTGCATCGGTCCGATCGTCACCGTACGACGTTCACTCGAATTGTTTGGATTCGGAAAGTCAAAGAGAGCGAGCGTCGCCTCCGGCTGTGTCCGGCTTACGGTTCCATACAAGGCACGGCGCTTGAAGTCGTCAGTCAGCGGCTTCGCCGGGCCGCCGATTGAACAATCGAGCGAACCTGAGACCGAGAGCATCGCATCACGAAGCGATTCCGCATCGAGCCGTGGCGTCAGGTTGGCGCGCCAGAGGAGGCGATTGTCAGGATCTTTCTCGCTGTTAGAAGCGGAAGGCGCGCTGCTCAACTGGTAGACCGAGGAAAGCATGATGTCGCGATGAAGGTTCTTCAACGACCATCCCTGCTCCATGAATCGAGCTGCAAGGTAGTCCAGCAACTCGGGATGGGTCGGACGGTCACCCAGCTGGCCAAAGTTGCTGCTACTGCGGACAATCCCCTCGCCAAAGTGCCACTGCCAGACACGGTTCACGATCACCCGCGCCGTCAAAGGATTTGAAGAGCTTGCGATTGACTCGGCAAGTTCAAGCCGTCCGCTCCCGTTCGTAAAGGGCGGCGGATCACCGTCGCAGAGCGCTTGCAGAAAGCGGCGAGGTGCTTCCTCTCCTAGATTCTGAGCGTCACCTCGAATAGCGATCTTCTCGTTAGCTGGCTTGTCGCCGTCATGGAGAACGTGAAGGAACGGATATTGCTCGGGCAGTGCTTTCTTCAGCGCATCGAGTTCGCTTCTCAGGCCGTCGAGGTGCTGTTTCCATGAGCCAGGCAGAAACCGATCGATCTCCTTTGGGCCGTAATAGTAGATGCCGCCTTCAGAGTCAAAGGCATCACGCCGATACGGTTCGGAGGCCATATCGCGCCAGAAGTAATATTTCTTTGGCTCAAGGAACTCGAGATTGGCATATTGCCGGGTGGCCTCGTCCTTGACTCCTTTTGCGCCGCCGAGCTTGACGTAGTTCCGGTCATCAATCGCTTTCTTCTCGGCGAGAATCGAGAGAAGCAAGGCCTGAATCTCGTCGCCGCTCTTTTTGAGGTCGCTGCGTTCCAGTTTTTCTACGCCCCCGCGCGATGCAACCAGGTCGAACCACGGCTTGACGAATGCATAATCTTTCTCAGAATTCCTGAGATACTTAACCCAACGCCCAAGTGTGAGCGAGTCCAGTGAGTCCTGGTTCGCCGCCTCAAACACATCGCCGCGCTCACCGGTCATCACGGTCCAGGCCGATACGATGTAGCGGGACGTCTGAGCCGCCAGAATATCGACAAGGTCGGATATCTGCTTGTTTAGCCAGTCAGTCATTGCGCCCTGTTTCTCATCGATTTCCTGTTTTCGCTTCTTATATGTATCCACTTCGGCCGAGGCTGCAAGCGGATATTCGTCCGTCTTGCTGCTCGTGAAGACGCCGAGCAGAGAGTAGTAGTCTTTGGTCGGGATTGGATCGTACTTATGATCGTGGCACTGCGCACATCCAACCGTCAGCCCGAGGAAGACGCGCGTCGACACATCCACGCGCTCATGATTGTCCGCCCCAATCGCTTGGAACCCAAGTCCCGCTAATAACCCTGCGCTTTCCGGCATTTGATCTGCCGCAATCTGCGCTTTCACGAACAGGTTGTACGGCATGTCTTTGTTAAGCGCGTCCACCACCCAGTCGCGATATCGGAATGCGTTGCGGAAGGGCGTGTCCACGGTGACACCGACCTGTCCATCAGCGTAACGCGCTAGATCCAGCCAATGCCGTCCCCAACGTTCTCCATAGTGGGGTGACGCAAGAAGGCGATCGATGACCTTTTCGAATGGCCGTGGGGAGGTGTCGTTGACGAAGGCCTCCACTTCTTCCGGTGTTGGGGGTAGCCCGATCAGGTCGAATGTAGCGCGCCGGATCAGTGTGCGGCGGTCAGCGCTCCCATTCGGGCTGAGGCCAGCCGTTTCCAACTTGGAGAGCACGAACCGGTCAATCGGCGTCGAGACCCAAGCGGAGTCACGAACCGCAGGCGGTTCCGGCTTGCGCAGGGGTTGAAGGGACCAGAAGGAACGCTCTACTTTGGCGACGGCTCCTTCAGGCCAAACCGCCCCTCCGTCGATCCACGCGGCCAAACCGGCGATTTCCTCCGGCTTGAGAGCCTGCTGCGGAGGCGGAGGCATTTTGAATCGCTCATGAGTGCGGCGCACGGCACGCATCATGAGGCTTTCCTCAGACTTTCCCACCGCAATGGCGGGGCCCGACGCACCTCCCTTGATTAGTTCAGCGCGCGAGTCAAGACGCAGCCCTCCCATCCGGGCTCCCCCATGACAGGCGTAACAGTTGGCCGCAAGCACAGGACGGACGCGCATCTCGAACAAGTCGGCTGGCGCTTGCGTAGCGGCGGTAGCTCGCAGCAACACCATCGAGAAATAGATGACTAGGATTCGCACCATGGTTCTGAATCGCAAAGTGGGTCCAAGTGTGACATTGGGGACAGAAAAGCCGACAGGTTGCCCCCGGTTGAATGTTCTAGATCTTAACGAAGGAGTTTAGAGGCAGAGGCTGGATAAATCAATGGCTCTCAGGAGCGAATCCCTGGAGCTTGAACGACAACCCAGACTGGGCAAAAGCGAGAGGAGGGTTTCCTCTGCAACCAGCCAAGCGGGCTGATACGCCAAAGGAGGCGCCGCGGAACATGGACACCAGCGCCCGGGTTGCTTGCGTCATCGACATGATTGGCAGCAGACTATTGGAAGGAGTCCCTTCGATGACGTTGCTCATACAACTCATGAAACGATATTTCTTGTGGATCATGATACTCGGCAGCAGCGTCGCTTGCCTCCATTGCGGTCCTGGTAGGCCTCAAGTCCTGACGTGACGCTGTCTAAAGCTGCGGAAATAATTTCTTCCTCGCCAGGCTTCAATCGTTATCGCCAACTTGTCAGCGTTGAGAAGACCGCTCGCGAGGGTGATTCAATGGCGGAGTGCTGCTACAACGTGTGGTTTACACTTCGACTTACCTCGTCTGGTCCGACCGGGAGACCGATACCTGCGAGAGCTGAGCTTCGCTATATCGACGGAGCGTGGCACCTGCACGAATACAGCTATGGCGAGCCGCCGAACGTGGAAATTGTTGGGGTGCATGACGGAGTGCCCCATAACTGAGGACGCAAATCGAAACGCGTCATGAAAAGACGTTTAGGAGCTAAAGCCGAGAGCACCCGAGGGTGACTCAACGAGCTTCGTAAGGGTTTGTAGAAAACGCGCTGCTGGGGCGCCATCGAGTGCCCGATGGTCGAAGGTGAGACTGAGCGTGATGATGTCGCGCAGGGCAATGGTTTCCTTGACGGCTACCGGCTGGCGCAGAATGCGCCCCACGCCGAGGATCGCGCATTCGGGATAGTTAATGACTGGCGTGAAGGCATCGATCTCGAAAGCACCGAGGCTGGTGATCGTAAAGGTGCCTCCCTGGAGTTCGTCCGCCTTTAGCCCCTTCGAGTGGGCCCTTTGGATCAGGTTTTGAGAACGCAACGCGACTTCCTTCAACGTCAGCGTGGTCACATCGCGAATGACGGGCACGAGCAAGCCTGCTTCCGTATCCACGGCGATGCCGATGTGGATGGAGGAACAGGCGCGAAGAGTGTCTCCTTCCCATCGGGAGTTCAACACTGGATGCTTCTGCAAGGCAGCTGCAACGAGCTTTACAAGGATGTCGTTGTAGGTGGGGACGACGTGCAAACCCCCCTGAAGTCCCCCCTTGTCCAAGGGGGGACGATTGCATTCATCGAATGCGGCGCCGCTGCGCGGTGTGAGGAACTCCCCACTCTTGAGTTGGCGACGCAGCTGAACCAGCGAAGTTGCATCTGCTGTCGTGTGGAGAGTGACCGCAACCGTTTTTTGTTGGCTGGCAAGAGTGCGCTCGGCAATGGTCCTGCGCATAGACGAGAGGCCCTTGGGCTGCTGTGTCGCTGCCGCGGTGCGAATGTCAACCTCGCGAATGCGCCCGTCCCGCCCCGTGCCCGGGACACGCATCCAATCCACACCGAGTTCAGCGGCCACGCGTCGGGCTCGTGGACTGATGATGGATGTGTCCGCGCTGGGCAGCGGGCTCGAAGCCCTTATCGGGGCAACGACGGGCGGAGCCGAGGGTGTGCCAGGCGGTGTCGGTGCGGCGGCTGCCGTCAACTCTGCCACCGGAATACTCTCGCCCTCAGCCAAGAGGTAGCCCAACAGTTGACCTACAGTCACCTGATCGCCCGGTTTCGGTGCGTCTGCGGGGATGTGGAGCACACCCGAGTCGAGAGATTCAACTTCTTGCGAGGCTTTGTCGTTCTCCAGCATGAAGAGTAAGTCGCCCGTTGCAACGGAGTCGCCGTCGTGCTTCAGCCACTCGGAGAAAGTACCTTCCTCCATCGACCAACCCAGACGCGGAACGGTGATTCTTATTGGCATGGGAGTATTATTCAGAAATCAGATCCCTGATGGATCGAGTGATGGCGTCGACGTCAGGAACGAGGGCTTTTTCCAACGGAGGGCTATAGGGCACAGGGGCGAATGCTCCGTTCAGCCGACGAATCGGCGCATCCAGATCGTTGAAACCAGCGTCGGCGACTTGTGCTGCGATTTCGGCTCCGAGACTGCAAGGTGCGCACGCTTCATCAATGATGAGCAATCGTCCCGTCTTCGCCACCGAAGCAAGGATTGCGTCGCTATCCAGCGGCGAGACGGTTCGCGGATCGATCACTTCGACACTGATGCCTTCTTTGATCAGGAGCTCCGCGGCAGCCAGGGCGCACTGGACCATCAGCGCCAGAGCGACGACCGTCACATCAGTGCCTGCGCGGGCGACGCGGGCTTTGCCGAACTCAATCTCGTAGGACTCAACGGGGACGGGCCCCTTCACAGCCATCAACTCGCGGTGTTCCAGAAACAGGACAGGATCCTGACAGCGCAGCGCCCGGGTCATGAGTCCCTTGGCGTCATAGGGCGTCGAAGGCATGACGACGCGCAAGCCGGGGATGTGACTGAAGATGGAATGATAGCTGCCCGAGTGATGCGTTGCCGCCGAATGGCCGATGCCCACACACCCACGAAGCAAGATAGGCATCCTCAGCCGGCCGCTGCTCATGTACTGGATTTTGGCGATCTGATTGACGATTTCTCCGAAGGCGTCGTTGATGAAGTCGATGAACATGAAATCGATGACCGGGCGGGCGCCGGTCATCGCCGCGCCACAGGCGAGCCCTACGAAACCGCGCTCGCAAATCGGCGTGTCGCAGAGTCGCTCGGGACCGTACTTCGCGAACAGACCAGTGGTCGTGGCGAAGTTACCACCTCGCGCACCGATACCTTCACCCATGACGAAGATTTCCGGTTGACGAGCCATTTCGGCGTCCAATACCTCCAGAGTAGCGGCAGCAAATCCGATTTGCCGGTCTCCGGCGGCCGGTTCAGGAATCTGCGGCGGGTTGCCTTCCTCGCAGTAAACATACTGGGTAGCCGTGCTCCCGTCCGGTTGGGGAGCCTGCTCAGCCGCCTGCGATGCGGCTGTGACCTGGCCCTGAACTTCCGCATCGATCGCATCGAGTTCCTCGCCGGTGGCAACTTGATCTGCGATCAGCAGGGAACGCAGGCGCTTGATCGGACAGCGCTCTCGCCAAGCGGCCACTTCTTCCCGCGTGCGATACGTGTAGTCGCCCATGCCCTCAGCGTGCGGCCGCGTGCGGTAGGTCTTACACTCGATGAGCGTAGGACCGCCGCCGGTTCTCGCCCGCTCAACGGCTTCGTTCGCCGCCCGGTAAACAGCCGAAACATCGTTCCCATCGACTTCCACTCCGGGCAAGCCATAGGAGGCGCCACGCAGGGCAACCGAAGTATTTCCTGCCGAGTACCGGAAGGGTACTTCGGTGGCGAACTGGTTGTTTTCGCATACGAAGAGCACCGGCAGTTTCCAGATGCCCGCCATGTTGAGTCCTTCG
>Ga0187893_10013068_pt1 | contig 11638 bp, 9 predicted proteins | sample MA1701074metaG_FD_139574 | JGI IMG/M metagenome (GOLD analysis project Ga0187893, IMG submission 139574) | White microbial mat communities from a basaltic lava cave in the Kipuka Kanohina Cave System on the Island of Hawaii, USA - MA170107-4 metaG ...
CGGCACTCGCGGCTTCGCGGCGATCGGCAGAGTCGGCGGCGTCTACTCGCACACGCGATCGAGCTACTCGCTGGCCGGCGGAGTCGCGCTCGCGCCCGGCGTCGATTCGCGGCCGGCAGAGCGGGAGTTCAACTGGAAGCACGGCGCCGGCGCGCAGTATCAGCTCAGCCGCACCGCGGCGGCGCGCGCCGAGTGGGAGCGCTACACGAGGCTTGGGGACGCGAGCACGGGCGAGCACTCCGTGGACCTGTTCTCCATCAACGTGCTGCTGAGGTTCTGATCCGGTCAGTAGACCCGATCGGTCTTGAACACGACCCACACGGTCTTGGCGATGATGAACAGGTCCAGGCGCAGCGACCAGTTGCGCAGGTACTCCAGGTCGTATTCGACCCGCGCTTTCATCTTCTCCAGCGTTTCAGTCTCGCCGCGGAAGCCGTTGACCTGCGCCCAGCCCGTGATGCCGGGTTTCACCTTGTGGCGCAGCATGTAGCCGCGGATCAGCTTGCGGTACAGCTCGTTGTGCGCCACCGCGTGCGGCCTGGGCCCGACGATGCTCATGCGCCCCTGGAGCACGTTGAAGAACTGCGGCAGCTCGTCGAGCGATAGCCTGCGCAGGAACGCCCCGAAGGGCGTCAGCCGCCGGTCGCCCTTGCGGACCTGCTCGATCGTGTCGCCGTCCTCCAGCACCGTCATGGTGCGGAACTTGTAGACCACGATTTCCCTGCCGTCGAGCCCGTAGCGGCGCTGCCGGAAGATCGCCGGGCCGGGCGAGGTCAGTTTCACGCCGAGCGCGATCGCGATCAGCAGCGGCGAGATCAGCGCGACGATCAGCAGGGAAAGCAGGAAGTCGCTGCCGCGCTTCACCACACCGTCGAAACCGGTGAAAGGCGTCTCGCAGACCGCCACCACGGGAACGCCGCCGACCACGTCCATGCGCCCCTGGATGAGATCGGTGACGAAGGTGTCCGGGACGAAGTAGATCGAGGCGGTGGTGTCGCGCAGCCCCTCGAGGAGAGTGAGGATGCGCGCCTGCGAGGCCATCGGCAGCGAGAGGTAGATCGCGTCGACCGGCTGTTTCCTCGCGTACTCCGGCAGGTCGAGAATGCGGCCGAGGAGCGGATACTCCTCGCGGTGGTCGAGCCGCTCGCGTTCGCGGTCGTCGAAAAAGCCCATGACGCGCACGTTGGCGTAGACGTCGCCGCTCAGGCGCCGGGCGAGATCGATGCCCTGCTCGTTCATGCCGGCGAGGACGGCACGCCGCGTATGACCTTGCATTTCACGGATCACGGGGGCGACGGCTCGCAGCACGAAATGCGCCGCGGCCTGGCTCAACGGAGCGACCCAGAACCAGGTAAGCAGGACGTCAGGATCGAAATAGCCGAGATACCGGCTCGCCCAGCCGAACACGAACAGCAGACCCGAGATCGCCAGCCAGCCCAGCGCGATGTTGCGCACGACGCGCCAGGCGTCCGTGGCCAGCCGCGAAGAACCCGGAAAAGTCAGCGAAAACACGATCAGCGAGAGGATCACGTTGTGGCGCCCGAGATTCCCCTCGATGGTGAGCGCGACCATCCACAGCGTGAGCACCAGAACCAGCGGATCGAGCAGGATCTCGATCAGGTTGAGAAGTTGATCGCGCGAAACGGAGAGACGGGTGGCCCTGCGAAACGTTATCGGAACCGCAGGCTCTGGCATGCTGAAGCTTAGCATGGGGGAGGCGCGTCCTTCGGCGCAGGTCGCGCCGCGCGAGCGACCGGAAAACCTAGGAAGAAACGCGCCTCACTCGACAAGCGAAACCGCAGTTCCCTCGACGCCCTTGCTCCGCCAGGACCCGCCTCGCTGACGATATCGCGCCACGGCCTCGGTTCGGTTGGCGACGCCGAGTTTCTTGATGATGCGGTGGATGTGGTTCTTGACCGTGAACGAACTAATCGCGAGGATCTGTGCGATCTGGTGGTTGGTCCTGCCCTCGGATACCCAGGCGAGGATCTCCTCCTCGCGCGCGCTGAGCGCGCTCGGCGAGCGCAAGCCGCCCACGCGGCGAAATGCGACCTCGATCTGCGCCATCACGGAATCGACCAGGAAGCGGAAGCGTTCGATGCCGCCTTCCCGGACGATGGAATTCGCGCTCGAGGCCAGATAGAGGCTATAGGTGCCGTGGCGCGCGTCATGGCTTCCGTGGACGACTGCGGAGCGCATGCCGCGCAGCGACCGGTGAAGCGCGCAATCGCAGCGACGCTGCACCAGCCCCGTGATCGCCGCCTGATCGAGCAACACCGCCTCGCGTCCCTGGGCGAGCCAGCGCGCGTGCAGGCCCTTCAGCGCGCTGTCGATCGGGCAGCCGTCGAGCCGTCCGGTACGCACGCCGGGCAGGTCGGACACCACATCGAGCGTCAGGTTGGAGCCGCGGAAGTCACCCCAGGCGGAGACCAGGATCTGGTGCGGAATGAAATACTGGACCTCGCCCTGCAGAAGCTGGAACAACTCGTAGTGGCGCCTGATTCCCGAAGCGCGCGCAACGATCCGCAGAAACCTGTCGACCTCGTCGGCGCTCAGGGCGAAGTCGTCCGGCGCGGTCCGTCGCGGGCCGAGCGTGATTGCAGCGCTTCCGTCTGGAAATCTCTCGATCATGCCGGCGACGCCTTGCCGTCCCTGTTTCTCCCAGCCGCTGGCTTCGTTCACTTCTGGCTGCTCCCCCGGATGATCATCGCATATCATTACGCGACCATTGCTCCGCACCGGTGTTAACTTTTGTGGGGAAACGCAGGAGTTTGGGTTCTCGGGCGTGCGCCTGCGCAACCGTCGCGAGCGTCGTGCTGCTGGCGCAGCCTGCGGCAGCGCAAGACCGCCTGCTGACGCCGCGGGCAGGCACCACCCTCACCTCGGAGGGGAACGTCTTCCGGGTGCCGGACTCGGTAAGCGATCCGCAGCTGGGGCGCGGCCTGACCGGACGTTCGGACCGCTCGCAGATCAGCTACTTCGGATTGCGGCTCGACAAGGCCTACTCGCAGCAACGCTTCGTGGTCGATTTTACACAGACGGCGACGCGCTTCGCGAAGTTTCGATCGCTCGACCGAGATGCGTTCGAGTACCAGGCGGAATGGCAGTGGCGGCTGACGCAGCGCCTCAGCGGCAAGCTGACGGCTTCGCGCACCGAGAACCTGATCAGCTTCGACGACGTGCAGGGCACGCAGGGCATTGTCAGGGTCACGACCAACCGCGGCGCGACCCTCGACGCGTGGCTGTTCGGCGGCTGGCATCTGCTTGCCGGCGCCTCGCAGACGGTGACTTCCAGCAGCCAGACGTTTCTCGCCCAGCCCGACACCCGGCAGACGAGCGGCGAACTCGGCGTGCGCTACCTGGCGGCATCCCAGAACACGATCGCCGCCATCGGCCGACTGCGCCGCGATGCCCGACCAGGTCAAACCGCCGACCCGGTCAGTCTCATCGACAGCGGGTTCTCGACCACGGAATCCGAGCTGTCGGGCACATGGGTCGCGAGCGGGCGCTCCACGCTGAACGGCCGGCTGACCCGGATTACGCGCCGCAACGAGAATTTCGCGCAGCGTGACTTCTCCGAGCTCGGCGGCGAGCTGCGCTATACGTGGACTCCGACCGGCAAGCTGACGCTCGACGCAACCGCGAACCGCAGCGTCTCGCCGTTTACCTCCGGCCTCGGGTCGAGCTTTCGGGTCGACGACACGTTCACCCTTACCCCCGCCTGGCGGCTGAGCGAGACGGTGTCGTTGTCGGCTCGAGGCTCGCACCGGACGAGCGCGTTCCGCGGCGCCGTCGATCCTGCTGCCGGTCCGGCGCGCCGCGATCTCTACCGCACGCTCGAGATCTCCGCCAACTGGACGCCGCACCGTAGCGTGACCCTCGGCTTGACCCTGCGGCGCGAGCGGCGCGCTTCGACCGACGAGACGGCGAACTACGTGAACGGCGCGGCGACCCTGAGCGCCGCGCTGACGTTCTGACCGGGTCGGGCGACCATGACGATTGTTGACCCGAGAGGAGCACTCCGCGCTTGGCGAAAAAGAGGCCGTGGATTAGACTTAATTGCTTCGGCTATCAGTTTGAAAGGTCGAGAATTTCCGTCACCGCAGGCGAGGAAATGTTGAGCCAGTCGAGAAACGCTGCCGCACTCGTTGTCGTGATCGCAGTGGTTGCCGCTTGCGCGAAGCAAGACGAGGAAAGGAAGCCGGCAACCCAGGTGGCCGCGAGGGTGAATTCGGAGGAGATCACGGTACATCAGGTGAACAATCTTCTCGCGAGGACCCCGAATCTGGCGCCGGAGCTGGCGCAGCGGGCCAAGAGCGAAGTGCTGAACTCGCTGATCGAGCAGCAGCTCGCCCGGCAGCAGGCGGTCGGCAAGAAGCTTGACCGCACGCCGGCGGTGCAGCAGGCGCTGGAGGCGGCGAGGAACGAGATCCTCGCGCGCGCGTTCCGCGAGCAGATCGCGGCGTCGCAGCCGAAGCCCGCGCCCGAAGAGGTCAAGAAATACTACGCCCAGCATCCCGAGTTGTTCGCCCAGCGGCGCGTGTTCAGTCTCGAGGAGCTCACGGTCGCATCGAAGGACGATATCGCCGCGGGGCTGGGCGAGCGGGTGGCGAAGGCTCGCTCCATGCAGGAGGTCGCCGACTGGCTGAAATCGCGCGGAGTCCAGTTCGCCGTGAACCGCGGCGTGCGCGCGGCCGAGCAGGTTCCTCTGGAATTGCTGCCGAAGCTTCACGCGGTCAAGGACGGCGATTTCGTGGTGCTCGAAGGCCGCAGCGGCTGGCAGGTGATCCGGGTGGCGGCATCCAAGGCGGAGCCGGTCGACGAGCCGACTGCCGCGCCGCGCATCGAGCAGTTCCTGGCGAACCGACGGGCAAGCGAAGCCATTGCCAAGGAAATGAAGTCGCTCAAGGAAGGCGCGAAGATCGAGTACTTCGGCGAGTTCGGCGACGGCCCGGCCGCCGCGGAGGCGAGAGCGAAGGCGCTCGCCGAAGCCAAGGCGAAAGCCGAAGCCGCAGCGAAGGCGAAAACGGACGCCGAAGCCCATGCCAGGGCGGAGGAGGCGACCAAGGCACGCAAGGCATCGGAGGACCGGGCGAGGCTTGAAGCCGAGGCCAAGTCGCGGGCTGCTGCGGCCAAGCTGGACCCCCTGCCGCAGCGCAGTATCGAAAAAGGCGTGGGCGGATTCCGGTGATTCACGCCCTCCCGAAGCGCGGGGAGCAAACGATGAAAGTCCAACGACCGGTCAGCCAGCTGCTGTTCCTGCTCGTCGCCGCGGCGAGCCTGTGCGCCAACGCGCAGCAGCCCGAGTACCAGCTCGGCGCCGGCGACAACATCCGCATCGTCGTGTTCCAGAACCCCGACCTCACGCTCGAGACGCGGGTGACGGAAAACGGCACCATCAGCTACCCGCTGGTCGGCATCGTGAAGGTCGGCGGACTGACGATCCCCGCCGCGGAGCAGGTGATCGCAAAAGCGTTGAAAGACGGCAACTTCATCCAGCAGCCGCAAGTCAGCATCGCGCTGCTGCAGAACCGCGGCAACCAGGTCTCCGTCCTCGGCGCGGTGAATCGCGGCGGGCGTTTCCCGCTGGAGACCTTCGGCACGCGCATCTCCGAGATGATCGCCATCGCGGGGGGCATCGCCTCGACGGGCGCCGACGTCGCGATTCTCACCGGGACGCGCGAGGGCCGGCCGCTCCGCAAGGAGATCGATCTCCCGGGCATGTTTCTCACCGGCGACCTGAAGGACGACATCGTGGTGGCCGCCGGCGACGTCATCTACGTGCATCGGCAGCCGATCTTCTACATCTACGGCGAGGTGCAGCGCTCGGGTTCCTACCGCGTCGAGCGCGGCATGACAGTCAGGCAGGCCCTGGCACAAGGCGGCGGCCCCAGCGCCCGCGGCACCGAGCGGGGGATTCGCATCTACCGCCGGGGCGCCGACGGCCGGATCGAGGATCTGCGACCCGATCTGGCCGACCCGGTGCTGGCTGACGACGTGCTCTACATCCCGGAAAGCCTCTTCTGAGGACATTGCCATGAACCCGCGCCAGATCCTGTCCGCCCTGCGTGCGCGCTACAAGGCCGCGCTCGTGGCGGCGCTCGTCGCGTTCGCCGGGGTGATGATGGCGAGTGAATTGCTGCCCAAGCAGTACACCGCCGAGACCTCGGTGGTGGTGGACATCCAGGCCCAGGACCCGATCGCGACCCTGCTTCTTCCCACGCATATGCAGCGCGGCACCATGGGCACCCAAGTCGACATCATCAAGAGCGACCGGGTCGCCCGGAAGGTGGTCCGGCTGCTCCGGCTCGGCGAGAGCGAGGCAGTGAAGCGGAGCTGGCAGGACGCCACCAGCGGACGGGGCAAGCTGGAAGACTGGGTGTCGAGCGGGCTGCAGAAGGCGCTCACGGTCACGCCTTCGCGCGACAGCAACATCATCACCATCTCGTTCCGCGGCACCGATGCGGTCTTCGTCGCCGCAGCGGCCAATGGGTATGCGCAGGCCTACATCGAGGCGTCGGTGGAGCTGAAAGTGGAGCCGGCAAAGCAGTACGCCGACTGGTTCTCGGAGCAGGCGAAGGTGCTGCGCGAGAACGTGGAGAGGTCGCAAGCCCGCGTTTCCGAGTTCCAGCAGAAGAGCGGGATTGTCGTCACCACCGAGAGCCTGGACTTCGAGATGACCCGGCTCAACGAGCTGGCCGCGAAGCTCAACGCGGCGCAGGCAGAGACCCGGGATGCCTTGAGTCGGGAGAAGTCGGGAGCGGGGCGCATCGAAACCCTGCCGGACGTGATGCAGAACTCGGTCGTGTCGGGTCTCAGAACGAACGCCAACCAGCTCGAGGTGAAGCTGAAGGAGGCCGAGGTCAATCTCGGGCGCAATCACCCGCAGTACCGCCGCATGGAGTCGGAGCTCGCGGAGGTGAAGCGAAGGCTCGCGGCGGAGCAGGGCTATGTCGCCAGCATCTATTCCACCAACGCCGACACCGGCAGGGCCAAGGAAGCCGAGCTCAGGGCCGCGCTCGAGAAGCAGAAGAAGAAGCTCCTGGACATGAAGAATCAGCGTGACGAGATCGCGGTCCTGCTGCGCGACGTGGAGACCGCGAAGAAAGCCTACGAGGCGGTGACGAACCGGCTCAACCAGGCGAACCTGGAGAGCCAGGCGAACCGGACCAACGTTTCCGTCCTTACCCCGGCGATCGAACCGATCCAGCCGTCGTTTCCGAAGCCCGCGACGCAGATGCTGCTGATCGCGCTCGCCTTCGCGGTCGTGCTCGCGGGTGCCACGGCGGTCGGTCTCGAAATGCTCGATCGGCGCGTCCGGTCCGTCGCCGACCTCGCCGAGATGCTGCAGCTTCCGGTGCTTGGCGTGATCGAACCCGCCGGCTACCGGCCGAGGCTCGGCTTCGGACGCCGCAGCACGGCGCTGGTGGTCAAATAGAGAACAGCCTTGGGCCAGAGCAAAGTCAACGTCATTCCCGCCGCGAGCGAGAGTGTGGCGCCCAAGCGTCACGCCCGGCCGCTGGGCGGGATCCTGATCGACGCCGGCCGACTCAGGCCCGAAGACGCTGAGCGGATCATGCGCCTGCAGCAGGAGCAGAACCTGCGTTTTGGCGACGCCGGCATTCGGCTCGGCCTGCTCACCCAGGCGGACATCGACTTCGCCATTGCGCATCAGTTCGAGTACGCGTACCTGGTGCGCGGCCAGAGCGCGATCAGCGAGGAGCTGGTGGCAGCGTACGCCCCGTACACGGCGAAAGCGGAGGCGCTGCGCGCACTGCGCACCCAGCTGATGGTGCAATGGTTCGAGTCCGATCCGGCGCACAAGGCGCTCGCCATCGTGAGTGCGGCGCGAAAGGAGGGTCGCAGCTTCGTCGCCGCCAACCTCGCCGTCGTATTCTCGCAGTTGGGGATGCGTACGCTGCTGGTCGATGCGGACCTGCGCAACTCGTCCCAGCATCAGCTGTTCGGCCTTGACAATGGCGCCGGGCTCTCGGCCGTGCTCTCCGGCCGCGGCGGTCTGGAGACGATCCAGCGGGTGCCGCCGCTGCCCAATCTCTTCGTCCTGCCCGCCGGGGTGCGGCCGCCCAATCCGTCGGACCTGCTTGCCAAGCCCGTGTTCGCGCGCTTCCTGGAGCAGATGGCCGGCGACTTCAACGTCGTCCTGCTCGATACGCCGGCGGCTGGCGAATCACCCGACGCCCAAACCGCAAGTCTGCGCGCCGGCGCCGCGGTGATCGTCGTGCGCAAGGACGCGACACGCGTATGGGAAGTGCGCGGCATCGCCGATCGCGCGGCGCAGAGCAGCACTACAGTCGTCGGCACCGTGCTCAACGAATACTGAGCGGACCGCGGGATGGCAGCGGTTCCAGATTCCAGGCCTCTCAGCGGCGCCGTCGCCTGGCAGGAGTGGTTGCCGGTCCTCGCCGGGCTGCTGGTCCTCTACATTCCGACGTTCTACGGCCTCGCTTCCTGGCTCTGGCAGCAGGACGAGCACGCGCACGGCCCGATCATCCTCGCGATCATCGTCTGGTTGATCTGGCGGGGGCGGGAGGCACTGCACCGGGCGTCCTCCCGCCCGGCGGCGGCTGCGGGCTTCGCGATCCTCGCTTTCGGCCTCCTCGCCTATGTGGTGGGCCGTTCCCACAGCATCGCCCTGTTCGAGGTCGGCGCGCTTGCGCCACTGCTTGCCGGCGTCTTGCTCGCGATGCGCGGCTGGGCCGCCTTGCGCGCGCTTTGGTTCCCGATTCTTTTCGTCGCCTTCCTGGTGCCGCTGCCGGGGATCTTCGTCGATGCCCTGACGGGCCCGCTCAAGGAGACGGTCTCGGAAGTCACCGTGCGCCTGCTTTTTCCCGCCGGCTACCCCATTGCGCGCGACGGAGTCATCATCACGGTCGGCCAGTACCAACTGCTGGTGGCCGATGCCTGCTCCGGCATGAATTCCATGTTCAGTCTCGCCGCGCTCGGTCTGCTTTTCATGTACCTGACTGCCCGCCGCAGCGTGCTGCACAACGCCGTCATGCTGGCCAGCATCCTGCCAATCGCGTTCGCGGCCAACATCGTCCGCGTCGTCGCGCTGATCCTCATCACGTATCACCTCGGGGACGAGGCCGGACAGGGGTTCCTGCACGGCTCGGCGGGCATCGTGCTGGTGATGGCGGCGCTCGGCATTCTCCTCGTCCTCGACACCCTCCTGGCGCGGCTGATCCGGACTCGGCATCCGGCGTAGAGGCATGCCGGACCATCTCAAGGCCCTGGTCGTGATCCTCGTCCTCGCGGGCGTGGTGTTCTCTTTCGCCAAATCGCCTGCCTGCGCGCGGGCCTCCACCGCGGAGAACTTCGAGCGGCGGCGCAATCTCTGGTTCGGTATCACGCTGGCCGCGTTTCTGGCTCACAACTTCTGGATCTTCCTCGTCGTCGCGGGGGCGCTCCTGCTTCTGGCGCTGCCGCGCGAGCCCAGCAAGATCGCGATGTTTTTCTTCCTCCTCTTCGCCGTGCCGCGCATCTCCTCCGAGCTCGGGGGCCTGGGGATCGTCAAGACGCTCTTCGAGATGGACTATGCGCGGCTGCTCGCGCTGACCGTGCTGCTCCCGGCGTTCCTGGTCCTGCGCAAGCAGCCCGGCGTCGAGCCGTTCGGCCGCACGCTGCCGGACAAGCTCGTCCTGGGCTTCCTGATCTACTCGGCCCTGCTGATGCTGTCCTACGGCAGCTTTACCGGCACGCTGCGCAAGGGCGTCTTCCTGCCTTTCATCGACATCTTCCTGCCCTACTACGTCGCCAGTCGCTCGCTCAGGAATCTCGAGGGGTTCCGGGACGCCCTGATGGCGTTCGTGGTCGCCGCGCTCGTTCTCAGCGCCATCGGCGGCTTTGAGTTCGTGTGGCGCTGGCTGCTTTACTCCTCCCTCGACGGCGCCCTGGGCGCGGTCTGGCCCTATGGCGAGTACCTGCGAAGAGGCGACTACCTGCGCGCCGCGGCGAGCGTGGGGCATGCCATTCCCCTGGGATACGTTATCGCCGTTGCGATCGGCTTTTACCTGTACCTGAGAAGATGGGTGCCTGACCGGACCATGCGGGGCCTGGGGCTCATGCTGCTGATCGTGGGATTGATCGCCCCTGTGTCGCGCGGCCCCTGGGTCGGCGCCGTGTTGATCTTCCTGCTCTTCGTCGCGACGGGCCCTGGCGCAGGGCTGCAGGCCGCCAGGTACGCTCTGCTCGGCGGCATCGCGCTGCCGGTGCTGCTGGCGACGCCGGTGGGCGAAGAGATGGTCCAGTACCTGCCGTTTGTCGGAACCATCGACCAGGGAACCCTGGACTACCGCCGGCTGATGCTGGCGGCAGCCTACGAGGTATTCCTGCAGAACCCAATCTTTGGCAGCCCCAACTTCATCGAGGCCGATGCGTTGCAGGCACTGCGGCAGGGGCAGGGCATCATTGACCTGGTGAATACCTATATCAGCGTCTCGCTTTCCGGCGGCGTCATCGGCCTGGCGCTTTTCGGCGGCTTCTTCCTCGCGGTGGCGGCCGGCATCTACGGCGGCATGAGGAGTCTGGCCGACCAAAGCGACGAGCGATACGTTCTGGGGCAGTCGCTGCTCGCGACGCTTGCCGGAATCATGCTCATCATCTTCACGGTCGCCTCCATCTCGATCGTTCCATTCGTCTACTGGGCGGTGGCCGGCCTTGGCGTTGCCTACGCGCGCATGCTGGCCGTGGAAAGGGCCCCTGCGCCCGCACGTCGGGCCGGGCTTCGACAGGCGCCCGCCAGGCGCAGCGCCTGACCGTCGGGCGGCCGCCCGGCCAGAACGACGAGCCTGCCATGTCCTCTCGCGATCGCACGACGCTGAAGCAGCGCGTGCTGAGCGCCGGCGGGTGGAGCTTCGGCGGCTATGGAATGAGCCAGGCGATCCGTCTGGGCGGAAACCTGATCATGACGCGCCTGCTGGTACCGGAGATGTTCGGCGTCATGGCGATCGCCACGATGGTGACGGTGATGCTGGGCATGATGTCCGACATGGGGGTGCGGCACAACATCGTCCAGAGCGCGCGCGGCGACGATCCCGTGTTTCTCGACACCGCGTGGGTGCTGCAGATCGTCCGCGGAATCGTGCTGTGGCTGGTGGCGCTGGCGCTGAGCGGCGCACTGTACCTCGCGAATCTCGGCGGGATGTTTCCGGTCAGGTCCGTCTATGCATCGCCGGTCCTGCCGCTGGTCATCGCCATCACCTCGCTGCAGGGGGTGTTCCTCGGGTTTCAATCCACCAAGATCGCCACCGCACATCGCAACTTCGACCAGCGGCGGGTAGTCCAGGTCGACCTGCTCGGGCAGGTCACAGGGCTCGCTGTCGCGATCAGCGTCGGCGTGCTGACGCGCTCGATCTGGGCGCTGGTGGCCGGGTCCCTCGTCGGCACACTGACGACCATGCTGCTGGGACACGGCTGGCTGCGTGGGCACCGCAACCGGCTGCGCTGCGAAAAGAGCGCCCTGAGCGAGCTGATCGGTTTCGGCAAATGGGCCTTCGTTTCGTCGGTCTTCACGGTTCTTGCCGCCCATGGCGACCGGCTGCTGCTGGGCGGATTTGTCGACGCGGAGGTGCTCGGCGTGTATGCGATCGCGACGCTGATCGCCAGCGCGATCGAGGGC
>Ga0187893_10013070_pt1 | contig 11637 bp, 5 predicted proteins | sample MA1701074metaG_FD_139574 | JGI IMG/M metagenome (GOLD analysis project Ga0187893, IMG submission 139574) | White microbial mat communities from a basaltic lava cave in the Kipuka Kanohina Cave System on the Island of Hawaii, USA - MA170107-4 metaG ...
GGCCACCTGGCCTTCGCCGAACTCGAACGCCAAGCCAAACTGCGCGCAATGATCACGCAGAACATTGACGGGCTGCACCAGCGCGCCGGGAACGCCGATGTTATTGAACTGCACGGCACGACCGTCGAAGCCGTCTGTCTGACGTGCGGCGCTCGCATTTCAATGGACGAAGCCGTGCGGCGAGTCGAAGAAGGCGATCTGGCGCCTGAGTGTGAACACTGCGGCGGATTGCTCAAACCGGCGACCGTCTCGTTCGGCCAATCAATGCCAGCGCGAGAGATGGATCTGGCGGTGAGGGCTTGTTACGAGTGCGAAGTTTTTCTGGCGGTCGGCTCGTCGCTGGTTGTTTATCCGGCGGCGGCGTTGCCTGAGTTGGCGAAACAGAACGGCGCGGCGCTCGTCATCATCAATCGCACACCAACGCCGATGGATGGGATCGCTGATCTGGTTTTGAACGAGGAGATTGGCAAGGCGCTGCCCATTCTGGTGGGGATGCAGGTAGGTTAGTCGCGGGCAAACTCGGCCATCATGGAGAGACTTTCATTTGCTGAATTAATGCAGTTGATTATTTCGGCAGGCTTTCTAGCAATCGCGTATAGCCACTTGCCGTGTCTGCCATCCGCATTTACTGCTCTTACCCAACGCTCCGCCGCGGCTTTCTTTACATCCACCAGTGGGTCGTAACCTTTCGTCTCCAGTATGAGATGTGGAGACTCTTTACCCGCTAGACGGATGATGAAATCAGGCATGTAGTCATGCATCTGACCATTATGCAGATATGGAATCGCGAAGCCTAGCCCGGCATTCTTGACGAAGGCTTTAACGCTAGGATGCCTGTCAATATAATAAGCCGCCGACTGTTCCCAGGTCTCGGTATCAGCGACAACAAAATTCACATGACTCTTTAACACTTCGCGCACGTCCCGCTTAGTCCAAAAATCAACGTCTTTAGTCGAGCCGGGGCCGCGATTGGCCTCGTATCGTGGTACTTCAGGAATCTCTCCTTGCTCCGAATCAGGATGGATGGCTTCCAGCAACCGTTCTACCAGCCAGCCGTAATAAGGGGCCAGAAATACATCCTTGAGGTCGGCTGGCGCGTGTACCAACACCTTCTGCTCAATGTAACGATCTACGATGTTTACGAGTTGTGGGAATAAGACATGCACGGGAACTTCGGCCTGTCGTTGATTGATGTACTCCAAAGTCAACGAGCGCGCCAAGTCAAAGACCAACTCCTGCAACCGCCGCCCAGCGCGGAAAGCATGTAGCGACACACTCTCTAACTTCCCTGGCCCAACCAACGATGGCCTGCCCTGGTTGGTGAGCAGTGCGCCTTTTAGTTCAACCTCCGGCGGGATGCGCCCAGGCTCAAGCGCAAGCGGGGGCACACTTTCCCAATCAACAGTGATGCGGTTCCGCACAGCTTGCGTATACCCCTCGACGCGAGGGAAGACAATCTCGTATGCCTTCTTATTTGGAATCGCATGGACATGATAGCGCTTCACAGGGGGCGGAGGCTCAGCCTGTTTGTCAGCCTTGAAGGGCACAATCTCGAACGGCACGCCGAAGACTTTGGCGACCTCTTCCGCAAACTTCCCGCCCTCCTGCGGCTCGTAATTGACGCGCCGCAGCCCGCGCCCGACAACCTGTTCGCACAACAACTGTGACGTGAATGGGCGCAGGCCGATGATATGAGTCACCGTGTTGCAATTCCCAATAATTGCAACCTTCCCACCACGTCTTGTTACCAGAGTAGAGTTTTCATTTCTAACACACCAGACGACTTCGTCAGGCTCAGGCGCCTCTAGCCTGACTTTTGTTGCTCTTTCATCTTGAGGGTCGCTGGTAATCCATTGCGCGCCCCGAACACTGACTCGATAAACTGTTCGCCCGAAACTCGTTTTCTCTTCGTGATAGCTGGCGGCGAAACCTCGAACTATTGCCATATGTGTCAATGCGTCAGCCTGGGTTTTACTGTTGCACCAAAGCCACCCGGATCTATTCCTTTGACGCTCACCGTCCCCCTTAAGTAGCTCTTCCCAGAAGACCTTGAACTGTTCCCGCGTCATCAGGTGTAGTTTCGGCGACACATTTTTATCAAGGTACTCTTCGTAAGTTTGCCAACCACTTCTTGCCAGCGCGCCGCGATGAGTGCCTTTAGGAATTCTGAATACATGCAAAGGGAGCGCATTAGCATAAACGCCTGCCTGTCTTTCCAGCGTGAACTCATGAAAATCGAGCTGCAGCCGGCTCAGGAGGGCGCGGATTTGGTTGTGGTGGTCCTTCGCCTGTGAGATCGCCAGCTTATAGCCACTGAACCCTCCGTCAGTTATGAACCAAGCAATCAGGCGTAACTCATCGTCTGTCAGAGGGAGGCCGGGAAAAGGTTCCGCAGAGTTCGCCGCTATAGGTAGGCTCCATGCGCTTTTCCGCTCAGAGAGTTGGTGCCCGGTAATGGTTAAATAACTCCTGCTCAATGCCCCGCCGCATCTGGGATTGCGATACTTAATATGAAATTCGTGTCCTTCGGTCACACGGATGTCAAAGTGTTGGCTTTTAATCCGGGTCATCATCTCTCCCTCCCGGACTTGCCGCTCGCCATAAGCCAAAACGGGAACAACCTCGAGGTTGCCAGTGTGCCTACTAAGCGAGTAGACAGAGGCTCCGCATCCAATTTCACCTCGCCCAACCCAGCCTGTGGGAGTCAAGATTTCCGTTTCGCTATCTAAGCAGTCCCAGCCCTCCGTAAGCATCCCTACGCTGACGATACAGCGCACGTCACGTCCCGGCGGATCAAGCGGGCGTTCAAGTTTTCTGGCCAACTCCTCGAAGCCCTCCGGGTAAACCGGCCTGTGCTGATCGTCTCGTGGCCAGTCAATCTTGCCAACAGTGTCCAGAGTGAACCGCATCCAGCGCGCTTCATCGCTCTTCGCTTCCCCGGTGTCCGTCTCAAAGGCAACCTTTGAATCCACACGGATGGTGTGCAGCTTCCCGTTATTCCTGAAGCCTTCGATGTGCGCGGGCGGAATTCCCGTCGGCGCTTTGTTCTCCCCGATCCATTCGTAGATCACTCTCGCAATCTGTGTGTTTCTGCAGACGAGAATGAAAACCGGTGGCCGTTTATCCTGTCCGGCGGTTTGCCACTCCTTGAGCGTTTCCTCCCACAAACTGCCAAGCATGGCGATTGGGTGATGGGCGTATTTGAGCACGGCCTCCGGCTTTGGATTGGCCTTCTTGCCACCGCGTTCAGACGGGGTCAACTGCGGCAGAATCCAGCGCCAGATGTTGAAGTACCCGGGAATCGAATGACCTGTAGTGTCACGCACCGCCAGTTGCGGGATTTTGACCAAGCCGGATTCAATCGCCTCGATCAATCCGAAATCGCTCACAACCCACGGGAAAGGACGGTTAGTGGCTTGCCCAACACGGCCTAAAAAATACGGCGTGGCCGAAAGGTCAACGCACAGGTTAATGCCACGCAGCTTATCAATCCGGTCCAGCCCCTCGACCCAGACGGTAGCTTCTTTAAAAAATTCGTCCGCTTCTTCTTCGTCACCGAATGTCTCATCCTCGAACTCATCCGGCTCTTCGCGCCTGATGCGGTAGGCGTGATGCGCTTCGTCGTTGATCACCAGGATGTTTTGTTTGCCGCCAATTTCACGCTCGAGCAGCCGTTTAACGAACGCTGTGTCGCTCTCGACATAGCGAACCGATTCAACAGTAACCCTCTTTAAATTGCCGCCGCTATCGCGTTCCTCGTTCAACACGTTCAACAATCCGGCCGCAACCTGACGATCCAAATCTTCCTGCGTCAGATAGCGCGTGCCGCGCGCGGTCGTCTTTTTGGCTCCGATGGTTATCGTCTCTTTAGTTCTCACCGGAACGCCGGCCTTCACGACTTTGGCGCTGACTTCGCCCTGCTGGATAGACTTCAACTCCAGTTTGTGCCAGTTGAGAACGATCACGCGCCCTTGACTCAAATCGTCCAGCAGGTGGGCGGGAACCAGATCGCGCGTGCGGTAGATGCTGGTTTCGCCAAGCGCCGGATCGAGTTCGCGCAACCGGTCGCGGATCGTAACGTTTGGGCACACTACCAACACCACGTCTGAGAATCGAGCGTCGCTCCGGTCGTTAAGCTTGTTCAGGATGCTCCACGCCGCAATCATCCCTATCACGGTCGTTTTGCCAGCGCCGGTCGCCATCTTGCAGGCATAGCGGAGAAAGCCCGTATAGCCCTGCGCTTTCTGCGTGTCGCTTGGCTCGTCGCGCGGAATTTCTATTCCCTGGCGGAAATCGCCGCGCGCCTCGGTCAAAAAGATGATCGTCTCGGCAGCCTCAAACTGGGCGAAGAAGAGCGGCTTCTCACGCCCGTCGCGCCGCCACCACTGCAACAATTCCAGCGTCGTGCGCGTCACGCCTGGATAGCCTTCCGCACGCCAGGCCTTGACCCGTTCACGAATCCGGTTGACCAGCTTCAACTCAATCGCGATGCCGACGCCATTGCTATCAATCGAATCACGCCGCGCTTTCGGGTCATGGTAGTAATACATCGCCGGACGGCGGCCCTGAATCCGCTGCGGCTCCTCTCCTTCGACGATGTGCCAGTATTCCTTCGGCTCATCGAAAGGTGAATTCAGGATTGGTTCAGCCACTTCAAAGTTGTTCATAGCCTGAAAGCCTTCTGAATCGCGTCGAGCTTTTCGGTCACTTCGGGATGAATCTCTTCGGGCCGCATCAAGGCGGCGATTTGGTAGAAGTCACGTTTTTCAACACCGTGAATGCCCGCAGCATTGAGAATGGCGGGAATGATCCGCTCACTTGCCTTTACACCTTCCAGAATTAAATGCTCACCCAACGGGTCTTCGATCACTCCGGGCATCTGCCTCTCGAAGTATGCTCTGGCATCTTTGATGTGCTCTTCCGAGAGCGATCCCGGGCCAACTTGCTGTTCAATAAACCTTTCAATCGAGTTCAGATGCACCAGATAGCTTTCGATCTCGTATCGCTTCCACCGCAACACTTGCAAGCCACTGCCAGTAATCTGCGTCTCCGGCTGGTGCGGATTGCCATCGCGATCCAATAACTCAAGCCCCGGCAGGTCAGGACGTACGAGCTTCAGGCAGTCATAATGGTCGCGCGACTTCACCCCGCTCGCCCCTTCGCGCGGTTGCCAGCGCGTCTGCTTCCAAAAGAGCTTGGTCGTCAATGTCTCGTATGCAGGATGCGCAAGCTGCTTCGCCCACTCCCGGAGAATATCTATGTCTGTGTAATCTTCAACGTATAGAACTCCTGGGGCAGTCAGCGCCAGCATCATGTCCGTGTTGGTCAAAATCCTCAGCGCTGTTCTCAACCGCCCCTTTTCCTGTTCATTCAGCAGCGGCCGCGGACGGTCCAAGAATAAGCACAAGTTCCGAACGTCAACTGTGTTGATGATCACCTCCGAATGGGTGGCGATGATCAATTGCGAGCTTTGCTTCTGCGCCACCGAACGTAGCTCGCTATAAATCGCGTCTTGCAAAATGATGTGCAAATGCGCGTCCGGTTCGTCTATCAGCAAAATGCTGCCGTGGTGCGTATACAGAAACGTCAACAACATCAGCACCTGCTGAAAACCGCTGCCCGCGCTGGCTATATCGAAGCGGGCGCTCGCCGCTGAAGGTTGATATTCCGCCGTGATGTAAGCGCCGCTACTGTCAGGCGGAAGGATCTCATAACCAAATAGCTTTTTGATCGAATCCGTCAGTTCACGCCAGGCGTCTTCAGCTTGATGCGCTTCGACCAATAAGTTGCGAATCACGTCGCCCGGTTTGCCTTGCCCCAGTAGTTCGTTGATGGTGGCGCGATTCCTGTAAGCCGGCTCTTCTGTGCTCAAACCGGTCATTGGAGGCACAAAAGCTGTTTGCAAATCTGCGGCGCGCAACACCGCTGGGTCGGCATCCGCCTTCGGGCGCACGTAAACTTGCTCCGTGCTGTCGGCGATCAACTCCATGGTGACTTTCCATCCGGCTTGGCTGTGAATTTCGATCTCGATTGGTTCCTGCTTGCGGTATTGCCGCTTGTTCCACAATAAATCGAAGGTCCGCAACGGAACGGCGGAAAAAGCCTGCCGGGCAATTGGCGCTTTAGCGTAAGCCCCATTGTGCCGGTGGAAATCGTTCAACTGCTTCCAGCGATTGAACGTCAAGCTCCACGCCGCCACCGCCTGCAACATCGTCGTCTTGCCGGTGTTGTTCGGCCCCGCCAGCACAATGTGCCCGGGCAGGTCGAAGACCACTTCGTCGAAACGTTTGAACCGGCGGATGATTACTCGGCGAATCATTTCTTCTTTTCCTGCGAAGCCTCTTTCAAACCTTTGACCACCATCAGTTCGTTGCCCCGGTCGTCAATCACTTTGACTGCGATGCGGCGTTCGTCGCCCGCCGCAAACGGCGCGCTCGTCGTTCCGGCCAGATGGCTCCACACGTCCTCTTCGTAATAGCCTTTGAGTGATTTCTTCAAATTATCCCACGCGCTGGTGCGCGGGAAGAAAGCCTGGCGGACATAAAAGCAGTTACCGTTGTAATCAGTGTCCAACAACCACGCTGGCACATCGTCGCCGTCCCGGTGCTCGACCTCCATCGTCACGGGATTGAAAACATCCAGGCCCAGCAACTGGACCTGATACGACGTCGCTCCGTCTTTCTTCACCTTGCTCAGTTTGATCTCCGGCAAGCCGCAGACGCTGAAGATCTGGCTCGACCGCATGTTCTTGAGCAGGTCGCCCATCAGCAAATCCGGCGTCGCCTGCACGTAAGTGGCCGGAATGATGCCCATCTCTTCGCACTGCTCGATGAAATTTCTGGCGTTGGGTTGAATGGCGAAGCCGATCACGTACAGATGCGCATAGTTCTTGACCTGCGCTTCGCGCGCCGCTTCGAAGACCAGCCGCTCGCTGACCGCTCCGTTCTCAGGGCCGAACACTATCGCCACCGGACGCTGCGACAACGGCAATAGGTTCGCGTTCTTCTCGCGCGCCTCCTGCATCACGTCCTGCAAGCTCGGCGATGCTGTAGTCGCGCTGGCGTCAATCATCGCCTCAGCCGACAGCCACATCGTCCTGGCAGGCTGCCGGATGTTTTTGAACATCACCGTGCGGTTGCCGTCCAGCCGCAGCGCGGGGCTTTTCCGCAACACTTCGATCATCCGTTCGACGAAACTGCCAAAGCCATCGGCCTCCGCGCCCGCGCCATCGCCCGCCGGCGGCTCCAATTTGTCGTCGAGCGGCGTCGGGATCGTCGCTTCAAAAGTGAACGGCCCGGTCACGCGCACGATGCCGTTTTTGACTTCGGGACGGTCAACCAGAATCTCCTCGGCGGGCGGTTCGTTGTTGGCGATGGATTTGAGCGTGACGTGCGGCACGATGCCGCCCACATCTTCGCCTTTTTTGTTTTGCTTGCGTTTGTAGACGAAGCCGCCCGCCGGGCCTAGCGATTCGTCTTTCAGTTCGTAGTAGGGGAAGGTGGCGGTGAGCACCCGCTGCCGAGCGAGCGCCAACGGTACGCGGCTGGTGTCCATCGTGATCCAGCGGCGGCCCCACTGTTCGGCAACGTAGGCAGTCGTGCCGCTGCCACAGGTTGGATCAAGAACGAGATCGGCGGGATCGGTAGTCATCAATATGCAGCGCTCGATGACTTTAGTATTGGTTTGGACCACGTAAGCTTTTTCGGCGGCGTCAAATCCCCATCTCGTGTCGAGCCACGCATTGTTTATTGGCACAACAGGAAAATCATCTAGATAGCGCGCGTAGGAAAGCGACTTATCTCTCTTAATAATTCGGTTTGATTGAACTAAACGATCAAGCCCACTTTCGGTTGTCTTCCAATGCTGATTATTGCCAATACTGAAACTCTGATTCTGGAATACGTAATCAAAGCTACCCGTTTTAGTTGCCCCTTGAGACGTAAGGGCACTCGGTCTAAAAAAGCGGGCACCCTTTGGAATTAAACTCGGAGCTTCCAATTCCTCTTTGGTTAATGGGCGCCTTTTTCCATCTGGGAGTTCTACAAATCTGTATTCGGCTGCAAGCTCTGAGCCAAATTCTTTACGTCGGTAAAGCTGGTTGTATTTCAATCTTTCAATATCACGACAATACCACAACAAATAATCGGAAACGCCTGAGAGCTGAACTGAATCGCCATAGCCACTTGTTTTAGCGAAAGTAATTACAGAGCAAAAGTTCTCTATCCCAAACACCTCATCCATCACCTCCCGCACGTGATGCAGATTCTCGTCACTGATCTGCACGAAGATGCTGCCCGAGGGATGCAGCAACTCACGCGCAAGCAGCAACCGGTCGCGCAGGTATGTCAGATAAGAATGCAGCCCCAACTCCCAGGTGTCGCGGTAAGCCTGAACCATCTCAGGCTCGCGCGTCATCTCGGCGTCGTCGTTGTGTTTGACATCGCGTTTGCGGACGAAGGGCTGGAAGTTGGAGCCGAATTTCACGCCGTAGGGCGGGTCGAGGTAGATCATCTGCACCTTGCCGCCGAGTTGATCCCAGTGGAGCAGCGAGTTCATCACGACCAGGCTGTCGCCAAGGATCATCCGGTTGCGCCACTCGTCCTGGTATTCGTAGGCTTTGGCGATCTGTTCGTGGAGCGGGTGTTTCGGGTCGCCAAACGGATCGAAGAGTTCTTCCTGGCGGTCGCGCCGATGGCTCTTGAGTGTTTCGATGATTCCGCGCGTCGAGAGACGTTCGTGAATGAAGAGCGGCAGCGTCGGCGCGTCGAACGACAGCCGTTCAGCCTTGCCCGCCCAGTTGAGAAACGGGCGCGACATCGCCTTGAGCTTTCGCGCCGCGTCTTCGAGTTGCGCAATCCTGGCCTCCGCCGCGCGCTTGGCTGATTCGATCCGGGCAAGTAACTCTTTGGGTGGGAGTTTGGGGTCGAGCGCGGCGATATCTTTGGCAAAATCGTCTCGCACCTGCGCCAGCCCGCGCTCGATTTCGGCCAGCAGCGCCTCGCCCTGTTCGCGCGCCGGGTTCTGGCCGTCCCAGTTCAGTTCCGGCGCCAACGATGAATCGTAGCGGTATTTTTGCGCGGGCTTTTTCTTCTTGAACTGGCCCTGCACACCCACTTCGGGGCGCATCGGGCTGGTCTTGTCAGTGTGAGTATAATTGGCGACGCCTGCGCCTTTCGATTTTGCCATCTCGCTTCAGTCACATCCCGCCGTGGAAAAAGCAAATGAACGCAGAATACTTACACTTGCGTCTACCCGCGGCAATCTTGATTTATTCGGTCTTGGGGCGAATTGAAGGCAGGATAATAACTGAAAAGCAGGCTCAAGAGACAGCAGGAATAATGATCCCCCGGCATTCGCCGAATCCAATACGCTTGAATCCGTCGCGCTCGCAATAGCCGCGCAAGATCACCTCGTCGCCATCCTGCAAAAACCGCCGGACTTCACCTGAAGGCAAATTGATCGGCTCCGCGCCACGCTCAGTCAGTTCAATCAAGCACCCCCGGCTGTCTTTCGTTGCGCCAGACACAGTGCCGCTTGCCATCAGATCGCCTGGTCTCAAGTTGCAGCCATTGCTCGTGTGGTGCGTCAGCATCTGCGCGAACGTCCAGTAAAGGTCTTGCGTGTTGCTGTGGCTGAGGCGATGCGGCGCGATCCCTTTCTCGCGCATCTGTTCGGTTGAAATCAAAACTTCGAGGTTGATGTCGAAGCCGCCGCGCTCGCGGTTTTCGGGCGAGTCGAGGTAAGGCAGTGGTTCGGGATCGCCAGTCGGACGTTTGAAGGCCGGCGCGCGGAAGGGAGCTAACGCTTCCATCGTCACGATCCAGGGCGAGATCGTCGTCGCAAAGCTTTTCGAGAGAAACGGCCCCAGCGGTTGATACTCCCATCGCTGAATGTCGCGCGCCGACCAGTCGTTGACCAGGCACAGTCCGAAAATGTGGTCTTCGGCTCCGGTGACTTTGATCGGCTTACCTTGTTCGTTTCCGTTGCCGATGAAGAAACCGACTTCGAGTTCGTAGTCCAAAACTTTGCTGGGGCCGAAAGCCGGCGTCTCGGCGCTGTCATCTTTGGTTTGGCCGGCGGGCCGGCGAATGGGTTTTCCGCTGACGACGATTGAAGACGCGCGTCCGTGATAGCCGATGGGAACCCACTTGTAATTCGGCATCAGTGGCTGATCGGGGCGAAACATTTTGCCGATATTTGTCGCGTGATAGACCGAGGCGTAGAAGTCTGTGTAGTCGCCGATTACGACTGGGAGAAGCAATTCACATTCCGAGATCGGGATGAGAAGTTTATCCGCCAAGTTCCGATTGCCTTGAATTTCTGTATTGTCATCCCTCAATAGCCTGCTTATCCGGTCCCGCAATTCCGACCACTCTGTTCTTCCGAGACTCATCAGCGAGTTCAATGATGATAATGTGTTGAAATCATTTACTCTCTCGGCCACACCATCGAAAAGATCTTCCTTCGACTTGATAGCCAGGTGAAGATCGAATATCCGATCACCGATCGCAACTCCTACGCGGGGCATCTCGTCACGCCAATTCCCGGCAGGCTTTGGCGGTCTGAAAATACAAAACGGCAGATTCTGAATCGGGAAATCCGCGTTCGGATCGTTGGCTGATTCGACCCAGCTTCGCAGGTTCGGATCGTGTGTTTCGTTGATCGAATAGCTCATAGCAACCCAATTCTCTTTAGGTCCTCAATCGGCTCTTCAAACGAACACGAGCCGAAGGCGATGGCGAAAAGATTGCGCGCGTTTTGCAATCGCTCTCTGGCGATCATTTCATTGCGCCACCTCACGCCACCACTGTCGAATTGAAACGCATCCGGCGATTTTTCTTCAAGCAATTCCACAAGCTGTTCGACGCCCATTCCGCTTCGAGCGAAAGCGGCGGCCAGGAAGACGTTCAAAAATCCGTGCATCATCGCCGTCGCGCTGTCGGGCGCGTAAGTCAGCTTGTTGACCGAGCGCAGCGGATGATGCAATCCAGCGGTGGCTTTGAACGGAACGTTTTGATCCGCGCAGGCTTTGATGAAGCAGGCGAGGTTCGGCGAAGACGGAAAGGCGTCAGCCGTCACACCGCCAGTTCGCGCTTTCGCGCGCGCGCCGTTGTCGCCGATGGCTTTGATCAAACCGGCCAGAACTTGTGGGTCATTGGCAATCGGGATTTCGATGTAGCAGGCGAGCGTCGGATGCATCACGCTCATCGCCGCTTCGATCTCGGCTGCGGTCGAGGCTTTGATCTCAACCGTGTCAATCATCACCGCCGCCTGCTCGCCGATGGTGTGACGACGATTGAAGCTGTTGATCTTGCCGAGGTCGGCTTCCAGGTTTTCTCCGGCCAGCGCGCTCAACTTCCACCAGCCGGTCTCAGCGTCGCGCGGCAAAAATTCAGCGGCCTCGCGCTCGAACTCGTCCAGCCGCGCGACGGGGCAGATGAAACGTCCAAGCATCCAGCTTGTTTCGCTCCGGCGGTAAGCGGCGTAGTTGCGCGCCGCCGTAGCCATATCCAGCGCTGCGGGCGGAAACAGCCCGGCGTAATCAATCAGGTTGGTCAGCAAATCCCGAAGAGTCTGAGTCATTGCTGCTTTCTCTGACCTTTCAACTAATCAGTAATCCACGGCTTCAGCCAGCCA
>Ga0187893_10013071_pt1 | contig 11636 bp, 10 predicted proteins | sample MA1701074metaG_FD_139574 | JGI IMG/M metagenome (GOLD analysis project Ga0187893, IMG submission 139574) | White microbial mat communities from a basaltic lava cave in the Kipuka Kanohina Cave System on the Island of Hawaii, USA - MA170107-4 metaG ...
CGCCACCCGTACTCCCTGAGCAACCTGACCCGCATGGCCAGATCAGGATCATCAGTAACTACCATGCCAGCATCTCCGAATGCGCCCAGATTCTTCGTCGGGTAGAAGCTAAAGGCTGCAATATCTCCCCATGCCCCCAGCTTGCGACCGTCATAGCTCGCGCCGTGAGCTTGGGCGCAGTCCTCAATTACCCTGAGCCCATACCGAAGGGCGATGTCGAGGATTTCGTGCAGGTCCGCGGGGTGGCCATACAGGTGCACCGGGAGTAGGGCTTTTGTCCGAGCGGTAAGGACCGATTCAATCTGCTTAGGGTCGAGGGTGAACGTCGATGGGTCGACATCCACTAATACGGGCCTGGCACCGGACAACTCAATGGCTGCGATGGTGGCGACGGCGGTATGACCGGAGGTGATCACCTCATCTTCAGGTCCAATGTCGCATGCCCGAAGGGCGAGATGCAGGGCATCAGTCGCGCTGCCGACGCCTACTGCGTAGCGAACGCCAAGATACCCTGCGAACTCCTCTTCGAACGCCTTCGTAGCCTCGCCCAGGATGTATTGCCCGCGGTGAAGGACCTGCCGGATCGCCTCATCGATCTCGGACATGTGCGCCAGGTAGCCGGCCAAAGGGCTGACGGCTGGGATAGATGGCTTCGCCGACATCTGTGAGGCTACCAGTATCTGGCTGCGTGCGTTCGATAGAAGTCCAGCGTTGCTGCGAGACCCTTCCGCAGCGGGATCCTTGGCGCCCATCCGAGCGTGCGGTGGATCCGCTGAAAATCGGCGTAGTAACTTCCGATGTCGATGGCCTTCCGGTCCGGCGGGAAGGGAACGAAGCGTATCTCTCCGCCCCCATTCAGCTCCACCATCAATTCGGCCAGATCACGCAGATTGATCGGATCATCAGCTCCCAGATTGAAGACCTGCCCCTTCGCCTCATCGCTGCCGGCCGCGAGCAGCAGCGCGTCCACCACGTCATCGACATGGTTGAAGTCTCGGAGCTGGCGCCCGTCATCGAACACCTCGATCGGCTTGCCCTCGATCAACCGACGAATCCAGATCCCCAGAAACGTCTGGCGATCGTCCTTGACACGCATCCGAGGTCCATAGGTGTTCGTCAGGCGGAGCGCGCAGCTCCGGACGCCATACACGTTGTTATACACAATGTGGTACCACTCGCCCGCCATCTTGTTGACGCCATTGATGTCCGTTGGGTGCAGCAGGTGCCGTTCGTCCACCGGCAGGTAATCGGGGGCGCCGTAGATCTGTCGCGTGCTAGCAAAGACCACCTTGATGTTACGATTGTGCCTCCTGCAGGCCTCCAGGATGGAGAGCTGCGCGCGGCAGTTGATCTCCAGGTCGGTGTACGGGTCGCGCATCGAGTCGAGGTGGCTCGTCTGGCCCGCCAGATTAAACAGGTAGTCCTGAGCCTGCACCAGATATTTCATGCTGTATTCATCGCGAACATCGGAGATGTTGACCTTGATCCGTTGTTGGATCCCATCAATGTTGAACAGGTTACCCCCGTACTCGGGTACGAGACTATCGACCAGCAACACCTCCGAGCCCAACTCAACCAGCCGCCGAGCCAGATTGGACCCGATGAAGCCCATTCCACCAGTGATCAGCACCCGCCGCGAGGCAAACGTCTCCTGACTCATCAGCGCCTCATCCAGTCTTCAGGCATGTCCGGCATGACGATATTGGCTCTCATGATGCCGGGCCGCGGACGGCTGGCTTGACCCTAAATATGATCTCATGTGACCTCACATAGGTAGGTGCAGTTAAGGGTTGGTTCTCCCAGAATGTCACTCAGGTCATAGCGGAAGTTCTCAAGGCGCTGACGAACGACCATGCCGCTGCTCTCGATCAATCTCAGCAATTCTGCTTCGTTAAACACGACCTCCACCACTGGACTTTCATAGGCGAACTTCTTGAGGACCGTCGTTGGTCGCTTCTGGGCAATGGGAACGGTGTGAAAGATGCACCACCTCCTTGCAACGCGGCGACTCTCCTGGATGGCCTCTCGATAGCCTGCCAGGTGCATCAACACCGTCCCGGAAAGGAGGATGTCGCAGGCGCCATCCTGAAGAGGGAGTGCCATGGCGTCACCAACGACGAATTGCGCATCTGGATAGCATCGCTTGCCCAACGTCGTCATTGTTGGTGAGTAATCCAGCCCGATGTAACGAACGGAACGATTCAAGAGCTGTTTTAACACCTCCGAGTTCCATCCGCTGCCGCAGCCGACCTCAATAATCAAAGGATCTTCCAGACGCGTCATTTGCACAGCCGTCGCCACCGCAACAAAGTCCTCGCGTGCCTTCCCTCTGTGCATCTGCCGGAGTAGCGGCGCGAACGACCTGTGTTGCCTCTCGGCGACCGCCGGGTCCTGCCATCCCCGGAGCAGATCTGGCGAGATCTCGCCCTCTATTATCTCGTACCCATACGATACTGCCCCAGCCTGGTGAGACTCCTCATTTTCGATGAGCCGGCGCCGCAACGCCCGCCGTGCGCCAGCGGGAAGGAGCATACGGCCAGCGTGCTTCAGCATCCGGCTAAAGGAATTTTCGGACAATGTCAATTAGCTCCTGCATCCGCTCATAGTACGTATGCCGGCGAAGTGTCCGCTGCTGGCCGGCAAGGGCGACGGCCGCTCGCTCATCTTCGTGCTCCAGATAATACCGGATAAGGTCGGCACATTCCTCGTGACTCCGGTATGCTACTACCTCTTTTCCCGGCTCAAACATCTCCTGCAGGTCCACCTTCCAGTCGGTGATGAGCAGCACCCCAACGCCGGTGGCCTCGTAGAGCCGCATGTTGTTTGCGTGGGCCGCGGCTACGTCAATATGCTGGTTTACCGTAATTTTGGAGTTGTGAAGAACCCGATACATGTCGATGCCCCACGCCTGCCCCATGTAACACCGACGTATCGGGGAGTTCTTCGGGAGGCTGTCGATTCCATGCCCCCACACCCGGATCTCCAGCTCGGCGCAGAGATGCTCCAGCAGTTGAGACCTCGCTGTGTGGTGAGATGAGAAGCTGCCCACAAATGAAACAGAGATCTTTTCTTCCCCGTCGATCAAGCTACTCTGAATGCGCGGCTCGAAGGCGAACCTATGCAATTCGGCAGGCACCCCCATTCGGCGAAAGTAGTCAACGAAGCTTGGCAATGATGACATTATCAGGTCATAGCAACCGAACTCTGCCTTTTTGGGCAATGGTGACGCAATCTGTCCGACTATCAGTCGAGCATATGGCCTCATCTCTCGTAAGAACTCAATACCGATAGCCACCATGTCTTGATTGAGCAGGACATCAGGCTTGTAATACCTGATCTGTGCAGCCAGGATCCTATTGAGCTTGCGTTCGGGTAGAACTTGTGAAACCCAGGGCAGTGCCCCTTTTTTGAGATGAAAATACCAGGGCCAATCGGAATCGGCTTCCACCCCGTGCTCCCTTGCCCAGACTTTTTGCATGAACTGATTATTCGCATGGATATCCCATGCCTCGTGCCCCAGTCTTCGCAGGTTGCTGGAGTAAAAGTCTGCGACACCAAAGAGGCTTTCCGCACGAACCCGGATCTGCTCCTCGTACGGCTCCTTCTCAAGTTTCGGGTGTCGGGTGTAGAGCCAACGCAGGAGCTCAGGGTAATCCGTGTTGATGATGAGAAATCTCATGACCGCCCGACCTGTTCATGCGTGGACAAGCCGCGCACAATTTCGAGAGTCGATTGCCTTAATGGACCCTTAATGGCGCACATGCGCGACTCTCGGATATCGAGCGGCGAGGTCAAGATACATTAGCTCGAACTTGGCAAAGTTCTTCTCCCAATCCGCTCTCGCTCGGGCGATGGCCAAGTTAGAATGTCCCATTCGCTTAGCCAGAGCGACATCCTTCATAAGCACGAGAGTCTTTTCGGCGACCGCAACCGGATCCCCGCGAGGCACAATGAACCCGTTTGATCCTTCTTGTACCCACTCTGAATTCGAGGGCACATCAGTTACAATGACAGGCAGCGCACATGCCATCGCCTCGAGCAGCGACAGTGAGGTGCCATCGCTGAGGGATGTCGAGACATATATGTCGGCAGCATTCAAGTACTGAGGAAGTTGATCATTCAGAATGAAGCCAGCAAAATGCACATGGTTCGATAAACCCAACTTCGTGGCGGCGTCACGCAGTTGAGCATCCAGGGGCCCCGACCCAAGAACAAGGGCACGGGTGTCAGGCTCTCGCGCTATTATATAGGGAAGGGCCTGCAGGAAGAACTCAACTCCATACACCGGCGCTAAAGACCGAGTCATAATCAAGACCTTTTTTCCGCTCCACCCTAGTTTCTTCCTCACGCAGTTCCCGTCGTAGCTGGGATTGAACAGGCTCAGGTCAATCCCCCAAGGGATAACAACAATCCCTTCAGGAGGGACTCCAGAGATCTCAATAATCCGCGTTTTTACACTCTCACAATCGCAAGTAATCATGTCTGCCTTGGTAAGGGTGTACTGGGTCACCGCCATAATCTCGGCGGATTCGCCCGGGTCCAAAAGAATATCAGAGCCCCAAGGCATAAGCAAAAAGGGGTGAAAATCCGCAAGGGCCGTCAACAGTCCATCCATCTGAACCCAACCAGCATGAACTATGTCTGGCTTGATGCTGCAAAGTACCCGAGCGATATGGTCGTAAAACTGAAGCGCCCCCAGGCTGGAAGCTGAGTGCATCCTTAGGATTCGCCTACGACTCTGTGGCCAATCGTTGTAGGCAACCCACTTCTGCAAGAGCCGGCTGCGCTTTACTGCACCCACGAAGGTTCGAGACGCCACGTGATACGGAAGCAGCCGCAACGCCCGCCGATCCATGTATCGTCTTGGATTCCACTTTGAATGGAGATATCGGTGGATGATCGTAATATTGGGGAGATTCAGGATGTTGGCGGGCAGCTCCCTTCCAGAATAGTAGGTGATAAGCCACACGCAGTGCTGACTTTCGGATAGCTTCTTCAGAAACCGATAATCGTGAACAGATAGTACGTGGGAGACGTAGGCGATTTTCACAGCACGCCTGCCTGTCTTCCGATTGGAGGGTTCCTCATGAACCAGTCGAGCGTCCTTCTCATCCCATCTTGAAAGTCAATCTTTGGCTCCCAGCCAAGATCCCGGCGCGCCTTCTCAGCGGAAACTTCCTTGCCAGCGAAATCATCGGGGCGAGCGGGTCCATACTCGACGTTGACACTGTTTCCCAAGAGCCTGTTGATGGTCTCGGCTACCTCCCGAACCGTGACCTTTCTCGAACCCTCAAGGTTATAGACTTGATTCTCCGCCTTGTCCGAGAGGGCCAGCAGATGCGCCGAGGCCAAGTCATCTATGTAGAGATAGTTCCGATACTGGCTTCCATCTCCATGGATCGTGATCGGTTCGCCCTCGAGGGCCTTACGGATAAGGATAGGGATCACCAACTCCTCTCGCATACGAGGACCGTAAGGGATACCGTACCGCAGGATGGTGAAAGGCTGCTTGTAAAGCCGCCAGTAATTGTGGACGATCATCTCGGAGGCGATTTTGGTACTGGTATAGATGTGCCCGGCTTCAGGTAGATAAAAAGGCTCATCTTCAGTCAAGCGCTCGTTGCCCCGCGTACCCGTGTAGACCCAGACCGTGCTGGCGAAGAAAAATCGCCGAACGCCGTTAATCCGCGCGGCCTCCATGAGATTGGCCGTACCCGTAACGTTGAGTTCGACGGTATACACCGGGTTCTTATGGGCATAGTTCACGTTAGACACAGCTGCAAGGTGGAAGACGAAGTCACAGCCCTTCGAGGCATGGATGACGGCGGAAAGGTTCAAGATATCCACGTCCTCAAACTGCACATCAGTGCGATGCGGCCTCACTCCGTGATCTATAACCACGATCTCGTGCCCAGCGGCCATCAGATGATCCACTACGTGCGATCCGATAAACCCAGAACCTCCTGTCACAGCAATCTTCATGCGAGGCCCTCTGATATTCAGAGCTGATGCATCGCCTTGCCCAGGGAGGCAAGCACGTAGAGTGCCTCCTCATCAGACATAGTGGAGTAGATCGGCAGGCAAATGTGTCTGCGGCATATCTCCTCGGCCACAGGGAAGTCTCCTTCTCGATAATCCGCGAAGACTGGCTGCGCGTGACACGGTTCTTCATACACCTCACCACTCAGCCTCACGCCGTGCTCCTCAGAAAGCCGCCGTTTGAGGGCTTGGCGGCTAACGGTGGGCTGGAGGAGCACGATGTATTTGTAGTAATTGACGTGACAGCCTTGCGGCAAGGCCAGCGCCGAGATTCCGGGCACCTCCTGAAGCTTCTCATCGTAGAGCCTGGCAATTCGTGTACGTCGGCTGATGAACTCCTCCAGGCGAGTAAGCTGCGAGAGCCCGATGATCGCATGGGGCTCGCTCATGCGCCAGTTGTAACCCAGACGGGTGTGCACGTTGCTCAAGAAACTCGCCTTGCCCTGATCGCGGTAGATCAGCGCCTCTTCGTATATCCGCTGATTATCGGTAACGATCATGCCGCCTTCGGCGCTGGTTATCACCTTGGTGGGGTAGAAGGAAAATGCTGCCGCGTCGCCGAAGGTCCCGGCTTTCCGGCCACTCACCGAACAGCCATGGGCGTGCGCGGCATCCTCCAGAAGAAATAGTCCTTGCTCACGACAGAAACTCTGGATGGCGGGCATTTCCGGGCTAACAATGCCGCCGACATGAACAACGATGACCCCCGCCGCATCTTTACAAAGGCTTTTCTTAAGACCCTCGGCGCCGACGCCAAATGTTGTTGAGTCTGCATCTACAAAACGGGGCTTAGCCCCCGCATGAATCACTGCAGCCACCGTTGCAAAAAAGGTGTTGGTGGGGACAAGGACTGTCTTGCCCTGTACACCCAAGACACGAAGCGCAATTTCCATGGCGCCAGTGCCGCTGTTGACCGCAACCGCGTACCGGGCTCCGACGTAGCTGGCAAAGCGTTCCTCGAATGCCTTGCCATGTTTGCCAAGGGTTAGCTGACCCGACGCTAAAACTCCCTCAATCTGCTGCAGTATGGCTTTCCGGTCCTCCTCGGTGAAGTGGATCTTCACCGGCGGAATAATCATGTCAGTGTCTCCTTCGATTTCTGGCAGAGATAGACGAGTTTGGCGCCGAGCCAGCGTAAAACAGGTGAATCTTCTAGTTGAAAGGAGAAAAAGGGAGAATATCGGCACAAGTCACCCTTTGGTCCTATGATGGGTAGTGAAAGGGGCAACAAAACGAAAAAGCCACTTACGCTATAGCTAACGCCGAGCTGACGGAGCGCACGCCCAACCAGCATCGGTGTACGCGCTGCGTATTTAACCACACAGACGTCAATCGGCCTCCCGTCCAGGGTCCGTTTAACGATGCGAGCAAGGTTCAGTGCCTTATCGTAGGCGTAGACCAACCACTGTGATGGATGCAGGAGATTTATGATGTCAAAGACAAGGCGACCTCCTGGTTTGACGACTCGCACCATTTCCGCCAACGCTCGATGAAGATTCGGTAAAACCCACGTTGTAGAAAAGCTATAAACCAGATCGAAAGACGCATCCCGATATGGCAAGGCTTCTATATCTCCAACGACACAACAGCAGGTGTGACGCTCTCGAGCAAAATTAGCTCTACAGTCCCTTATGAGGGATTCTGCGATATCAATCCCGTGCAGCCTTGCATTGCGTTGAGCCATCGCCAGCCCCATGGGCCATCCCGTACCGATCCCACACTCAAGCACCGAATGACCATCCTTTGCAGCCAATAATTCAAGCAATCGAACGTGATACGAACTAAAGCCATATTCGAAGACCCCGACTTTCCACGAGGCCGGATATGTATGCCTATAGTACTCTTTCCAAACCCGTTCTTTAGATCCCTTCATCGCTTCACTCTAAGGCTCGAATAGGAGTGCTCTTCAAGAGGCCGTCATTCAGCCTGACTCTGCTATCCCCGGCTGGCTTAAAGGTGCTACGGCACTCGCCGAGAAATGCTGAATCGCTATTCACGTACATATGCGTCCCCCAGGATTCCGGGCCTTTAGTGATATGGCCATTCGCGAATTTTTGAAGCTCTTCAAGCCATCGGCCCGGCTAAGCCAGGTCTTCCTCTTACCTACACACGACGCAAGACGTCGCGACGTATTGGTCTGCCCCTTTAGTCAAGTGCTTTGACTGACGATAGGCAAGTCTTGATGCGGTCCCATCAGCGTGATGACGAGGCACTTATCCAGACGAGGTACAGGCGGACCCGTTCCCAAGGATGATTCCGTTTATTGGGCATTTACAGTTGAACTTAGCTGGAGATCTCCGGACAGTCGGGGCCCAACGCAAGATATAATTTGGGTGCCCTGGCAACCCCGGTGGTAGGATGCGGTTGGCGACAACCCATCACACCCAAGGAGGTGGCCATGAGCACCCGTGAACAGCTTATCAAAGCGCGCCTCGGTATGCTAGCGTTAGCGGATGAACTCAAGAACATCGCCCGGGCCTGCCGGCTGGCCGGGGTCAGCCGGTCCCACTTCTACGAGATCAAGCAGGCCTACGAGACCTTCGGCAAAGAGGGGCTCGCCCCGAAGGTCCGCCGGCGGCCCCAGATGCCGAACCAGACACCCCCGGAGCTGGAGCGGCAGATCCTGACCATGACCGAGCAGTACCCGACCTACAGCTACCTGCGCCTCGCCGACCAACTCAAGCTGGTGGGGGTGAGCGTGTCGGCCGGCGCCGTCCGCGCCGTCTGGCAGCGGCACGGCCTCGCCACCCGCTTCGCCCGGCTCTTGTGGCTCGAGCGCCGGAGCGCCGAGGGCGGCCTCGTGCTCACCGAGCGGCTCAAGCGACTCCTGCAGCGAGCCCAGGCCCGAAGTCAGGACCCCGAGGCTCACGTGGAGAGCGCGGCCCCCGGCTACCTGCTCTGCCAGGATACCTACTACGTGGGCACGATCAAGGGCGTAGGGCGCATCTACATGCAGAGCGTGGTCGATGCCTTCTGCTCGGTCGCCTTCGGGAAGCTCTACCTCTCGAAGCTCCCCATGACGGCGGTCGATGTGCTCAACGACCGCGTGCTGCCGTTCTACGAGGCGCGGCGCGTCGCGGTCCAGCACATCCTCACGGATAACGGGCGCGAGTTCTGCGGCCGGCCGCTGCACCACCCCTATGAGCTCTTCCTCGCGATCCACCAGATCGAGCACCGGAACACGAAGGTCCACGCGCCCTACACCAACGGCTTCTGCGAGCGGTTCCACCGGACGGTGAGCGATGAGTTCTTCAAGGTCACCTTCCGCAAGCGGTTCTACCTGAGCTTGGCCGAGCTCCAGGACGACCTGGATGCCTGGCTCGACCACTACTACACCACCCGGCCCCACCAGGGCTATCGCACCCAGGGCCGGACTCCGCTGCGGGCCTTCGACGACGGCCTCGCAACGCCCATAGAGGAGGTGGCTCCGGCAGCGTAGGCAGATGTCCTCATCCCCATCGGGGTGTCCGGAGATCCTCAACTAAGCACAACTAAGTCGAACACGAATATCAGCGTCCTCGTCCGAACAAATTGAGCCGAAAGGGACCTCTATGGCTGAGAGAATTCCAAATACCAACAAGTCCTGACCCGAGTGTTGGGAAGTGGAGCGGAAGCTTGGGGGGTCACGGCAGACCGGGGTGCGAGTTTGCCCCCTTCCCCAAGTTGACGATAAGCTTCCGGCCTCAGGCCTTTGACGTCCGAATCCCGCCTCTTACAGGACACGAGGTGGTTTCAGCTCACGGGCGACCCCAAACAGAGCGCCTTAGGAGGCAGACATGGAAAACCCTCACTCCGACCCCAAATGGCTTCGGAGGAGGAACTAAGACACTCGCCCTTTTCCGTCCCGATATCTCATCACGGCGGGCTTGCGGCAGGCTCACCTTTTCGACCAAGTAGCCTTCCAAAGGGCTGGCCCATCCCCAGTGAAGTCAGCGTAGCCACAACCAAAGACGTCCGACGGGAGCACAGTAAGGGAGATATGTTCGAATCGAGACCTCATAAGGATCCCTTCGCAAAACATCTCAGGCCAAAATAAATAACTACCCGGAGCAAGTCTGAGGCCCTCATTTATTGCATCGACTTGCAACACCTCATTCGGATCGCAATCGAAGTAGACGCCGTGGTGGCTGGAATCTATCCTTCCGATCTGATTTCCTGCCAAGTCAGTAAGTCTTCCACCGAGAATTATCCTTCTCCTCCTCTCCTTCGGGTTACGAACCGTGAACCTGAATATGATCACCTGATCGGCAAAGATTTCCGGGATCGTCCCGATCTCCAAGTTAGCTGCAAGGGCCTCGCATTCCACAATTCCAACGTCCTGCACACGTGGTGCAGACTCAGACTTGTGCTGGGCGGCCGGGGCCAAGTAAAGAGACAGCACTCGGTCGGTGCTTCCAGTCGTATATAGTGTGCCATCCTTGAGGAGTAGTCCTCTAGTGCATAGTGAGCGTACGGCCGCAAGATTGTGACTGACGAACAATACCGTCCGGCCCTCTTTCGCTACCTCTCCCACCTTACCCAAGCACTTCTTCTGAAAGGCCACATCGCCCACCGCCAGCACTTCGTCTACCATCAAGATCTCCGCGTCAAGGTGCGCTGCGACGGAAAAGGCCAGTCGTAGGTACATGCCGCTGGAGTAATGCTTGACAGGCGTATCAATAAATTTCTCCACACCTGAGAAATCCACGATCTCGTCAAGCTTTCGCTCGATTTCCCTTTTTCGCATTCCAAGAATGGCGCCATTGAGATAGATATTTTCGCGTCCAGTCAGCTCGGGATGGAACCCAGTCCCGACCTCCAGCAGTGAGCCCACTCGCCCGCGGACATCCGCGTACCCCTCCGTCGGGTCGGTGATCCGAGAGAGAATCTTGAGCAGCGTGCTCTTGCCTGCACCGTTGTTTCCAATGATTCCGACAACCTCACCATGCTTGATTTCAAATGACACATCTTTCAAAGCCCAGATGGTGGTGTCGGATTGCGAATTGCGGATTGAGGATTGCGAATTCCCGAACAGCGATGGGAGACGGCGGAAGGGAGCGTACATGGCATCGGTCAGTGCATCGCGCAACGTCCTGTAGCGCTGCCGAGGGCCGATGCGATATTGCTTGCTCAGGTTTTCGACACGAATGGCGACATCAGTCATCGTTCCGCTTCCCAGCAGCGCGTCAGGCCTCACTGCTCTACTTCGATTCCTTGATATACACCCAAACGGTCTCTTTCGTCACCCTGAGGGAGAAACGTCCTTGCTGGCCAATCAATTGCCGCCACTCCTCCTCTGTGTACACCAGCAGATCGGCAGGCACGGGAAGCTCGATCATGTCCCAGGTCGCCGCTCTCCTTAGAAAGGGTTGGTCGGAGCTTGCGACGACGATGATGAGGTCCAGATCGCTTCCCACGCCCCAATCGCCCCTTGCGTAGGAGCCGAAATAGCCAATGCGTACCACGTCCTGTCGATGCTGCACGACGTTCGCTGACCAGCGGCGCACCGCCTGGTCCACCGACTGGCGATCAGGCCATTTGAGAACGACTGAGCTCAACGATCTCGTGGGCATAGCGAATCGCCTCATCACTTTGCAGCGGGCCGTAGTGCTCAAAAG
>Ga0187893_10013072_pt1 | contig 11636 bp, 11 predicted proteins | sample MA1701074metaG_FD_139574 | JGI IMG/M metagenome (GOLD analysis project Ga0187893, IMG submission 139574) | White microbial mat communities from a basaltic lava cave in the Kipuka Kanohina Cave System on the Island of Hawaii, USA - MA170107-4 metaG ...
CGGCTCCTGGGATGTCTGGGCCGCGGCCTGGCGCACCGATGCGACCCGGTTCCTGCTCGAGTACGGTTTCTTCCTCACCTTGCGCGTCGTGTTCGGCATTCTCGGGCCGGTGGTGCTGGCGTACCTGGTGTGGGAGTGCGTGCGCATTCGCTCGAATCAATCAGCGACCGGCATCCTGTACGTCGCGACCGCGATCGTCCTGATCGGCGAGATCGCCGCCAAGTACTTCTTGACCACCGAGGCGCTGCTGCTGTGAACGCGGTGCGCTGGAAGACGAAGCCCGAGGTCGTGTGCGGCTGCGCCACCTGCGGCGATGGGACGACGCTGCCGCTCGACGGTACCGCCGCGGCGGCGGCGTGCTCGCAATGCGGCGCCGGCGTCCGCGTCCGGTTCCCCGACCCCGGCGCCCGCACCCGCTGTGCGATGTGCGGCTGCGATGCTCTCTACGTGCAGCGCGATTTCAATCGCCGGCTCGGACTCGCGATCGTGGTGGTGGGAGCCGGGCTCGCACCGTGGACGCATTACGTTTCGCTCGGGGTCGCGACGCTGGCGGACGTGGCATTGTATCGAATGCTGCCGCGCATCACCGTCTGCTATGCGTGCGAGGCGATCCATCGCGGCGTCCCGGTGCACACGGCCCACGCCGCCTACGATCACCATGTCGAGGACCGCTACAAAGTGGAAAAATCGAAGCGTCGGGTGGCGATCCAGGCGTGGAGGCGCTCGCACCCGCAGGGCGGCGGCAAAATGGGGGGCGGCGCCGCGGTGGATGCGGCGCCCGAGAACACCCGACTCACCGATGCAGGCGGGTCTCGGAGTCGGGCGGCACGTGCCCGACGTACTCGCGAATGATGGCCAACTCCTCCGTCTTCTCTTCCAGATCCACATGGAGAAGATCGCGAAGCGACAGGAACCCCAGCAGGTGCCCGTCGTGCACCACCGGCAGGTGGCGGCAGCCGCGCGCCGCCATCTTGGCGATGCCGGTCGCATGCGAATCCTCCACGTCGGCCACGACCACGTCGGACGTCATGACGTCGTGGATTCGTGTTTGCTTCGGATCCAGACCCGGCACCACGACCCGCGTCATGAGGTCGCGCTCCGAGAACACACCCACCAACTTCTCGCCCGAGAGCACCGGCACGGCGCCGATGCGCTGCTGGGCCATGAACTCCGCTGCTTCGAAGGCGCTCGCCTCGTCGGAAACGAAGAGAAGCCGCCTGTCGCGCACGATGTCGCCGACTCGCTTCACCTGAATACCTCCACCGCGGCTCGGACCTCGACTCGATTCTACACCCGTGCCCGCGAGTACGTCGTGCTTGATTTGCGCGCCACGACACTCCACGATGTGCGCTTGTGAAACTTGTCACATGAGCGTGCCACCCATCGACGCGTGGTGGAGCGCTGCAGCCAAGGAGCATTCGTGCGCAAGGTCTGGGTTCTGGTCTTTTGCATCCTCTTGATTCCTGTCCTGCTCGTGTTCGGTGTCAAGCGCGCGTTGCCGCCCGAGCGCGTGCGGGCGCTGGTCTTGCCGCAGCTCGAAAAGGCGTTCGGACGGCCGGTCGAAGTGAACCGAGTGCACGTCGGTGTGTTGCCTCCGGTCGCCCGACTCGAGCAAGTACGTGTCGCCGCGTCGAGCGGCTTCGAACAGCCCACGCTCCTGGCGCTCGATGCGATCGAAATGCGCCCGCGGCTCGCACCCCTCCTGCGTCGGCGCATCGTGGTGCGATCGATCACGCTCCGACGACCCGAGCTGTGGCTCGAACAGCGTGCCGACAGCACCTGGAACTTCACCGCCTCCGGGCGCGTGAATTCGGTTACGGCGGCGGGGAAGGCGGCACCTGCGTTCGACATCGGCGTCGAATCACTGCGCCTCGAAGGCGGCGTGCTTCACTTCTGGAGCGCGCCCGCCGGGATCGAATTGCGCACGCCGGTCGCCGCCGAACTGCGGGCCTCGGCCGACCGGTCGCTGCACGAGGTTCGCCTGGCTGGTTGGATCGCCGCCGATTCCGTCGCGGGAGGGTCGCGTGGAATGTTGCGCGGTGTGAAGGGCGCGCGCGTCCGACTCGAGCCGCGCATCACGGTCGACGTTCCCGATTCCTCCGTCACCCTGGAAGCCCTGCGCATTGGCTTGAACGCAGCCGTCTTCGAGTTGGAAGGCACGGCGCGGAGCGTGCGCGGCAAGCCGGAGTTGCACCTGCGCACCCGCAGCGGTGAGGTGGACTTGGCGCAGCTGCTCGAAGTCGTGCCCGGCGGCACCGTCCCGGTGCGGGCGCTGCGCGCCGGCGGCACGCTGCGACTCGATCTACGAATCGACGCGGTTGGCGGTGGTCCACCGGTCACGCGCGGATCGGTCGTGGTCCGCGACGGCTCGGTGCAATTCGAGGGTTTGCCGGACCGCATCGCGGGCATCTCGCTCGACGTGCAGCTGGCCGGCGATTCGCTTCACTTGCGCGACGCGCGCGCGACACTCGGCGGCGCACCCTTGCATGCGCGTGGCCTGATCCTCGAACCGAGTGTGCCGGCGCGCACCCGTTTCGATTTGCAGTTGTCTACGGCGCTGGATTTGTCGTCCGTCGCCGGCTTCGTGCCGCTCGAACCCGGCGTCACCCTGGCCGGTCGCGTCGAAGCAGACGTCCGCGCCCGCGGTCGCACGTCGCGCCCCGACAGCGTCTGGCTCACCGGTCCCATCCGGCTCGAAAACGTCAGCATGAAGACGCCGCAGTTGTTGCAACCGATGCTGGTGAACGCACGGTGCGAGGGCGGGGGTGACGCCGTGCGCATCGTCGGCGCCACGGTGCGCGCCGGCACCTCCGAGGTCACGCTCACCGGCACTTTGCACCCGGCACTGCCGCCGAAGCGCCCGCGCCTGCATCTCGACGCGCGCGCCGGGACCCTCGACGTAGGCGCACTCCTGCCGCCGCCTGCGACCGCCGGCGCGCCCGGCGCGCGCGGTGCCGCGCCGCCGCTCGTGCCGCCGCCGCCGCCGGTGGATCTTTTCGGACGGCTGGTGGCGCGAGAAGTTTTGCTGTCGGAAACCAGCTGGCGCGATGCGCAGCTCGACCTGCGCACCACCGCCGCTGGACTCGAGACGTCGGTGCGCGCCCAGGAAGTGCGCGCCGGAGAAGTCGTGCTGCACGGCGTCGACGGCGACATCACGATGACGGATGGCCGCGGCACCGGCTCGGTGCGCGCGAAGCGGGGCACGCTGCGCGTCCTCGAAACCACCGCGCTGTCCGCCGATCTCGAGGTCGCGGGCCACACGATCACCAGCCGTAATCTGCGCGGCAGGGCGTATGACGGCGTTCTGACCGGCGGCGCGGTGCTGCATCTCGACGATCCGGCGGCGCCGCGTTTCGAATTCGACGTTCGTGCGTCCGGCGTGCAAGCCGGCGGCTTCTTGGGCAGCGTCGTGCCCTTCTTGCGGCAAGTTGTTTCCGGCAGTTTCGATTTGGAATCGACTTGGAAGGGAACCGGACCTACACCCGAAGTCGTGCGCTCGAGCTTGGTCGCGAGCGGCACCGGCAGCGCGACCGGCGGCCGTTTGCAAGCGCTGCCGCTCCTCGACGAACTCGGCGCGACGCTCGGTCTCGAGAGCTTGCGCAAGTTCGACTACCGCGATCTCGGGTTCCAGTTCGCGGTCGAAAACGGGCGCATGGCGGTGCGCGACCTCGCCATTCGCGCCGCCGACGCCGATCTCGGTTTCAGCGGCAGCATCGGCCTCGACGGCGGGCTCGATCTCGCGATGCAGGTCAAGTTGTCGGAGGACCTCAGCCGCCGTTACGTGCGCGGCAAGGCTCTGGGGGCCGTGAGTTCCTTGTTCGCCGATCCGAGCGGCCGGTTGGTCTTCGACTTCGGAGTCACCGGTCCGGCGAAGAAACCCAAATTGGTCCTGAACGCGAATGCGACCGCGGCGCGCGCCGGCGTGTCGGCGTTGACCCAGTCGGCGTTGCAAAGGCTCCTGGGATCGGTGCCGCTGCCCAACGTTCCGATTCTAGGACTTCCAGGAACGCCGGCGACGCCGCGCGATCCGCAGCGCGACGCCGTCGATGCCATCGGACGCAAGCTCGGCGGTTTGTTGCGCGGCGACAAGAAGTCGCAACCGGATACCGCAAAAGTGAAGCCCTGAGCATTGCAACGTCGATTCGTCGCACATCATCGTGTCCGCATGGATTCGAAGTAGTCCGTCCGGCTACGAGTGTTTTGCTCGGCATCGTTCCTCGTTGTTGAAGGTCGTACCCGCGGACGTCTATACTCGGCGAGCGCGGTGATCCGACCGCGCTTGGGGGGCGCGATGACAGCCGATCTCTGCACACGTGCGGCCGCACGTCGCACGCGAGTGCTCGAAGGACTCGGCCCCCACAGCGCCGCCGTCTTCCCCGCCGCACACATCGCCCTTCGCAGTGCCGATTCGGACTACGCCTTTCGGCAGGACAGTGATTTCCACTACCTGACCGGCTTCCCGGAACCGGATGCCGTCTGCGTTTTGATTCCGGGCGCCGCCCAGCCGTACACCTTGTTCGTGCGCCCGAAGGACCGCGACGCGGAAATCTGGAACGGGAGGCGCGCCGGTGTCGACGGCGCCGTGAAGCAGTACGGCGCCGATGCCGCCTTCCCGATCGCCGAACTGCCGACTTGTCTCGGGACGATGTTGCGCGATGTGGACACGTTGTACGTGGCGCTCGGGCGCGATCCCGGCCTGGACCGCATGGTGCTCGATTTGTTGAACGAGCACCGGCGCACGCGACCGCGACGCGGGCGCGGCATCGTGCAGTTGCACGATCCCTCACCGCTCGTGCACGAGATGCGCTTGATCAAAGATGCGTGGGAATTGGATCGCATGCGTGCCGCGGCGTCCATCACCGCGGCCGCGCATGCCGATCTCATGCGCGCGACGCGGCCCGGCATGCGCGAATCGGAACTCGAGATCCGCATCGAGCATGCATTCCGGCTCCATGGCGCGACCGGACCTGCTTACGGCACCATCGTCGGCGGCGGCGACAATGCCACCATCCTGCACTACCGCGACAATGGCGACCCGCTGCGCGACGGCGACCTGGTGCTGGTGGATGCCGGCTGTGAATTGGAACTCTACGCCGCCGACGTCACCCGCACGTTTCCGGTCGGCACCGGGTTCACGCCGGAGCAGGCGGCGCTGTACGACGTCGTGCTCGCGGCGCAGCGAGCCGCGACCGCCGCCGTTCGCCCCGGCGGCCGTTTCGGCGACGCGCACGAAGCCGCGCTCGACATCTTGTGCGCCGGCTTGGTGGATCTCGGTTTGCTCGCCGACACGCCGGAAGAAGTCCGCGCCACCAACGCCTATCGTGCGTACTACATGCACCGCACCGGACACTGGCTCGGGCTCGACGTTCACGATGTCGGTCTCTACGAGCAGGAGGGCCTGTCGCGCCGACTCGAACCGGGCATGGTGGTCACGGTGGAGCCGGGCCTGTACGTCGCGGCCGATGCGGAGGGCGCACCAGCCGCTTTCCGCGGGATCGGCATTCGGATCGAGGACGATGTGCTGGTGACCGAGAACGGGAACGAAGTCTTGACCGCCGCCGCCCCCAAGGAACGTCACGCAATCGAGGCGCTTCGCGCCGCCATGGGAGCTGCATCATGAGTCCAAACGACGACCGCCGCGACGACGCCGCGAAACGCACCGGAAACACGCCGGATCCCGGCGCGCTCGCCCTGCCGAGCAAGAAGATCTTCACGCTGAAGGAAGCGCAAGCGCTGCTGCCGCGCGTCCGCATGCTCACGCAACAGGCGGTGACGCGGGCGGAAAAGCTGCAAGCCGCCTTCGAAGATCTGCCCGCGAGCGAAAAACGCACCCAACTCGAAATGCAGTACCACGGCATCGTGCGCGCGTGGGCCGAACAAATCGTGGAGCTGGGGCTCGAGGTCAAAGGCTTGTGGCTGGTGGACTTCGACAGCGGCGACGGCTTGTACTACTGCTGGCACTGGCCGGAGACCAGGCTCGGATTCTTCCACGACTATGACGCGGGCTTCGCCGGGCGCAGGCCGCTGGGTCCGCTCATGATCGGCTGACGGCGGCGGCGTTCTTCGCGCGCCGCCCAATAGACGCCGGCGAAGATTCCCGCCGCCGCGATGTAGAAGCGCGCGTCCGGACGGTCGTGCAACCATGCGACCGACAGCGCGGTCGCGATCGGCGGCTGCAGGTAGATGAAGAGCGCCACCATCGACGAGTCGGTGTGGCCGAGGGCGTAGTAATTCAGGAAATACGTCAGCACCGTGGCGCACACGATGACGTAGGCCGCCAGCAACCAGAAGTGCAGCGTCATCTGGCCGAGCGGCGCTCGGACCAGCGCCGGCGCCCCGACCAAGAAGATTCCCACCGCTCCGAACACCAGCAGCCACGTCGTCGCCACCAGCGGGTCGGCGCGGCGCAAGGCATCGCGCGACAAGACCAAGAAGAGCGAGAACGAGCTCGCGTTGGCGAGCGTCAAGAGATCGCCCTGCACCAGCGTGTCCTGAAGACGAAAGGACTCGACCCGCAGGAGCACCAGCACGCTCGCGAACGCGATCGCGATCGCGGCCGATCTGCCCGCGGTGATCCGTTCGCGCCGCAACAGGATCGCGAAGCCCAACGTCAACACCGGAATCAGGCTGTTGATGATCGCCGAGTGCGCCGGCGTCGTGCGCGCCAAGCCCTCCACGAACAGGATTTGATTCAGCACGGCGCCGAAGAGCGCGAACCAGGCGAGTTGCAAGCAGGTGCGACGGCCGGGGAGCGGCCGGCGCGCGATCCCGTGCGTGTAGGCGAGCAGCAGCAACGCGGCGCACCCCACCCGCACGCACGCCCAGGCGCGCGGCGGGAACTGGTTCAAGATCAGCTTGGAAACGAAGTAATTGACGCCGAAGAAGACCTGGACCGCGATCAGCGCGACGGTGACGCGGGGTGCGAGCAATCGGGCCTCCCCGCGCGCGCACTGCACGAACTCACGGCGCGGTCGTGAACTCGTAGTGAAAGCCGGCCGACCACACGCTGCGATCGAAACCCGAGAAGTCGAAGTCGCGCTCGGACGCGTAGCCGACGAACGCGAACCGATAGCGGGCCGCGAGCGACCAGTTCACGACACCATCGGTGCGCGGCGCAAGGGCCACGTCGAGATGCGCGTGCGGCGCTCCCAAGCGGTTCAGGACGCGCAACGTGGTTCCCGAACCGCGCCGCGGATCGAATGCGAGGCCGAGCGCCACGAACGACCAGTCGTCGTAGTAGAGCTCGGCGCCCAGTGTCGGAATGACGTACAGGTTCGAGGACTCCGGCCGATCCGGCCACATGAAGCGCAGGCCGCTCAGGCCCACGAAGCGCTCGAACTTCTGTCCAGTCTCGAAGGCGAGGGAGGTGTCGTCGAGAAAGCCTTGCGTGCGGCGAATCAGCGTCGCGCCGTAGGTCGAGCCGCGCCGGTCGAGGAAATAGCCGCCGGCGCGCAGCCCGGTGGCGTAGTTCCCGACGGTGAGCGCCGCGTTCCACTGCGTGCCGCTCACATGGAAGGTGGTATCGACGAAATCGTCCAGGCGACCGCGCGGCGCGCCGCGATCGTGGATGAATTCTTGAACCACGAAAACACGGCGCAGCGCGACCGCATGGACCGGCAGCGGCACGAGCAGCGCGAGTGCGGTCGCCGCGGCGATCGTCGTGTGTCGTTGGTGCGCCTTCCACATGACGCGGCCTGGTGCAGGCACCGCGCCATGCGGCGGTCAGTGGACGACGGCGAGTGCTCCCGGCAACACCTCGAGGCGGGTCACGAGACCGCGTCCCAACAATTCGCAGTCGGCGTGCATCGGCACCGGCTCGCTGGCGTCGATGCGGATGGGTCCCGCGGTCTGGAAGTACGCGACATTCGGATTGGAAAGATGTTGCCGCCGCACGACCTGGCCGGCGATGCGCACCATCTCGAGCTTGTCGGGCGTCGTCACCAACACCACGTCCAGCAACCCGTCGTCCACACGCGCGCGCGGATGGAACGGGAACCAGCCGGGTCCATAGAACTGCACGTTCCCGACCGCGACCACGAAGCCGGTGACGTCGTGCTCGCGCTGGTCGATGGAAGGCGCGCGCACCCGCATCGCCACCGGCTCGTAGGCGGCGGAACTCGCATCTCCCGGTCCCCAGCCGAACATCGTCTTGAATGCCGCCGACACATAGGCCCACTCGCGGAAGGTCCGCTTCTCGTTCGCCGGCACGTTCTCGATGACGGCGGCATCGAAACCGAATCCCGCGAAGCACACGAAAGGATCGCCGTCGATGGCCCCCAGATCGACGCGCCGGGTGCGCGCCCAGAAGATCTGCTTGAGGCAGGCGTGGAAGAAGTCCGGGATCGGTCCGACTTGCAGCGTCAGCGTGCGCGCGAACACGTTGACGGTTCCCTTGGGCACGACGCTGAACTTGGGACGCGAGGCCGCGGCAACCGTCATCAGGCCCATGACGGTTTCGCGCACGATGCCGTCACCGCCGCAGGCGATGACGAGCGTCGCGCCCTCGCCGGCGGCGCGGCGCGCCAGTTCGGTCGCGTGTCCGGCGCGTTCGGTTTCCCAGACTTGGCAATCGTAGCCGAGCGTTCGATAAATCTGTCCGGCGCGCGCCCCGTGTTGCCCGTAGCGGCCGCCGCTGGCGTTGGGATTGTCGAGAATGACGACGCGCTCGTCGCGCGCCAACTTGGGCCGCAAACCCGCCGGCAACTTGTCGAGCTGCGCCCGCAACGCCAGTTCGAATGAGGTTTCGATGCTTCCCGCCCCTTCGATCGTCGCGAGCCAGCGTCTCCCCGGCCGTCGACGAGCCTAGGAGAACATCCCCGAGTTTGTGAAGCGCAGGTTGAACGGCTCCCGCCGGTCGACAGCGCCTCGTCGTCGCCGAGTTGACGGAACGCGCAGCCGCTCGTAGGCCGGACCGCTTCGCCAGCAGCATCGTGCTGCGTCCGGCCGTCGTTGGGCTCGGGCGCTCAACTCTGGAGGATCCATGCGGGCACCGACTCGTTTGCTACGCACCGGCATCGCGGTCCTGGCGCTCACCATCGCCGCGCCTGCTTTCGCCGATCACCTGGACGAACTCATTCTATTCGATCAGTCGGGCGCCGAACGCAAGCTCGACGAGGGCTTGGTTCGGCAGCGACTCGGATTGCTGAATGCGGATGGGCAGCCGGCCCTGCCGCTCGTCGCGCTGGTGTCGGCGGATGGCAAGCGCGCCGCTTACGACACGAACGGCGCGATGTCGAATCCCAGCTTCGACTCGCGGCTCGTCGAGTTGAAGGGCGATGGCGGCAGCTTGGTCCTCATCACGCACGGGAACACCGGCATCATCACGATGGAGCGCAAGATCGTGAAGGGGTTCGGGACCGGAACCGGCAGCATGGAGAGATGGGGGTCACGCCTCGGAATGCAAAAAATTGTACGCGAAGGTCCCAGCCCACAGGTCGCCTGGAATGGAGCCGCCCGCGGTGGGAACAGCCATGAGGCCACCGCGGGCGGCTTGTTCCTGATCGTCGGAGCATCGACCAGGCTCTCGGTCACTTCGTCATCACGAGCTTCTGGGTCAGCACCTTCTCGGCTGCGGTGAGCTGAACAAGGTACATCCCAGCAGCGACGCGGCGCCCTTGACCGTCGCGGCCATCCCAGTCCCGCACGTGCATGCCCGAATTCAGCGTCTCATGCGCGAGCGCGCGCACCTGACGACCTGCAACGTCATACACCGCGAGTTCGACCGCCCCGGCTGTCTCGATCCCGAACGAGACGACCGTTGCCCCAGAAGTCGGGTTCGGCGACCCGGCACGAAGGAATGTTGTTGGCCGCGCCTGCTCGCCCTCTGCACCGATTGTTCCTGCCTTCGCCATCGGGTCTTGGGTCAGGACGAGATCGATGTCGTAGTCGACGTCCATTGGCCCGAGATCAGCATCGAGCCCGGAGGCAAAGTAACAGCCCGCGGGCGCCTGAGCTGCGTCGCCGGGATACCGGCGCCTTTCCGATATTCCACGATGCCGTTACTGGGTGGAAGGCTCACGGCCACATATAGCTCGGTGGCCTCTTCCAGGCGCAAGGGCGAGAAACCGAGCGTGATGTGGTGGCGTCCGCTCGCCTTGACTTGCGTGAACTCGACGAGCGGCTCAGCTGCGGACATCTTCGCGGCAGGGCCACGGAGGAGAACCACCTTCGGGAACACGGTTCCAAGGTCATTGCTCACGAACGTGACGCCAGCGATCGTCGACCCCGCCGACATGGAAAACTGTTTCACGAGCAACGCTCCTCCGTCTGGCGTCGCGGCGCCGATGATCCTGTCCGCAGCCCGCAGCGGCAACGCGGCGAGGCTGCACAAAACAATGAGGATTGATCCGAGTCGCATCGTCATGCACCTCCCCTTCAGTCGAATTCGCAGGGCGGATGGCAGCCTCCGCCGCAAGAGGGACAGCTGACGGCGCCAATCGGGCGGCATTCGCTCCGGGTCGAGAGGATCCCGCTCGGCGCATTCATGGTTTTGATCGTGTACCGCCACTCTCCAACAGCGCCCGGCGAGCAATTCCCTTCCCACGTGACCGTGTGTTGCGTCGTCGCCGACCCAGGTGTCACCCCGGATTTCCGCCAGGTTGGACCCGGGCATGCCCATCCCGGCGGGTAGACCAGCAGCGAATCCGGTCCGTTCGTTGCCACGTTCGTGTCCCACGAGATCACGAATCTGATACGGGATGTGGGGCCACTGCAGAACTGCGTCACCGTCTCCTGGATACTGCTCTCGACGATGCCGAGATAGTTGTTGGGCCGGTAAGTCGGGAGCGAGCAACGCATGCGGGCAGTCTGTTCGGCGGTCCACCGTATCCAGCATGGCGGTTGTCCCTGCCCGACGAACGTGTTTCCATACGTGTAGACGCTGCAACTCAGGATCGGGAAGTTCTCACAACCAGCGCGGCCATTGCACGTGACCCAGGTCGGCGTGTCGCAGACCAGGTCTCCAGTCTGATAGCACGATGTATTGCAGGTCGTTCCACAGACGTTCCAGCCTTCCTCGAACAAGCCGAGAAAGTGGCCGATCTCGTGCACAAGGATGCGGCCGTTGTCTGTTGTCCCAGCCAGCGAGTACAACAGACGAACACCATCGAAGTAGGGTGTGTCGGTCGCATCCCACGGGAGGGCGCTCCAGCTACCGACGGTGTTCCCGTGCGTGATGATGTTCAGGTACCGGGTCGTATCCCAGTGCAGCGCCGTCCCGGCGGCCTGGTCCACCGAGTTCCGTACGTAGATCGTGTTAAACCACTCAGGGTGGTTACTCACGATCTCAATCCCGGTCGTGGGATTTCCACTCGGATCCTTCGATGAGAGCACGAACTGGATGTGCGTGTTGACGCTGCTTGCGTAGGGCGTGCCCGATTTCGCGCCGTACGCGTCATTCAGCAGTTGCATCTGGCTTGCCACCTGAGCCGAACAGTCGCCTTCACCGCTTGGCCCAAGGATGATGTGCCACACCACCTGGATCACGCGTGTCGATGACTGAGAGGTCACCAGGTGCGGCCCCGGATTCGTGTTATACCCGTCGCAGTCGTTCGTCGACGTACCACACGGTGTGCAGTTCCCCGGGTTGCTGAGGCATGGGCTGCAGGTGTGTGCCGGCCCCGCGGCCGCTTCCTCGA
>Ga0187893_10013073_pt1 | contig 11636 bp, 8 predicted proteins | sample MA1701074metaG_FD_139574 | JGI IMG/M metagenome (GOLD analysis project Ga0187893, IMG submission 139574) | White microbial mat communities from a basaltic lava cave in the Kipuka Kanohina Cave System on the Island of Hawaii, USA - MA170107-4 metaG ...
GTCGACGCCATTCGGCACCACCGCCGATCGGGCGGTGGGGGCCAATCGCCGCAGCTGATCCTCGTCGTTGGCCGACATCGTGACATTGATGTCGAACTGCGGCACCAGCCTGGCCTCGGCGCTCGCGAGCTTGCCGGCCTCACGGCTGAGGAACCGGCGCCGCAGCAAGCCGGTTTCGACCTCTGCGCGGCGTGCCATCAGGATCGATTCAATGTTGTGATGCGTCAACACCGTGGCCGCGCTCGACCGCTGTGGGTCGACGAACTGGGCCAGGGCGATCGTGTCGACATGGACAATGTCGTAGTGCGACGTGGCGAGGGCTGCGCGCACTCTGTCCTGGTACTGCCGCGATCGGTGCGCAATCACGCTGAACGGCGTGGCGGTAAGCGCCCCGGCGGACAGCGCCGTCAGCTTGTGCCAGCGGGACCGTTTCGCCCAGAGCGGAAAATACTCAACGGACGTGCAAAATTTACCTAGTTCAACGCGGCTCTGGGCGAGGCTATCTTCGGTCGGCAACGCGTCTGGATGGACGAAAGCAAACAGGTCGATGCGGGCGCGTCGACCTGCCTCGCGCAGCAGATTATACCCGCGCTGGAGCACCCCACCATGGGGTGGGAACGGAACTATCTGCGACAAAAACAGAATTCGCACTGAGCGGTTGCCGCGGCGACCGCGGCACGATCACTGACCCGGCGGCGTTCCGACGATTCTCAGCCCGGTGGGTGCAAAGGGAGTGTCGCTGTCTTCGACGACCACACCGATCGTGACGCCGGCGGGAGCGGCGTACGCGCCAAGTTGACCGCCTGTCGACGACGCCGTCATGGCGGGATGGCCAGGTGCCACCCTGAAATCCGCGGCGGCCCGATTGACGAACAAACCGGCGCCGAGAATCTGACTGTTCGTATCGCGGCCGGTAGCCGTGCGCCATGCGGTGATGCTGCTCAGATCGACCCCGTTAAAGGCGAATCTCACGGTGGCCCCGTTTTTTGAGTAGCCGTTGAAGTCGAGGGTGGCGGGCAACGTGCTCACTTCACCGAACGACATCCCGTAGCCGTTAGGACCGTTGTCCATCTCGAAAATGTTGTCCCGAATCACGACGTTGTTGCTGATTGAACGCTTCGCGTAGATGCCGCCATTGATCGCCTCGTTGCTGTGCATTCTCGCAATGGTCATGTGATGGATCAACAAGTTGCGGACCGGCGTCGTTTCGCTCGACAGGGTGATTCCGGATCCGGTGCCGCCGCCGACCACGTCGTGACACACGCTGTACTCGAGGGTCGTGAGCCGCGTCGGGTCCAGGTCGTTGAAGCGGAAGCACTGGAAGGTGTCGCGCACGATGCCGTAGCGAATCGTGCCGTAATTGAATAACGGATTAGACGTGCCCTTGAGAAAGATGCCATTCTGGATATTGCTGAGCTCGAAATGCTCGATCAGGAAATTCTGGTCGCCATACTGATCGCTGAAATGCGCCCTTTGCTGGGTCACCGCATTCGTGGTGTCGTTCTGGAAATCGTAGGCGCGGAAGTTGCTCAGAACGGTGTCGAAGGCGTGCTGTGGCCGATAGATGATGGGATTCGACCCCATATTGGTCAACGTGCCCTTGATCTCGAAGTTTCTGAAGTGAGTGCCTGTGGCATTCTCGACTCGAATCACGCCGCTGTCAGCCTTGGGCTGCGCTTGTGCCATATCGACGAAGAAGCCGTCGAAGGTCAGGTAGTTCACCTGGTACGCGCCATACATCGGGCTGCCGGTTCCGATGTCACTTGCCCCATTGGCGACCGATCGCGTGCCGTCGTGACGCAGCTCCGTGCGATTCGGATTGGTGGCCACGTTCGGCAGGGCCACGGCGGCGAAACGTGTCACGAACACGACGCGATTGCTGGCGGTGCCGGAATTCTGCGGCCGAAATGTCGGCAGGTTGTCGTTGTTCGTGGTCGGCATCCGGACGCCCACGCCCGGCAGGAATCCGACGACGTTGCCGGCCACCGCCAGGTTCATCGCCTGGAGAAGGTTCCACGGATTCGCAAGCGTCCCGGCGCCCGGATTGCTCAGCGAACGCGCCGGGTCGCAGTAATGGGTCGGGGGACCATAGGTGTTCTGGCGATACTCGGAACTGTCGAACTGCGCCAGCGCCGGGGTTGCGCTCCAGCAGAGAATGGTGATCAGCAGGATCAGTGCTCTTTTCATGGTCCACCTTGGGTTCGCAAACTTCCAGTCAGAACTGTCACCAAAACCACGCTTTCGCGAGGCGCAAGCATGCATTTATGGTGTTGGACTCCAAGGTTTGCAAGGGCAATGCCGTCTTGATTCACGCCGGATTTGCCTAAAGTTTCCCTCTAATCTCGGCCCGAAGGTATTTCAGCAGCGTCGAAGGAGCCTGGTACTCCTGAGGCAGCGACAGACGATTTTTGTAATTGAAGTTCGGATTGTTGACCTTTTCGACGATGCCGACGTTCCAGGTCTCGCCCCGCGACCCGGCGACGGCGGCAAGCATCGAGTTGAGTTTCCTCGTGGCGTTGCGCGAGCCGGTTTGCTCGAGCGCCCAGGCCCGTGGCGTGAATTGGTCATGCCGGGCGAGCATCTTGTCGATTGCCTGAGCTAAGCCTTCGAATGAAGACAGCATCCCGGTCTGCGGAGTGATCTTGCCCGTTGCCCCGCCAACGAAGTTCTCGTAAAGAATGGCAGGTGTGTTCGCAAAAAGAGCCTCGACGATGGCGCGGTTGCTGCCCTCTTTCTCCGACAGCAGCAGGAACACCTTTGATCGTCCGAGACTGTCGGCCACCTCGCGCGCGGGAACGTTCGTCTTCATCTCGAGTTTCACATGTGGCAGATCGAACGCCCGGAACTCGTTCAGGATGTCCTGGCCCGTCCGCCCACCCCAATCGATGCCCACGAGCACGACAGAGATTTGCCGGTGCCGTAACTGCTCCAGCGCGGCGAACAGCTTGCGATGGTTCTTGTGCTTCGCCCAGTTGGCCACCATGATCAGGTCGTAGTTGCGTGGCGTGCCAGGCGCGGGTGGCGCGAACAAGTCGGCATCAATCCAGTCCGACGACCCCAGGTTGACGGGCTTGAGACTGCAGTTCAGGCGTTCGATGAAATCGTAATCCCGCCGTTCCGGTGCTTGCACGATGGTGTCGGTCTTGTCGTTGATGAACATCAGGATACTTGGGTCGCAGTACCCGGCCCAGCACGGCTCCAGCACGATGTAGTAGTCCTTGATGATCCGCTCGTAGTCGTACAACGCGACGAAGAGATCGAAGCGCACCGTGTACTCGAGCACGATCACGCCCTTCTCTCCGGCGCCGGGCGCTTTCAGAATCATGATGTCGCGGAACATCGATTCGAACTCAGCTTCTCGCTTGAGAATGCGGTTGGCGGCGCGCTCGGCGGCCGCACTCTTCAAGAAGGCGGCCATCAACCGGCCGTCGCCGGCACTGCGGTCGAAAACGTAGTTCACGATCTGTCGATAGGCCGTGCGTTCGAGAAACCCCACGCGCGACACTCGCTGCACCCAGCACAGATCGGTGATGCCCCGATATGGTGAGAAGGGCAGGCTGGCAAGGCCGCGCACGAGAAACCCGAGTCCGATCAACAGCCTGACCGGCCACAGCCTGAACAACGCCTTTTGCAGGTCCACCAGCGTCACGATGCACTCCGCCGGAGCTTGAGGACCTCGGCGACGTCGCGCGCGTAGTGTCGCGGCAGATATCGCTCCAGGATGCGCGCGCGCGCCGCCTGCCCCAATCGTTCGCGCAGCGCCGGGTCTTCAGTGATCAGTCTGACCGCCTCGCGAAAGCCCGCGGCATCGCCGGGCTCGACGAGCAGGCCAGTCTCCAGGTGCTGGATGTAGTCCTCCGTGGCGTTCACGCGTGTGGCGATCACCGCCTTCCCCAGGGCCATCGCCTGCAGCACGACGCTTTGTCCGATCGAGATTTCACGGCGCTCGAGGGGCACCGCCACCGCCAGGCTGGCGGCGATCAGTCCGCTCAGTTCGGTCGCCGGCAGGTCAAACTTCATCGTAACGTTGGCTGTTGGAGCCAGGTTGGAAGCCGCCTTCCCCGCAACCACCACCAGCGGCGTATCGATGTCGCGAAACGCCTCCAACAGCGTCGGGTAGTCGCGAAACGTCCGCCCCGCAGCGATGACGTAGTTGCCATCACTGAACGTGTGTTGCAGAAACTTCGGGTCGGTATGGAGCGGCACGAACGCGAGTTTCGAGGCGGGCCACCGGAAGGCCGATTCGTAGTACTTGCTTTCGGAGCGCGACGAACAGATGCAGAGATACACCGACGAGAAGCACCAGCGCATGAAGCCGTACTTGAGTCGCGATTGCCAGGTCGGCCGCCGCTCACGCATGATGAACTGCAGAATGACGTGGCGTGGCCGGTGATACCCGGTCAGGGTCTGAATAAAGGCGATCGCAAACGACAACCAGCCGCACTCGAATGTATAGACATAACGATACCGGCGCCGTCCGGCAAACAATAGTGCGGCGACTCGCCAGAGCAAGCGGGCGGATTCGAGCGACACGAGCCGCGACAGTCGGCCGTTCGCGACGATGACGGTCTCGTGATCGAGCTCACACGTCGTCGAGTCGTGGTCGATGTCATTCCACCACCACGGCTGGCTGTGGGTTGACGCTGCCGTGACCAGCAGCGTCCGAACCGGCTTCGATTGTGACCCTGTGCGGGAGGTGCTCATGCCGTTGGAAGTGCTACGCTGTTCGGAACGTTGTCACCGGAGGAAAGGCGCATGAGAAACAACATGACCCGGCTCGCGGCCCGCGCCGCGGTGCTGGCCGCAAGCCTGGTGTTGCTCGCGGCGGCCGCCGGCGCTGCGAATTATCCGCTGCAGGTTTTGCACCCGCGCGCTGCGGGCACTGCCGCAGACGCGACCGGGCCGAGGATCAGTGAACATCATCGAGTGTTCTGGGCGTATCCGGGCATCGAATACAACATTCGCGCGGCAGTGATCGGCGGAGCGTATCCGTATGTCTACTCGTTGACGAATGCGCCGGCCGGCATGACGATCGATGCGGCAACCGGAACGATCTCGTGGCCCGTCCCGCCGCGCGGTGCGACGGCGACGCCGACGCTCACGGTGACCGATCAGGAAGGCACCGCAGTGTCCACCAGCTGGACCATCCGAGTAAGCGCTGACAAATTTCTGTTCCTGGACGCCGTGAACGGCAGGGAATTCGACGGCGCGCCCGCGGGAGCCGGTACCATCGACAACCCGTTCAAACGGCTGCGAGACCTCTACTCCGGCAGCATCACGGCGGCGAAGTCCGTGGCCACTCACGCGAACAAGATTGTGTACTTGAAGCAGGGGCGGTACTTCATCGATGGCCTTCTCGAGAACGTCGGCGCCTACGACGGCTATTCACTCGGACGAATGCCGCTCGCCGACGGGGTGAAGCCGGTTGCGTGGCTGGCCTACCCGGGTCAGACGCCGATCATCGACGGTCAGTGCGTGGCTGCCGCGCAGCCGATGGGGCCGCGGCCCTGCAACCGCGGCGCCCATATCGCGTTTTATGGCCCCGCCAACAACGTCTATTGGGACGGGTTGCACCTCACGAATATCGCCATCCACGGGGTTCGAACCGAGGGCGCCGGGCACTACCAGGTCTTCCGGCGCGGCACCTGGAACATTCAGGGACCAACTGTACGGGGCGCCAACGCCGGCATGATCACCTTCTTTGCGAGTGGCGGTGCCGGCAGCCCCATGGGAGCCTACACCGCAATTCAAGACAACGTATTCTCCGATATCGACGGCGGCATGTGCGTGGAGATGTACTCGGTTCAGCGCATCTTGCTGGAAGACAACGTCTGTCACACGGTCTACTCGTCGAACGCGATGGCCGACGATGGCGGGTTTTTCATCAAGGGTGGCGAAATGGAGCGCGTCACCGTCCGCTCGAACACCTTCCGCAACATGGCGCGCCGAGCCATCGCCGGTAACATGCTGGTGCTCCGTTCCGCCGAGATCCTTTTCAACCGCGTGTATGGCATCCACAACCTGAGCAACCACACCGCGCCCGGCAACTACGACCCGGTGGCGCTCGAAGTCAACCAGAACGGCGCCGCGGGTGTGATCCATATCTACCGCAATACTTTCGTCGGCCGCGTCGCTGTCCGCAACACCGACGCCGCCGACGGCCCGTTCCATTTCACCGCCAACGTGATCGTCAATGACGATCCGGGCTCGCATATCACATTCGAGAATGTCTCTGCTCCCGAACGGGTCGTGATATCGGATAACCTCGTCGGCCGGCCGAACCAGCGGATGGTGGATGCCGAGGGCAACCTGATCGGCTCACAGAAAGGGCTGATTGGCAAACGCGGCTACCAGCGTGCCGGACCTCAGTGAGGGAATCGCGAACTCCATCAGATCCCAAGCGGCACCTCGGAGACTACCCACTTGAACTTGCCGCTGGCCAAGTGCTCAAGCGCATCGACCCTCTCGATCCGGATCTCAACATCCTGTCCGAGCCGCTGCTGCAGCTCGGTAGTCAGATGCTGCGTGTGCCAATCGGTGTAGCCGGAGCCGGCAACGATCTTGACGGTGATGGCATCGTGCGCGGTCTGCACGATCTGCGAGCCTTCGATGCAGTCGAGCGGCTTGAACGGGTGTGTCAGAACGGACGGCGAGATCAGTCGGCCATCTTTCAGCGTCAGCAGGTCTTCGGCTTTCGTCGTCACATCGTCCATCAGCTCGAGACCGCGGCCGCACGGGCACGTCGCGGCTCGCAGACTGGTGACGTCGTTCGTGACGTAGCGGATCAGCGGCATGGCGCGGTTATGCAGGCTGGTGCCGACCAGTTTGCCGATCGAGCCGTGCGGGAGTGGTGCGCCGTCAGCGCCGGCGATTTCAGTCAACGCGTATTCCATCGCCAGATGATGGCCCTGGTGGCGATCGCATTCGTGAGCGAAGGCGACCCGCTCTGCGAGCGCGTAGTAGTCGAAGACCTTGCACGCGAAGCTGTCTTCAATGACCGCTCGCTGGAAGTCATACAGGGTCTCGGATGAGGTAATCGCGGCGCGCAGCGGGAATTTGCGGCCCTGCGACTGCAGGAACTTGCCGAGCACGTACAAGGTCGACGGATAGCCGTCCAGCACGTCCGGTTTGAAGCCACTCAGCGCGTCGAAATACGCCGGCAGGTTCGTCTTCGACAAGTGGAATGCCGACAGCAGCAACTGGTTGTGCACTTTGTTGACGCGCCAGAATGGCGGCCGCCGTTGTGACAACGGCACGATGACATTGCCGCGCGCAACTGCGACCCGGTCTCCATTGCGCCCGAACTTGCAGCCGGCCCACCGATAGTGCCGATCGAACACGGCATAGGTCATCCAGATGGTTTCCGCGTCGTAGCCCACCGTCAGTGGCGTGCCGGTAGTGCCGCTGGTGTGCCCCGTACGCAACGCCTTCGACGTCACCAGCCGCGACCGCAGATCGTCGAAATGGCGGCGGATGTGGTGGCGCGTCAGGAGAGGCAGCTTCGGGAGGTCGGCGCGACCGCGGATGTCTTCCGGCTTCAGCTTCCGCTCGTCGAAGATGCGCCGGTAGTACGGCACGTGTTCGTAGGCCGTTGCCACCACCGCTCTCAGTCGTTCGTCCTGATAAGCCCCGAGATCCGACGCCGACCACCATTCCGTGCGCGCCAGCTGTTCGACGAATTCCGGATAGCGGCCGCCATACCGTTCCCTGTCTAGTCTGGCGCTGAAGCCGGTGAGCAAGGCATTCTGCAGCCACACCGGCGCCGCGCCATAGATCGCACTCAGATAGGGGGTCATGACGAGGTCTGCCGCAGATCAGGCCTCAACGCAGGACATCGAGATAGGCCCGCTCGTACGCATCAGTCATGTGCTCGACGGAAAACTGCCGCTCGGCCTTTGCCGCCGCGCCGTCGGCCAGCCGTTTCGCCAACGACGGATCGTCGAGCAGCCGGCACAACGCATCGGTCAGGGCCTCGACATCCCCGGGTGGCGCCAACAAGCCGTTCTCGCCGTCGTCGATGACGGTCGGGTTCTCGCCGACGCGCGTGGCCACGATGGGCTTGCGCGCTTGCATGGCCTCGATGACCACGACGGACATCGCTTCCCACAACGACGGCTGGAAGAAGATGTCGAACGTGGGCAGGGCGAAGTCGGCCGCGTTCGTCATCCACCCGGTCAGGATCACGGTGTCGTCGAGACCAAGTTCGCGGCGGCGGGTCTCGAGCTGCGGTCGCAAATGGCCCTCGCCGACAATCGCAAACGAGACATCGTGGCCGCGGTCCTTCACCCGGCGCGCCACCGTCAGCAAATCGAAGAGGCCCTTCTGCTCGATGAAAGTGGCAATCGTGCCGATCAGCGGCCGGTTAACCGCCTTGGCCCGCGACCTGAACCCCGGATCACCCGCGCCGCTGGGCCGGGCGACCCCGTTCCAGATTCGGCCGATTCGTTCGGCGCCAAAACCGAACACGCGTTGCAGCTGCGCTTTCTGGGCGTCACCGACCGCGTAGATCCGATCGGCGATGCGCGAGAAGATCCGCTCGATCCAGATCAGCCGCGGTTGCGTGTGAGGGTAGTTCCCGAAGTGGAAGGTGTGGATCACACGGAGCCCGCGCGTCAGCAGCTTGCACAGGCAGGCATCGAGGAGCCCGTGCGTCGTATGCGTGTGGACGACTTCGACCTGGCGCTCACGGATGATCCTCAGCACTTTTCGGAACGTGAAATAGTCGATCTTCCCCGGCGGTGGCGGCGGAATACCGACGATGTCGGCGCCGGCGTCGGCGATCTGGTCGCCAATGTGCCCGCGCTGCTTCAAGTGGCAGATCGTCACATTGAACCGCCGCCGATCAAGGTTCAGCGCCAGATGCCGAATAACGGTTTCGGCGCCGCCGATCCAGAGCGACGAGGCAAGAATCATGACATTAACCCGACGCTCGCTCATTCCGAAGGCGAGGTCGGGTGCGGCAAGCGGAGTGGGTTGGCGGCCCTTGCCGAGTTCCATTCGGGCGAGATCGCATTCGGTAGCACCACGGCCGACGGCCGCGGCTCAGTCGGCGCGGCGGACCGCGCGCGCTCGTGAACCAGCCGCCGGGCGGCGGTGCTGAGTCCCGCGATCACGTAGAGATGCGGGTAATAGGCGGCGCTCAGAAACGCTCCCGCGGTGGCAAACGCGATCATCGATGCACTGAGAGCGGCGAGTAGCCGTCGTTCGGTTCCAGCCGACGGGTCGTCGCCCAATTCCGACCGCACCCGTCGATTGGCAGTGAGGTTGCGGGCAATGATCGTGATGAGGATGATGAGACCAGGAAAGCCCAGCTCGCCGAGCACAAGAAAATAGATCGAGTGCGCGGTCTTGCCGTGAATCAGGCCGAAATGGCCGGCGCCCACGCCGGTCACCGGATACGTCAGCGCCATGTCGAATGCCGCGCCCCATGCGTCGATACGGCCTTGCGCCGATCCTTCCTGCGTATCGCCGATGGTTGCCATCCGGTCGAAATAGGACGCTGGAGCAGACAGAACGATCACACCCACCACGAGGATCCCGGCGACGACCCCCCAGGTCTTTTTGTCGCTCTTCGACCAGTAGTAGAGCCCGACGCACGCGAGGGCCAAGGTCCCACCGCGTGACTGCGTCAACACGATCGAGGCCAGACAAACGGTCAGCGCCGTCGCCCAGAAAATCCGCTGGCGGCTGTTCGTCGATTCGCTGACCAGGAACAGACAGAGCGGAACCACGATGTTCAGCGACAAGGCGAAGTCGTTGCCGTCGCCAAGGAAGCCGCCGGAGCTCAAATATTGCCGCGTCCCGGAATCCGTGAACATCTGAGGATTGAGTCCCGCCACGATCACATGGACGATCAGCAGCGTCTTAATCACCTGCTTGAGGCGGTTGAGGCTGTCGACCTGCTGCGTCAGAGCCCAGTAGACGGCGCCGTAACCGAGCACGGCCTCGAACACCGTGAACACGCGCTCGGTAACGGGCGCAACCACAGCCGAGAACCAGATGCTCCCGAGAAACGCCGCAATCATCCAGTGATTCGATGGTTCGCCATCGATGGGCTGTCGATCCTTCCGCAAGGCGATGGTGCCAACGACCATCGCGAGGGGCACAAGGGCATTGAGATGGAGTACGGCCAGCCCCGGGAAAAAACTCGTCGGGCGCACGTAGTCCAGAAAGAAGAATGCGATCAGCAGCCCGAAAACGATCATGGCCGGCGCTCCATCGCCATCGCCTCATAGATCGATTCCAGCGCGCGCGTCCTCACCTGGAAATTGAACTGCTGCTCAACACGTTGGCGGCCCCGAACGGCCATTTCGCGCCAGCGCTGCCGGTTCTCGAGAAAATCGAGAATCCCGTCTGCCAGTGCGCGCGGCGATCGCGGCTCAACCAGCATGCCGTGTTCGCCGTCAACGACCACTTCAGGCGTTCCGCCGACGCGCGTCGCCAGCAGCGGCACCTCCATAGCCAGGGCCTCGAGGGCGGCGTTCGGCAGGCCTTCGGTGTGCGACGGCAGCACCGCGAGATCCGAAGCTTCGAGGACATCTTGAGGTCGATCGACGTAGCCGAGAAAATGCACGGCGTCATCCAACCCCAACGACTGGACGCGCGCGGCGAGCGTCGCGCGCGCCGGGCCATCCCCCGCAAGAGCCAACGAGACGCGGGTGCCCTGCTTCCTGCAAATCGCGATCGCCTCGATCAAATCCGCCTGACCTTTTTCATCGCTCAAACGTCCGATGCACGACAGCAGCGGCCGCGTGATCGGAAACCCGAGGCGCTCCAGCAGGTCCCGGCATCCACTCCGCCGGTACTTGTCGAGCACAATCGCGTTGTGTAACAGGCAGAGCTGGCCGGGATGGTAGCCGTCGGCGGCCACCTGATCCCACATCTGCTGCGACACTACAACCACGCGCTCGAAGGCCCGCACTACGCGCCGATCCAGGGCGTTCAACCAGTGCTGCTTCCAACTGTTGCCAATCCACCCGTGAAGAGTCGTGATGATTGGAACATGCCGCCGCCGCGCCGCCAGCCACGCCAGCACGTCGGATTTCACCTCATGCGCATGCAGGATGTCGACGTTGAGGCGCCGCACCAGCTCGACAATGCGCCAGACGAGCACGGGGTCGTACTGATTGTAGCCGCGCAACAGGTGGACCGGCATGCCGGCCTGTCTGGCAGCCGTGATGAACGGGGTGTCGCCGGCTTCGTTCCGTGTCGCAAACACGCCGAGATGCAATTGGAATCGCCGCGGATCGATGGCGTTGTAGGTCTCGATGATCGTCTTGCCCGGTCCGCCGATTTCCGTCGTATCTCGCAAATCGAGGACCGTGATCGGTCGTCCGATACGACGCGATACGGCGGCCGCCTCCGTCGTCGCGCCGGTTGTCCGCGACGCCGCGCGCCAATCGCCTACCGTTGCGACGGCGTCCATAGCTCCTGCCGCACACCTCGCGCGTATTGAATCCACGCCAGCAGCACGGCGGCATTCGCTGATGAGAAATACAGGGCGACCTTGCCCGGCAGCGACCGATCAACGCCGGCGAATCGCCACAACGCGGCCAGGGCCGCAGCGTAGAAGACGAGTTGTGCGAGAAACGCGACCAGGTAAAGGATCGAGCCGGACAGCAGCATGGCGCTGATCA
>Ga0187893_10013074_pt1 | contig 11636 bp, 10 predicted proteins | sample MA1701074metaG_FD_139574 | JGI IMG/M metagenome (GOLD analysis project Ga0187893, IMG submission 139574) | White microbial mat communities from a basaltic lava cave in the Kipuka Kanohina Cave System on the Island of Hawaii, USA - MA170107-4 metaG ...
GTCGAGGAGCTTCGCTTCGTTCGCCCAGTCGAGCGTGTAGGCGAGCGCGAAGTCGGCGGCGCTGACGGCTTCGCCGAGCACGAACTCGCGTTGCTCGAGATGCTCGTCGAGCACGGCCGCCATGTCGCGGAAGTCGCTCGCGGCGATCGGGACTTCGGCGGGGATGCGCTTGTCCTCCGGGTAGAGCGAGGTGTGGCGGGCGATGCGCCAGAGCGGCTGCTCGAGCTCGGTCGCGGCGAACAGCAGCCAGCGATAGGCCTGCGCGCGGGCGCCGAGCTCGCGCGGCAACAGGCCCGCCCCCGGAAACTTCTCCGCGAGATAGAGCACGATCGCGATCGACTCGGTGAGGACGACGCCGTCGTCGACGAGCACCGGCAGCTTGCCGGCGGGATTGATCGCGAGGAACTCGGGGCTGCGGTGCTCACCGCGTCTGAGATCGACGGAGGTCGCGTCGAACGGGATGCCGAGCTCCTGCAGCATCCATCGCACACGGATCGAACGGGTCGGCGCGAACTCGTAGAGACGCATCGGTTCCTCCTGTTTCTCCGAAGACGTGCGAATGCCCGCGGTTCCGACACGACCCCGCGCTCGGGGCGGCTACCGTGCGCGCGTGCCGCGCCTCGTCGTGATCGATGTCGCCAACGCGCTCTACCGCGCGTTCTTCGCGTTGCCGCCGCTGCGCAACGCGAGCGGCACGCCGACCGGCGCGGTGTTCGGCTTCGCGAACATGCTGCGCAAGCTGATCCGCGAGGAGAAGCCCGACGCGATCGCGGTCGCGATGGATCCGCCCGGCGGCGGCTTTCGCCGCGAGCTGTTCTCCGGATACAAGGCGACCCGCGACGCGCAGCCCGAGGATCTCAGCGCGCAGCTCCCGCTCGCGCGCGAGCTGATCGACGCGTGGCGGCTGCCGGTGCTCGAGGTGGCCGGCTTCGAGGCCGACGACGTGATCGCGACGCTCGCGACGCAGGCGCCGCCCGGCTGGGAAGTCGTGATCGTCTCGTCGGACAAGGACTTGATGCAGCTGGTCGGCGGCCGCGTCGTGCTGCTCGACGGCGTGAAGGACAAGCGCATCGGGCCGGCCGAAGTCGCCCTGCGCTTCGGCGTGCCCCCCGAGCGCCTGCTCGACGTGCGCGCACTGGTGGGCGACACGTCGGACAACATCCCTGGCGTGAAGGGCATCGGCGAGAAGGGCGCGGCGGCGTTGATCAGCGAGTTCGGGACGCTCGAGAACCTGCTCGCGCACGCGGGCACGCTGAAGGCGAAGCGCGCACGCGAGGCGCTGCTCGCACAGGCCGAGGCCGCACGGCTCTCGAAGCAGCTCGCGACGCTGCGCACCGACGTGCCGCTGCCGGCGGGCATCGATGCGCTCGCGCCGCACGACCCCGACCGCGCCGCACTGCGCGAGATCTACCGGCGGCTCGGCTTCACTCGGCTCGCGGAGGAGCTCGAAGCGGAGCTCGGGGACGAGGCGAGGGGGCGAGGCGAGGCGCACGCCTCTTCCGCGCCGTCGACGGCGCAGCCCGCAGCGCCGCGTGAGGCGGCGCCGCCGCCGCCCGTCGCGTGCGAGGTGGTGCGCGACCTCGCCGCGCTGCGCGCGGCCGTGAGCGCGCTCGCAGACGCGAAGCGGCTCGCGGTCGTGCTCGTCGGCGACGACGAGCCCGGCGGACTGCCGAGCGCGCCGGCTGGCATCGCGCTCGCGGGAGATCCCGCGCGCGCGTTCTATCTGCCGCTCGGGCACGATCTGTTAGGCGGGGTGCAGCTCGCGTGGGGCGAGGCGTGCCGCGAGCTGTTCGGCTTGCTGGCGGGACCGAGCGCGCGCGCGTGGATCGCGACGGACACGAAGCGCGTGCAGTCGCTGCTCGCCGAGGTCGGCTGCGCAGTCGAGCTGCCGCTGCTCGACGTCGAGCTCGCAGCGTTCCTGATCGATCCCGCCGGCGCGACCGCGACCCAACCGCTCGCGCTCCAGCTGCTCGGACGCGAGCTGCGTCCGTTCGAGGAGCTGATCGGGCGCGGCGCGAAGGCGAAGCCCGCGAGCGCGCTCTCCGCAGAGGAGGCCGGCGGCTGGGCGGCGCAGGAGGCGAGCGCGCTGCTCGCGCTCGCGCCGTTGCTCGAGCAGCGCCTCGAGGCGGACGAGCTCGCGCCGCTGCTGCGTGACGTCGAGCTGCCGCTCACCGCGGTGCTCTCGGCGATGGAGCGCGCGGGCGTGCGCATCGACGAGGCGAAGCTCGCGGCGCTCTCGCAGGAGTACGAGCGCGAGCTGCTTCGCGTCGAGGGCAACATCTATGCGCTCGCGGGCGGGCGCTTCCAGATCAACTCGCCGAAGCAGCTCGCGAGCGTGCTGTTCGAGAAGCTGAAGCTGCCGCCGGTGCGCAAGACGCAGACCGGCTTCTCGACCGACGAGAGCGTGCTCGAGCAGCTCTCCGGCCAGCACGAGCTGCCGGCGGCGATCCTCGCGTGGCGGCGGCTCGCGAAGCTGAAGAGCACGTACATCGACGCGCTGCCGCCACTCGTGAACGCACGCACCGGGCGCATCCACCCAACCTTCAATCAGATCGGCGCCGCGACCGGCCGGCTCTCGTCGACGCATCCGAACGTGCAGAACATCCCGATCCGCAGCGCGGAGGGAATCCGCATCCGCGAGGCGTTCGTGCCCGCGGAAGGGATGCGGCTCTTGTCCGCGGACTACTCGCAGGTGGAGCTGCGCATCGTCGCGCACTACTCGAGCGACGCGAGCCTGATCGACGCGTTCGCGAAGGGCGAGGACATCCACCGGCGCACCGCGGCCGAAGTGGCCGGGATCGAGCCCGCCGCCGTGAGCGCCGACCAGCGCGCACACGCGAAGGCGATCAACTTCGGGATCATCTACGGCTCGTCCGCGTTCGGGATCGCGAACCAGTTAGGGATCGCGCAGGCCGAGGCGCACGAGACGATCCAGCGTTACTTCGCGCGCTATGCGGGCGTGCGGCGCTTCCTCGACGAGACCGTCGCCGCGGCGCAGCAGGCCGGCTTCGTGCGCACGCTGCTCGGGCGGCGCCGCTACTTGCCCGATCTGCGCTCGCGCAACCGCGCGCTGCGCCAAGCAGCGGAGCGGATGGCCGTGAACACCGTGATCCAAGGCACCGCAGCGGACCTGATCAAGAAGGCGATGGTCGAGGTGCACGAGGGCATTCGCGAAGCCGGGCTGCGCGCGCGCATGCTGCTGCAGGTCCACGACGAGCTCGTATTCGAGGCGCCCGCGGACGAGCTGCCTGCGCTGAGCGCGCTCGTGAAGGCGCGGATGGAAGGTGTCTACGCGCTCTCGGTGCCGCTCGTCGCCGACGTCGGCAGCGGAAAGAACTGGCGCGAGGCGCACTAGGTCGTTTTGACTCTGTCCGCGCCGAGCGACCGCAAGGCGTGCAACGGCGGAAGAGGGGCGCGGAGGAATCGAAGATGTTCCGCCGCTGGCGAGTCGCGCGGAGGGTGCCGTGAAGAGCAGCGCGGATCCCTCAGACGACGAGGTGATCGACGCGATCCTCTCCGGCGACCGCGACGCGTTCCGGGTGCTGGTCGAGCGCTACCAGGGCCGCGCGTTCCGGCTCGCGCTGCGCATCCTGCGCGACGAGGACGCCGCGCGCGACGCGGTCCAGGAGGCGCTGGTCAAGGCTTACAACAACCTCGCGAAGTTCGAGAAGCGCTCGGCGTTCTTCACCTGGCTCTACCGGCTCGTGAAGAACCAGTGTCTCGACATGCTGCGCCGCGACCGCTCCAGCCGCGCCCTCGACTGGCAGGAGGGCTCGCTGGCCGAGGCGGAGGCGTCGGCCGAGGCGACTCCCGAGGTCGCGGGTGTCTCCTTCGCGCCCGCCACCGAGACGCTGCGCAAGCAGTTGCGGGAGCAGATCGACGCCGCGATCGCGAAGCTGCCGGAGGCGGCCCGCGAGACGCTGATCCTGCGCGAGGTCGAGGGCCTCTCCTACCAGGAGATCGCCGAGGCGCAGGGGATCCCGAAAGGCACGGTGATGAGCCGGCTTTTCTATGCCCGCAGGCAGATGCAGAAGCTGCTGATTGAATCAGGGACGGTGGACACTGCGTCCCTTTCTCTGGAGCCGGCAGGAGAGAGCGAATGATCAGCGAGCGACTCGCCCAGCAGCTCCATGCCTACCACGACGGCGAGCTGACTGGCCTCGGCCGTTGGTGGCTGGAGCGCCGGATCGCGGGCGATCCGGAGGCGCGGGCGGAGCTCTCGCGCCTGCGCGCGCTCGGCGACGCGTTGCGCGCCCAGGCGGAACAGGTGCCGGCGCCCGATCTATGGGGGCGCATCGTGCTCGAGCTACCCGCCGCGCGGCCGCAGGCGGGATCTGCCGAACAGCGCGGCTTCGGCTTCACGCTGCCAAAGTGGGCGGGAGCGCTGGTCGCCGCCGGCGCGGTCGCTGCGGCCTTCTTCCTCATGCCCGGGGCGCCGCGCGGGCCCGTCTCGCCGTCTGGCTCGAGTGGGTCCGCCGTCCAGCTGCTCGACACGGGCCGGCGTCCCGCGTTGATTCTCCAGGACGATGCCGAGGCGACGATCATCCTGCTGCTGCCGGCGCAGAAGATCGACGCCGGGAGGACGAGCGATGCGGTCGGTTGAGAAGGGGCGTCTCGCGCGCTGCGTGGGGGTCGCGATCGGGTTGATCTTGGCCGGGGGCCTCGCGGTGTCGGCCCAGGATCTGGCGCCGTCGGCCAGCGCGCCGGGGCCGCGCAAGGCGCCGGCCCGTTTCGAGGTGACGGTGCTGCGCGCCGCGCTCGAGCCGGGCGGAATCGACCCGGACGCGGCGCGCCTGCACAAGCTGCTCGCACGGCGCGGGCTCTCGTATGGGACGCTGCGCGTCGTCGCCCACCAGCGCGGCGCCCTCATGCTCGGCGAGATCGGGTCGGTGATGACGCCCAACGGCCGCGCCTACCGCTATCGCCCGCTGGATCGCGGCGAGACGGGCTTCTTGGTCGCGGTCGACTGGGGCACGACGCGCGGGGACTTCCGGATGGTGCCGGGCGTCCCGCTGATCCTCGGCGGCCAACCCAAGGACGGCAGCCAGCTCTGGGTGGTGCTCGAGCTGCGCTGAAGATTTCAGCCGATCCCGAGATTTCGCTGCCACTTCAGGCTTCGCGGGACCACTTCCAGGCAAAGCCAAATCCCCTTCCCAGGGTGGCCCGGGGTCGCGAGATCCCGGGCCTTCTCATTTCGGGCGGCTGAGCCTCGCGCCCCGGGGATTAGGAGTTGCCGCTCCCCCCGGCCCGAGGGCGGTAGGCCGCGAGGAAGACCACCTCGACAGGGATCCCTTCACACTCGGTGGGCAGACTGGGCTCGTCGTGCGCCGACGGATCGACCGTGAGGCGGAGCGTGAAGAGATCCCGCCGGTTCGCCGGAGCGAGCCCAACGCCCCGGAACCAGCTCTCGCCCCGAAACGCCTCGGCAAGCTTGCGCTTCGCAGCCTGCGCGGCGACCAGAGGTTTCGGCCCGGCTGTCGTCACTTCACGATCGTAACGCCCAGCTCGTCGAGGACCTCGGGAAGGAAATGGCCGAGTGTGCGGTCGATCCCGTCTGCGTCGAGTCCGCCGCCGTACACGAGCGCGTACGGGCGCATCGAATTCGCGTCGATGATCAGCGACCCGCTGTCGCCCGGCTGGCTGAACGGCTTTTCCGGCGGGCTTCCGACGAATTCGAGTTGGTTGTCGAACGTCACGAGGCGAGGCGAGGCGTGGCTTCCGTAATCGATCGCGACACCGTCGAGGTCGAACGCAGAGACCACGCCACGCGTTACGCCGGTCGTCCTCCCGCGCTTCGCGACCCGATTCACCGCGAAGCGATCAGCGATGGGCGATCTCTTGATGGTCCCGATCCCCGCGTACTGCCAAGGATAGAAATGTGCGACGTCATCCGAGAAAGCGGCGATCGCGGCATCGACCTTTCCAGCGCCGCCTCCCAGCGGGACCCACGCAGACAGCTGTGCGACGACCGAAAAGCCCCCGACGATGTCGATCGGACCCGGCACCAAGATCGGGTCTCCGCGAGAGCACGCGTCCGAGTTCGCGAGCACGTGGTTGTTACTAAGCACGTAGTAGGCGTCCGCGTCCTCGACGAAAGCGCCGAGCGTCCCGGCCGTGACCTCGAAGTGCCCGCACGATCCGCCAGCCCTCAGCGTGACGCGCGGGCGGTAGGAGACGCCGCGCACAATGTCGATCTCAGCGGAGGGGACGTTCTTCTTCGCGAGCAGCTCGTCCGTCGACGTCGCATCGTTCTCGAAGCCGCGGTAAACGCGCACTGCGAGCGCGAAGTCGTTCTTGCGCGACGTCGGCGCCACACCAAAGGCAGCGCGAGGCACGCGCGCGGAAAACTCGATGATTCCTTCGCCGCGTTCGCGGCCGACGGCCGCCTCACCCAACGGAAGCATTCCAGCAGCGGTGCCCATCGCGACGGCGCGGGCGCTCGAGAAGAGCCTCCCACCTCCGCCGACCCTCGAGTCGAACAGGAGTTCCGCCTTCAGATCGAGTACGGACTGGAGCCTCATGGCGCCTCCGCCTTGGCCCCAGGCAACATGCGACGCCACGAGACTGCGCCGAGACGGACGCGGGGGTCAACAACAATCATCAGGATAAACGCCTTCGCATCTCACGGCTGGACGCGGCGCGCACGCCATTTCCCAGTCGGGAGATCGCGCGTCCAGAGCGCGCGGTCGTGGAGTCTTCCGGGGCGGCTGTGCCAGAGCTCGACGCGGTCGGCATGAATGCGGTAGCCGCCCCAATGCGGTGGGCGCGGGATCGTGCTGTGCTCGTCGTTGCGCTGCGCGCCGAAGCGTGCGGTTTGCTCCGCGTATTGCTGCTCGAGCTGCGCGCGGGACGCGATCGGCTCGCTCTGCGCGCTCGCCCAGGCGCCGAGGCGCGAGTCGAGCGGGCGGGTCGCGAAGTAGGCGTCAGCCTCGGCGTCGCTCACGTCGCTCACCGGGCCGCTGATCCTCAGCTGCCGCTGCTGCGGTGAGAACCAGAACGCTGCGGCCGCATGCGCGTGGGCGCGCAGCGCCTCGCCCTTCGGGCTCCGCTTGTTGGTGTAGAAGACGAGGCTGCCCGTTTCGGGCTCGAGCGCTTTGCAGAGCACGAAGCGCACTTCGGGCAGGCCTGCGCGGTCGACCGTCGCGAGCGCGATCGCGTGGGGATCGATCTGCGCTTTCGCGGCGAACGCGTCGTTCAGCCACGCGAGCGCGATCGGGAACGGGTCCGCGGGCAGCGGATCTTCGGAGAGCCACGCGTCGGGCCAGTCGCGCATTGCGCGCAACGTACCGCGCGCGGGCGCGCGCGAGGCTGTGCCATCGTCGCGGCGCATTGCGGCGCGCGCCCGCTGATTACGGGGAACGAGGAGACGCCATGCGCTTCGGAATTTTCTACGAGCACCAGCTGCCGCGACCTTGGAGCGAGGGCCTCGAGCATCAGCTGTTTCAAGACGCGCTCGCGCAGGTCGAGCTCGCCGACCGCTTGGGCTTCGACACCGCGTGGGAGGTCGAGCACCACTTCCTCGAGGAGTACAGCCACTCGTCCGCGCCGGAGGTGTTTCTCGCCGCGTGCTCGCAGCGTACGAAGCGGATCCGGCTCGGACACGGCATCGTGCTGATGCCGCCGGGCTACAGCCATCCGGCGAAGATTGCGTCGCGCATCGCGACGCTCGATCTGGTCTCGAACGGCCGCGTCGAGCTCGGCACTGGCGAGTCGGCCTCGCGGCTCGAGCTCGAGGGCTTCGGCGTCGACCCCGCGCAGAAGAAGGCGATGTGGCGCGAGGCGACCGAGCAGGTCTGCAACATGCTCGCGATGGATCCGTACCCCGGTCATCAGGGGCAGTACTTCTCGATGCCGCCGCGCAACGTGGTGCCGAAGCCACTGCAGCGCCCGCACCCGCCGCTCTGGGTCGCGTGCTCGAACCGCGCCACGATCCTCGAAGCCGCGCGGCTCGGCATCGGCGCGCTCACGTTCGCGTTCATCAGCGAGGACGAAGCGCGCCAGTGGGTGCACGACTACTACGAGACGTTCAAGCGCGAGTGTGTGCCGATCGGGCACGCCGTGAATCCGAACGTCGCGATGGTCTCGGGCTTCTCGGTGCATCCGGACCGCGCCGAGGCGGAGCGGCGCGGGCTCGAGGGCTTCAAGTTCTTCGGCTTCGCGCTCGGCCACCACTACGTGTTCGGCGAGCAGCGCGTCGGCCGCACCAACATCTGGGAGAACTTCCAGAAGTTCGCGCCGATGTTCCCCGGTCCGGAGGGCCGCTCGATCGGAACGCCCGACGAGGTGCGCGCGCATCTGCGGCGCATGGAACAGGCCGGCGTCGACCAGACCGTGTTCATCCAGCAGGCCGGCCGCAACCAGCACACGCACATTTGCGAGAGCCTCGAGCTGTTCGCGAAGCACGTGATGCCGGAGTTCGCCGCGCGCCGCGAACGGCGCGAGCGCGAGAAGGCGGAGGAGCTCGCGCCGTACGTCGCGGCGGCGCTCGCGCGCAAGCGCTGGCCGAAGCCGCTCGCCGAGGACGAGATCCCCGTCGTGAAGTCTTACGGGCGCACCGACGCGCAGACGCTTCCGAACGTCGAGAGTCGTTAGGGAGCGCGCGCGATTGCGGGCGCTGGCGTCACGGCCCGAAAATTTCCCTTGCCCGTGCGGAGCCATCTGATAGTCCCTGCGCGGAGGAGGCCACCATGAGCTCACTGCACCGCACGTTCTGCGCGCTCGCGCTCGCCGCCGGATTCGCGCTCGCACCGATCGCGGCCGCCGCCGACGACGAGAGCCGCTTCTCCGGAATCGCGCAGCTCGATCTCACGAACGCGTACTACTTCCGCGGCATCCTGAACGAGAACGACGGCTTGATCGCTCAGCCTTGGGGAGAGCTCTACTACAACCTCTATTCGTCCGAGGACGGACTGATTCGCGACGTGACCGCCGGCGTCGGCGTTTGGCTCAGCATTCACTCCGAAGAAACAGCGGCGGTGAACGGTCCGCACTCGCTCTACGAGGCCGACTACTACCCGCTGGTCTCGGTGGATCTCGCGGGCGGCTTCAACCTGCTGACGATCTACTACTGGTACGACAGCCCGAACGGCGCGTGGGACGAAGCCGTGCAGGAGCTGAACTTCAAGCTCAGCTACGACGACAGCGAGAGCCTCGGCCTGGCGCCGTGGGTGAACTTCGCGATCGAGACACACAGCACGTCGCTCGGAGGGAATTCAGGTACGGGCGTGCAGTTCGGCATCGCGCCGACCTTCTACGAGGGCGACGCATTCTCTATCGGCGGCTCCGCCGAGGTCGGCCTCACGATCGACGACTACTACGAGGGCGTGGACTCGAAAGAGAACACCTTCGGCTACGCGAACGTCGGCCTCGGCATCGGCATCCCGATCACGGACACGTGGTCGGCGGCAGGCACGTTCAAGTACTTCTTCTTCGGGGACGACCTCGAGACCGTGAACGCAGGCGACGGCAGCTATCCGGTCGGCATGCTGAGCCTGACCGCAGAGTTCTGACCGCCGTCACGCGCCGTCGGCGGGCAGCAGGCGCGCGGCGTGGGGCTCCCAGTAGACGAAGAGCGCCGCGCCGGCGCGCGCCTCCTTCACCGGCTTGTCGCTCTCGAGGTGCGCGACCACTTCTTCGCCGCTCGTCGTGCGCACCGCGCAGCGCTCGACCGCGCCCTGGAACACGATGTCGATGCACGTGACCGGCATGCGCGGCTTGCCGGCCGGCGGCTCGCCCGCGCAGACCTCGATGCGCTCGGGGCGCACCATCAAGAGGGCGCGCGCGCCGGCCTCGAACGCGGGGCCGTGCGTCGCGACGTCGCAGCGCCCGCCGCCTGGCAGCACGATCGTCGCGCGCTCGCCGGCAGCGTGCTCCACCGTCACCGGAATCAGATTCGCGTGCCCGATGAAGCGCGCGACGAACGCGGTCTCCGGCTCCTCGTAGATGCCTTCGGGCGTGCCGACCTGCTCGAGCCGACCGGCACGCATCACCGCGATCCGGTCCGACATCGTGAGCGCCTCTTCCTGATCGTGCGTCACGAAGATGAACGTGATGCCGACGTCGCGCTGGATGCGCTTCAGCTCGATCTGCATCTGGCGGCGCAGGTCGAGATCGAGCGCCGAGAGCGGCTCGTCGAGCAGCAGCGCCTTCGGGTCGTTCACGAGCGCACGCGCGAGCGCGACGCGCTGGCGCTGGCCGCCTGATAGCTGGCTCGGCATGCGCTGCGCGAGATCGCCGAGCCGAACCACCTCGATCATCTGCTTCACGCGCCGCTCGACCTGCGCCTTGTCGGCGTCGCGCATGCGCGGGCCGAACGCGACGTTGTCGAACACGCTGAGATGCGGAAACAGCGCGTAGTTCTGGAAGACCGTGTTCACCGGCCGCCGGTACGGCGGCACGCCGGTCATCTCCTGTCCGTCGAGCCGGATCGCGCCGTGGGTCGGCTCCTCGAAGCCGGCGATCATGCGCAGCATCGTCGTCTTGCCGCAGCCGGACGGTCCGAGCATCGCGAAGAACTCGCCCTCGCCGATCGCGAAGCTCATCTCGCGCGCCGCATAGAAATCGCCGAAGCGTTTCGAGACGTTCTCGACGGAGATCAGCGGCTTCGGCTCGGTCACTGCGGGGGTCCTCCCGGAATCGGTGTCGGCGGCGGCTCGGCCGGCGCCTCGGGGTCGAAGCTCTTCTCGCGCGTCGCGTAGACCCAGCGCGGGGTCAGCGCGAGCTGAGCGCCGATCGCCGCGATCTGCTCGTCGATCCAACGCGGGTCGGCGGCCGCCAGGCGCGCGGTCTCGCTCGCGAGATATTCGTCGGTGGCAGCGCCGGGGCCATAATGCTTCCGGTAGACGTCGAAACGGAAGAGCGGCTTCAGGCGCTTCAGGTCGTGCGGTCCGGTCGGCAGCGGCAGCAGCGCGACGTCCTTCTTGCCGCGTGCTTCGCGCTCGTCGAGCCGCGAGAGCACGACGTCGAGACTGCTCGCGAGATGCTGCTCCTCGCAGAACGTCTCGAAGTCGTCGTAGAGCAGCTTCATCACCGCGCGCGCCTCGTCGAGCGGCAGGCGCGCTTCGCGCTCGCGTCCGACGCGCCGCAACAACAGCATGAACGGGTGCGGCCGATCGCCGGTCGCCGTGATTACTTCCCTCGGCCGGAAGTCCGGCTGGCGATACGGAAAGTGACGCGGGTCGATCGCGTCGAAGCCGCCGCGCCCGTAGAACAAGAGCCGCTGCAGCGAGAGCTTGTCCTCGGGGCTGAAGTACTCGACCTCGGCGGCGAGGTCGATGCGCATCCCATAGTGCTTGTGAGGCGCATCCGGCGCCGGCAGCACGATCTGCCCGCCCTGGTGCAACAAGTGGAGATAGGAAATCGCGAGATCCATCGGTGCGATGCGCAGCCAGTAGGTGAGCACGGTGCCGCGCGCCTCGGGCGCCATGAAGATGTGCGAGAGGTAGACGACGCACAGGTCGGCGTCGTAGTGCTGGTTCACGAACACGCGCCCATCGCGCACGCCGCGGATCGCGCCGGTCGCGCGATCGCGCGCCACCAGCAGGAAGAAGCGCGCGAAGCCGCCGCGCCCGTAGAAGAGCAGGCGCTGCAGCGAGAGCTTGTCCTCGGGACTGAAGTACTCGACCTCGGCCGCGAGA
>Ga0187893_10013075_pt1 | contig 11636 bp, 9 predicted proteins | sample MA1701074metaG_FD_139574 | JGI IMG/M metagenome (GOLD analysis project Ga0187893, IMG submission 139574) | White microbial mat communities from a basaltic lava cave in the Kipuka Kanohina Cave System on the Island of Hawaii, USA - MA170107-4 metaG ...
CAGCTTGTCCCGGTTGTATCGGGCACGGTTTTCGGCTGTCCACATAAAGGCCTCCTTTCGGCTGCCTTCCAGTGAATCACAAATGATTCTTTCGATTCAAGAACTTTGTGGACGGACACTAAGGGAAGCGTCCGGCGCTCAGTAATCGGAGGTTGCCGCCAGAAGATAGGGCCTGTTATTCGCGGTTGCCGCCGCATGATCGGTGCCGTCCATCCGCACGTAACGGGCCCACTCTCCGCCCGCGACGGCATCGAGCGTCGGCGTCGGCTGCTCAAGGCGCAACCTGTAGATCCAGTAATTCGCCATCACTTTTTCAACGAATGCGCGAGTTTCATGCAGCGGTATGGTCTCGACGAACAGCAACGGATCCTGAATATGCTTGTAGGTCTCTTTCCACTTCTTCAGGTTGCCTGGTCCTGCGTTATAGGCGATGACCAGCGAGAAAAGCTCGGTGCCGACATGGTCCTGGCCGAGCAGGTCTTCGACGTAACGCTGGCCGATATCGAGATTGACCTGCGGATCCATCAGATTGTGGCGGCCTTCGCGCGAGCGGTACTCGCGCTTGCCGGAGATAAAACTCGCGGTCGCGGGCATAAGCTGCATCAGGCCGGTGGCGCCGCTGCCGCTCTCTGCTGTCGGGTTGAACTGCGACTCCTGGCGGATCAGCGCGTGAATCAGCGCCCGGTCGACTTTAAAGCCGCTTTGCGGTTTCCACGGCAGCAGCGGATAAAGCGCCGCATCGTAAAGCCTGCCGCCGGGGGCTTCCACGGAAGACGCGAGCCGCATCGCGTAGGAAGGCAGGCCGGCATCGTTGGCGAACGCGAGCAGCGCATCGGTCAGTTCAGGGCTCGCCTTGGGGTCGATCTGGCGCAGTTCCTTTTCGGCAAGGTGATATTGCCCGGCATCGACCAGACGCATCGCGCGCTGCGCGCCCGGATATTTCGACAGCAGCTTTTTATGCTCTCCCGTATAGGCGGGCATGGTCCAGTTGAAATCGAAATCCCAGCCGAGCGCGCGGGTGGCGATCAGCCCGTAAAACGTCCGCGGATGCGCGGCGGCGCGCCGCAGCCAGAAGGTGACATCCTTGATCCTGCCCGCCCGCATATAGGCGCGCGATGCCCAGTAAGCGCCGGCTGCCGCCGTCCAGTCGGAGGAATAGGGCGAGTTCGCCGCGATTTCAAATAGCGGCGCGGCCGCCCGGTAATCGTTCTGCTGCCACGCGACCAGCCCGCCGACCCAGCCCGCGAGCGGCGCCTGCGCCCCGGAGCGCTTCACGCTCTCCGCCGCCAGCTTGCGCGCTTCCGCGAGCTTGTTGCTCACCATATAGCCATAGGCGATCTGCGCCCGCAGTTCGTCATATTCGGCCGCATCCAGCAGCTTTGCCGCCGCGTCCGCCTGGAGATTTTTATACGCCGCCGATGGCTGGCCCTTTAAAATCTGCTTGTTGATCTCTTTGGTCAGGCGGGCGATATCGCCGCGCTGCGCTTTCGAGCGCTTGACGGACGGGCTGTAAACTTTATTGCGCTCGGACAGGATATCGAGATAGCCGTTGACGCCTTCGCTGTCGACGGGTTTGGCAAGCGTGGCGGCAAGCCCTGCCGGCGCGCGCCGTACCGCAAGCTTGTATATCTTTTCCGCGCCGGGATGGTCGGCATAGGCGTTCATCCACGCCTCCAGTTCTTCAAAACTCGCGGAATAGGCGGTCGGGTGCATATAGCGCTGGAACAGCACATGGCCGCGCAGGCGCAGATCGCCGAGTTTTGACATCAGCTCATCCGCCTTGTCCCACTGCGCCGCCGATTGGTAGGCGAATATCTTGCGGTAAAGCTGCGCGTCATCGCCGCTGATCGGCGCGCTGCCGTGCCGCATCGGTTTCTTTGCCGGCATAGGCACGCTCTGGCCGAAGGTCAGCAGGGCGGTAACATCGGGCTTTGAAAAATCCGGCTTGGCAAAGGGAACGGGAATAACGCCGCTTTGCTCGACGACCTGCGCCACATCGGTGATGAGCGGCTTGTTCTGCGGCAGGGGGACCATGTTCCCGGCGAAGGATTTTCCGGTCAGAAAAATCGCGCACGCCAGAAGCGCTAACGCTCCGGGACGGATCCCTTTATAAAGACTGTCAAGCATAATGCCCAAGTGATAAACCATCCGCCGGAAAGAGTCTAGAAAATGCGGGGCCCAAAATGAATTGTTATCAACACGTTTTGTATCGAAACCATAATGCGGAGGCGCGGCCTGCTTGGATTTGCAAGCCTTTGAAAAATCTGGAGTATAAATTTACATAAACATTTTTACCGCGAAAGCGCGATGGGGCGAAGAAAAAAAGAAACTTCGCTCCTTCGCGCCTTCGCGGTAAAAAGCGTACCGAATGACGGCTCCGGATAAAACGCACCGATTCGAATCTGAAAGGCAGCAGAGATTAGATCAGCCCCATCTCCCGCCGCTTCTGCTGGAGCATCAGCATATCCTGCCATACCAGCCCTTTTTGCGACGGGGTGTTCAAAAGATAAGAGGGGGGATAGGTGGCAAGCGCCGGGATTGCCGCGTGCGGTTCATCGAACAGTTCTTTGGTCTGCGGGATGTATTCATGGAATAGCCCGCGCAGTTTAGAAATATTCGTATCGGTCCCCATAAGCGCCTTGGTCGAAACCCCTCCCGAGAAAATCAGCAGCTTCGGCTTGATAAGCGCGATGTGCTTTTCGATGAAGGGCAGGCTGACATCGGCTTCGGCGGGGCTGGGTGTGCGGTTGCCGGGGGGACGCCAGTTCAGGATATTGGAGATATAGATCGATTGCGCGGGATCTTCCTGCGCGCGGTCGATGCCGATGCAGGCAAGGATTTTATCGAGCAGTTGCCCGCTCACCCCGACAAACGGCTTGCCCAGACGGTCTTCATCCGCCCCCGGCGCTTCTCCCACCAGCATGATCGGCGCGAGCGGATTGCCGTCGCAGAACACGAGATTGGTCGCGGTCTTTTTCAGCCCAAGCCCGTCAAAGGCGGCGATGGCCTCGCGCAGCTCATCGAGCGTCTTTGCTTCCTTTGCGAGCCTGACCGATTCCTTGCGGGCATCGGAAGCGCCTAATAAAGCCTTCTCTCCTGCGGGGAGAGGGTTGGGCGAGGGGGGCTTAACGGCGACCCCTGCCGCCATTGCTTTTATATCCCCTTCGCCCAAACCCTCCCCCCGGGGGGAGAGGGCTTTTAATGCCGTCGCATCGACCGGCTCGTCCGCGAGCGCCTCATCGGCTCCCGCGTCGAGGTGCCATTGCAGGGCGGAAATATAAGCGTTTTTGCTCATTGTGTTCATTGTTAAAATGGCTACGGTTCCTTATGAATATAGGATAGACTATATCGTTGTTACAAGGAGTTCCCTTCATGCGACGCGACGACGCTCTCAACAGGCTCCGGGCCCTCAAACCTAGTTTTACAGAAATGAATATCCGGCGCCTGGCCCTCTTCGGTTCTACAGCCCGCGATGAAGCGGGATCGGAAAGCGACGTTGATTTGCTGATTGAATTCGATAAAAGACCCGCCGGGCTGGTGGAATTGGCGCGCCGGAAAAGGGAATTCGAGGAATATCTGGGCTGCGCGGTTGATCTTGTAACTTTTGCCGGCGTTCAGAAACCGCATCATCTTCACATATTGGAGGAAGCCATAGATGTCTAGGCGCGACAAGTGGCAAAGAAGGCTGGACGATATTCTGGGCCGTATAGAACGCATCGAAAAAGCATTGGTGAATAAAACTTATGAAGATCTGGCGGGGGATGAGATTCTCACGGCAGCTATTGAGCGTCATATCGCGGTTATCGGAGAAGCGGCAAATTTTCTGCCGGATGCCGTTAAAAATGAATTCTCTGGTATTTCATGGCGCGATATTTGCGGCATGAGAAATATTCTCGTCCATGGTTATGATACGATTGAATCCTCCATCCTCTGGGATACAGTGCAAAAGGATATGGCGGAATTAAAATTGGCAATCATCGCAATAAAGGATAAGCATGACATCTGAACAGGCAATCCGTTCCGACCGCGAAAACATGTCCTATGACGCCGTCATCGTCGGCGCGGGGCCGGCGGGGCTGTCCTGCGCCATAAGATTAAAGCAGCTTGCGCCGGAGCTTTCCGTCTGCGTCGTCGAAAAAGGTTCGGAAGTGGGCGCGCATCTTCTTTCGGGAGCGGCCTTTGAGACGAGGGCGCTGGATGAACTGATCCCGGACTGGAAGGAAAAGGGCGCGCCGCTGCACACTAAAGCGAAAGAAGACCGCTTCCTGCTGCTCACCGGAACCAAAGCTTTCCGCCTGCCGCTGCCGCCGCAGATGAAGAACCACGGCAATTACATTATTTCGCTGGGCAATCTCGGCCGCTGGCTGGCAACGCAGGCCGAAGCGCTGGGCGTTGAGATTTTCGCGGGCTTTGCCGCCGCCGAAATTCTTTATAATGCGAATGGCGCGGTCATGGGCATCGCGACCGGCGATATGGGCATCGGCAAGGATGGGCAGAAGACCGCCCATTTCCAGCCGGGCGTCGAGCTGCACGCAAAGCAGACCGTGTTCGCGGAAGGCGTCCACGGCTCGCTGACCAAGATGCTGATCGCAAAATTCGATCTGCGCAGGAACAGCGACCCGCAGACTTACGGGTTGGGGGTAAAGGAAATCTGGGAAATCGATCCGGCAAAGCATAAGGAAGGACTCACCGTCCACACTATCGGCTGGCCGATGGACGGCAAGACCTACGGCGGATCGTGGATGTACCATATGGAGAACAACCAGGTTTCGCTCGGCTTTGTCACCGGCCTTGATTACTGGAATACATATATGTCGCCTTTCCACGAAATGCAGCGCTGGAAGCTGCACCCGGAAATCCGCGAATATCTCGAGGGCGGCAGGCGGGTTGCCTATGGCGCGAAGGCGCTGGTGGAGGGGGGCTTCCAGTCTTTGCCCAGACTCACTTTCCCCGGCGGCCTGCTGATCGGCGACACGGCGGGCTTTCTCAACGTGCCCAAGATCAAGGGTAACCATACCGCGATGAAATCCGGCATGGTTGCCGCCGAGGCTCTCGTAAAGCATCTGAAAGACGGCGCCGGGCCGGAATGTGTTTCTTATACGGAAAACCTTGAAAAAAGCTGGATCTGGCAAGAATTATATAAGGTGCGCAATATTCGCCCCGGTTTTCATTGCGGCCTGTGGTTTGGCCTGATTCACGCGGTATTTCAGACGCTTGGCGGCTGGATGATTCCCTATACGCTGAAAAATCATGCCGACCATGCGCAATTGATGCTGGCAAAAGACTGTCCCGCCATTGACTATCCCAAACCCGATAATATCTTAACATTTGACCGGCTTTCGTCGGTAAGACTGTCCAACACGATGCATGAGGAGGACCAGCCCCCCCATCTGAAACTTAAAGATCCTTTAATTCCTGTTAACCAAAATCTGCCACAATATAGTGAACCGGCACAGCGCTACTGTCCGGCCGCGGTTTATGAGGTTGTCGAGGAAGGTGGGACCCCCCGATTCGTCATCAATGCCCAGAATTGCGTGCATTGCAAAACATGCGATATCAAGGATCCCGCCCAGAATATAGTGTGGACAGTGCCGCAGGGGGGCGGCGGACCGAACTACCCGAATATGTGAGCGAAAGACAAGAGTAAGAGAGCGATGAATTTAAAGAATTTCCGGACCTTTGCCCTGACGGGAGCCGCCGCGCTTTGCCTGGCTGCTTCCCCGTCTTACAGCCAGACCACAGAGCCCGTCGTCGGGCCGCCCGCGCCGGCGGCGGCGCAGGCGCAGCAGGAAGAAGAGCCCGCGCCTGAAAAGATCGTTTATCCGATTCAGCCCGGCTCCGCCGGCAAATATCTCTCAAGCCATTTCGCGCAGAGCCGCCATGACTGGGGCGCTGCGAACACATATTTAAAAGACATCCTGACCGCCGATCCCGCGAATCTGGAACTGGTCCGCCGCTCGATGATTCTGGCGATGGGCTCGGGCGATATCGTCATCGCCTCGCAGCGCGCCCGCGAACTGCTGGCGATTGAAAAGGGCGACGGCCTTGCGCTCATGATTCTCGCGGTGGGCGATATGGCCGGGGAACGAATGGAGTCGGCAACGACGCATCTTAATGATATGAAGGCCGGCGACATGACCGACTTCGTCAAGCCGATCCTGCGCGGATGGGCGGCGGCGGCGCAGGGGCGCCTTGATCTCGAAGGCTTCAACGAAACGACGATTCACCGCTATCACGGCGGCCTGCTTGCCAGCTTTCTCGGCAAGAAGGACAAGCTGAAGGAATTTACGGACGGCCTGATCGAGGTCGGCTCTCTCTCCAACACCGATGCCGAGCGCACGGCGGACCTGCTCGCGGCGCTTGGCCGTTATGAAGAGGCGGCTACGCTCTACGAGGGAGTATTCGCCCAGAACCCCGCGAACAAGGAACTGACGGAAAAGCTTGAGGCCGTTAAAAAGAAAGACGGCGGCAATATCAAAGACCTTATCGAGCCCCTTAGTATCAAGAAGGCGCAGCAGGGCGCGGCGCTCGCCATGTACGACATGGCCTATATATTGTATCAGGAGCACAGTGACAGCAGCACCAAGCTGTTTGCGCAGATGGCGCTCTCGCTCGATCCCGCGATGACGCAGGCTCATATGCTGCTCGCCGACACGCTGACCCGCAACGGGCGGCTGGAAGACGCTATCAGGCAGCTCGGCAATATCCCGCAAAGCCATCCTTCCTATCTCGCCGTGCAGCGCTACGCCGCCGACCTGCTCGCCGAAGTCGGGCGCGTCGATGAGGCGAGGGAAAAGCTCAACCGCCTGTTCATCGATCACAACGACGTCGAATCGCTCATCCGCATCGGCGATCTCTACCGGCACGATGAGGATTTCAAAGGCGCGCTGGTCGCCTATAACAAGGCGGCCAAACATATCGGCGGCAATAATATTCCCGAGGAATACTGGTATCTGCTCTACGCCCGTGGCATGGCCTATGAGCGCGAGGGCGACTGGAAGAACGCGGAATCCGATCTCAAGGCCGCCATGGTCTACCGCCCGAACCACCCTTACCTGCTCAATTATCTCGGCTACGGCTGGGCCGACCAAGGGCTCAATCTCGAAGAATCCCTTGAACTGGTCAAGCGGGCCGTAACGCTGCAACCCGATGACGGCTATATCATCGACTCGCTCGGCTGGGTGCAGTACATGATGAAGGATTACGAAGGGGCGCTGCCCAATCTTGAGAAGGCGGTCGAACTGCTGCCCTATGACAGCACCATCAACGACCACCTCGGCGATGTCTATTGGCAGGTCGGTCGCCGCATGGAGGCCCGCTTCCAGTGGGAGCGCGCCCGCAATTACAGCGAGGAAATCGTTTTCCGCGACAAACTCGACCAGAAACTGCAATTCGGCCTTGCCGGAATCGAAGAAATCAAACAGGCCGGCGCCGGGCAATAATTTACACATTTATTGCAGGATTCAACCAGAGAGACGGTTGCCCCGAAGCCCGCCCCGTAGCATGATGGGGCATGCCCGATACCGGTAAAACGCTTTCCGTCCTCGCCCCGGCGAAGATCAATCTCTACCTGCACGTCACAGGCCGCCGTGACGATAACTATCACACGCTGGATTCCCTCGTCGCGTTCGCGGACGCGGGCGACCGCATCCGGATAAAACCCGCAAGAACATTTTCCTTTGCCGTCGACGGCCCCTTCGCCCGCGCATTCACGGCGGGCGAGCTCGACGCTTCGGAAAATTCAGTCAATATCGTGGTCAGGGCGGCATATAGCCTTGCCGGATTTTTGCAGCGCGAACCCGCCATCGATATCCGTCTCACGAAAAACCTGCCGCTCGCGGCGGGGCTCGGCGGCGGATCGTCCGACGCGGCGGCGCTCATCTGGGCGCTGCTGGAACTGTGGGACATCGCGCCGCGGGCGGTTCCCGGCCTGAACGATCTGCTGCTGTCGCTCGGCGCCGATGTTCCCGTCTGCATGGAATGCATGCCCGCGCGGGTCGGCGGCATTGGTGAAAATCTGAAATTTATCGAGGGGCTCGATGAAATGCCGGTGCTGCTGGTCAATCCCGGCAAGCCGTGCCCGACCGGAAAAGTTTTCGCGCGCGTCAGGGAATACGGCGATCCCGCGCCGGAATTTACCGGCGGCGATCTGATCGAATATCTGAAGGCGCAGCGCAACGACCTGACCGAAGCCGCGATAACCGTCGTCCCCGAAATCGCTGAAATTTCAGAACTGATCGGAGAGCAGCAAGGCTGCCTTCTCTCCCGCATGTCCGGCAGCGGCGCGACCTGTTTCGGTTTGTTCGCGGATGAAATGAGCGCGCTGGATGCCGCCGAGAAAATCCTGAAAGCGCATCCGAACTGGTGGGTGCGGGCGGGGATGCTGAACCGGGCGCAGAGATATTAGCTACTCCCGCGACCCGTATTCCTCGTTCGATCCCATTTCGCTCGTCATCATGTGGACGAGCAGGGCCTGACTCGGGCGGCCATCGGCTTTGAGGTTGTAATCATTCTGATAAGCGCGGATCGCGTCAGCCGTCACGCTGTCGATAACGCCGTCGGCGGGGCCGGGATAGAGGCCGAGCCGGATCAACTGTTCCTGCACCTGCGCGGTAATGGCCTGATCTTCCTGATAAGGTCTGGCGCTGCTCTCATCAATGCCCGACGAAATCGGCGCGGTCACCGAAACGGGCTCCGCCGCGTCGAGCGGCTGCGCTTCGATATATTCAACGCCGGAGGAGGATGCTCCCGATGGCGGCGAGGGGGGAGCGGTTTCGGCGCGGCGCGATGAACTGTATTCCGCCGCTTCCTTCTTGCCCGATCCGTAAAGCCGCTCGACTTCGTTGGGCATCAGCCCCAGCGTTTTCGCAAGCTGGTCCATCGCCATTTTGGCTTCGGGGCTGCCCTGATCCGCCGCCTGTTTGTACCAGTAAAGCGCTTCATCGGGCCGCGCTTCGCCGACCAGCCCGTTTTCATGGATCAGGCCGAGATTATAGGCGGCCTCTAAAATGCCCTGCTTCGCCGCCCGCTCGAAATAAAGCGCGGCTTTCGCGGCATCGTAAGGCGCGCCGACGCCTTCGATATAGGCTATGCCGAGATTATATTGCGCTTCCGGGTGGCCGAGTTCGGCGGCGGCGCGGTACCAGCCAACAGCAGCGACGATGTCCGCCTTGACTCCTAACCCCTGATGATAAAGAACGCCCAGATTATAGCGCGCGTTCGCAACGCCCTGCAGCGCGGATTCGCGGAACCATGCAGCCGCTTTCGCGTAATCGACGCTCACCCCGCCATGTCCCGCGGTATAGATGGCGGCGATGTCGTGCTGCGCTTCCGGCACGCCTTCAAAGGCTTTCTTTTCAACTTCCTTGATGACGGGCGGCAGCGCGGGATCAGGCGTGATGCGCTGCGCGAGAGGCTTGAGCGGGCGCTGCGCCGCTAAAAATTCATCGCTGCTGGTTTCTTTGATCTTGTTCTTCTGCGGCGTGAAGGCGGCTTTCTCGGTTTTGGCCGGGGCGGCGGGCGCTGCCTCGTCCAGCTCTTCCGGCATCGCGTCGCCCGCGCTGCCGGTGACAATTTCATTAAGCCGCGCCGCCAGCACGTCCGGGTCGTTGTTAAGGTTCGCGAGCAGTTCTTCATCGCTCATCTGCATCGGATCGGGGTCTTCGAAAGACTCCGGCTTTTTCGCGGGGGCGGCGGGCTTTTGCCGCGCGCTTTCCAGCGGCTGCGTTTCTTCCGCTGTTTGCGTTTCCCCGGACAGGGCCTGTTCTATGGTTTGGGTGAACTGCTGCTGCGCGGTTTCATCCGGGCGATCTTCATAGGCGGCAACCGGCGGCGGGGCAAGGCCCGCGCCCGCAAAGTCCTGCGCGGGGGCGACGGGGTTTTCCAGCGAAACCGTCTGTGAAACATCGTTCTTCGCGTTGATCTGGATCATGGTAACGCCCCAGCCCCCGGCCACGCCGAGCAGCACCATGGCGGACACAGCCGCCGCGCGGATGGGCCCGTGCTGGCGCCACCACGGGCGCTCTTCCTCGGAAAGGCCGTCATTGGCGGGCGCCTGCGGCAGCCATGCTTTCGCGGGGGCTGGCTCCACCTTCTCTTGCCGCGCCGACAGCAGCGCGAGCGCCTTCGCGTTCAGCGCCTCATGCGTTTCGATGACCGCTTCCTCGATCCGCTCAAGCTTGCGGATCATCTGCGCCTTTTCCTGCGCGGCTTTATCGAGCCGGCGGTTGATTTTGGCGTGCTGCGCGATGGCTTCCTCGAGCTTGTCGGCCATGGCCGCCGCCTTCTCGATCCGCGCTTCCTGCGCCTGCTGGGCCTTTTCCAGCAGTTTCTGGCGCTTTTCAAACGCGCTTTCGGTCTTGGAAATCCGGTCCTGGATGGTCAGGTAGGCGCGCTCGCCCTGGTCGGCCTTCTCCATAAGGTCGTCCATGGCCCGCTTGAGTTCCTTGCGGTCCTGCTCGCTGTTGATAAGCCGCTGCCCCACCTGGTGCAGCAGCGCCACGATCTCGTCGTCGTAAGACGGGTCATCTTTTCTGGCAAAGCTGTTGTTAGCCACGGAAAACCGGCCCCTTTAACCCCTGTTCACTGGCGAATAGCGCCAATATAGCGGCTTCCCCCCGCCCGCGCCAATGGTTTTCTGTAATGTTTTCCACAGATCAGGCTTGCATTCAGGGCCATTCTTAAGTAATGATGCAGCCCGCATATTCCCTGTTGGGGCGTCGCCAAGCGGTAAGGCAGCGGTTTTTGGTACCGCCATTCCTAGGTTCGAATCCTAGCGCCCCAGCCAGCCTTCGCAAGCGCAGCACAGCGAAGGCTGTCCCGCCGTAGCCCAACGGGCGAAGGCGGACCGGTAGCCGCGCTCGCTTCGGCTGGGCAAGCCGGACTGGTGATTCCCCATGAAATACGTTTACGTTCTTCAAAGTCTTAAATTTCCCGACAAACATTATACCGGCTGCACAGACAATGTTGATAAGCGTCTGGAAGGCTGCTCTTACTGTTGAAAACGCTTCTATTGTTAAAAAGAGAGTCACAGAGCTTGCTAATCAATTAATTGAATTAGAGCGCAAAGAATGGAATGGAATTTGGGCACGAATTATTACGAATTTCATAGCAACGGCACAAATAGGATCTTTTACAAACATTGTAGGAAATCCACCGTGGATTGACTGGAAGTCGTTACCTGCAGGTTATCGGGAAAAAGTTAAAGCCCTTTGTATAGATCGCGGCCTTTTCTCTGGAGCAGGAAGAACCGGAGGCATAAATCTAAATATTTGCGCACTCATATGTCATGTCGCAGCAACAAATTGGCTAGGCAAAAATGGCCAACTTGCTTTCCTTATGCCTAAGGAACTTATTAACCAATCGTCTTATGAAGGCTGGAGGAATGCTGTTGGCGGCAAAGATTTTTCATTAGTTGAGCTTTATGATTGGACTCAAGCAGGACATCCTTTTGATCCTGTAAAAGAAGATTTCATGACTTACGTGTTTAAAAAGCTTAAAAATGACCAATCTGTAATGCCTGTATTTTCTTAGAGTCCGTCCATAAAGTTTATAAAGGATTGCAAAGTTTTCTGAGCATGAAGCGGATGGAAGCCATGCGCAGGAAGGCGAGCGCCTTGAGGTTGAGGTTTTCCCAG
>Ga0187893_10013076_pt1 | contig 11635 bp, 17 predicted proteins | sample MA1701074metaG_FD_139574 | JGI IMG/M metagenome (GOLD analysis project Ga0187893, IMG submission 139574) | White microbial mat communities from a basaltic lava cave in the Kipuka Kanohina Cave System on the Island of Hawaii, USA - MA170107-4 metaG ...
GTTACGCCAGGCTGTGGCGGATTTCCCGATGAAGCTGGTGCAGACGTTGCGGACTATGCTTTACAAGCCGTGGAAGCTTACCTCACGCGACATGCGCCGGTACCGCGAACCATACGAGACGATCGACTACGCCAAAGGCGGCTCGCAGCTCAAGGGGAATGCCAGCTATGCGCAACCTAAGCTCGACGCTATTCGCGCCTTGGCCAAGCGGGCGGCGTCGCTGGACCCGAACTGGATGCTCCACCTTGATTACACGGCGATCCGGTCTCCAGTGCTGATTCTCTGGGGTGCCCAGGACATCATGATGGATCCGGTCGCCCGGTTTCGTCTCAAAAACGACATCGTCAACGCCCCTGTGCGCGTGCAGACCGTTGAGCAGGCCGGCCATCTCTGTCTCGTTGATCGCCCTGAGTACGTGGCAGAGGCCATGCTCGACTTTATTACCGAACACCGGGGGCTGAGCGCCTTGGCCAAGCTTTACACAGGTGGCTTGGTCGAAGAGTAGTGCAGAAATTTCTCCTCCAACGGGATTGCTAGAGCCTCATGCACTTTATTGGTGAAGTTCATGAGCCCGACCACGGCAGCAATCTCGACCACCTCGCCTTCGCTGAAATGCTGCCGCAACTGGGCGACCAGCTCATCGCTCACCCGTGCCGGTTCGCGAGTCGCCTGCTCGGCAAAGCGCAACGCCAACTGCTCTTTTTCCGAGAACAGTCCAATATCGAGCCGATTGATGCCATCCAGCTCTTTTTGCGCAAAGCCGACTTCATGTAGCATCCCGCTCGTATGACCGATACAGTAGGGACAGCCGTTGGTAGTCGATACCTTGTACGCCACCATGGTCTTGAGTTTCCGGTCCACTGTACCAGTGCCCAGCACAGCATGAGCCAGATGGGCGAAGGCTAGGGCAATTTCTGGACGATGGGCATAGGTCCGGAAGCTATGTGGCACCACCCCGAGCGCAGCCTGGAGCATCTGTGCGGCTTCTTTGACTTGTCCTTCCATAGCTTCAACAGGAACCAATGAAATACGTGACATGAGACTGTCCTCCTTTATGGTGGTCAATGATTCGCGGGGGCGCGGGAGAGTCAAGTCTGGCGGCGAGAGCGCCGCCGCGGGAACTTTCTCCGCAACCGGAGAGGTTTTTGTTTTTAGGCCTCTCTCATCCCAATGAACCGCTAGAGATAAGGAGAGGTTCCCGAGATGAACGGGAAGAGAGCTGTCTGTTCCATCTGTCTAGGAATTCTGATGACCAGCATGTTGGCGGGGTGTACTAGACCGCCTACGCCATGGACGTTTGCTGATTTCCCGCGCTTCCGAGAGTTTAGGTGTGCAGAAGAATCCAACCACACACCTAATGAGACGGAGCGGTTCTTACTCAACAAATTTCGCCCCCGTATCGTCGTAGCGCCTGGAGCCTCCTGGCCTATCAATTTTTATCGCGATTATCTCCCCAATACCGTGCTGCGAGATGCCGACCAGGGAGGAAGAATTGTGGCCAAGCACGTGACACGCGATGTGCTGCAGAGAGAGGAAAGAGGACTGCATTTCTACCTTGACCTTATCCAGGTCCCAGACCTCCGCCACGAAGGAAAGATCCCGGTGATCTACGGCCGGATCTACCGCGAGCATGTCGCCTTCGCAAATGGTCGGGGTGAAACCGATGTCCGAGCCCTGACGTTTCTCAAATATAATATCGTATTTGCGCAGAGCGGGCTGCCCGCGGGATTGCCATGGGCATATGACAAGGGACTCCGACTCCTAGGCCTTAACCCGGATGACTGGCATGAACTCGACAACTTCTGCGCGGTCCACGTCGTGCTGAATGAGGCTGAGGAACCGGTAGCCGTGCCCTCTGATGGCTCTGCCAGGTGTCGCGCCAAAAATGTTATCCATGACGATCTGTAGGGTGCCCAACTTGGGAAAGCCTCCTCTCTTGGAGTGAGTAGGTCAGTAGACGCGAGTGCTGACCAATCCCTTCCTGTGGGCTGAGCCCATGCGCTCAACTCAGCGCGGGGCGGATCTGCTCTTCCAGCAGCGCAATCACCCGTCGATATTCCGCGACGTTTTCATACCCCTGCGTATGGACGAGGTGCGTGACTCCAGCGTCCCGAAACTGTCGCGCATAGTTTATCGCCCGGGGCAGATCTGCCAGCGGGAGGGTTTTCATGGCAATCACCTCAAGCGCTGGCCGCCCTGCTGCTTGACACAGCTCCTGCAATTGCGCGATCCCAGGCTTGAGCGCGTCCGGCTCTATCCCGGCCGGAATCCAACCATCGCCAAAGCGGACCGCACGCCGGAGCGCGTGCGGCGGTTTGCCGCCCACATAAATGGGCGGCCGGATTGGGCGCGGTTGAAAGAGAATTGATTGGCCATGCACTTCGACCACATCACTTTGAAAGCAGCGATGGAGCACTGCAAGCGTCTCGTCTGTCAGTGCCCCGCGCCGCTTCGGATCAAGACCCAAGGCCCGAAATTCTTCTTCCATCCAGCCAGTGCCGATGCCGAGCCGTACCCGCCCCCCCGACAGGTCTTGCAAGGTCGCGACCCATTTAGCGGTCGGCAACGCCGGCCGGAAAGGCAGATTCAGGACCGCAGTTCCTAGACCAATGCGCTGAGTCCCCGCGGCCAAAAACGCTAACGTGGCGAGCGGGTCCAGTGTCCGTCCGGTCGTCGAGTACGTTGGCATGTCCAGAGAGGCATGTGGGGGCAAGGCCAGCCGTTCATTGATCCACACCGTATCCAATCCTGATTCATCTACGGCCCGAGCAAATTCGAGCACCAGTTCCCTCGTGGAATATGGCCCCCAGTTGCGCAGATTGATGCTAAGCTTCATCTCATGTCTCCTTCGTGACCAGCGTTACGCCAGTGCATTTGAAATTTGCAATAGATCCGACCGCCTCCGTTGCAAAACATGCCGTTGGGGCTATGGCTTCCTGAATGTGAGCATGAAGCGGTCGGTCGTGCCGCGTCGCTCTCCTGCGACTCGCGGTGATGCCACCCAGGTGCGATCGTCTTCGGGATGACGCAGTGCACTGGACCGTGCGGCGAGTGTGAAGCCCGCCTTCTGCACTTCGTTGATCAGGAAATTTTCATCGATACGATGCAGCTCGATGTCCTTGACTCCGCTGCCGTCTTTGGCGCTGTGATCCACGATGGCATACACGCCGCCCGATTTGAGCGCTTTGTACACTGCGGCATTCACCTTGTCGCGATCAATACCGCGCAGCACTAGGTCATGGTAATTCATATTCATAATGACGAGGTCGAGCGAGCCAGGCGGCACCGGCAGCAAGTCGTCAGCACCAAAGCTCTTGTTGACCGCGATAACGTTTTTCAGTACCGGGTTCTTGAGCCTGTCAGTCCACGCCTGCCCGATTTGTTGGAACTCGGGCGGAAAGGGGGGATTCTGCGAATACACCGTTCCGGTTGGCCCAACGGCACGCGAGAGCAACTCGGTGGTATATCCGCCGCCGGCGGAAAGGTCGGCAACTTTCATCCCGGCCTGAACCCCGAAAAACGCGAGCATCTGCTCGGGTTTGCGTCCGGCGTCGAGACTCTTGTCAGCGGCGGGGCGATCAGCCGCACTCACTGCATCCCGGATGTTCTGCGGAATCTGATCAGGCGGAATTGGCACCGACTCTGGAACCACTGCCAGAGCAGCGGGAGTTTGTTGAGCGTGGGTCCAATCTACTCCTGCGAAGGGGGCCAAGATCATTGCTCCGGCCGCCAGAAAAAAGCTCACTCCCCGTTTTTGCATCACTCACTCCTCTGTTACCGATACCTGATACTGCCTCCCGTGGGTAGGCTTCTTTTGAGGATGACGAGAAGACAAGACAGCGAGCAAATCCTCTCTACGATGTGTTTGCGACGGACTCAAACCGGGCTAACTTCAGCTCCGCTCGCAGGTCGACGGTCATCTCGTCGAGGAAGTTATCCAGAGGGATTCCGGTGGCATCAGCAATGCGGACCATCCGCTCGAAATTCGACGCCACGCCAGCCGCGTCAACCAGCCCGTTAGGCCCCAGCTCTTCGAGGACACGAGTGCGGGCAGTTGCCAACGCTTTCTCATCGTCGCTGACCATTGCTTCCGCCAACGCTAAGAGGGTCTCCTCATGCGCTACCCCGCTGCTCGCCGTAGCCGCCCCCTCGGTCACTGCGTGGAGATCAAAGGCTTGGCCGATCGCTTGGCCGCTCGCCCGGAGCAGCATCGCGTGCGCAGTGGTTCAATAGAAACACCCCCGTAGCGCTGATACCCGGCCCGCGATGAGTTCCATCTGAGCGCGAGACAGCGACCTCCTCCAGCTGAAATCCATCAGGTGGTCTCGGGGAACATAATGGACAATGCTGAGGTCCATGAGCTGGCGGACTGCGTCAGGCACCAAACTGAGGGCCCGGATCACGTTCGCGACCCGACCCGCCACGTCCCAGAGGTCAGCTTCAGCGCCTACTGCCCCTCCCACGGGAATCATAGGCACCCAGGCCGTTTCCAGTTGGGCGGTCGCAGGACGATAGCGCGACGGTTCTCCCGGCTCTGGCTCAGGAAGTGGATGCAGCGGTACCCCAATGCCTCGGCAAAAGCTGTCGATGCTGACCACCGCGACCACCACGTCAATAATCTCGACGTACTGGGCGTCCGTGATCTCCCCGGCCGCCAGCGTCTTCTCAAACCATGCTTGCGTGAGACGGCCGGGATCCGTCACCACTCGGTGAATGACATTGACCGCCGACTCGGACAGCGTGCTAACACAATCGTGCGTGCCCGTAATCGTATACGGCGACAGCGCCTCTTTGCGCGCTTTGCAGAGGGAACACTGCCAGGCGTTGCGCACTTCGGCGGCGATCGCCACCCGCTCAGCTCCGGTCCACCAGTTCCCGGCCTGAGCCAGCCGCTGCCACGCCCGGCGGTGCGCAGCCGGCAAATCTTCTCGAACCGGGACAGACGCTGTTGCATAGGAAATATCTGTCATTATGGCCTCCTTATTGGTGAGTCGGGATTATTCCTTCTAGCATCCCTCTTGGCCTCAGCCCTGGCACCTCTCCACCGATGACGCCACATGCACCTGACAAAGGATTACTTCAACCGTCTCAGCCAGTCCGCAATGCCACGGCCAATAGCCTCTGGGTTGTCTTCCTGAATGAAATGGTAGCCATACCCTACAAACTGGGTCTCAATGTTCTTATAGTGCTGAGCCATCCACCCTGCCGTGTCCGGTGAAATGATACTCCCAGGCGACACGTACTGCAGCAACTTCGGTGTCTCAGACGTTGTGAGCCACAGGCCGATCTCCTCGATCACCTTCACGTTGCGGGCCGGCTCTCCAGCAATCGGCAGTTCGTTCGGCCACATAAACACCGGCTTCCGAGAGACGGGATCTGTGAACGGCGCGCGATACGCATTCATTTCGGCTTCGGTCAGTGTCCGCAGCACCGCTGCCGGTAATACTTGTTCAATGAAAAGATTCTGCTCTACGAGCAATTGTCGGCCTTTTTCCGGGTCGCGAAAAGCGCGAAACAGCTCAGCACGTGGCCCGAAGCTGTCGAACGAGCGGCGTGGATAGACCGGCGGTATGAGTGCTTCCATGAAGACAACACCTTTTACATTGGCTTCATGGCGTACCGCGTAATAGAGACCGAGAACCGATCCCCAATCGTGGCAGACGAGCGTGACGTTTTTGAGGCCGAGTCGGTCGATGAACGTCTCAATATACCGGCTGTGATCTTGAAAGGTGTAGGTAATGTCCGGCTTATCGGACTTGCCCATACCGATGTTGTCGACAGCGATCACACGACCCATCGACTTCAGGTAGGGAATCACGTTGCGCCAGAGATAGGACGACGTTGGGTTGCCATGCAGCAAGAGAATGGGCTCGCCGCTCCCTTCATCGAGGTAGTGCATTCGCGACCCGAGAACCTCTACGAACTTGGCTTCGTACGGAAAGTCAGCTGAAGTCGTCGCGAGATGCGGCCCTGGGCGGGCTGGGGACTCGTGAGCGCGAGACATCCCCACTCCGCCGACAATCAAGAGGCCAATCAGCGCCATTACCCCAAAACGGTGCACGGGCGCACTTGGTATCCTCATATCCCCTGCATTTTCCTTAGGAAAAAGGCGTACTCTCCTCGACATGGTTATAACCCAGGTTCCCCTTTGCGGCTCTCACACCACCCAACTTTGTAGACTACCCGGCGATCCTAATTGCCCGCGGGTACTGGAGAGACATGGTAGACGAACAGCTGCCACTGCCCGTCCACTTTGATATAGGTCCGGGAGAAGCGGACGGAGGCCGTGGTGGCGGGGCCACCTTTCGGTTTTCTCTCGATAGTATACGTTCCCCAGACCACCCCCGTATCATCGACAACTCGGTACTGAGGGTTCTGCGGAGTCACCGTGAAGGTTTCCAGCGTCTCGAACAACTGCTGATACCCTTGTCGGCGGGCGGCTTTACCGTCGATCGGGGCGGGAGAGGCAGGGCTGAGGGCAATAATGTGTTCGTGTTGTGTCCCCATGAGAACTTCTAGATCACCTCTGTTGACGGCACTGATCTCCGCTTCGAAGGCAGCTTTGAGGTCCGCGGTCCCATCCATCTGGGCTAACACCGGGGCAGCAACCAAAGAGCAGAGGCTCAACGATAAAAAAACATGGCCGTAGCGCATAATTCCTCCTTCTAGCCCATTCACAACCCCACAAAGCTGCGAAAAGTTCCAAGATGGTCTCGGTGGGTACTCTTTCAGTATCTCCCCCGGAGGAGAACCGCTCTGTCCAGGGGCAGGTACTGACCCTGCGGCACGTGCTGAGGAGGGGGTCCAACTCTCACAGAGCTCCCACATTATGGATAAAACTGCCGATTAGGTTATTTTCAGACAACCAGGAGGTTGTTGGCTATATCGAAGTGAAACAGGGAGCGAGAGACAGAGTGGAGCGATGGCAAACGAGACTTCGCCGTTTTACCTCGTCTGCTGGCAAAAAAGAGTAAGCCTTACCACCGGATTTTGTCACAGGTCGTCCATCGCTGCACGTCTTCTCTCTGTGGCGCGATTTTTGTAGATTCGATTGGTCATCACAGAGTGGAAACGGGGGATGCATGACCTTCATCAGCACAGTCGCGACTCACGAAGCCACGGGTTATCTCAAACAGGTGTACGACCAGTGTCACGGGCGACTTGGTTTTGTCCCGAATGTCATCAAAGCGGTAAGCCTGCGGCCGGATGCGCTGCGCGTGTCCGACAACTTCCGGAACAGCATCACTTTTGGCGCTTCACAGTTAGGTCGACGCCGGGAGGAATTAATTGCCACCCTCGTCTCCGACCTCGTGCAGTGCCATTATTGAGCGGCGGCGCACGGAGAGTTTCTCCGTCAGAATAACAACAATAATGTGACCGAGGTGCTCGCCGTTAAACGCTGGCGTGAAAGTCCCAGTTTTGATGAGCAAGATCGGGCGTTGCTCGCCTTCTGTGAAAAGGTCACGTTTGAGCCCGGATTTTTGACTGCGGCAGATCTCCAGTCATTGCGGGCAGTGGGATACAGCGAACGACAGGTACTCGATATCGTGCTCATCTGCGGTTACCGCCATTTCATTGCTCGTATTGCCGATGGAGTGGGCATTGAGTTGGATCCTATCATGCAGGCGGTTCCGGACATCGTCACAACGTACTCATACGAAGAGGTCCATGGGGACAGCCCTCTCACCGTTGCGTACGGACGAAATACCGACATTCTCCCCTCTTTGGCTAGCAACACTGCTGGTCCGTGGATCACGACGGTCCCGGATGCTGAAGTAGGCTCTGCCGTCCAGTCAGTATATCAGGCCTGGCAAGCCGAGTTCGGTTTCGCGCCAAATCTCCTGCGGGCGCTGAGTCTTCATCCTCAGGCCCTCTGCGCAACGGACGCGTTTCGCAGAGCGGTTACGTTTGGGGGGTCGGGGTTGGGGATGCGAAGGGAGAACCTTATCGCTCTCATTGTGGCCGACATTAACCGCTCGCCGTATTTGCTGGCTTGGCATAGTGAGCTCTTATTGCAGGAGCTAGGAGCACGAGAAGCAGTAGAACGACTGCGAAACTGGCGTGATGCAGGTCTAGATCAAGCAGAGGAGCGCTTGCTGAGCTTCGCGGAGAAGTTGACCCTGGATGAAGGACGGATGAACCAGAGCGATGTCGATGCCTTACGTGCCGTTGGGTTTACGGATCCGCTGATCCTGGGCCTAATTGTCGAGGTCGCGTATGTGAGTTGTTTCACCCGGATTGCCAATGCGCTGGGCGTGCCGGTGGACACAGCGATGGTGTAGACATAAGCGGTGAGCGAGGGATCTTATGCGAGCTGCCCTCCCTCAGGATGAACCAATGGACTGGCGAACGTTGTGTGGCAAAAAACTTGTTCCTCCAGAGCAGGCACTGGACCTCGTTCAACCCACAGACCGCGTCTTCATCGCTGGGCTGCAAGGGACGCCATTCACCCTGTGCCAGGCGTTGATCACGAGAAGGGCGGAACTGCGGGGGCTGCGCCTCAACACCCTCGTGTCGCTCTTCGACTGGAACCGCCCTGAACTAGAAGAAGCCTTTCACTTCGAGTCCTGGTACCTGAGCCGGCGCGAGCGACCTCTGATGCACGCGGGACGACTCGATTACGTGCCCGTGTCGTACTTCCGCGCTGGCGTCCTTCCCTAACAAGGCCGTGCGAAAATACAACTGTCACAGGCTTCGCTGTTAGCCGGGAACTTGGCGCCTGGAACGACTGTTATCTACTGGGTAGTGATAGACCGATCGGTCATGACAGACCAACTCAACGGAGGGAAAATGCCAGCAAAAGTCGTAGAAGGAAAGGTGGTGGACAGCTACCGGTTCTCGGGGCCGGCAGCGAAGATCATGCAGCAAGCCATTCCGCAAGAACCGCAGTATGATTTCATTCCGTGGACTCCGCTCAAGAAACCCCTGCTGGAGTGTCGTGTGGCACTCCTCACGACGGCAGGGATTTCCCTCAAGACGGATGCACCTTTTGATATGGAACGGGAGAGACGAGAGCCCTTGTGGGGAGACCCAAGCTTCCGGAAGATTCCGCACTGGGCCACGGAGAAAGATGTTGCAGTCAACCATATCCACATCAAGGCAGACTACATTTATCAGGACCTCAATGTGGCCCTCCCGCTCCAGCGCTTTCAGAATCTGGCTCAGGTGGGAGAAATTGGTGCGCTAGCTCCCACACACTACTCCATTATGGGCTACAACACCGACCCCACGGAGCTGGTATGTACCTCCGCGCCACAAATCGCCGAGAGCATGACGGCAGAAGGAGTCGACGTTGCGTTTTTAGTCCCCGTCTGACCGATCTGCTGCCGGTCCGTTGGACTGGTGCAACGGATAATCGAGGGGGCTGGTATCTCCACTATCTGCGTCAACATGGTCCCCGACTACAGCCGTGCCTATGGGTTTCCTCGGGTCGCTGCTCTGGAATATCCCTTTAGTCTCACACTTGGACGGCCAGGCGATCGAGAGGGCCAACTACAGGTGATCCGGGCTGCGCTACAGGCCTTAGTGGAGATTCAGGAGCCGGGCGGGATTGTCCATCTGCCGTTTGAGTGGCCAGAGGATCCGGCTACGGTCGATATCCATCCGCCCGAACCTTCTCCTATTGCCAAGCTGATCAGACAGGGAAAGGTGCCAAACCCGGTAGAGGTGCTGGGGCAGGGGAGGTGGCGGAGTATAGAGGCAATCTTGAGAAAAGGGCATACTCCAGCGGCAGCGGCGGATTAATGCAGGATCCGAGTCGGGACCATACGGGAAAGATCAACCACAGGAGGACGTACGATGCAATTTACCGGTGACTATCCCAGTAACCCGCCTGGGATGCTCAGGGACATCTTCAAAATCAACCTCGTGAAGACCATGAAAAAGAAATATGGGGCTGCGATGCGCCAGGCCTTTGCTAACTTTGCTGACTATTTGCCGATCGGCTCGCAAGCGCCATACTTTGTGCTGGAGACTATTGCAGGAGAGCAGCTCTCGCTTGCCGGGCTGCGAAGGAAGGTAGTGGTGCTCGAGTTTGGCGCTATCACGTGACCGCCATTCTTGGGGCAGGTTGCTCCCATAGAACAATTGAAGGAAAAGTACGGGAAGAACGGGGTGGAGTTTGTGGTGGTGTATGTCCGCGAACCTCATCCTGGAGAACCAGCATTTCGGCAGTATAAGCAGCCCCAGAACCTGGAACAACGCCGACAATACGCCCAGGAACTCGCCGTGACCCGGCTTATGAAGACAACAGTGGTAGTCGATACCATGGATGATGTGGTCTCAGAACAGTTTGGGTCCTTACCTAACATGGTTTATGTGATCGATCGCAATGGCACCATTGCGTACAAAGCCACTTGGACAATGGCTGAGAAAATTGATCAGGTACTGGCAGTGTTGACTGCTGAAAACTCCGCGGTGGCCTAGGTGTCGGCTTAAATCCCACGCACGAGGGGAGAATGGTTATGGCTATTTCTGCGGCATTTCCTTTCGAGTCACATTACGCAGCCGTCGAAGGAGTTGACATCCACTACGTGGAGCAGGGAAAAGGAGATCCCATTCTCTTTCTGCATGGCAACCCCACTTGGTCTTATCTCTGGCGCAATATCATTCCCATCGTATCCGCCAAGGGACGGTGCATTGCGATGGACTTGGTAGGATTCGGCAAGTCCGACAAACCGAATATCGACTACGGTTACGCGGATCATGTGAAATATGTCGACGGATTCATCAAAGCCCTAGGCTTTACGAACCTCACGCTCGTCCTGCATGACTGGGGTGGTGCCTTTGGCTTCGACTACGCACTACGTCATCATGACAATGTTAAAGGCATTGCCTTCATGGAGGCGCTGGCCTTTACCTTCAGCTGGGATGACTTCCTGGAAGAAGCGCGAGATACCTTCAAAGCGTTTCGTACCCCGGGAGTGGGCTGGAAGATGATCTGTGAAGAGAACGTATTTGTCGAGCAACTGGTTCCCAGCTTGATCTGCAGGAAACTTTCCCGAGAAGAACATGACGCGTATCGGATGCCTTTCCCCACTGTAGAGTCGCGCAAGCCAGTCTGGCGGATGCCCAATATGCTGCCGTCCAGCGACCAGCAGGACGAGAACTATCGAGCGGTGAAGAACATTGAAGAGGGATTGCCGACGCTGACTATGCCGACACTACTGCTCTGGGCTCATCCAGGAGCTATCGTCAACAGTACAGAACGCGTCAAATGGTTTCAGCAACGCCTCCCCAAGCTTGAAGTGCTCGAGGTTGGGGAGGGGATCCATTATCTCCAGGAAGACCAGCCCGAAGCCATCGGCAATGCTATCGTGCAGTGGCTGGATACAATGCAGTGACCGTGACAAGCGGCAGAAAAAATAATGAGGAATGCGATGAGTCACCCAGATCAGGTCCCCCAAGACCAGCGTCCGCGTATCCGCCTGACCGAGAAGGTCAAGGCCGCAGGGTGAGCGGGCAAGTTGGGTCCGGCGGACCTGGCACTCGTTCTCAGCACGCTCCCCCGTGCGCAGCATCCCGATCTGATCGTTGGTGTGGAGACGTCCGACGATGCTGGCGTTTTCCGCCTACGTGACGACCTTGCTCTCGTCAATACAGTAGATTTCTTCACGCCGGTGGTCGATGACCCGTA
>Ga0187893_10013077_pt1 | contig 11635 bp, 20 predicted proteins | sample MA1701074metaG_FD_139574 | JGI IMG/M metagenome (GOLD analysis project Ga0187893, IMG submission 139574) | White microbial mat communities from a basaltic lava cave in the Kipuka Kanohina Cave System on the Island of Hawaii, USA - MA170107-4 metaG ...
CCGTCTCTTTCTTGAAGGCCACGCGGGAACACCATCCCTCCAGTTTTGCCTGCGACGAGGGTTCCCAGGATTTGTCTGCGAGGCGGGCTTGGAGTCCGTATTGCGCAAGGATCTGATTCATCAGAAGCGTCCTTTTTGGAAACCTCCCCGTTCAGGGGGAGGAGGAAAAAAGGTTGGCCCCGCAGGGCCAACAGGGTTGAAACGTAGCGCAAATTGATATATAATATGCGCTATGGAAGCGAAACGATTAACCAGCATCCGTCTCAGCCCTGAAGCCAAACGCCTTTTGGAGTTACTGGCCCAGAAGCTCAGCATTAGCCAGACCGCCATCCTCGAAATTGCGCTGCGTGAAAAAGCCAGGCGCGAGGGGGTCAGGTGACGGCGAGGCAGAGACGCCAGGGCTTTCAATACCGCCTCAAAACGACTCCCACGCTGCGCAACCAGTTTGCGCGCACTGCGGGCGCCTGTCGCTTTGTCTGGAACAAGGTGCTGTCGATCAACGAGTACCGCTACTATGCTGGCGTGCCCCGTCTCACCTACTGCGAAGCCGCCTGGTTGCTGACCCTGTGGCGCCACAGCGAGGAATACGGCTGGCTGGCTGCCATCTCGATCCACGCCTTGCAACACTGCTTGCGCGATTTGGAGCGGGCGTATCAGAACCTCTTTGCTGGACGGGCGCATCCGCCACGGTTTCGCAAGAAGTTTCTCTCGGATAGCTTCCGCTTCCCGAGAGATTTTCAGGTGGACGGCAACCGCCTCAAGGTGCCCAAAATCGGCTGGATGCGCTTCTGGAAGAGCCGTGAGATCGAGGGCGCCATCAAGAACGTCACCATCAGGCGCGATGGCAAAGACTGGGTGGTCTCCTTCCAGACGGAGCGGGACGTTGCTATCCCCGTGCATCCTTCCACAACAGCTCTCGGCATCGACCTGGGCATTGCCACCTTTGCGGCCCTGTCCGATGGCACCTTGCATCCCCCACTCAATGCCTACCGCCTGGCGTATGCGAAGCTGGCGAAAGCTCAACGCCGTGTCGCCAGGAAGGTGAAGTTTTCCAGGAACTGGCAGAAGTGCCAGGCACACATACGCCGCATCCACACGAAGATTGCCCACTGTCGGCACGATTTTCTGCACAAGCTGGCGACGGAGATCAGCAAAAACCACGCGGTCGTTGTCGTTGAGGACTTGCAGATAGGCAACATGTCGCAGTCGGCCAAGGGCACGGTGGAGGAGCCAGGGACCAACGTTGCGGCAAAGTCGGGACTGAACAAGGCGATTCTCGATCAAGGCTGGGGCATGTTCCGCCGCATGCTGGAGTACAAACAGCAGTGGCGTGGGGGCAAGGTGATTGCCGTCAACCCCCGCTATACCTCGCAGAGGTGTCCCCAGTGTGGGCATGTCTCGAAACAGAATCGTCCGCATCAAGCCTTGTTCTCCTGTGTCCAGTGCGGCTACACCTACCATGCCGATGTGGTAGCCGCGATCAATATCCTCGCTCTCGGGCAGGGAGAGAGGTTAAACGCCTACGCGATACGTGAGTAGCGCCAGGAATCCCCGTCCTTCAGGGCGGGGAGTTGTCAATGCAGTCTCCTTTTTCCCAAAGAGGGACAGGGCACCATGCCCTGCCACTGTGATGATCCGCCTCCGGGAGAGGGGCCTCTCTCCCGGAGGCACCGGGTTATCGCTCCAGTGTATGCAGTTTCTCCTCTGTCCGGATGATGTCGCGTTTGACCCGCTCCAGGCGTTCCTGCACCCAGGTCGTGTCCTCCTGGCGGCGAGCCGTATCGCGGATCTGGCTCTCGTAATATTCCCGCTGGAGCTGCAAATGCTCCAGCCGCTGCTGCCAGAACCGCAGCTCACTCTGGTCCTGTTGCTGCTTGAGGCTCCGCTGGGCTTCGCCAATCGCCCCAGCAGTGCGCAGGTCCCGGTGGTCAAGCGTCAGCCCAAGCTCGGGTTTGCTCACAAAATACGTGGTTGCCCCGTACACGGCGCCGAGCACGGTCACCAGGGCGACGGCAAGGCTCAGCAGGGTCGTGAGATGGCGCGTCATAGGGGTTCAACCTCCGAGTCGTAGGCGTTATACCGGGGAATTGGGCAGGTGCTCTCCTCACACGAACAATCCACTGGGCGCCGTGATCGGAACAGCGGGACCATCCCATGATGCCAGGGAGTGGCATTGGGCGACCAATACGCCCGCCACTGTTGCCGGATCCCAAAGGCACGGACGGGGGGGAATACCACCAGCCAGCCACCGAAACACCGGATTTCGATGGCCCCATGCATTGCGCTATCGCGTGGATACATACGGAGACGGGTCATAGCACTTCGTCCTCCTCGTCATTGGCGGGCACTGCATCCTGCTGTCTGAGTTCTTCAAACCGCCCATTGCAGTAGTTGAAGGAGACTTTCCCCGTCTTCCCGACCGCCCGGAACCGCACTTTCTGGATATGCACATCAATATGCGGCGGCGCATTCGGCAGCATCTCTCGGCGCCGGTCCCGGTACACGGAGAGGCATACATCGGCTTTGTTGTGCCAATTGGCACTGCCGGAAATGTCAAAGGGAATCGGCGGGGCATATGTCCCCTTATAGGGACCTTTCTCCTGGAGGCGCAGTTTCGTCGGATGCGCAACCACCCAGACATGCAGCTGGTGCGAGCGGGCAAACCGGCGAATCATCCCAAGCGCTTCGGCAATGTAATTGGTTTCAGAGATCTCCTTGAAGGAGGGATGGGAGATTTCATTCCACGGGTCGAGAATCACCCCGTAAATGCCTGTGGTGTAGACAAGCGATTCCGCCGCCTCAAGCAAGTGTGAAACCGTTGGGGCATCGTCCTCCCCCATACCAATCGGGAAGAAATGCTCCGCAACCCATTCCAGCGCTGAACGCCGACTCTCCAGAGTCTGAGGCGTGCCAGTGCTGGCGAGATACTGTACGGCTAACTGCCGGTCAAGTTCGGTCACTGGCAAATGTTCTGGGGAACACACCGCAAAATGCCATTGGTGTGCCAAAGCAAGGTTGATGGCGAGCGCCTGGATGAAGGTGCTTTTCATGTGCGAGGCAATGCCCGTCACCACCGTCAGTTCCCCAGGACGAACCGTATAGTACTCCTGCAGATCCTTCCATCCTGGCGCAATACCAGGGCATGCCCCGCGCCCCCACTCCGCAAGGGTCAGTGCGGTGCGTTCTTCGACACTCGGCCGCGGCAGAGCCTCTACCTGCCAGAGCCGATGCGAGAGATAGTAGCGCCAGTCGCTCGCCTCCGCAGACCCCACGATGCGCCGGACTTCCGGGAAGAATGTCCCATAGAACAGCGCGGTATTCTTCTGACGGATCTCGGCCAACCGCTCAGCGAAACATCCCTCATAGAGGTACGGCGTTTCCCGAGGATAGAGGCCACGGTGGCGCTGGCCCTCCACGCACGGAATGAACATGTCACAGAATCCTTCATCGTCAAATGCGAGCAATAATCGCTTAGATTCATCATTCATCCAGTAATCTCCCACAAGACGGATATCCATTTTTGCTCCTAAATCACCCCGTATGGCTTATTGTCCCATTGCGGGCGATGCTCCGGTTCAAAGTCACTTTCCCACCGTTTGCCGTTTAAGAACGTGGTCGGGTATGGAATGAACCGCAATTCCTGGTCTTGCCAGTCCCGACGTTGAAACGCGTTCACCGCCCGACAAATCTCCGTAGTCAGCGGTTCAAGCCGTTTCGTTTTCCAAATGTCCCATGCTTTCCCTTTGGCAATTTTGCGTGGATAGCCTGCCCAAAAACGCAAAAAGCCAGGGCTGTACTCACTCGCCCTTTCCAGAGAAATTGATGCAAAATCACACGAGTGTTTTTTCTGGTTAAGATCCCTCTGGTTAAGATCTTCTTCTGGTTCCGTTACTCTGGTGCACCACCCGGTGTTACTCTGGTGCACCACCCCTGTTACTGTGGTGACACCAGGTGTTACTGTGGTGACACCACCCCCCGCTGTACACTCCTGTGATTGCAAGGCGATCAACGTGTAGATATTCGACTCGGCATCTCCATGCGCTGAGTGCCGTGTCTCCTTCGTGATCATTCCCAACATCACCAACTGGTCTATCTGCCGAATCACCGTGCTGTGAGACATCCCCAAAAGCCGCGCTAACGTGCGGATAGAGGGGTATGCTTCCTGGTTTTTCCGGTTGGCAAACCGAGCGAGTGCACAATAGACGGCAATGCCAGCGGGACCAATTTTCTGGGCGTACTCATCGATACATGCATTGTTGAGCCAGAAGAAATCTGAGGGTCGGATGTCGCGGATTTCTGGCATACTCATCTCCCATTGATAACTTTTGATATAAAACATATCAACATTGTGTACCGCTCCAACATCGATTCCAGGAAGTCCGCCTCGTAGTCGTCCACCTCGAGCGCGAGATGATCCAGCCGGTGACCTTCCCAACGGAGCGTCTTGCGGCGCGAAGTCTGGTCAACGGAAGAGCCGGGGGTTTCCCCCAAGCTCTCGCTAGAGTCCGTCATGGCTTAGCGGGAGTCGTTGACGGGATTCAGCCACTCGCACACCCGGAGATAGTCCTCCGTCCACCGCGCCACCACCGGCACTGGCCAGCCCGCCAGACGCAATGTCGCTCCCCAGCGCAGCGCACACTCCCTTCTCCGGCTCCGCTGCGACCCGCTACTGTGGCACGCCCCACGCAAGACCAGCGCATACGTTTCCGCTGGCGTCTTGAGCACATACCGGATCGCATCCAGCGCCGGCAGCCGATACACCGTTGTCTGCATTGGTCCTCCCTGGTGTCTCATAATGAGAGATGTATGAATATTTTTCATCACTGCCCAACACCCTGGCGCTGTTGCTGCTTCTGCCACCACTCGATGACCCGGTGCACCATGTCTGAGCGCCAGTGCCAGTGATAGCCTTCATAGAGGATGTCAACTTCGTTTTCGTTTCTTCTTCTGCGACCAGCCCCCGCCTCGGCCCCCACCCCCATGCCCCTCAGGCCCGCCGTCCACGGCGCCCGCCTGTCTACGCGCCTCGGCGAGCGTCCCGCAGTGGCGATGGACGGTGGCCGGATTCGGCAGCAGGGCCGCCGTGAGAAAATCCCGCGTCGTGGGCCAGCGCCCCGTCTTGTGATGGAAGTGCCGGATCGCAGCTACGATTCGGTCAACGGTCCAGATGGCCTGCCGGCTCATGGCGTGTGCTCATCCTTCGGTCGGACCTCCACCCGCAGGACCGGGGGATCGGTGCACCGGGTGCTGATCCACCACTCCCAGTCGGGGAGAAGATCACTGAGGATTCTGACGAGCGCATAGTGCGCCTCGATCGGCGGGCGGGCGTGCGTGAGCATCTGGGAGAGATGCTGGCATAGGGCATACGCGGCCTCTGGAATGGGCATCATCTCGCCTCCAGGAGTTCGATTTGGACATTGGTGAGGCGCTGCTGCGCCAACCGGAGATAGTGCGGGTTCAGGTCCACGAGGACCGCACGCCGGCCATGGCGTGCTGCGACGACCCCAGTGGTGCCGGAGCCTGCGCAGGGATCAAGGACTGTACAGGGAATCGGAGGGCCCGCATCACAGGCACAGCCGGGCTGCCAGCAGTTGGTGGGTGTTGTGGTGGGCGGACCGGAAACGAGGACCCGCTGCCACGGCGTCCCACACTGCGGGCAACAGCCTTTGGCACTCGTCCCAGCCAATAGGCACGGCGTTATCAACCTGGTGCCGAAGGTCGCAAAGTGCGCCGCGTCGTACGATTCCGACGTGACGGTCCACCAGTTCCGAAGGTTCCGCCCACGGCTGGCACAATTGCCATTGGTGAGCCCCTGATGCCGGTGTTGCCCCGGCGGTCGAAAGCCCTCGGTGTTGTATTTCTCTGCTGACCGGTTGCGCGGTCCCCAATCCTGTGCGGGCTCTCGCACCGCCTCCTGATCATAGAAATAGTGCGGCGACTTGGTGAGGAGGAACATCATCTCTGTGGCCGACGTCGGACGGTCGGTCACTGACTCTGGCATCGGGTTTTTTTTGCAGAGCGTAATCGCCGACCGCAGCCACCACCCGTCCTGCTGTAGCGCAAACGCCACCCGCCACGGCACCCCACACAAATCTTTGGGTTTCAGCCCGGGAGGACATGGCCTGGGGCGAGCATACCCGACATGGTGTGCGCCATTGGTATTGCCTACGAGGCGGACAGTTGGATTCGCAACGCCGTGGTCTGCGCGCCCTGTTTTCCCGGCAGCCATGGTATCTCCCAGCACGCACCACACGGTGCCATCCGGCCGTAGGACACGATGCACTTCTCGGAAGACCGCCACCAAATGGCACACGTAACACTGTCCGCAGGACGTGCCCGTTGCCCAGCCTAAACAATCCGGGAGCGGTTCGAGCCCGAGTTGGTCTGAGATGCCGTAATCCCGCAAGCCCCAGTAGGGAGGCGAAGTCATACAGCACTGGACACTCGCATCGGCAAGCGGGAGATGTCTGGCATCCCCCTGGAGCAGCGCCACACTCACGGCTGGCCCCCCTCGACGGCCCCTAGGACGAGTGCCAGGATCTGCTGGCGCACGGACAGGGGGAGGGTGGACGGCATGGCAGAGGTGATCGCGTCATCGCTCCGGTGGAAAATGGTCGCCAGGTCTCTCGTACTCAATAATGTTGCTGGGGGCATGGCATTGTCCCTCAGAGTCCCCCTGACTGTACAGTCAGGGGGACTCCGTCGATTATTCGGGCGCGTCGGGCGCATCACCGCGACGCGGATACCAGGCAATTTTCTCAAGGAGGGCCGCATAACGGACGGGGATCTCTTCGGCGCCGCGCACCAGCCATGGCCGCGGTATCCACCACGTCGCATGCCGACCTTTGACGATGCGGGTACACCGTCGCGGCTTGGTTGTTCCCAGCCACGCCCACCCGCAAACCTGGCACGTAAACAGATAGCGTCCCTCCCCCAAGTCCAGCACCGGATCACGATATTCCTGCTCCTGGTCCTGGGGGTTTCCGAGAGCGATGCGCTCTTTCTCCATTGTGACTCGCATGAGTGTTTTCTCCTTGCTAGAATTCATTATATGGATTATACTGTCAAAAGCGAAGGTTTGCAAGCATCCCTCAGCTAACGGGCAGTGCCAGCTGCCCTTGCCCTACCGGAACCTGCCGGTGCGCGTGTCCCTGCAGATGCCGGGGGAGTGTATGGTGGTAACTGAACACGTGGTGATTTGCAACCAGTGAGAGAGAGGACACCGAGCCCCGTTATCTCTAAACATACAGAAAGGAAATTGTATGGCGATTATTGAGAGTGACATCCAAGACAACCAGGCCCTTATCCGTTCTAGTGGCGGGGCACTCCTGCGTCCTGAGTTTACCGTCAACGCCCAATCCGTCATTCTGGCGATGCAGGAACAAAAACAGATCCGGACGGCCCTCATCGCCTTCATGAGAGAAGAAATGGCGCACGGACGAGACTACTACTATATGAGCGACATGCGCCGTGGCGCAGCCCTGGAAGATGAGGATACGATGTCCTCCCCCGCCCAGACACGACGCAAGGACGACGAGAAACCCATTCTCACCCGAGATGGAGCGCTCAACGTCTGCGCCATTTTCCAGTGCTTTATGGATGAGCCGCGCCTGGAAGAAACGCAGTATCCTGACGGCCACTATGCCTGCAAAGCTACGGTGCGCCTCGTCAATATGTCTGGCGCCCTGGGTCCGGTGGGTGTGGGGTTCTGCACCACGCGGGAGATCCGGTATGCCTCCCGCTGGATCAGGGAGTATGCCATCCCCAAGGGGCTCGACAAGAGCGCCCTGGAGACCCGCACGCGAGGCGGGCGAACGGTCTATCGCATCACGAACCCTGAGCTGAACGAAGCCCACAACACGGTGCTCCAGATGGCGATTATCCGTGGCTTGCGCAAAGCCACCTGGCAACTCCCTGGGGTGCCGCAGGTGTTCGAGTACTCGGATGCAGTTGAGGCCCAGGAACGCCAGGTAGACCCCGAGCTTGATGCGGCACGGAGCGAGGTGAAAGCGCTCTTCGAGCATCTCCCACGCGGCAAAGCCAGACAACGCGCTGCACAGCTGCTGTTTGGTGGCATCGAAAGGGTCCAGGACCTCGCCACGCTGGATGTCGAACGGCTGGACAGTGGCGCCCAGCAACTCAAGGCCGCCCTGGATGCCCGCATCAATTGGGACAGCAAGACGCTCGACGCAGACCTGAAGGCACTCCGAGCGCAGCGAGGCAAGAAGGCCATCGAGGAGCTGTTTGATGCGCCCCCTGCCCCCGCAGAACCCTGGAGCCGACGGCATCCACGGGAGGAGACGATTCCTCTCGCGCCGCAGCAGTCCCCCACGCCACCAACCTGGCGGAGTGAGTTGCAGGCGACGCTGGAGAAACTGCCCCAGGCCGAGGGATACGGCGACTTCCGCACCGCCTGCGGCACCGCTATGGCGGATCTGACGACGCCTGAAGCCAAAGGCCAGGAGTTGCTGAGTGCTGCCGTGGATTTCCTGGCAGCCCAGGACGAGGAGGTCTAGTCTCACATGGCCGACACCCGGGTGCTGATCTCCTGGAATGGCTCGCCGATCGGGGAGGTGCTGCCCGGTGTCGGCAAGGTTCTGGACAAGCAGGCGTTCTCTGCCCTGCGCCCCGTGGAGCGCCTGCGTGTGTATCTCCTCCTGGTGGCCCCGGCATCCCGCCCCCTCCGGGTGATTGCCCGGGTGTGTCAGCTCACATCCCACAGCGCCCTAGTGAGCGCTGGGGCTGATCTTGCCGACGGCAGTATTGTCCGGGTAGCACGCGGCCACTACCGGGCCGTCCCCGCCGTCAACACCACCGATCCTGAGGACATTGCCCAGGTGCTGCGGAGGCTTCACCCCTCGACCAACCAGTACGGCCCCAAACGGATCGCCCGCCTGGATTGGCCGATCGACACGGTTGCTGTCAACGGAGCACATCATGGGAAGTAGACGGTTTCGTCCATGGCGTTTTTGTCAGTGCGGGCATGCCTTCCCGGTGGGGAGTCTGTCGGAGCACCTCCACCGACTTGGGCATCACTGGCACACCTGGTGCCGGAGGGTCTGGCCATGGCTATTATAAAGGTCCCGCTCATGCCGACACGAAAGATTCCCATTCCCAAGGACGACGCCCCGTGGGCCGACCGCTGGACGTCGCCCCCATTTGTGTGGGAGCGCGACCCGGATGCCATCGTGGTGTATCGATTCTTGCTCTTGTCGATTGTCATCCGCACCATTCGGGACGCCCGCCTTGACGGCAAAAGCACCGAGGCCCAGCAGAGCCGTGCCGAGGCCCAGGCATGGCTGGCGGGGACCATGCCGGTATATCAACGGGACCGCCGAGAACTGTGTGGCATGCTCGCCACGGTGACCCCCCACCCAGCGGAGCACTGGGAGCGGGCACTGACCCGCTATGCAGACCCCACCGTGCCGCTCCCCGCGTGGCTCCTCTCGCTCCCAGGGTTGATGTTGGGCAGCGAACCAGGGAGATCCGCCTGCGGCCGCCCGCCCCTCGCCCGTCACTGTCGCGTCTGCCTGAAATCTCTCAGGCTCCGCCACTCCGATCGTCGCTATAACCGGGCCTTGCAGGGGCACCCCGTGTATTGCTCCCGCCTCTGCTCGGGAAAACAGAATAGCAAGCAGCGGACAACGAAAGTGCCGAGCATCCAGGAGCACCTGAAGAAGCAGGGGCGAAAGGAGAACTGAGCCTGTGCGCCCTCTACCATCCATTCGCGTTTGCAGTATTGACCCTGGCAACAGCCACACGGGCGTGGCCATCCTGGAACCCCCAGACCGTCTCTGTTGGGTGCAACACCTGACCCCAACGCAAGGGAGTCGGAACGGACAGCAGCATCATGCAGATCCCATTGTCCGCTGGTGGAAACGGCTGGAAGGCATTGTGCTCACGCAGCGGCCTACACACATTGTCTACGAGGATTATGTCTGGCAAGGGCAGAAACGCATGAGTAACAACAGTCCCGCCCTCTTCCAGCTCATTGGCGTCATTCGGTGCCTGACCCTGGTGCGGCCCTACCCGTCCGTGACGACGCTCCACCCCGGGAAATGGCGCCAACAACTCACGGGCGATGCCACCGCGGATGAGCGGCTGGTCGATTGGGTGCTCAAGCAACGGCTTGGCCGCTCACTGCTTGATGATGGACCGCTCAGGGAGCGTGGGCACATCGTCGATGCAGTCGGGGTCGGATTGGCCTATCTTGACATCATGCAGTGGGAACAGCACATTGCCATAGCGGCAGGGTGCAAGTGATACGTATACCATGCCTGCTGGTGCAGGCACCGCTGTGTCCTCCTCCCGCTTCAGCGAGGGGTCTCCACAGCGGATTTTTTAGGAGATCCCCAATGCCTAACCCCTCCATGCTCGAGCTCGCTGCCGTACTGGTGGCAGCCCAGGCCAAAAGTACGCCGCTCTCCACCGAGGCCCTGATTGCCTCCCTGCGGGCGATACATCACTCCCTCGTGGCCCTGGGCCAGGCTGAGCTCCCGCTACCGAATCAAGGACAGGCACCACTGCCGCGTCCACCAAAACTCCGTACTCGCATCACCTGCCTGGAGTGCGGGCAGTGGTTTCGGATGTTGTCGAGCAAGCACCTGAAACGCCATGGGCTGACACCTCGGAATTATAAGCTGCGGCACGGCTTGCCCCTAAGCAAAGGGCTCAGTGCCCCGACACTGGCGGCCAAACGTCGGCGGATGGCGAAACAGTTGGGCTTAGGCCGGGAGCTCGCGGCCTGGAGGGAGGCACGCAATGGCACATGGATGAAGGGCGGAGCGGTCCAAACAAAGGCCAATTGACTGCCAACGCCCCCGCCCTCCCGAGGCCTCGTGGACGGATACGGTACCGTCCGGTATGTCGACCGGACGATGCGCCCAGGGGAGCACTGGACTCTTCGGGGCGTGCTCAACGTGACGAGTTGGCGGGGGAGTGCCACACAGAGAAGGCTATCGCATATGCCAAGGATATTTGATCTTACTGGTGACGACGCCACCGCCCAGGCCATGCAGCACCCGGCAATAGGCGATCATTTCCACGAGATGTGCTGCCTCCATGTGTTCGTGGTGTACGTCGATGCCGCAACCGTGGTGACCATGGAGGCCAACGCGCCGTGTACATTTCCCGCTGATGGGGACATCTGGCACGGCAGTCCTGCCGCATTCCGACAGCGGTTCGCGTATGGTGCCATCCCAGGGTATTGGGTCAGGTATGACGGCCGGAGGAATGTGGAGGGATGGCTGGAAGACAAAAACCCGGAGTTGGCGAACAGTCTCCGAACGCCACAAGTCTATAGTGGTTTATGACCTACCGTATTCGGAAAGTGACCCGCTGTCCCGACTGCCGCCTGCTCTATGAGCGGTGGCGCCATTTTGACCGGTCGGTGAAGTGCGTTGGCGCGGATATTGAGAGCCTGTGCGCGGAGATCGACTTGCGCCACGTGGCGTGGGGCAAATTTGCGGCGCATGTGCGGCAGTGTCCCGCTGCCACCATGGGCTATGAATGTGCCTGCGGGCGACTCTTTGCGCACCCGCAGGGACGAACGCTGCACCAACGGCGCTGTAAGCAACACTGGGTGGCAACCGCCCTGGACCGGATGGCACTGCGGGTGCTCTTTTAGTGTCCTCGC
>Ga0187893_10013078_pt1 | contig 11635 bp, 11 predicted proteins | sample MA1701074metaG_FD_139574 | JGI IMG/M metagenome (GOLD analysis project Ga0187893, IMG submission 139574) | White microbial mat communities from a basaltic lava cave in the Kipuka Kanohina Cave System on the Island of Hawaii, USA - MA170107-4 metaG ...
AGTGGCGCCCGCGCATGTGGATCGGATTCGCCGCCTTCTTCGCCTTCTGCGTCTTCGTCTACAACTGGAAGGCGAGCACCGCGTTGGGCCGCGCCTTCGAAATGCGTAACTGGTTCCCGTTCAACGTGCCGGCATGGATCGCGAGTTGGTCGGCTGCGAGTTCCGATCCGCGCACGTTCCCCGGCATGATGGCGATCACGCTGCGCGAGCCGGGCTTCTACTACAGCTTGGCGTACACGCTGTGCATCGTGCTGTTCGGGATCGACCGCATGCGCCGCCGCCGCACGCCCTACGTGCGAGCGCAAACCTGGACGCTGATGGCGTTCCAAGTGCTGCCGCTGTTCCTGCTGCCGTACATCGTATTGCCGTGGCTCGGACATCGCGGCGCGTTCGACGGCGGCGCCGGACACTGGCTCGCCGACCAACTCTTCCCGGCCGCGAGCTACGGACACGGGCGCGAGTACTGGCGCGCCTTCGGCTTCGTGCTCGCGTGGCCGCTGTTCATCTGGAACTTCTTCACCGAGAAGCCGATGTGGCTGTGGCTCGCGATCGGATCGGCGCAGACTTTCGTGCTGATTCCGTTGATGGTGCGGCGCTGGGGCAAGGGTGCGTATTGCGGTTGGGTGTGTTCGTGCGGTGCGCTCGCCGAAACCATGGGCGATCGCCATCGCCACAAGATGCCGCACGGGCCGCGGTGGAACCGGCTCAATATGACCGGCCAGGCGATCCTGTTCGCGGCGTTGCTGTTGTTCGTGGTGCGCATCGTCGGCTGGAGTTTCCCGAATGCGGGTCTTGGTCGTTGGGCGGCGGAGTTCTATCGCGGCATGTTGTCGGGTTTCGCGCCGTTCGGCCTGCAGATCAATTATTACCACGTGGTGGACATCGGGCTCGCGGGCATCGTCGGCGTCGCGGGATATTTTTGGTTCAGCGGTCGCATCTGGTGTCGCTTCGCGTGCCCGCTGGCCGCGCTCATGCACATCTATGCGCGCTTCACCCGCTTTCGCATTTTCCCCGAGAAGAAGAAGTGTATTTCGTGCAACGTGTGTACGTCGGTGTGCCACCAGGGCATCGACATCATGAACTTCGCGAACAAAGGCATGCCGATGCAGGATCCCGAGTGCGTGCGCTGCTCAGCCTGCGTGCAAATGTGCCCCACCGGCACGCTGCAATTCGGGCGCTACGGCGCCGGCGGCCGTATCGTCCTCGACGCGCTCCCGGCCTCGCCCGTGGTCCAACAGGAGGCCTGAGCGATCGGCGGGTCGCCGAGCAGGAACGAGAGCCGCCGCCTTTCTGCACATGCCACTCATCGTCACACCACCTTGTATTCGAGCGTGACGGTGCCCGTCTTTTCGTAGATGCGTTGTTGGGTCAGTTGCAGCTTCGCCGTCCTCGACGGATGTGGAAGCAGCGGCAGCCCGCCGCCGAGCAGCACCGGAATGATCGCCACCTCGACTTGGTCCACCAGCCGCTGCTCCAGCAAGCTCTTGAACAATACGCCGCCACCGAACAACCAGAGGTCCTTCCCGGGCTTCTCCTTCAACACGCCGAGCGTCTTCTCGGAGTTGTCCGACACGATGACGCCGGGGCAATCGGCCTGGCGCAGCGTGCGCGAGAAGACATACGCCTGCATGCCCGGCATGCCGCCGCCACCACCTTGCCGGCGTGTTCCCTCGTACGTCTTGCGTCCCAATAAGATGGTGTCGAAGCTCTTCATCATGGCGCCGAAGTCGATGTCCGGATCCATGACGATCCAGTCGCTTTCGCCCTTCGGGCCGGCGATGTAGCCATCGACGCTCATGGCCACCGCGTAGCGAACTTTTCTCATGGCTGCTCCTCGCGTTGCATGCGTGTGCGGGGCAATTCTAAAGCATCATCGCCGCCGCGATTCTGATAACCTTGGATCGTGCACCCACAGGGAGGCGCCGCATGCACCGGCTACCCACGTTCAGCATTCTCGCACTCGCGTGCATCGCCATGCCGGCGCTCGCATCAGAGTGCGCGGCACAAACGCTGGTGCTGCCGCTGCGAACGATCGGCGTCAACGACACCACCGCGAGCGTCGTCGGCGATCTGCTCGGGGGCGAACTCGAATCGCGCGGCGTCGCGATCCTCGCCGCGAGCCGGGCCGCCGATCTTCCCCGAGCCGAGGCTGCGTGCGACGACGCCGCCTGCGCGGCTGCGGCCGCGACGAGTCTCGGAGCTTCGCAGGTCGTCTACGGATCGTTGAGCCGCCTCGGCGACAAGATCATTTTGCGCATCCGCGCCCTGCGCGCCGGCGAAACCACGCCCTTCTACATGGATCAACTCACCGCCACGAGCGTCGAGGATCTCGACGCCGTCGCGCGTCGGGCCGCCGACGGCCTCGCCGCCGGCCGCTCGAATGCGGATCGCGCCACGATCGAGACGGTCACGAGCGCTGAGACCTTCGAGCCGCGCCGCCGGGCGAACCGCCGCGGCGTGGGACTTCGGGCTGGATTTCTTTTCCCGGCCAACGACAGCTACGGCGGCAACGATCGGTTGACGAGCATGCGGCTCGCGTTCAAGTACGAATCCCGCGATTACTTCATCGAAACGACGCCCTTCCTCGGACTTACGTGGAGCGGTGGAACGGCGGACTGGACCATCCTCGATCTCTTCGGTGGCCGCATTTTCGGCACCGGTGACGTCGCGGGCTACGCCGGCGTCGGATTGGGCGTGCATTCGGTGCGCGTCGAACGCGAGTACGCAAGATCCGCCATGTTCCCATTCGGGACGTCGGTCGAGCAATCGGAGACCACGCTCACGACCGATCTGGGCGTCGGTTTCATCGCGTTGCGAACCTACGATCTCTCCATCATCGTGGACTTGCGGTATCACGCCGTCCTGGCCGACTTCGATCGAGCCGGCGGCAAAGGTGCACATGGATTCGCGCTCACCTTCGGCACCAGCCGGTAGTGACCCGTGCGGAGCCCACGCGTTGCTTCGGGATGCGGCGCGGAACCCTCAGCCAGCTCTTGACCCTCGACCCGGATGAAGTACCCTGTCGGCGTCGAAACCACCTCGAAAGGCCGCGGCCCGCATGGCAGACGCAATCGCGACGAAAAAGCGTTGGTCCGACCGCGCTCTCGATGGGATCGAAAAGGCCGGCAACAAGCTGCCGGATCCGGCGGTCCTCTTCGTCATCATGATGGTGATCGTCTGGATTTTGTCGAAACTGCTGGCGCCGGTTCAGTTCGCGGAGATTCATCCCAAGACGCAGGAACCCATTCGCATCGTCGATCAGCTCACCGGCAAGTCGTTGACGGCCTTCCTCGCGACCATGGTGACCACCTTCACGTCGTTCCATCCATTGGGCGTGGTGCTGGTCGCGCTGTTGGGCGTGGGAGTCGCCGAACGTTCCGGGTACATCAATGCCGCGCTGAAAAGGCTCCTCAGCGTCACGACACCCAAGTTGTTGACGCCGGTCCTCATTCTGGTCTCGCTCATCAGCCATACGGCGGCCGATGCCGGCTACGTTCTGGTGATTCCGCTGGGCGGCGTCATTTTCTATACCGCGGGGCGCCATCCGCTGGCCGGCATCGCGGCGGCATTCGCCGGGGTCTCCGGCGGGTTCAGCGCCAATTTCATTCTGTCGGGCATCGATCCGTTGCTCGCGGGGCTGACGCAGGCGGGCGCACAGCTCATCGACTCGACGCACCAAGTGAATCCCGCCTGTAATTGGTACTTCACCGCGATTTCGAGCGTGCTCATCATCGCAGTGGGCTGGATTCTGACCGACCTCGTGGTCGAGCCGCGCCTGCGCCAGGTGACCGTCGACGGCGACACGAGCGAGATGACGAAGATGGAAGACCTGACGCCGGCGGAGAAGAAGGGACTCTTGGCCGCCAACATCAGCATGCTGGTGAGCGTCGGGCTCTTGGCGCTGGCATGCATCCCGGGCACGTCACCGTTCCGCAATGCCAAGGGGCAAGTCACCGCCTCGGACGCGCCGCTCATGCAGGGCATCGTCCCGCTCATTTTCCTGCTGTTCCTGATCCCGGGCGTCGTCCACGGCTACGCCTCCAAGACCTTCAAGAACACCAAGGATGTCATTCAGGGCATGAGCAAGACGATGAGCACCATGGGCTACTACTTGGTGATGGCGTTCTTCGCGGCGTTGTTCATCAAGGCGTTCGGGGATTCACAGCTGGGCGCGCTGATCGCGCTCAAGGGCGCGGCGGCGTTGAAATCGCTCGGCATGCCCGGCGCGGTGACCATCGTCGGCATCATCCTGCTGACCGCGTTCGTGAATCTCTTCATCGGGTCGGCGTCGGCCAAGTGGGCGCTCTTGGCGCCTATTTTCGTGCCGATGCTGATGCAGCTCGGCCTGTCGCCGGAACTCACCCAGGCGGCTTACCGCGTCGGCGATTCGACCACCAACATCATCACGCCGCTCATGCCGTACTTCCCGCTCGTGGTCGTCTTCTGCCAGCGCTACGTGAAGAGCACCGGCATCGGCACGGTGACGTCGCTGATGCTTCCCTTCTCCGTGACCTTCCTGGTGCTGTGGTCGGCGTTCCTGCTGATCTATTGGGCGATCGGGATCCCGCTCGGGCTGCAAGCGAAGTTCGTCTATCCTTGATCGACCTGGTCGTCTGTTATCCTGCTCCTGCGGGCGGCGGGCGCGCCGCGATCCGTCCACCATCTCTTGCGAGGGCTGTCGTCATGAAAACCGTGTTCAGGTCCGCCTGCATCCTGCTTGGAGTCGTCGCCGCACTTGGCGGAGTTCGCAACAACAAGGAAAAGAGCACGGCCGCGACGGCCCCCGCGCCGCCCGCCAAGGTGCCTGCGGTGGCTGCACCCGCGGCCGTCACCGCGTACGGCGCCGGCGTCGCCGCCGACAAGGGCGCGATGCCGTTCGCGAAGCTGCTGAGCGAAGCCTCGAAGCACGCCGACAAGACCGTCGTCGTCGAGGGCACGGTCGCCGCCGTCTGCAAGGTCAAAGGCTGCTGGATGACGCTGAAGCACGAAGACAAGGAGATGCGCGTTCGCTTCAAAGACTACGCCTTCTTCGTGCCGAAGGATTGCGAAGGCAAGACCGCCCGCATCGAGGGCGTCTTCGCGATCGAGATGGTGCCGGTGGACGAGGCGCGCCACTACTTGGAAGACGAAGGCAAGCACGAGGAAGCCAAGAAGATCACCGAGCCGGTGGAGAGCTACACTTTCATGGCGAGCGGCGTGACGTTGCGCTGACGCGAGCGGCGTGACGCAGCGCCGGCGGCGTGACGTTGCGCTGGCGGCGTGACGAGGCCGGCGGCGTCACGTCGCGCCGGCGGCACGCTGCGCCGGCGGCGGCGCAAACTCAGCCGACGCGCGCGCCGTCGAGTGCGGCGACGAACGCAGCGAGCTTGGCTTCGTCGAGCCGGCCGCCGGTGCGCACGCCGGTGCACACGTCGACGGCGAACGGACCTACGGTCGCGACCGCCTCAGCGACGTTCTCGGCGCGCAAACCTCCCGCCAAATACACCGGCACGGGCACCGCGGCCCTGATGCGAGCGCTGATCATCCAATCGTGGCGGCGTCCAGTGCCACCCAACTCGGGCACCGCGAGTCTTGGATTCCCCGAATCGAGCAGGATCGCGTTCACGTAGGGTGCGACGCGCTCGGCTTCGGCGAGTGCTTCTTCACCCGTCACGTGCACGACCTGCACCAGCGCGATGCCCGGCATGGCGGCGCGCAGGAAGTCGTACGCGTCGTCGTCCATCCGATCGACGATCTGCACCGTGCTGCACCGGCAGCGCTGTTGTTGCGCCACGATGGCCGCCGGATCGCGCTCGCTCGTCAGCAGGAAGGTCGCGACGCCGGGCGGAATCGTGGTCGCGATCGCCGCGATGCGCGACTCGGGGATGACGCCCGGGCCGCTCGGCATCGCGGCGACGAGGCCCACCGCCGCCGCGCCGTAGCGAACCGCGAGTTCGGCTTCCGTCGCATCCTGGATGCAGCAAATCTTCAATCGCGGGCGCGCGGTCGATTGCATGCGAACGTCAACTCCCGATGCCATAGCGTTCGCGCAACGTTCCCATGTGATGTCGCACGTGCCCCACCAGGATGTACGCCAATGCGCGCACGCTCACCGCCGTCCCGTTGGCGTTGCCGGCACGCGCGAAGTCCGTTGCATCCAGCCCCGCGAACAGCGATATCGTCGCGCGCCGCACCGCGACGAAGTCGTCGAGCACTTGCGGCAGGCCACGCCGGTCGCAGTGCGAGGCCGGGACGTAGACGCTTTCGTCGAAGCCCGGAAGCGGCGTCTGGTCGCCGCGCGCAATGCACAGGGCACGATACGCGAAGACACGCTCGGAATCCGTCAGGTGTCCGACGACCTCGGCGACGCTCCACTTGCCCGGAGCATAGCGATACGTCGCGCGCTCGGGAGGCAGCTCCTTCAACACTGCCAGCATTTCATCCGGTTGTCGGGCAAGGCTTTCCATCACGTTGGTTTCCGGCACGCGGCCGATGTAGGTGCCGTAGGAGGGCGCGTACTCTTCGGCCTTCGGCCGCTCGATCGGCATCGTCATGGTGGTCTCCTTCGATCCAATGTCGGGCCGCGATTCTAGCCCGCGGGGTCTGCGAGGTGTATCCTCCCCATGGATTCGCTCGACTCCCTTGGAGCCGCCGTGGTTCGGGATCTCGTCGGCGCCGGTTCGATCGGCGCCATCGCCTGTCTTCTCGCCGGGTCCGCCGGCGCCCAGACCTTCGCCGATCCATTCGTGCAGGCGAGCGTCTATGCCAGCGGCCTGCAGTTCCCGACCAGCTTCGCGTTCCTGCCGGGCGCGCCCGCGGCACCCGTGGATTTGCTCGTGCTCGAAAAATTCACCGGGCGCGTGCAGCACTTCCGCGACGGTGTATTGCAAGGCACCGCCCTCGATCTCGCGGTCAGCAACTACGGCGAGCGCGGCTTGCTGGGAATCGCGGTGCATCCTCGATTCGCGACCAACCGCCGGGTGTACCTCTACTACACCGCGAGCCCGACCAGCATGGATGCACCGGAGATCGGCATCGTCCTCGACAATCGCGTCGCGCGCTGTTCCTGGAACGGCGCGGCGCTCGATTCGGTGCAGACGATTCTGTCGCTGCCCGCGGCAAGCAATTTCGTGCACATCGGCGGCGTCATCACGTTCGGGCCGGACTCGCTCCTGTACGGCATCATCGGCGACGTCGGCGTGTTCGGGCAGCTCGCCAACGTGCCCAACGGACCGCCGCCGGGTGACACGTCGATGATCTTCCGCGTGCACGACGACGGCACCTCGCCGCCCGACAACCCGTTCTTCGCGCTCGGCGGCGCGATGCAGAAGGTGTACGGCTTCGGCATCCGCAACAGCTTCGGCATCGAGTTCGACCCGGTGTCGAACGTGCTGTGGGAAACCGAGAACGGCACGTCGCAATACGACGAGGTGAATCGCGTGCTGCCGGGTTGGAACGGCGGCTGGTCGAAGATCTTGGGGCCCGATGCGCGCGACCCCGACGACATCGGCAGCCTGTGGTACCCCACCGCCGACACGACCTATTCGGATCCGGAGTTTTCGTGGTTGGGATCGGTGGCGCCGACCGCGATCCATTTCCTGCGCACCGACAGCCTGGGTGCGGATCCGACCGGATCGCCGTATCGCCACGACGCCTTCGTCGCGACGTACATCCCGGCGACGGCCGGCATCTACCACTACGAGATGACGCCCGACCGCGCGCAGCTGGTGATGCCGGATGCGAGCGTCGCCGATCTCGTCGCCGACACCGCGGCCGAGCGCAACTTGTTCCTGTGGGGTTCCGGTTTCGGCGGTGGCGTCGTGGATCTCGAGACCGGACCCGACGGCGCGTTGTACGCGCTCGGATTCGAAGCGGGCAAGTTGTTCCGCATCGCGCGTGCCCGGACGTCGGATGTCGTCGTCACGCCGCGCGGCCGGCTCGAAGCTTGGCCGAATCCATCGCGCGGCGTCGTCTACGTGCGCGCGCCGCAATCCGAAACAGCGAACATCTTGCGCATTCACTCCCCCGCCGGACGTTTGGTCGCGATCATCCACGGCGGCGACCGCTTCCGTTGGGATGGACGCGACACGACCGGCCGCCGCGTCGCCCCCGGCATCTATTTCGCACGCATCGCCGGCAACGCCCCACTCAGCCTCGTGCTGGTTCGCTGACCCGATACGCCTCGCCGCTGCGAACTTTGTTGCAGACATTCGTCACGACGCCGACATCACTACCAGCTTCGAGGACTACGTGCGGAACTTCGCATGGATGAATCTCGGGTCACAGCAGGCCGGATTCGATTGCCTTCAGGACGGCGCGGGTGCGGTCGCGGACGCCGAACTTGGATAGAATGCTCGATACTTGGTTCTTCACGGTGCCTTCGGCGGTGTCGAGAGCCGTGGCGATCTCGCGGTTGCTGTGACCAGCGGCCATGAGCCGCAACACTTCGCGCTCGCGATCGGTCAGTCGCGTCACGATGTCGTTGCTCTCGAACGGCGTGCTCACCGCATCGGAACCTCGCTGCAAAGCCGCGGTGAGAGCCGGTTGAAACCAAGTATCGCCGCGCGCCACGGTGCGAATGGCCGCCAGCAATTGCTCGAGCGACACATCCTTCTGCAGGAATCCGCGAGCACCATTACGCACCGACTGCAAAAGCAGTTCCGCATCGTCGAACGTCGTCAGAATGAGAGTCGGTGGGAGAACCTGCCTCCGGCGCAACTCGGCCAGCACTTCGATGCCGCTGAACCGCGGCATGCGAACATCGAGAAGCAGCACGTCGATCTGCTGGCCCGGAATCGCCGCAATCACTGCGGCCCCATCGGCGGCATCGCCCACCAGTTGGATCTCGCCATCGAGTTCCAACAGTTTGCACAAGCCTTGCCGCACCAGCATTTCGTCATCGACCACGAAGACGCGAATCATCACGAGCCGCCCGACGTAAGCGGAAGCGTGGCGCGCAGCGCGAATCCCTCGCCGACACGACTGTCGAAGGCGAGCGTCCCGCCCAATTCCTCGAGTCGGTGCCGCATTCCGGCGAGTCCATGGCCGGCGTGAATCTCGTGCGCGCCGCGCCCATCGTCGCGCGCTTTCAATTCGATCTCGCCGTGGCCCTGCCGTAACTCGATCCACACATTCTGCGCCTGGCCGTGTCGAATGGCGTTGGTGACGCTTTCTTGCACGCAGCGCAGCAGCGCGCGCGATCGCTCCGGGTTGGTGCCGCGTACCTTGTCGTCCAAGGCGACGTGAATCCGCGGCGACGGCATCTCCACCGCCAACCGTTCGAGCTCGCGACACAGATCGACGTCTTCGCCGGGATTCATGGAGCGCACGATTCCCTTCACGTCTCCCAACACGTGACGCACCAGTGACTGCGCGGTGCGAACGTTGTCGTGCGCCTCGCCCTGCGTCTGATGCGCGGCGATCTCGAGGCTCAAACTCATCGCCGTAAGGGTGATGTCCGAGCGCGTCGTGCAGTTCTTGGGCGATGCGCAGCCGCTCCTCGAGACGACTGCGTTCGGCAAGTTGACTCTGCAAGCGCAGCAACTCCGCGTGATTCGCCATCAAGGCCGTGCGCGCGGCGCGCTCCTTGGCGAACAAGTGCAACGTCGCGAAGGCGAAGACTTGAAAACCGAGATACGGCGGCGTCAGCAACCAAGCCGGGCGCGGCGACCAATGAATCCCGATCGCGACCGCGAGCGCCAACGTCTGTAACACGATCCAGCCCAGGCCGAGCCGCGGGCGCGATCGCAAACCCAACTGCGCCGCCACGATCACCAGCAGCGAGCCGTCGAATCCATTGCACAAGAATCCCGCCATGACGACGACGGCGGCGGACTCGATTCCCAGCGTGCACCAGGTCCAGAGCCGCGCGGCTCGACGATGTTCGGCGACGACCAGCGCCAACCCGAAGGCCACCCACGCCGCGAGCCACACCGGGAAATTCGCGCTTCCAGTTCCCTTCTGGAACGTGGGCACCGAGACCGCGATCCAGGTACAGAGCCCCGCGATGGTGAGAATCGGCGACGGCCGCGCTGTGGATTCGTGGTCCATGCCCGAATCATAGCGGCTGCTCTGGATCAGGCACATAGGCCGGAAGTCATACGACCGGGCGGCGCCGACCGGCACATGCATTTCGTCCACGAGTCCATTAGCGTCACGACGACCGAAGGAGGTCCGACATGAATCGCGTGAGACGTTGGGTGATCGGCACAATGATGTTGACGATTGCACTGCCGCTACAGGCATTCGGCGCCGATGACCAAAGCATTCGTTTCTTCGAATCGATCACCAAACAAGACTTGGCCGCGGTGCGCGCGGCGCTCGAAGCGCAGCCCAATCTTGCATCGGCCAAGGATGCCAGCGAACGTTCCGCGGTGACCGCGGCGGTGTTCTTGCGATCGGGTCCAACGTTCATCGCCCCGGCCGAGAACCAAATTCTGCATGTAATCCTCGCCAAGCGGCCGACCATGACTTTCCTCGAAGCATGTCTCGTGGGTGACGTGGACCAGGTGCGGGCGCAACTCGACAAGGATCCGAGTTTGGCGATGTCCTGGAATGCGAACGGCTTCTCGGCGCTGCACTGCGCGGCGTTCTCGGGGCATGTCGAAACCGCTCGGGCGCTCCTGGAGCATCACGCCATGGTCAATGCGCGCTCCAAGTCGCGATTCAAGAACACGCCGCTCCAAATCGCGACGCTCGTCGCGCACTACGACATGGCGAAGTTTCTTCTCGAGAATGACGCCGATGTCCTGGTGCGGCAGGTGAAGGGATTCGCTCCCCTCCACGAGGCCGCCTTCCATGGACGCCAAGATCTCGTCGAGTTGCTGCTCGAACATGGAGCCGAGATCGACGCGCGCAACAACGACGGCGAAACGGCGTTGACCTATGCCATGCGCGGCAAGCACACCGAGCTCGCCGAATACCTGAGGGCGAAAGGCGCGAGCACGGCGGAAATACAGGCCGGGGTCACGGCGGCGCCGAAGGAGTAGGCGGCGCGGCGCGCACACCTCAGGGCGGGTTGCAACCGGTGAACTCGGCGCCGAGAAGGTCGCGGGCTTGCTGTCGCTGCAATTCGTAGTCGTCGGACAAACATGCGAGAGTCTGCAGCACGTCGCGGTGCGTCGCGATCCGTGGATTGGCGAGCAAGCGCGCCGCGAGAGCAGGGTCGCTCGTGGTCTGCAGGCGCCTCGCGATTCTCTGCAATGCTTCGCCCGGTGTGTCCGGCTCCACCGCCAAGAACGGCAGCCAGATTCTCCAGAACTGCAGCACCTGCTCGTCCTCGATGCGGCGCCAAACTCCGGCTTCGAACAGCGCGGCATCGTCCGGCTGCACGTCGTACATCGCCGGCATCGCGGGTTCGCCGCGCGAATACGCGAATCCAGTCCATCCAACCGTACCGCCATGTGCGATCCCGAATCCCAAACTGTAGAAGCATCCCGCCGGGCAATCCTGCGGCTCGCCGTATTCGGCGCTGAAAAGCGTCAGGTCGCGCTCCGGAATGGAGACGTCGACCGTGATGTTGCGAAGGAGCGGCAGGCGCTCGCTCTCGACGAAAGCGCGGATCGCCGCCGGAACCGGCGTGATGGGATTCGCGGGGCCATCGGCGCAGCCGGCGAGTGCCAAGAGAAGGACGGCACCGAGTGCAAGCATTCTCATG
>Ga0187893_10013079_pt1 | contig 11633 bp, 10 predicted proteins | sample MA1701074metaG_FD_139574 | JGI IMG/M metagenome (GOLD analysis project Ga0187893, IMG submission 139574) | White microbial mat communities from a basaltic lava cave in the Kipuka Kanohina Cave System on the Island of Hawaii, USA - MA170107-4 metaG ...
CCTGGCCGTGGGCGACGTCCTGTGCACGCCGGTGACCGGCGCCTACGGGCACTCGATGGCGTCGAACTACAACAAGGTGCCCCGCCCTCCGGTGGTGTTCGTGGGCGACGGCGAGGCGCGCGTGGTGGTGCGGCGGGAAACGTTCGACGACCTCCTCCGGCTCGACGCGTAGCGTGGGGGCGTGACGGTGAACGACGCCACTTCCATCCGAGTCGGGCTGCTGGGTTGCGGGAACGTGGGCGGCGCGCTCCTCCAGTTGATCGAGGAGAACGGCGACGCGGTGACGGCGCGCACCGGACTGCGGCTCGAGGTGGCGCGGGTGGCCGTGCACACCTTGGGCAAGGCCCGTTCGCCGGCGGTCCCCGCGAACCTGCTGACCGACAACGCCGAGGCGGTCGTGAACGACCCGTCGATCGACGTGATCGTGGAGGTCATCGGCGGCCTGGAGCCGGCCCGGAGCCTGATCCTGGCCGCCCTGGAGGCCAAGAAGCCGGTCGTCACCGGCAACAAGGAGCTGCTGGCCCACGCCGGCGCCGAGCTGTTCGAGGCCGCCGCCCGCTCCGGTGTGGACCTGCTGTTCGAGGCCGCGGTGGCCGGCGGCATCCCGCTCATCCGGCCGCTGCGGGAGTCGTTGGCGGGTGACCGGCTCCGGCGGATCATGGGCATCGTCAACGGGACGACCAATTTCATCCTCACCCGGATGACCGAGAAGGGCCAGTCGTTCCAGGAGGCGCTGGCCGAGGCCCAAGCCCTGGGCTACGCCGAGCGGGACCCCACCGCCGACGTGGAGGGGCTCGACGCCGCGGCCAAGGCGGCCATCATCGCCACCGTCGCCTTCGGCGCGCAGGTCGCCGCCGAGGACGTCTACGCCGAGGGGATCACCGAGATCACCTCGGAGGACATCTCCATGGCGGAGCGGCTCGGGTACGCCATCAAGCTCCTGGCCGTGATCGAGGCCGACGGCGACAGCGGCGAGGTGGCGGTGCGGGTTCACCCGGCCATGGTGCCGCTGGCCCACCCGCTGGCCGCGGTGCGGGAGTCGTTCAACGCCGTGTTCGTCGAGGGGGAGGCGGTGGGCGACCTGATGTTCTACGGGCGGGGCGCCGGGGGGCGGCCGACCGCCTCGGCCGCGCTGGGCGACCTCATCGACGCCGCCGCCAACCTGCGCCAGGGCCGGGTGGCGGGGCTGCCCCGGCCGGTGGCGGCCCGCATCCGACCCATCGACGAGCTGCGGTCGGCCTTCTACGTGACGCTGGACGTGTTCGACCGGCCCGGCGTGCTGGAGCAGGTGGCCGGCGTCACCGCCCGCCACGGCGTGTCCATCTGGAAGATGGAGCAACTGGGGCTGGGGGACGAGGCCCGCCTGGTGTTCGTCACCCATGTGGCCGAGGAGCGGGCGATGCGGGCGACGATCGAGGACCTGCGGGGGCTCGGCGTCGTCGACCGGGTGGGCGCGCCGCTACGGGTCATCGGGGCCGACTAGGTGGCGGGTGGCGGCCGGGGACCGGGCTGGCGGGGGGTCATCGAGGAGTACCGGGCGTTCCTGCCGGTGGCGGCGGCCACGCCCGTGGTCACCTTGCTGGAAGGCGGTACGCCGCTGCTCCCCGCGCCGCGGCTGTCCGACCGCGTCGGCGCCCGGGTGTTCCTGAAGTACGACGGGGTCAACCCCACCGGTTCGTTCAAGGACCGGGGGATGACGATGGCCATCTCCAAGGCGGTGGAGGAGGGGGCCAAGGCCGTCATCTGCGCGTCGACGGGGAACACGTCGGCGTCGGCGGCGGCCTACGCCACCCGGGCGGGGCTGACGTGTGCGGTGCTCATCCCCGAGGGCTACATCGCGCTCGGGAAGCTGGCCCAGGCCCTGATCCACGGGGCGACGGTGCTCCAGATCCGCGGCAACTTCGACGACGCCTTCACCCTCGTGCGGCAACTGGGTGAGAGGGAGCCGGTGACCGTCGTCAACTCGGTGAACCCGTACCGCATCGAGGGCCAGAAGTCGGCCGCCTTCGAGATCGTGGACGTGCTGGGCGAGGCGCCGGACATGCACTGCATCCCGGTGGGCAACGCCGGCAACATCACCGCCTACTGGAAGGGGTACTGCGAGTACCGGGCCGCGGGGTTGTGCGCCAAGGCGCCCCTGATGTACGGCTTCCAGGCCGCGGGGGCGGCGCCCATCGTGCTGGGCCACCCCGTCGAGCGGCCCGAGACGGTGGCCACTGCGATCCGCATCGGCGACCCGGCGTCGTGGTCGGGCGCGGTGGCGGCCGCGGGCGAGTCCGGGGGCGCCATCACCGCCGTCACCGACGAGGAGATCCTGGCCGCCTACCGGTTCCTGGCCCGCGGCGAGTCGGTGTTCTGCGAGCCGGCGTCGGCCGCGTCGGTGGCCGGGCTGCTCAAGGTGGGGCCGCCGTTCCCGGGCGCGACCGTGGTGTGCACGCTCACCGGGCACGGCCTCAAGGACCCCGACCGGGCCATCGCCGAGATCGCCGTCCCCGCACCCGTCGACGCCGACTACGGCGCGGTGCGGGCCGAGCTGGGCCTGTAGCGGCCAGCCCCGCCGCCCGCCGCCCGCCGCCCGCCGCCCGCCGAATTGGCCTACTCCGCCGAACTGGCCTGCACGAAAGCGCACTTTGGGCGCCTTTACGCAGGCCAGATCGCCCGCCGCTCTGCGCGTCGCCGTCGCCGCTCACGCCGCTCACGCGGGGTCGATCCGGTGGAGCCCGCCGTCGGAGGTGAGGGCGTACAGGTCGCCGTTGCCGTCCTGGCCGAAGGCGGTGAGGGGCTTGGCGGTGAGCGGGAAGGCGCGGGAGTCGATGATCTGGCCGCCGGTCTGGCGGGCGGCGGTGATCTGGCCGATGCAGCGGTCGGCGTAGACGTAGGCGCCGATGAGCGCGCCGATGCGGATGCCGCGGTAGACGTAGCCGCCGGTGACGCCGCAGGCGCCGCTCACCCGGGGGATGTCGAACAGCGGCGGGACGGCGTTGGGCGGCGCCGCGCCCGAGTAACGCCGGGTGCCCTCGAGCCGGGACCAGCCGAAGTTCTGGCCGCCGCGGGCGCCGCTGGGGACGAAGTCGACCTCGTCCCGGGCGTTCTGGCCCATGTCGCCCACCCACAGGTCGCCGGTGGCCCGGTCGAAGGAGAACCGAGCGGGGTTGCGCAACCCGTACGCCCAGATCTCGGGCCGGGCCCCGGGCGTGGTGACGAAGGGGTTGTCGGCGGGGACGGTGTACGGCGCCCCGCCGCTGGGCCGGGGGTCGATGCGGAGGATCTTGCCGAGCAACGAGGTGAGCCGCTGGGCGTTGTCGGCTGGGTCGCCTCCCCCGCCGCCGTCGCCCATGGCGATCCACAGCATGCCGTCGGGGCCGAACGCCAGTTGCCCGCCGTTGTTGTTGATGGCCGGCTGGGGGATGAAGAGGAGCTCGCGGCGGCTGGCGGGGTCAGCCTGGAGGCCGGCCATGGTGTACTCGACGATCCTGGTGGCGTTGGCGTCGGTGGACGTGTAGTTGACGTACATGCGGGCGCCGTCGGGCGAGAAGGCGAGCCCGAGGAGGCCGAGTTCGGTGCCGGCGCTGACGTCGCCCGAGATGTCCAGCGCCGGTGTGGGGTCGATGCTGCCGCCCCGGAAAGCCCGCACCCGGCCCCGCCGCTCGGCGATGTAGAAGGCGCCGTCGCCGGCGCGGATGGCCATCGCCGTGGGATCGGCGAAGTTGACGACCCGGGTCAGGCGGAGCTGCACCTGAGCAAGGTCGGACGGTCGGGTGGCGGGCGGCGCCGCGGTGGTCGCCGGGCCCGGATCCGGGCCCGGCCCCGGCGGCGCGGTCGTGGCGGTGGGCGCGGTGGGCGGCACGCCTGTTCCCGGCGGGCGGCTCGTCGAGGCGGCTGGCGGCGTCCCGTCGGGGCCGGTCGCAGGCGCGCTCGTCGTGCTCCCGGGCGGCTCGCCTGTGCCCAGGTCGGCGTCGCGCCCGGACCCGCAGCCGGCCAGCAGCGCGACCAGTGCCGTCGCCACGGCTGCTCGGGAGAGAGGTCGCACGACCACCGAGCGTACGATGGCCTCGTGAAATACGTGGTATGCGTGCCGGATGGCGCCGCCGACGAACCGGTCGCCGCCCTGGGCGGGCGGACGCCGCTCGAGGCCGCCTCCATGCCCAACCTGGCCAAGCTGGCGGCCCGGGGCGAGGTGGGGCGGGCGGCGACCATCCCCGCCGGCTTCCCGCCCGGCAGCGACGTCGGCAACCTGTCGATCCTCGGCTACGACCCCGCCCGCTACCACACCGGCCGAGCCCCGATCGAGGCCGCCGCCATGGGCCTGCGCCTCCGCCCCGACCAGGTGGCGTACCGCTGCAACCTGGTCACCGTCGGCGAGGACGGGACCATGGTCGACTTCGCCGGCGGCCACCCGTCGACCGAGGCCGCGGCCGAGGTGGTGCGGGCCCTCCAGGCCGAGCTGGCGGCCGAGGGCGGGGTTTCGTTCCACCCGGGCGTGCAGTACCGCCACATCGTCATCGTCCCCAAGAGCTGGGCCGAGGCGACGTGCACGCCGCCCCACGACCTGATCGGCCAGCCGGCGGCGTGGCCTACGGGCCCCGCCGCCCCCGCCCTCCGCCGGCTCATGGACGCGTCGCGGGACGTCCTGGCCCGCTTTGACGGCGTGGCCGCCAACCAGGTGTGGCTGTGGGGCCAGGGTCCGCAGCCCGACGTCCCGTCCTTCGCCAAGACGTACGGCCTCTCCGCCAGCCTCGTTTCCGCCGTCGACCTGGTGCGCGGGCTCGGCGCGCTGGCGCAGATCCCGGTCGTACCGGTGGAGGGGGCCACCGGCTGGTACGACACCAACTACGAGGGCAAGCGGGACGCCGCCCTCCGGACGCTGGCGGACGGCGCCGACCTGTTCCTCATCCACGTCGAGGCGAGCGACGAGGCGGGCCACGCCGGCGACATCGAGGAGAAGGTCAAGGCGCTGGAGAACTGGGACCGGCGCATCATCGGCCCCCTCGTCGACGGCCTGGACGCCATGGGCCCCTGGCGGCTCCTGCTCCTGCCCGACCACCCCACATCCCTGCGGACGCGCACCCACACGGCCGATCCCGTCCCCTACCTCCTCGTCGACTCGGTGGCGGGCGGCGGCCGGGCCGGGATCTACTCCGAGCGCGCCGTGGCCGCCCAGCCGGCCGTTCCCGGTCACACCTTGATGGCCCGCCTGACGGGCCGGGCCGGGTAGCACTACATCCGTTTCCGAGTGCCGCTGGATGGGCCGTGTTGCTGAACGGCATGAACGTCGGTAGGATGATCTCGCCATCGTTCGCCGACTCTGGCGCGGGCGTCTGGGGAAGGGCGCTCGGGGTCTGGCGCCTGGGGTCTCGATCGGTCACCGATGCGAGTTCCCGACACCCTCCTCGTCGAGCTGGCAGGCGGCAGCGGTGGACCTCGCCGTGCGCCCGCGCTCGGGAGGAGTTGGGGCCGTCGGACGGTCGTCACCCAATGACTTCCGCGGCCAACCGAAGCAATCAAGCGTCTCAGAAGAGGCCCAACACACATGGCGTTCAGCCGACGACACGCAGAACCACCTGCCGGGAAGGGGCAGGCGTGGACGCGTGTTGCACCTGTCAACGAGGAGGAGATGTCCGGCCGGTGGGTGCACCGCCCCGGTCGCGCCTCCCTCGGCGCCACCCCGCACAACACCACCAACCGACAGGCCCGGGCCGCCAGTACGGCCAGTACGACGTCCGGCTGCGGGTCAGGAGGCGAATTATGAGCATGCCGCAGGCGCTGGAGCGCTCGTTGCTGGAACGCAAGGAGCGAGACGAGCTGGCGGCCATCGCCGAGGCGATGGGCGTCAAGCCGGGATCCCGCGCGTCCAAGGCAACCCTGATCGACACGATCCTCCGCGAGGCGGGGATCGAGACCGGCGCCGAAGACCGGCCCAAGCGGCCGCGCACCCGATCGACGGCCGCGTCCCGCAACGGCGCGGCCGCCAAGGCCGACAAGGCGGCGGGCGAGGACGCCGCGCCCGGCGACGTCTCGGCTGACTCGGCCGGCGGTCAGGCGGACCTGTTCCAGGCCGCGCCAGCGCCGGGGACGAGCGCGCCGGCGCCGGCGAACGGCGAGGTCGAGGCCAAGGCCAAGGCGCCGCCGGCGGCGTCCGAGCCGCCCGCCGGCGTGGCCCCGGCGACGGCCCCGGCCGCAACCACGGCGGCGGCAACGGCCAAGGCGGCGACCCCGGCCTCAACCACGGCGGCGGCAACGGCCAAGGAGGCGGCCCCGGCCGCAACCACGGCGGCGGTCCCGGTGGCGGCCGGACCGGCGCCGACCAGCGGCCCCCCGACCAGCGGCCCCCCGACCGGCGGCCCCCCGACCAGCGGCCCCCCGACCGGCGGCCCCCCGACCGGCGGCCCCCCGACCGGCGGCCCCCCGACCGGCGGCCCCCCGACCAGCGGCCCCCCGACCAGCGGCCCCCCGACCAGCGGCCCTCCGACCGGCGGCCCCCCGCCCGGCGGCGCGGTGACCAGTGGGGCCGAGGCGTCGGCGGAGGCACCGCCCGCGGGCCGCGCGGTGACCAGTGGGGCCGAGGCGTCGGCGGAGGCACCGCCCGCGGGCCGGGCGGCCCAGGCCGCCGGCGCGGAGGCGCACCTTGCGGCCGGCCCGCCGCCCGCGCCGGCCCCCGCGCCGGCCCCGCAGCAGCCCCAGGGGCGGGAGCAGCGCGAACAGAGCCGGGACCAGCAGCGCGACCGCGGCAACCAGCAGCGCTTCGACAACCAGGGCGGCGGCGAGCCGGGGAACCGCCGGAGCCGGAGACGGCGCGGCCGTGACCGCGGCGGCGAGCGCGACCTTCAACAGGACCGCAGCGGCGACCAGCAGTACAGCGGCGAGCTGGTGCCGGCGGAAGGCCTGCTCGACCTGCGCGACGAGGGCTACGGCTTCCTGCGCACCGGCGGCTACCTGGCCGGGGCGCGCGACGCCTACGTCTCGCTGAGCCAGGTGCGGCGGTTCGCCCTGCGCAAGGGCGACTACGTGGTCGGCGCCAGCCGTCCGGCGGCGACCAACGAGAAGTACCCAGCCCTGCTGCGCATCGACACCGTCAACGGCATGACGCCCGACGAGGCCCGCGCCCGGCCCCGCTTCGAGGACCTCACGCCGCTGTTCCCGGACTCCAAGCTCCGCCTCGAGGTGCCGGGCGACACCAACAACATGATCTCCCGCATCGTCGATCTGGTCTCGCCCATCGGCAAGGGCCAGCGCGGGCTGATCGTCAGCCCCCCCAAAGCGGGAAAGACCACCGTCCTCAAGCAGATCGCCCACTCCATCGAGATCAACAACCCCGAGGTCAACCTCATGGTGCTGCTCGTCGACGAGCGGCCCGAGGAGGTCACCGACTTCCGGCGCTCGGTGAAGGCGGCCACGGTGGTGGCTTCCACCTTCGACCGGCCGTCCGACGAGCACACGCAGGTGGCCGAGCTGACCATCGAGCGGGCCAAGCGGCTGGTGGAGATGGGCGAGGACGTGGTGATCGTCCTCGACGGCATCACCCGCCTCTCCCGGGCCTACAACCTGGCCGCCCCGGCCACCGGCCGGATCATGTCCGGCGGCCTGGACGTCAACGCCCTGTACCCCCCGAAGAAGTTCTTCGGGGCGGCCCGCAACGTGGAGGAGGGCGGCTCGCTCACCATCCTCGCCACCGCCCTGGTGGAGACCGGCTCCAAGATGGACGAGGTCATCTTCGAGGAGTTCAAGGGCACCGGCAACATGGAGCTGAAGCTGGACCGCAAGCTGGCCGAGCGGCGGATCTACCCCGCCCTCGACGTCAACGCCAGCTCCACCCGCCAGGAGCAGCTGCTGTTCGAGCGGGGCCAGATCCAGCAGGTCTTCAAGCTGCGCCGGGTGCTCAACGCCCTCGAACCGGGCGCCGGCCTGGAGCTGCTCATGGACAAGATCAAGAGCACCAAGTCCAACGACGAGTTCCTGGCCGAGATCGCCAAGGCGCCCGTCCCGTCGATGTAGGGAGAACCGCCAGCATGCGCACCGGGATCCACCCCCGTTACACCGCCGCCACCGTCAAGTGCTCGTGCGGCAACACCTTCACCACCGGCTCGACCAAGGACGAGCTGCGGGTCGAGCTTTGCAACGAGTGCCACCCCTTCTTCACCGGCAAGCAGAAGCTGGTCGACACCGGCGGCCGGGTCGAGCGCTTCGAGCGCCGCTACGGCGCCCGCAAGGGCGGGGCCAAGAAGTAAGCAGGCCCTCCTGGACGAACGGCTCCGCCGGCTCGAGGAGGAGTACGAAGGCGTCCTGGCCAGGCTGGCCGACCCGGACGTCATCGCCGACCAGCGCGCCCTGATCGAGCTGTCCAAGCGGCTCAAGGAGCTGGAGCCGATCGTCGCCGCCTTCCGGCGGTACCGGGCCGCCTTCGACGACCTCGCCGCGGCCAAGGAGATGTTCGCCGACGCGACGGGCGACGACCGCCAGTTCCTGCGCGACCAGATCGACGACGCCGAGGCGTCCATCGCCTCCCTCCAGGCCGAGCTGCGGGTGCTGCTGCTTCCCAAGGACCCCAACGACGGCAAGAACGTCATCCTCGAGATCCGGGGGGCCGAGGGCGGGGAGGAGGCGAACCTCTTCGCCAAGGACCTTTTCGACATGTACACCCGTTTCGCCGAGCGCCAGGGCTGGAAGCTGGAGGTGTTGGGGGCCGACGCGTCGGACATGGGCGGCTTCAACGAGGTCACGTTCCTGCTCAGGGGCGACGGGGTGTGGTCGCGGATGAAGCACGAGGCCGGTCCCCACCGCGTGCAGCGCGTCCCCATCACCGAGTCCCAAGGTCGGGTGCACACCAGCGCGGCGACGGTGAGCGTGCTCCCCGAGGCCGAGGAGGTGGACGTCCACATCGAGGAGGCCGACCTCAAGATCGACGTGTACCGCTCGACCGGCCCGGGCGGCCAGTCGGTCAACACCACCGACTCGGCGGTGCGCATCACCCACCTGCCGACCGGCATGGTGGTGGCCATGCAGGACGAGAAGAGCCAGATCCAGAACCGGGCCAAGGCCCTCCAGGTGTTGCGGGCCCGGCTGCTGAAGCTGGAGCAGGACCGCCAGGCGGCCGAGCTTTCCGAGGCCCGCCGGGGCCAGATCGGCGGCGGCGGCCGGTCGGAGAAGATCCGCACGTACAACTACAAGGAGAACCGGGTCAGCGACCATCGCATCGGCCTTACGCTCTACAAGCTGGACAAGGTGCTGATGGGCGAACTCGACGAGCTGGTCGACGCCCTGGTGGCCGAGGAACGGGCCCGGCAGCTCTCCGAAGGGTGATGATCTGGAGGGAGCTGTGGGCCCAGGCCGAAGCGGCGCTCGGCTCACGGGCGGAGGCACGCCGGATCGTCGAGCGGGCGTCCGGCTACGACGGGGCCGAGCTGGCCCTGCACCTCGAGGAGCACGTTCCGGCCCGGGCCGTGCCGTACGCCGAGGGCATGGTCGCCCGGCGCGCCGCGGGCGAGCCGCTGCAGTACGTGGTGGGCCGGTGGGGGTTCCGGGGGCTGGACCTGCTGGTCGACCGCCGGGTGCTGATCCCCCGCCCCGAGACCGAGACGGTGGTGGAGGCGGCGCTGGGGGAGTTGCGGGGCCGGCTGGGAGGGATCGCGCCGGTGGTCGTCGACCTGGGGACGGGATCAGGCGCCATCGCCCTGGCCGTGGCCCAGGAGGTCGCGGGCGCCCGGGTCTGGGGGACCGATGTGTCGTCGGCGGCGGTGGCCGTGGCCCGGGCCAATCTGGCCGGGCTGGGCTGCGCCGGGGCCCAGCGGGTGCGGCTGGCAGTAGGCCGGTGGTACGACGCCCTGCCCCCAGAGCTGCAGGGCCACGTCGACCTGATCGTGTCCAACCCGCCGTACGTGGCCGATCGTGAGCCCCTGCCCGCCGAGGTGGCGGAGTGGGAGCCGCCCGAAGCGCTCTTCTCGGGACCGACCGGGTTCGAGGCCGTCGGCGAGATCGTCGCCGGGGCGGCGAGCTGGCTGGCCCGGCCGGGGGCGCTGGTGGTGGAGATCGCCCCCCACCAGGCGGCGGCGGCCAGCGACATGGCGCGCCGGGCCGGGTTCGCGGCGGTGGAGGTCCGCGCCGACCTCCTGGGCCGGCCGCGCGTCCTGGTGGCTAGGGTCTGAGCGGTGGTCGTCCTGTCCACCGGCGAGGAGGCCCTGGGCGCGGCCGTCGAAGCGCTGCGGGACGGCCTCGTCGTCGGCATTCCCACCGACACCGTGTACGGCCTGGCCGTCGACCCCTTCGCCCCGGGCGCCACCGACCGGCTGTTCGAGGCCAAGCGGCGGCCCCGGGAGGTCGCGCTCCCGGTGCTGGTCGCCGGCGTGGAGCAGGCGCTGAGCCTGGCCACCGCCGTCCCCGCCTTGGCCGAGGCTCTCATGGCCCGGTTCTGGCCCGGCCCTTTGACCGTGGTGCTGCCCCGCCGGCCCGGACTGGCCGCGGACCTGGGGGATGACGACGTCACCGTGGGGGTCCGCTGTCCCGACCATCCCGTGCCCCTGGCGCTGTGCGCCGAGGCCGGCCCCCTGGCGACGACCAGCGCCAACCTGCACGGTCAGCCCACGTCGGAGACGGCCGGCGAGGTGGCCGCGGTGTTCGGCGAAGCGGTGGCCGTAGTGCTCGACGGCGGGCGGGCGAGCGGGTTGCCGTCGACGGTCGTGGACTGCACCGGCCAGCAACCGCGGCTGCTGCGGGAGGGCCGGGTACCGTGGGCGGACGTGGTTCAAGCGGCGGGGGCGAGCGGCTAATGGCTCGGTTGATGGACCGCATGCCCCGTGTCCTCGACCGGCGTCCCCGCATGCCACAGTTCCGCTTCGAGCGGGACAGGGGGCCGCGTGACCTCTCGCGGTACTACCGGATCGGGATCGTGCTGTTCTGCGGGGCCGCCGTGGGCCTGGCCATCGCCGGCCTTCCCACCGGCAACCCCAACGCACCGGGCCCGACCATCGCCACCAGCACCACCGTGCGCCGGGTCGTTACCACCCTGCCGCCGACCAGCGCGGCGGTGAGCCTCCCGGCGCTGCCGACCTCCACGGAGGCGCCGCCAGCCACCGTTCGGTCGTCGCCAGCCACCACCCGGGCCACAACCGGGACGCCCGCGCCCACGAGCCCGGAGTCCACCAGCGCCCCGACGACCACCGAAGCGCCCACCTCCACCGCTCCGCCCCCCACCTCGGTGGCCACGACCGTGGCGCCGACGACCACGCCGGCGACGGCCCCGGCCAGGTCGACCACCACCCCCCAGTTGACCGTGCCGACGACCAGGCAGACGACGACGACCTGCGCCACCATCTCGACGACGGTCGTCTGCTTCTGACCCCCCGCCTGCTCCGAGCGCCGGCGGCGACCGCGCTCGCCGGCGCCCGTTCGAGGGTGGGCATCGGCGGTCGGCGACCCTGGCCGCGGCCCGCTCGACGGCGCCGATGTCCCAGCGGTCGCGGGGACGGCGGAGCGGAGGAGGTTGCCGCGGTGTTCGGCGAGGCGGTGGCCGTCGTGCTCGACGGCGGGCGAGCCGGTTGCCGTCGACGGTCGTGGACCGCACCGGTCAGGAACCGCGCCTGCTGCGGGAGGGCCGGGTACCGTGGGCCGACGTGCTCTCGGTGGCGGTGAGCGGCTAGTCC
>Ga0187893_10013080_pt1 | contig 11632 bp, 13 predicted proteins | sample MA1701074metaG_FD_139574 | JGI IMG/M metagenome (GOLD analysis project Ga0187893, IMG submission 139574) | White microbial mat communities from a basaltic lava cave in the Kipuka Kanohina Cave System on the Island of Hawaii, USA - MA170107-4 metaG ...
GGAGGCTACCTTCACAGCCTCTCTGCTTCAATGAAAACCTCTGACTGCTTGCTCCTGACTTCTGAATTCTGCTGCCCCGCCAGGGGCCACTCGTTCGGGGCGAAGTCCCCGAACGAGCCTAGGATGTTGTGGTACGACTTGTATCGGTTATGCAGGTGCTCCTCAAGATTTTCGCGATCATGGGACGTGCACTCGCTGGCAAAGATTTTCTCATGCAGTAGATCCAGCAGCTTTTCTGTGGCCCCCGGCTGGCTAAGTATTTCCGACGCAGCCCTAGTCGCACAGAACATCTTCAGGACCAGCAACTCGCGCCTTGCATGAGCATCAATTTCTTCCTGATCCCGCAACGTTCCCGCAAAAACTTCCCCAACTTTCCTACGCGAGCTTTCGCGGAGTATGATCGTTGCGAGGGCCTCGGCAACGAGCTCAAAGGGTGCGGTCTGTGTCTTTGACAAAAATCCCATCAGCTATGCCGTCTTTAGACCAAATCCAACAACCAGGAAATCGGACAAGACGGCCAAAGTCATTAGCTCGACTTTTAGGATCATTTCACGCCTCAAAGCCAGCCATCTTGAAATGATCGGCAGCGAATATTCGCCTCTGGTGTTGGATAGGCTAAGGCATGAGTATTTCGGGTGTAGATTGGTGGGATAGTGTGAATGCTGCCCGAGAGAGTCAATGAAGAAAGCCATTCGGCTCACTTCCGCCCCTTTGATCGACGTTCAACGCCATGAAAAACTCGAGGTATCTGGCGGCGACGATCGCGCACAACGTTATGTCCAATGAGCGCAGTAACGACGTTTTCATAACTCTCTTCCAAGATTCGCATAATGTCTCTAATGGGCAAGCGATGGTTGAGGAATAGGTTGGATATCGTGAGAGGCCGCTTCAGCTCAAGAGGTAGCTGAGTCGTATCAAAGTTGGCAGGTAACCTGGCCGGCACGACTTCGAATCCTTCTCTAGTCACAGGCGCCCCCGTTTGAAAATTGAACGGTCGGAAACCACCAAGTCAAACAGAAAAGACACAGGATTGTTAACTGCTTGCCGCGCCCCAAGAACCAGTCCGTTCAGAACCTCTTGCTGATGTCCAAGGAGGTGATTGGTGGTCTGGGAGGCAAGGGCAGCAGTTCCTCCCAGACACTGGCCACATTGACGGAAGGAGAAACCAGCAACGATGGCTAGCAAAGGCATAGCAAAATAGCATCCAAATTGCAGTACACTCTAAGTCAAAGACTCTGCTTGACGGGGTTCTCAGACCTTTCCGGTTTCTGGCGAGGTGACGCAAGACAACGTGGGTACGCTACTGGCGACAAATGGAAAGCGTTCGCCACATTCTCATCAGTCATGTCACACACCTTCGGCCGGCACGTGCCGCCGCAGGTGGGTCAGAAACTTCGCAACCTGCGGGCTGCGGACGGTCCCCTTAAACAGCCGGACGTAGAAGTTCCACCAAGTCACTCCCGCCATGGCCGACAGCAGATTCCAGTTGAAGTGATATGCAGCACGGGAGTCTGTCCCTTCGGCGCCCAGGTTCGGCAACGATGAGGTCGCTCACTCAGTCCGCTTTCGTCGACGAAGACAATGGTTTGGTGCTCCCGGGCGGCGTTTTTTCTAACGCGGGAAACCGTCGCTTCTTCCAGCGCCGAATCGCCTCTTCGTTCCGTTCCAAAGCCCGCCCCACCGGCAGCTCCAGCCCAGCTGCTTCAACAGCCGCCAGACATGGGTCAAGGTGTGTATCGCACGCCGCACTCTTTTTCGATCAAATGCCCGACGCGCTGCTGGTCCACAGGCTGGTGCTGTATCCCAGAGCCTCCGGCCCCTGTTTCAGCTCTAGCTCGATGCGTTTCAGGTCTGCGGCTGAAAGTTTCGGCTTCCGTCTTAGCAGAGGTAAATCAGTTTCCCCGACAGGTCAAACTGTGAGTTCCCTCAAGAACGGATTCTGCAAGAAAAAAACGCTCGCCATGAAATGTTGGGACATAAGGTGGCGTTTTCTAGGTTGGCCTTTCTGACCGACAGATGCTCGGTACTCAGTGTCTCTCGACGTCGATGCAAATCGTGGGGTGCGTCTCGTTCAAGTGCATCCCCATCGATGAATATTAGCCGCCAAGCTTTGCATCAGCATCCAGCTCATCTCTTCTTGCGCCACTCCCTGAACCAACCACCAAGCACACCCACACAAAGTAATACCATTAGCCCAAATACAAAACTTTTCATCATCGCTATTCCTGGATTGCGGCTATTTGTCCAGCCTTTTTACCAAAGAGTGCAGGATGCCTGCCAAACCTTGACAACTCCATTGATTTGGCTCCAGCAATTGTTGAGACTGCAGACAGTCCAGAAATGTAAGATGAGCACGAAGGGCAACTCATTGAAGTGCCGAGATGGTGCTCTTCACTCCCATCGACTCATCGGTTATTGAGTATCCAGAGCTTTTGAGTGTGTGACACGGATAGTGCCGAAGCAATGCTCATCCTAAAAAATTGACCTCGAAAAGAACGATCCTACGTGAAAAGAGACGGGTTTGACGTAAGCAGAGAAAGGGTCAGATTCATCGTTGACACGATGGACCCCCACAGAACTGAAGCGTCCCACGACCACCTTCGAATGGCTTTACTGAGGATCACTTGGCGATCAAAGACATCATCCGGGTTCCGGATGAAACCTACGAAATTCGTGCTACCCCATCACGCAGTCCAAGATCGTCGACGACAGGGGAGAGGAGCAATTCTAGGGGAATGACGGCGGAAACAGTCTGATGCACAATAACAAGCCGAATGGCAATGTTGAAAGATTGAAGCTCGCTGGACAAAGAGGTCAATCTTTTTCTGATTTCGGGTCCGCTCGTAAATCGTCATGAGCTGAGTTCATTGGGCTTCGTTGTGATTGTTTTGAGACACAGGAATGTCTTGATTGTAGTGGATGACTTCAAGACCTTCTGGCGCCTTGGACTGGTCGTACCTTTTCCTATCGGTATCCATTGCTCTTGTGAATCGACCATTTTCGAGAATAAGTTCCTATTTTCCGCTCGAGCTTTGTACTGGGCGGTATATGCGGATGTTATTCAACGAATACCAGACTCACGCGGGCAGCGGAGCGAGGACGAGGCTGAAAGAGTGGTGTAGAGCCTAAATCTCTTGAGACGCCCGCCCTAAGGCGTGAAAACTTGCTTGTAGCCAAGGTTCACGAAATCTTGGAACCGCGGTGTGCCCGGAGGAAGCAGGTTTGGATCGAGAAAATCAGTGTCGAAGTCATACGTGCGGATTGGGGCTCCATAGGTCGAGCCCGTAGCCAAGCCATGCGGGGCGACATTGTACTGAGCGAAATAGAGGCTCACGAGAGACCCCAGATAGTAGTGGTTGTTCCCACTCCAGTTCTCCAGGTAACGCATGAAAGTGGTCATTCCCCCGTCAGTGCCAATGTGGGCGTCGCTACTCCATGATGCATCCGTCTTGAGGAAAGCGCGGTTCTTGCCAGCCGCGATGGCGCAACGGTGATAGGTTGTTGTGCCTACCCGGCTGCCAGCCGCCGTGGAGTTTGTAAAACTATTCTGATCACTCCAATTATTGGAGAGGGTTGTAACCGCGTCGGCGATGACTGCAGCGGCGGCATGAGGGTCGCCGAAACCGCTGGCGTTGGCGTTGTAGTTGCCACGAAGGTAGACACCATTCTCTGCCGCCACGGTGAAGCCCCCTATCCCGGCCGGCCGGACCGGAAGATTTCCCAGGGATCCGTTAATCAGCTTCAGGCCATGCCGCGCTCCCGTGACGCGGTTTTTCCGTGCGACAGCTCCGCTCACTCGATACGTTGGCACGTCGTAGGTGCCACTGTCAGTTCCCTGCGCCGAAACGCTAACCCCGTCTCCCAAATTGGCACGTCCATAAACTTCCAATGTGCCATTCTGGTTCACATCTTCGGCGGTCTGCAACATCCCATCTGGGATTCCCGTGCTGCTGGTCGGATTGATGACGTCTTCAAATCCGTACTCACCCACTCTAACCCCACTCCCGTTTAAGAGCATGCCGCGACGGTCCGAGAAATACAAAACATAGCCATTCTGCGAGCTGCTTTCGACCAGCGTACCGGTCGTGCCAATTGTCCCCGCAAGCCACTTCTTCACGTTGCCAACATCCAATTCAGTGGTGTTCATAGTGCCGCCAACGTTGCAGCTACCGTTGGTTCCGCTTGGCCGCAATTCGCCTTCCCGGGAGTCGTAGATGTTTGTTGGAAACCAGTTGAAACGGGCCGTAGATCCCCAGGTAGCAGAGCTTTCGCCAGTATCAGTGATATCGCCATCGCCATTGCGGTCGGCCTGTAGCTGGAAGATCAGGATGGCATTCGGGTGAACACTGTTCGCAGTGGTGGTTTCCGTATCGACCTTTGGAACCACCAAACCGCGCGCAAACCCCAATTCCAGCCACTCCCTGGTCACAGCGACATAGCTTCCATCCGTTTGGCGAGCCTCCACACGTAGGGCTCCTTTCAATAGTGGCCACTTGTATCCAGCTCCGTAAACCACTGCGCCCCCGGAAGCAGGCTGGCTGATCCATTCAGTATCTATAACGGTGTTGACTGCAGTGTCGGTTCCTTCCGCAAAGTAGGTCGGGTTAGCGGCACTGGGGACCGGAATACCAGCGGAGTAGTCGGGACCGGAACCCCCATTGTTGACGTTCTCCAGCCAGATGTTGCCCGAATCGGTTGCGCCACCGGGCAGATCCGCCTTGTCATCATCCAGTAGGACGCGAATCTGCGCGAGATTGTAAAGGCGTGAGCGCCCCACAGAGGATGTGGCGCTCTCACCCGCGGGAGGCCGGCGGATGATCTCTATGGGACGAAGCGAGCTGTTCACAAAAGGCAGCGTCAGCGGCTTGGCACCCGTTGAGCCGCTGGTAACCCAGCTGTTATACGTGTTGGTGGAGAGATTGTTCCAGTCGGCGATGGTAGAGCCACTGGGAGGCACCGCGGTATAACTGCCTTCCGATTCGGTCAAGTCGCGGCAGTTCGCACCGGCAGTGTCGGAGTTACACCCTCCGGAGGCCGTTGGAAACAGCACCTCACCTGTCCAACCCATCGACACAGTGTCATTGCGGTTTTGCATTTCGGCTCGAACCACATGTCCCGCGGCAGTCACTTTGGAACGGAAGACTATCTTTTTGCTGGATGGGGTGTGCATGTAGAGGTTGCCGTTGGTATGCACGCGACCGGTCGAGACAAAGCCTTGCGACGGGAAGTACGCCAGATCTGTATCCGAAAATGCCGCAAACTGAAACACGGGAATAAGGGCGATTTCGATATCGCGAGTCATACGAACTTCCGCCCCATTGCTGGCGCGACTTGTCGTGGCAAGCGTAATCGGCAACAATTGCGCTACTAAGCCTTGGCTAGGTCCACTCGAAATAGTCCTTACCGTGTAAGTCGGATTGCCTGAAACATTGGGAACAATCAATTGGTACTCCGGAAATGCGTAGCCCGCTAGCGTCGGTGGCGTACTGCCCACAGCCTGAATCTGTGCGACCGTGGGCGACTGATTGCTTAAAAACAGATTGTTAAGGTCGACTATCATCTTTTCCATGCCCGCTTCCGCGACATAATAAGCTTGTGTGTTTTGCAAGTCGGTAGTGTGGGTTTGGGTTTCTGAGTTGGCCATAGAGACAATAGCCACTGAGAAGGCAGAAAGCATCAGGAGCACTAGCAAGGCAGCCACCAGTGCAAAGCCACGGCTTGAGTCGGATGGTGCTGTCATGTCAGCCTCCTGGGAATCAAACATAGCGGTCGCTAAAACTTAGATTTCGCACACTGACTGAAGTCCTAGCGGCAAACCGGTCATAGCGGCCGTTTCGGGTCTCGGGTTGCGGAGAGCGCACGTTGATCGAGATGTTGACCTTCCGAATCTGGTTGGGCACTCCACCCGCTGTGGGCAGATTAGCGGTTGCCGCCATTGTCGCATCGTCGAATGTGTCGTACGTGATCTGCAGGTTCTCGACGGTTTCGGCTACGGGCACCGGAGAGAAGGCATTCACCTGCCGCATAAGGCGCATGCTGGAAGATTCAATAAAGTAGGAAATGACCATGACGCGGTAAGCAGTCGTGGGAGGAAAGACTCCCGAATTTGAGATCGACTTGATGTTGCCGACAGAAATCGCGGACTGATTAAAGCTAAGAGAATCACCCGCGGCGAAGTCGATCTGATTACTACCGCTAGCTACACTCGTCACCACTCCGGCTGCACAGCCAAGGGAATTGCAAAGCATCAACACGTCATTGGCCAGAATACCGGCAGTAGCGCCTGCCTGAGTAGTGATCTGAGTTCCGGTTGAGTTGATGCTGGCCAACATTGCAGCACTGAGCGTGGCCAGGTCGGCGTCACGGTAGACAAGGGTGACGATATCGGTCGCAACACCTCCGATTGTTGGCCCTAAGCCGTCACCCGGGGTGATCGCGTACATGCGGTCATCCGTTAAATAGTCCCAAATCCCACAAGACGAACTTGAACAACTGCGCTTTGGTTTGCTGGATCCGTTGCCCGTGGGTAACTGGATTCCCCCGTTCACAAAGCCTGTACTGGCGAGGCTAAGATCCTGAGCCATCAGGTTGAGGGCGACCCGCGCGTTCTGCTGCATTTCGAAGCGCTGTGTCGCCGCTGACTGGATGCTGATGCCCTGGCGTAAGAGTTCCATGACGCCGCCCACCACTAGCGAACACAGCGCCACGGTCACAAGCATTTCGACAAGGCTGAAGCCCTTTTTCGAGAGTGTTCCTTCGATGCTCACAATCTAACCTCCATTTCCTCGTCACCTAGCGAAAACGGGAAATATAAGAAGTCACCTGATAGTTACGCACAAAACCGCTGCTGGGACTGTAACGCAGCAATACAGTGATCTGGCGCAAATCCGAATTCAAGGTTGCGATGGTGATCTGTCGTTGAAATTGGTTCAAGATCAGCATCTGGTCATCGGCCGTGCCAAGAAGTCCATCATTGCCCGACAGCACCATGGTTTCCACCGCTCCGTCATCCGCAGTTCCCACCAAACCGTCTGCGCCTGGCACCTTCAAGTACTGAAGTCCATCGAGGAAAACCCCACCGTTTGCGACGTTCCGAATCTGGTCAAAGGTGACTTGGGCTGTATTGCGTGCCGTGAAGATGCTCTCAATCGCTTCGCGGGCCTTTTGTTTGGCAATCAAGTTTTGTTCGCCAAACCTCAACGAGAGGAGGGTATAACCGAAAAGCGACAATACTCCGAGTAGGCCGATGAGCAGCACCAGGGTGGCGATCAAAAATTCGACCATTCCGAATCCTTTTGCAGTCAGGTTCCCACCTGATTCTCTAGCCAACCAGTCTTTCGATTTGGCAGGCGCATGAAGCTCGTGCTGCCGCCACGGGAGGTCGAGGCCAGAGGTCCTCATTTCCACGTTCCTCCGTTCTGCGTATACCTAAACGCCTTTGAGCGACCTGTGCTGCCGAATAAAGTCACAGCGCGCGTTGTTTCAATCCGCCCTGGGATACCCACGTAGACGACTCCATTGCACAGATCGTTAGCGGCGTCGACGCCGGTGCCTTGTGGTGTGAAGCTGAAAGAGCCACCCGAACCGCAAAAAGTAAAGGCTCCACTGGTTGAGAAGCCATCTGGCTCGCTGCTAATCGAATTGCGCGTGAATGAGACGTCGGAGGACAAAGTGATGAGACTGACCTGGACGTTGGGATTGCCGCCAGTCTCGATCCGCGTCACGGTGAGCGTACGTGGCGACGTGAAGGCCACAGCGTGAGTGCGACGTTGGTCCATCGCAAGTTGTCGGGCCCGGCGCATCTCTCCAACGACACTGACCAGGGCTGTCTGGACACGGCTTTCACGCAAGACGCCTTCGATCCCAGGCAATGCCACCGTAGCAATAACTGCCATAATTCCTATGGCAGCCACGAGCTCCAGAATGCTGAATCCGCTTTGCTGTCTTTGTTTCATATCCGCCATTCTCCGGATTGCCTGTGCTGCTCCCCACTAGATACATCGCGAAGGTAACTTGGTTGAGAAGGCTGCACCACTGTTCGGCGCCGCAGGTCGATAAGCTTAGTGAGGCTGAGCCTCGCAGCGGTGAGGCTTCCAATCACAGAAAGGCCTGATCGACTCATTTCTTCAAACTGAACGCCTTCGGTCATTCCCCAGACCCACATCGGCAGTGCAATCCGTATCCGAGTCAACCTCCGTTTGTCTTGCAACGACTCGACGACCGGTGGTTGGTTTTTTAGCATGCCCTTCCGACCCTCCTTAGAAACGGGACAGCCAAGCTATCTGCAGGATGTCTGCCATTTCGCAAAGTGCTGATTTGCAAAGGAAAAGTCTCCAAAGATTTCCAGGAATTCCACGCCGTTGGGATTCAAATGTCCGAGAATCGATCCATATGTCTTAGAAACGGACTCTTAGTCATGCCCACCGATCGAAAACGGCGCTTGAACAGTCGAACCCCATATTTCGTAAGAATCATTTGCTGAGACACTTACCCGAAAGATCTTCAGTGGAGGGCCACGTGCAAATGCGGTATGGAACCTAATTTGTCGGACGGATCGGGGTCAATGCAAACCAGCAAGCTATTAAGACAGGCAGGGCAATTCATCTCTCTGGGTAAATTCGGTCTGGCAGTGGAGCAGTATCTTAGAATCCATCAACTCGATCCTCAAGACACCACCATCATCAATACCATTGGAGACTTGAATCTCCGGCTGGGGAAGGAATCGGAAGCCATACTGTGGTATCAGAAGCAAGCCAGGATTCTTGAGTCTCGTGGACTTCCTGCTCAGACCGCGGCGATTTATGAAAAGATACTGAAGCTGTCTCCCCAGAACCAGGCAGTGATGAGCGGGTTGGCACAGTTGTTCGAGCAGCAAGGCCAAACCGCCAACGCAAAAGCCCACTACACGCTCATTGCAGAGCAGCTGGTGAGCTCGGGCCAGGAGGAGCAAGCCATCATCCTATTTCAAAGAATCTGCCGTCTCGACCCTGCCTGTTCCGGTAACTGGCTCCAGTTGGCTCGGAGTCTGGAGAAATCCTCTGCAGTGGAAGAAGCGAGTCAGGCATATCTGCAATGCTTAGAACTACTGTTCAAAAGGGGGGAGCTTGACGCGGCCCGTCCAGTTCTGGAGGACCTGTTCCGTCTGAAGGTTCGGAATAAGGAATTTGCCAAATCGTTCTTCCGTGTGTTGCGCAAAGCTAATTTGACCGATCGCGGCGTCGAGTATCTACAGTCTATTGCCTTGGACACAGACCCCGAAATCAGGGCAATGCTGGGTGAGGCGCTCTTGGAAGACGGGAAGCTCGATTCTGCCCAGGAATATTTGTTAGCCAACCGTACAGTCCATCCAAGAACCTATCCGGTTTGCCTGAAGTTGCTGCAGGCGCTCATCGCCCGGAAAGACGTGAGTAGGAGTTTGACTGTCGTGGAGGCGCTGTTTGAAACCTCGCTTCAGCTGCACGATGAAATCACGCTCAAATCGATGCTCGATTCACTTTTAGAATGCGACGAATCAAATCTTCGCATTCTCAAGTTACTCGCGACCCTTCTGGTTCGAATGGGTCAGGGCCGTGAAATCGAACAATACTCCAAACGTTTTGTCATTCTCCACTTCAAAACGGCAACCTTTCTGACGCTCACGAAGAGCTCAAGAAAATGGTCGTCTATGGTCAGGACAGCCTTTACCTTGATCTGTTCAATCGCCTTAATGAGGCCATGCTTTCAGGGTTGAATGTGAAAGAGATTAGCGAAACTGTAGTACGTGCTCTGAAGACAGGAACTCTGATCGTCCCGGGAATGTCAGAAACTGGATGGGCTCTCGGAGTTTCTGAAGCCGATCTTGGGACAGGATGGGCAATGGAGACACAGCAGAATCGCTAAACATAAACTGAAACGAAATGGCTCATTAAGCGCAGGTAGCCACACGGATAGAAGCTCTCTACCTCTCCGTGGCACAAAGATCCGAGCTCAGCAAGAGTCGGTCGAAATCGGAAACACTCTTGAAAGTGCATCCAGTCAAGGAGAGAAGTTCCTGTGACGTACAACCTTGGTCATGATCCTATGAGAGCAACCGCACGGAGGGATGTAACCTTGAGAATCAACGAGCCTGACTTCCTCGACTCCAATGTTGGAATCGCTCTGAATGAACTCAGCATAGCGCGAACAGGGAACGGTGTTCACATTGACAGCTATGCGGGTGAGGTAGAGGCTCTCCAATTCTTCAACGAGGGTACGTCTGAGTCATCAGCACATTGCGCTCAGCTCGACGCTGAGCTGAGACGCGCCGTCAAACATCAGGAATTTCGAATTTGTTACCAACCGATTGTGCAATTGGAGACGGGAAAGATTGTGGGTTTCGAAGCTCTGGTTCGATGGCAGCACCCGACGCGTGGGCTTCTTTCTCCGATAGACTTCCTGGCAGCAACAGAAGAGAGCGGGCTAATCGTTCCGATTGGGCTATGGGTTCTGCGAGAAGCTTGTCGGCAGATGCATCGGTGGCAGTTGAGTTTCCCAGACAACCCCTCTTTGTACCTGTCTGTCAATATTTCAAGTAAACAGTTTCAACAGCCGGATCTGGTCGAACAGGTGAGTCAGACGTTGCATGAGACAGGACTCAACCCCGCGAGCTTGAAACTCGAAATTACAGAGACTCTGGTCATGCAGAACTCGGAGTCAGCCAGAAACATTCTGCTGCAGCTACGCGCTCTGAATGTCAAGTTGGCGATTGACGACTTTGGCACGGGCTATTCTTCCCTCAGTTATCTGCAAAAGTTTCCAGTCCACACACTGAAGATTGATCATTCATTCATCTCCAAACTGCAGGACGCGAAGGAGAGCCTGGAAATTGTCCGGGCCATCGTGACGTTGGCACACAATCTGGGCCTGGACGTGGTCGCAGAAGGAGTCGAAACTGCCAACCATCTTGCGATGTTGAAGATACTCAAGTGTGAATTTGCGCAGGGTTATTTCTACTCCAAACCAATCGATTCAGAACGCGCAGAAGCGCTGATCGGACGCGCGAGCCAGGCTCAATTTTCGATGTCAGCCCCCGAGGCCACGAAGGAGAACGCCGTCGTCACGATTCCAGGGGCAAGCGAAGCTCGCAAAGACTATCCACACCAAGCATCGCCGTTAGGCATAACAAATTCTGATGAGTTTGTGAAATCCGTAAGAGTTCATTTCGACAACAGAGATGGTCAAGCTTTGAAGAGGATGATGGCTCGGTCTTCAGGCATAGATCCTCGGAGCGATGAAAGGGAAGATTCAGATGAGACGCCAGGATCGCCTGAGCAGAAGCTGAGGGAAGAACTCGAGATCCACATCGAAAATCTCAAGCAGGAAGCAATTAAACAGTTTGACGAAGAACTTTACAGCGTCTGCCTAGGGACTTTTAAGTTCCTATGTGAATTGGAGCCCCACAATCGTACTTTGCGAGACTACTTGGAACTCACTCAACAACTAGTCTGTGACTTCACGAACGACATTCGGAGTTTGACGAAGGAATCCAAGGTGTCAGCGCCGGTGTAAACGGGAGCCAGTTTCTCCGGTGAGAGAGGAGACCGCCCCCTCCGCGAGGAGGTGGTAAAAAAACTCTATAGAGCGATTCTATATATAGACCGTCGGCCGATTTCGA
>Ga0187893_10013081_pt1 | contig 11632 bp, 13 predicted proteins | sample MA1701074metaG_FD_139574 | JGI IMG/M metagenome (GOLD analysis project Ga0187893, IMG submission 139574) | White microbial mat communities from a basaltic lava cave in the Kipuka Kanohina Cave System on the Island of Hawaii, USA - MA170107-4 metaG ...
CACCGCGGGCGCCATGAGCGGCACGAATACGGTCTCGAAGTAGGGCGGCCCCACCGAGATCTTGCCCAGCCCGAGCGCATCGAGGAACAGGGGATAGAGCGTGCCGAGCATCACCGCCGCACAGGCGACGAGCATCAGCACGCTGTTGGCGAGCAGCATCGATTCGCGCGAGAGCAGCTCGAAGCGCGCGCCCGGGGCGACCTTCTTCATGCGCCAGGCGTAGAGCGCGAGCGAGCCGCCGATGACGAGCGCGAGGAAGGCGAGGATGAAGACGCCGCGCTTCGGATCGGTGGCGAAGGCGTGCACCGAGGTGAGCACGCCGGAGCGCACGAGGAAGGTGCCGAGGAGGCTCAACGAGAACGCGAGGATCGCGAGCAGCACCGTCCAGGACTTGAACGCGCCGCGCTTCTCGGTCACCGCGAGCGAATGGATGAGCGCGGTGCCGGCGAGCCAGGGCATGAAAGAGGCGTTCTCGACCGGATCCCAGAACCACCAGCCGCCCCAGCCGAGCTCGTAGTAGGCCCACCAGCTGCCGAGCGCGATGCCCAGGGTCAGGAAGATCCACGCCGCGGTGGTCCAGGGGCGCGACCAGCGCGCCCAGGTGGCATCGAGCCGCCCGTCGAGCAGCGCCGCGATCGCGAACGCAAACGCGACCGAGAAGCCGACGTAGCCCATGTAGAGCATCGGCGGGTGGAACACCATGCCCGGGTCCTGCAGCAGCGGATTCAGGTCGCGCCCGTCCGGCGCCGCCGGCAGCAGCCGCTCGAACGGGTTCGAGGTGAGCAGCATGAAGGCGAGGAAGCCGACGCTGATCACGCCCATCACGCCGAGGATGCGCGCGACCATCTCGTCCGGCAGGCTGCGGCTGAAGACCGATACCGCGACCATCCACACCGAGAGCATCAGCACCCAGAGGAGGAGCGAACCCTCGTGGCTGCCCCAGGTCGCCGCGACCCGGTAGTGCACCGGCAGCGCCGAATTGGAGTTGTTGGCGACGTTCAGCACGGAGAAGTCGTTCACGTAGAAGGACCAGGCGAGGCAGCCGAACGCCGCGGCGACGAACACGAACTGCCCCTGCGCGACCGGCCGCGAGAGCGCGACGAAAGCGGGAATGCCGCGCGTCGCGCCCGTGATCGGGAGCGTCGCCTGCACCAGCGCGAGCGCGAGCGCGAGGATGAGCGCGAGCTGGCCGAGCTCGGGGATCATTGCGCCGGCGTCACCAGGCTTTTCGCGGCCCGCTCGGCCTGCGCCTTCGACACCGCGTGCGCGGCCTCCGGCGGCATGTAGTTCTCATCGTGCTTGGCGAGCACCTGGCTCGCGCGGAAAACGCCGTCGGGCCCGAGCTTGCCCTGCGCGACCACGCCCTTGCCCTCCTTGAAGAGGTCGGGAAGGATGCCGGTGTAGACGACGGGAATCGTCTTCGCGGTATCGGTGACGATGAACTGCACGTTCAGCCCGTCGCGCTTCACGCTGCCGGCCTGGACCATGCCGCCGACGCGGAACAGGGCGTCTCTAGGCGCCTTGTTCTCCGCCACCTCGCTCGGCGTGAGGAAGAACGCGATGTTGGAGCCGAGGGCGTAGAGCACGAGCCCGATCGCGACCGCGATCAGCGCGACCCCCGCGGCGACCGCGAGCAGGCGTTGGTGGCGGGGCTTCACTTCTTTTCCTTCACAAGAAGAATCTCGACCACGATGCAAATCACGGCCATGCCGTAAGAACCCCATACATACAGGCCGTAGCCCCCCATGGCCAGGAACTCGTTCAGACCGCCCCAGCTCATGCGGGGTTCCTCATTTTCCTGCCGAGATCCGGATCCACTCCGCGTCGCCCTCGCGGCTGCGGATGATCGCCCGCAGGCGCAGGAGGGTCACGGCGATGCTGTACATCCAGGCGGCGAGCGCCATGAGCACCATCCCGGTCAGCATGGTGGCCGCCATCGTGGGCGAGCGCGTCAGGCTGACCGAAGCACCCTGGTGCAGCGTGCTCCACCACACCACGGAAAAGTAGATGATCGGCACGTTTACCGCGCCCAGGAGCGCGAGCACCGCGCCGGCCCGGTCGGCGCGCTGCGGGTCGGGAATCGCGGCTTTCAGCGCGATGAACCCGAGATAGAGGAAGAGCAGGACCAATTCGGAAGTCAGGCGCGCGTCCCATACCCAGTAGGTGCCCCAGGTCGGCTTGCCCCAGAGCGAGCCCGTCCAGAGCGCGAGGAAGGTGAACATCGCGCCGGTCGGCGCGATCGCCGAGGCCATCATGCCAGAGAGCCGCGTATTCAGGATCAGGCCGAGGGCCGCCCAGCCCGCCATCACGAGGTAGAGGAACATCGACATCCACGCCGCCGGCACGTGGATGAAGATGATGCGGTAGGACTCGCCCTGCGTCGCATCGGTCGGCGCGACGAAGAAGCCGACGTAAAGGCCGCCGGCCGCGAGGATCGCCGCCAGCCAGGCGAACCACGGCACCATCCTTCCCGCAACGGGATAGAACGCCTGCGGGGCTGCGTAGCTGAAAATCATCAATCCAGGGCGATCTTGAGCGCCGCGCACGCGGCGAGGGGGCCGACGACGCAGGATACCGCAAGAAAAGCGCCGAGCAGCGCGAGCTGCGCGCCCGCGTCGATGCCGCTCTGCGCCGCGAGCACCGCGCCCGCGCCGAAGACGAGCACCGGCACGTAGAGCGGCAGCAGCAGGAGGCCAAGGAGCACGCTCGCGCCGCGCGCGCCGAGCGTCAATGCCGCGCCGGCGGCGCCGAGCACGCTAAGCACCGGTGTCCCGATGAGGAGCCCGGCGAGCAGAACGGCGAGCGCGTCGGCCGGCAGCTGGTACTGGAGCCCGATCAGCGGCGCGACCAGCGCGAGCGGCAGGCCGGTCAGCAGCCAGTGGGACGCGATCTTGGCCGCGACCAGGACGCCGAGCGGCTGCGGCGCGATCAGCATCTGCTCGAGCGTGCCTTCCGCGAGGTCGGCCGCGAACATGCGCGGCAGCGAGAGCATCGCCGCGAGCAGCGCCGCGACCCAGACCACGCCCGCGCCCATCGCGCGCAGCAGCTCGGGCGAGGGCCCCACGCCGAGCGCGAAGAGGCTCGCCGCGACGAGGAAGAAGACGAGCACGTTCAGCACGTCGCCCCGTCGCCGGAGCGCGATGCGCAGGTCGCGCCGCACGAGCAGAAGGAAGGCGTGCGCCATCAGCCCTGCAGCACCAGCGTGTCGGTGGCCGGCGCGGCGATCGGCACCTCCTGGTGCGAGGTGAGGACGAGCAGCCCGCCGGCGGCGAGATGCGCGGTGGCGAGCGCGCTCAGCTGCTCGATCGCCTCGCCGTCGAGCGCGGCGAAGGGCTCGTCCAGGAGCCAGAGCGGCACCTCGGTCGCGAGCGCGAGGCGCGCGAGCGCCGCGCGCCGGCGCTGGCCCTGCGACAGGAAGCGGGCCGGCATGTGCGCGACGCGCTCCAGAGCGAATGTTTCCAGCGCGATTTTGATTTCACTCCTGTCCGCTTTTCCCCCGTTGAGTTCGAGAATGAATTCCACGTTCTCCAGAACCGTCAGATCGTCGCTCAGGGCCGAGGCGTGGCCGATGAAGACCATCTCGCGGCGGGTGTCCTCGTCCAGCGGCCGGCCGCGCCAGAGAACTTCGCCCTCCGCCGGGCGCGTCAGCCCCGCGAGGATGCGCAGCAGGCTCGTCTTGCCGCTGCCGTTCGGGCCGCGCACGCGCAGCAGCGCGCCCGCGCCGAGCGCGAAGCGCAGGCCGGCGAAAAGGCGCGCGCCGCCGCGCTCGCAGGAAAGCTCCCTCGTCTCAAGCATGCGCCTGATTTTACTTGCGAAACCGGCAAGCCCCGGCGGCCGATTTGGGGTATCGTGCGCGCATGCCCAACCGCTGGCTGGTCCCGTTCCTGAACCTCGGGCACCTGCTCGATCACCTCGTCATGCTCGTGTTCCCGACGGCGGTCGTCGCGCTCGCGCGCGACTGGGACATGCCGTACTCGGACCTGCTGCCGCTCGCGCTCGGCAGCTTCATCGCGTTCGGCGTGTTCGCCATTCCCGCGGGCTGGGCCGCGGATCGCTGGAGCCGCTACCGCGTGATGGCGGTCTTTTTCTTCGGTATCGGCATCTCGCTGTTCCTCACGGGGTTCGCGCAGGCGCCGTGGCACGTCGCGGTCGGCCTCACGGTGGTCGGCGCGTTCGCCGCGATCTACCACCCGGTCGGCATCGCGATGCTCGTCGTCTCGCCGGCGAAGATGGGCCGGATGCTCGGCTGGAACGGGCTGTGGGGCAACCTCGGCCTCGCATTTGCCGCGCTGATCACGGGCGCGCTGGTCGATCTCGCCGGCTGGCGCGCGGCATTCTTTGTTCCGGGGGTCGTTTGTGTTTTCGCCGGATTTTTGTTTTTGACCTTGGTACGTGACCCGGGAGCCGTAAAAAAAACCAGCAAAGCTATCGGGCTCCACGTCGACGCGCGCATGATGGCGCGCATCCTCGCGATCATGCTGATCGCGACGGCGTGCGGCGGCGTGATCTTCAACTCGACCACGATCGCGATGCCGAAGGTGTTCGACGAGCGCCTGACCCAGCTGACGCAGAGCAACTTCGGCGTGGGTGCGCTGGTGGCGGCGGTCTACAGCTTCGCCGCGCTCGCGCAGCTCGTCATGGGCGCGCTCATCGACCGCACCGAGCTGCGCCGGCTGATGATCGGCATCGGCCTGGTGCAGATCCCGATGCTGTACCTCGCGGCGAACCTCGAGGGCTGGGCGATGCTCGGCGCGGCGCTGCTCATGATGCTGGCGGTGTTCGGGCAGATCCCGCTGAACGACGCGATCGTCGGCAAGTACGTGGCCGACGAGTACCGCGCGCGCGTGCTCGGCGTGCGCTACGTCGTGTCGCTCGGCGTCGCGGCGATCGCGGTGCCGATGATCTCGGCGCTGCACAAGACGGCGGGCGGCTTCAGCAACGTGTTCCTCGTGCTCGCGACGCTCGCGTCAGGCATTTTCATCGCGGCGTGGTTCTTTCCGTCGCGCGCCGAGCTCGTCTCGCACAAAGACAAACTCGTGACGGAAGCAGGAGCCGCGGCTCCCGCACCCTAGTTGCCAGCCGGCCTGAGGCGCTCCCAGGCGCGCTTGGTGCGCTGCTCGCGGATGCCGCCGGCCACCTTCAGCAGGTCGCGGTCGCGCTGCCACCGGTCCGAGGCGGCATCGGTCGCCTTGCGCCAGTGGGTTTCGCTTTCTTTCAAGAGCTCCGCGCCGATCGCGAGCGCGCCGGCCGCGGCGACATGCGTTTCCGGGGTCGAGGGGTCCTTGATCGACAGGTTCTGGAGCGAGAAGAGCAGCGCCACGGCTCTCTCCACCCAGCTTTCCGGCCACGCCAGCCGCCGCGCCTCGCGCACCAGGTACGCCATGATCGCCGCATGCACGTGCAGGTCCTCGACGGTGCGGAACGGCCGGATGTACAGGTCGTAGCCGTCGCCGGGCAGGAGATCGTCGTCGGCCACGGCAACGTTCTCGAACTGCAATCTCGCGTGCGGCACCTCGGGGACGAATTTCGTCGGCGGCATCGATTCGATTTTTATTCCTGGAAGATCTGAGTCGACCCGTGCGATACGGATAGCCTTTTCCGTGTTCGCGGCTTGGTCGCGTGCAGCGACGAAGAAAAGCGCGCCATCCGGCCCGAGCGTCGTCCATTTCTTGGAGCCGTTCAGTCGGTTCTCTTTTAGTGAGGTCCTTATTGACTTGGGCGTGTTGCCTTCTTCCTCGGTGACGCAGAGCGCGCAGATCCTGTCTTCGGGCGCGCCGGAGAAGAGGGCGTGCAGCGCGGCCTGGTAGCCCGAGGCGAACGCCCAGCCGACGCGATCGGCGGCGAAGCCGGCGACGATCGCGCGGTCCATGGGATTGCGCCAGGTCTTCGCGGTGGCGCGGAAAGCGGGCCACCAGGCGGCGACGTCGGCGCAGGGCGCCGCGGCGACACCCGATTTCAGCAGGAAGCCGATCGCGTCGTCGCGCAAATCAGGCGGTCATCGTGGGTTGCGGGGCGCTGCGCTTGAGTCTTTGCCGCCCGGTGAAGGCGAGGTAGTGCCGCCCGCTCGCCCGCCCGATCATGGTGAGCCCGACTTTGCGCGCGATTTCGTGGCCCATCTTGGTGAGGCCGGAGCGCGAAACGAGGAACGGGATGCGCATCTGCGCGCACTTGATCACCATCTCGGAAGTGAGGCGCCCCGTGGTGTAGAACACCTTGTCCGAGCCGTCGATGCCGTCCAGCCACATGAAGCCGGCGATCGCATCGACCGCGTTATGGCGGCCGACGTCCTCGACGAACATGAGGATCTCGCCCGCGAGCGTGGCGAGCGCGCAGCCGTGGACCGCGCCCGCCTGCTTGTAGATGGTCTCGTGCTTGCGGACGCGCTCGATCAGGACGAAGAGGTTCTCGTCGGACAGCAGCACGTCGTCTCTCAGCTTGACCTGGTCGATCTCCTCCATCAGGTCGCCGAACACCGTGCCCTGGCCGCAGCCGGTGGTGACGGTTTTCCTCTTGATCTTTTCCCGGATGTCCTTCTTTTTCGTGGTGGTGACGGCAACCGATTCGGTCTCCCAGTCGACCTGCACCGCGGCGATGTCCTCGACCGACCCGACCAGCCGCTGGTTGCGCAGGTAGCCGATGGCGAGCGCCTCGGGCGCGTGGCCGAGCGTCATGAGCGTCACCAGCTCGCGCTTGTCGAGGTACAGCGTCAGCGGGTGCTCGCCCGCGATCGCGGTCGGCACCATCTCGGCGCGCTCGTTGTAGGCCTCGACCTCGAAAGTCGCGGGCTTGGCGGCGCGGGTGAGCTTGGGGCCGCTTCTCTCCTTCTTGCGCCGCGCCACTCAGCCGCCGATGTAGGACATCTCGACGCGCTTTTGCTTCGGCGTCGCGAGGGTGCGCACCTCGGAGTAGCGGTCGGCGCGCGCGCGCCACACCGCGGCGATCTGGTCGCGGATCGCGTCGTCGGAAGCGCCGCCGCGCACGAGCGCCTTCAGGTCGTGGCCCTGGTGGGCGAAGAGGCAGGTGTAGAGCGAGCCCTCGGTCGAGAGCCGCATGCGGTTGCAGTCGCGGCAGAACGCCTGCGTGACCGACGAGATGACGCCGATCTCGCCCGCGCCGTCCCTGTAGCGCCAGCGCTCGGCGACCTCGCCCGCGTAGTTCGCCTCGGCCGGCTCGAGCGGGAACGCCGCCGAGATGCGCCGCACCACCTCCGCCGACGGAATCACGTCGTCCATGCGCCAGCCGTTGGTCGTGCCGACGTCCATGTACTCGATGAAGCGCAGGATGTGGCCGCCGGGGTTTGCTGCGTTGCGCCAGTAGCGGGCGGCGTCGACGATCTGCTGGTCGTTGACGCCGCGCTTGACCACCATGTTGATCTTGACGGGCGAGAAGCCCGCGTCGCCCGCCGCTGCGATGCCGTCCAGCACCTTCTCCACGGGGAAATCCGCGTCGTTCATGGCGCGGAACGTGGCCTCGTCGAGCGAATCGAGGCTGACCGTGAGCCGGTTCAGGCCGGCGTCCTTGAGGGCCGCGGCGTGCTTGACCAGCGTCGAGCCGTTCGTGGTGAGCGTGAGGTCGACGCCGAGCGGCGCGAGCATGGCAACGAGCTTGTGAAGGTCCTTGCGCAGCAGCGGCTCGCCGCCGGTGAGGCGGATTTTCTTCACGCCCAGGCCGACGAAGATGCGCGCAAGCCGCGCGGTCTCCTCGAACGTGAGGATCGCGCTGTGCGGGAGGAACTTGTAGTCCGCGTCGAACACTTCCTTCGGCATGCAATAGACGCAGCGGAAGTTGCACCGGTCGGTGACCGAGATGCGCAGGTCGCGCATCGGCCGCCCGAGCGTGTCGGCGAGCGGCGAGCCGTCGTAGCGCGGCGCGGGCGCCGCCGGGCGGGTGGCGCCGGCGATCCGGATGACCTTGTCAGTCACGATGCTATTTCCTCAGTAAAATCATAGCAGGAGGGTATAGTTCGCGGGATGGAAAAGCCGATGAAAACGCTCGCGGTCGTCATGCAGCGGCGGGCGTCCACGAACCGCTGGCAGAGCGAGTTCTGGGAGCCCTGGTCGGTGCTCGAGTCCGGCGAGCGCGGCCCGGCGCGGCAGCTGGTCGACCGGGGCGGCATCGCGCAGTGGCTGCATCCGGGCTTCGAGCTGACGCTGCATCGCGACGAGACCGAGGGCTACTACCTGAACGTGTCCTCCGGCGCGCCCAAGGTGTTCGTGCTCTGGCGCATGCTGGAGGAGCACGAAGGAAAGGACGGCGCTCGCGCCGTGCCCTTGCAGGTGACGGCGAGCTACGACGAGGGCGGGCGCTGGCTCGATGGCGGCCATTCGGTCGACAGCGTCGCGATGCCGCCCGAGATCTTCGCCTGGGTCGGCGAGTACGTGGAGAAGAACTACCGGCCGGAGCCGAAGAAGCGCATCAAGCCGCGCTCGTTCATCCACCCCAAGGACCGCGTCGACCGGTGAGCCAGGAAAAGGAAAACTTTCTCGACCGCTGGTCGCGCCTGAAGGAGGAGAGCGCGAAAGAGGAAGCAAAGCCGGTGGAGAAAAAGGCGGAGGCGCCGCCGCCGGTCCTGCCGCCGGTGGCGGAATTGAAGCCCGAGTCGGATTTCAAGCCCTTCATGGACCCGAGGGTCGACGGCGAGACGCGGCGCGCGGCGCTGAAGAAGCTCTTCGCCGATCCGCACTTCAACGTTCCCGATCCTTTCGAGGCCTACTCCGGGGACTACACGGTCGGCGATCCGATCCCGAAGGAGATGCTGAAGACGCTCAACCATGCGCGTCGCCTGCTTTTCGACGAGAAGGAGCAGGCGAAGGAACAGGTCGCGCAGGCACAGGAACCCGCAGAGGAAAAGCCGCAGCCGGAAGCCAAGGATGTCCCTGGAAAGCAAGACGCTTAAGCTCTGCTCCTGCAACGGCACGATTCCGCTCGACGCGAAGAGCCTCGCGGCGGCGCTCAAGTCGAAGCAGCCGCTCAAGGTGCACACCGAGCTCTGCCGCAAGGAGGCCGCGCAGTTCCAGGCCGCGCTCGCCGATCCCGACCTCATCGTCGCGTGCACGCAGGAGGCGCCGCTCTTTTCCGAGCTTGCCGCGGGCGCGCAGTCGCAGGCGCGCATCGGCTTTCTAAACATCCGCGAGTCGGCGGGCTGGTCGGCCGAGGGAAGATCGAGCGGCCCGAAGATCGCGGCGCTCGTCGCCGCGGCGGCGCTGCCCGAGCCGGAACCCGTCCCGCAGGTCGACTACAAGTCGGGGGGCGAGCTGCTGATCATCGGGCCGGCGGAGGCCGCGCTCGACTGGGCGGGTCGGCTCGCCGGCACGCTGCAGGTGAGCGTGCTTGCGACGGCCGCAGGCAGGGCGGAGCTGCCGGAGGAGCGCCGCTATCCGGTCTGGTCGGGGAAGGTGACCAGCATCACCGGCTGGCTCGGCGAGTTCGAGGTCGAGTGGCGCCAGGAAAATCCGATCGACCTGGAACTGTGCACGCGCTGCAACGCCTGCGTGCGCGCCTGCCCGGAGAACGCGATCGATTTCAGCTACCAGATCGACCTGGGCAAGTGCAAGGCGCACCGCGCCTGCGTGAAGGCCTGCGGCGCGATCGGCGCGATCGATTTTTCGCGCGCGGCGACGGCACGGAAAGAGCGCTTCGACCTCATTCTCGACCTCAGCCGCGAACCGCTCATCCGCCTGCCGGATCCTCCGCAGGGCTACGCCGCGCCCGGCGCCGATCCGCTCGAGCAGGCGCTCGCCGCGCACAAGCTCGGCGCGCTGGTGGGGGAGTTCTCCAAGCCGCGCTTCACGCACTACCGGGAGAATATCTGCGCGCACGGCCGCTCCGGAAAGACCGGCTGCACGCAGTGCCTGGACGTGTGCTCGACCGGCGCAATCAGCGCCGACGGCGACCACGTCAAGGTCGAGCCGCACCTGTGCGCGGGCTGCGGCGGCTGCGCCACCGTGTGCCCGTCGGGCGCGCTCGCGCACGTGGCGCCGGGCGTGCCCGCGCTCGGCCAGCGCCTGAAGGCGATGCTCGCGACCTTCCGGGACGCGGGCGGCAAGGACGCGTGCATGCTCATCCACGACCCGGAGGAGGGCCGCGCGGCGCTGCGCGCGCTCGGCCGGCGCGCCGGGTTCGGCGCGCGCGGGCTCGGGCCGAAGGGGGCGGGCCGCGGCCTGCCCGCGCGCGTGATCCCGCTCGAATGCTTCCACGTCGCCTCGATCGGCATCGACCTGCTGCTCGGGGCGCTCTGCTACGGCGCGAGCCAGGTGCGCGTGCTCGTGACCGGCAAGGAACCCGAAGGCTATGTCGGGGCGCTCAGGAAACAGATGTCGTTCGCAGCGACGATCCTGAAGGGCCTCGGCTATGACGGCGAGCACTTCGGCGTCATCGAGGCCGAGGGGCTGGAGGACAAGCTCTGGAGTCTCGTACCCGCCGGCGTTCCGAAGAAGACTGCAACCTTCAACCTTTCCGCGGAGAAGCGGACCTCTCTCGACTTCGCCTTTGATTTTCTTTCGCAAGAGAACAAAACCAAAGAAATCCCCCTGCCATCCGGTGCTCCTTTCGGCGCGCTGAGGATCAACAAAGAAACCTGCACGCTATGCAAGGCCTGCATCGGCGCCTGCCCCGAGTCGGCGCTGCTCGACGCGCCCGAAGCGCCGCAGCTGCGCTTCATCGAGCGCAATTGCGTGCAGTGCGGGCTGTGCGAGAAGACGTGCCCCGAAGACGCGATTGCCCTCGTTCCCAGATTGCTGCTGGACAAGAGCGCAAAGGAACCGGTAACGCTGAACGAGGCGGAGCCCTTCGATTGCGTGCGCTGCGGCAAGCCTTTCGGCACGCGGCGCATGGTCGAGAACATGACTGCCAAGCTCGGCGCGCACTCGATGTTCGCCGGCGGCGGCGCGCTGCGCCGGCTGCAGATGTGCGGCGACTGCCGGGTGCTCGACATGGTCGAGGCGCCGGACTCGCCGAGCATCATGGACTACCCGCGGAAGTGACCGGGCGGACGTTGGAGCCCGAGGACGAAGCGCGCGCGGCGGTCTACGGCCTGATCGCACGCCTGTTCTACGCCGCGCCCGACCAGAACCTGCTCGGGCAGATCCTGAACGCGAACCTTTTCGAGGGCGCGGGCGGCGATGCGGCGCGCGCCTGGCGCGAGCTCGTCGAGGCTTGTCGCAGCGCATTCCCGGTGGTCCTCGAGAACGAGCACACCGAGCTCTTCGTCGGCACCGGCAAGGCCGAGGTCACACCGTACCTGACGCACTACACGATCAAGTTCGCGACCGACAACCCGCTCGTCGAGCTGCGCCAGCAGCTCGCGCAATGGGGCTTGGGCAGGCGCGACGAGGCGAGCGAGCCAGAGGACCATATCTCGGGGACGTGCGAAACGATGCGATTCGCTATTGCGGCGCAACAACGGTCGGAGGAGGAGCAGAAAGCCTTCTTCGAGCGCTTCCTCTACCCTGGAGCGGTCGCGTTTTGCGATGCGGTAAGCGCTTCGCACAAAGCCTCTTTTTACGCTCGCGTGGCCCGCTTCGCGCGGGCGTTTTTCGAGATCGAGCGCGAAGCCTTTGCAATGCTCTGATTCTCGGTTTTGAGAATCGGTCTCAACTGCCCGACTGCAGGCAAGAATTATTTTCGATTGGGA
>Ga0187893_10013083_pt1 | contig 11629 bp, 10 predicted proteins | sample MA1701074metaG_FD_139574 | JGI IMG/M metagenome (GOLD analysis project Ga0187893, IMG submission 139574) | White microbial mat communities from a basaltic lava cave in the Kipuka Kanohina Cave System on the Island of Hawaii, USA - MA170107-4 metaG ...
GCCTGCTTCTGGCCCCCGCCGCGTTTTTCGGCCTGGCGCCGGCGCATCTCGGAGCCGATCACGTTTTTCGTGATCACGAGCAGAAAGCTGCGGAAGCGACCGCGGCTCGGGTTGAGCCGCCCGAGGACGTCCTCCTTCGAAAGGCGGATGAATATCTCCTGCGTGAGATCCTCGGCCTCGTGCTCGTTGAACCCGCGGGCGCGGATGAAGTTGTAGATCGGAGGGCGATAGGTCTCGATGATCTCCCCGAGCACCTTCTGATCGCTCCGGGCCCGCTTGACGAGGTCCCAGACCGTCGAGTCGAACCGGACGAAGTTGCTCACCGCCGCCATTCTAGACCTCCGGACGGGGAGGTTCAATTCGGACCTCTGCGCGCCGCGCCGCGGTCCGGATTGACTGCCCACGGAAGGGGGGGTAGGCTTGAACCGAGGTGCCCAAGAAGAAACACGGTGGCGACAAACCCGCGCCGGCCGGAGAGACGATCGACGAGCTCCAGGAGCTCACCTCGAAGCTCCTGATCAAGCCCGTCTTTGCTGCGGGGGAGGTCGCCGACGCCAAGCTCGATCCCGGCGAGGAGAGCCCGATGCTCTCCCCCGGCACCCGCTTCGGCAAGTTCGAGATCATCCGCCTCCTTGGCCATGGGGGAGCCGGCGAGGTGTACCAGGCGAACGATACCTCGCTGCAGCGCTCCGTCGCGCTGAAAATCCTCACCCGCGTCAGCCACGGAGACACCGAGCGATTTCGAAGGGAGGCGCAGCTGGCGGCCAAGCTTGCGCACCCCAACCTGGTCCCCATTCACGAGATCGGCCAAGAGAACGGGCGCCATTACCTCAGCATGCCCTACATCGAGGGGAACACCATCGATCGAACGGCCCTGAACACCCGCGAAATCCTCCGGGCGATGCGCGAGGTGGCGCTGGCCGTCCACTATGCGCATTCGCAGGGGATCGTCCATCGGGACATCAAGCCGTCGAACATCCTGATCGACCAATTCGGGCACGTCTACCTGAGCGATTTCGGGGTGGCCAAGCAGACCTTCGCGACGGGCCCCGAGGGGGCGCACACAACCGACGCGATCATGGGAACGCCGTGCTACATGTCGCCCGAGCAGGCGAGGGGCGAAACGCAGTACATCGACGCGAGAACGGACGTTTACGCGCTCGGGTCGACCCTGTACCGTCTGCTGACGCGGTCGGAGCCCTTCAGCGGGAACAGCCCGTTCGACATCCTCCAGAAGGTCGTCTCGTCCGATCCGCCGAGGCCGTCGAAGCTCAATCGGTCGCTGACGCGGGAGTTCGACGTGGTGATCGGCAAGGCAATGGAAAAGGAGCGCGAGCGCCGCTACCCCGACGCTCACGCCTATGCCGACGAGCTTCAGCGCCTCCACGACGGTGAGCCGATCCAGGCCTCGCCGGCCCCCTGGACCTATCGGGCACTCAGATATCTCCGGAAAAACAGGCTGGTCAGCCTTCTGATCGCGCTGGTCGCCGTCATGATGGCGAGCGGCGCCTGGCTACTGCTGACCTACCGTTTCGAGTCGGAATTGGCGCGCCGCCAGAAGCGGGCCGCGGAGCATGTGACGCGTGGTCGGAAGCACACCGACGGAGTGATAGACCTGAGCGGCCGGGAATCTCCCGAGCTGCTGGCCAAGTGGGTCGAGCTGGCCGTCAACGCGTACGATCAGGCTTCCGAGGAGGATCCCGCCGATCCCACCCCGCTGATACTCAAAGCGGCGACGCTTTACTGGTCGGGAGACCCGGGGGCGGCCGAAAAATGGATCTCCCGCGCGGGGGCGATGCCGGGCACGGATGCCGACTACCGGATTCCATTCCTGCTGGCCCGGATCCGCCTGGAATGGCTGATCGATCGCGAACCGATCCCGCTCTTCCTAGTCACTTCATTGGGGCCGAGATTCCTTCATCCAGGGTGGGCCGAATCGGCGGCGCGACAGGATCGGGAAGAACTGAAGAAGGTGTTCGAACAGGCGAGGGATCTGGCCCGCCCCCTCGCGGACTCGGACGAGGAGGCCCATCTCGACTATCTCTATTGCGTGGGAGCGATCGCTTATTTCGAAAGGCGGCCCGGCCAGGCCGCGGAAAGCCTCGCGGCGTCGGTCCGCGGGGGGCTGCGGGGGCGGGACGCCGAGCATCTGCTCGGCCTCGCCTACTACCGGGACCGCGCCTTCGAGTCGGCGGTCGGCGTGTTTCAGGGGCTGCTGAACGTCCGATACCGCGCCGCGCTGGCGCGCCGTCTCCTCGGACTCGCGCTCCTCGCGCACGGCACGGCTCGAGGAGTGTTCGACCTGGAAGCGGAGAGCTACTACCTCGACGCGCGCCGGATTCTGACGGAGACCGTTCGCGCGACGCCGGACGAAGCCGAAGTGCTGTTTGAGCGAGGCGTCATCCATTTCGCCCTGGGAATGTTTCGCGAGGGGCAGGGGGACGATCCCACGTACATGGACTATCGCCGCGCCATCGACGACCTCGCGCACGCCGTGACGATCGACGTCCGGCAGTCGGTCGCGCACCGCACGCTCGGCCAGGTCTGGACCGCGATCAGCCGGCTGCAGATCCGGCAGGGGAAGAACCCCGCCGACGCGATTCGAAAAGCCCGGGAGCATCTCGACGAGGCGCTGCTCCTCGACCCCCAGGACGCGGACGCGATCGTATTTCGGGGGCATCTGCACCTGACCCAGGCGCTGCATCAGATGCGGACGGGGATGGAACCGCATGAGGAGATCCAGCGGGCGCTCGACCAGGGCGATCAGGCCCGCAAGCTCGACCCGGAATTGCCAGACGCGAGGGACCTCCGCGCGCAGGGGTTCCGCCGCCTGGCCGACTATGAACGCGGGCAGGGCTGGACGTCCGAGGAGAATCTGCGGCGCGCGGACGAGGAGCTGCGGCAGGCGCTGCTCCGGGTGGATTCGAATCCATGGCTGGTGTTCCGGCAGGCGCAGCTGCAGTGGGACCGGGTTGAGGAGCTGGACCTGCAGCACCTGGAGACCGGCGACCAGATCCTTCGGGCGCTCACGGTGGCGGAGCGAGCGGTTGAGCAGCACGCGTATATCGGGCCTGCTCAGGCCTTGAGGGCTCGGATCCTCGTGGAGGCCGGGCTCATGGAGGCTCGCGGAGGAAGGGATCCGGTGCCTCGGTGGGAAGCCGCGGCGCAGGCGGTGGCGGCCGCGCTCAAGTCGAACGACAGGCTCTTCGAGGCGTTGATGGCGCGCGCCATCCTCAACATCGCGTGGGGGGACTATGAGCGGGGAGCGGGAAAGGACCCGGTCGTCCGGTACGAAGAGGCGCGGGTCGCGCTCGAAGAGGCGGCCACAGCGGTTCCCGGCGAGCCGGAGCTCTACCTGACGCAGGCGCTCCTGGCGCTCACCCGGGGCCAGTACCCACGCGCCATCGAGGCTGCCCGCCGCTGCCAGGCGGCCGCCCAGGATTGGTCCGAGCGCGCGCAGCGGATTATCATCGTCGCGCGGCGTTACCTCGACGGGTTCTGATCCCTATAATGAGGCCACCGAAATGTCGCGATCGAGATTCGAAAGCACGGTCTGGCTGACCATTTGGAAGGCGCGCGACAACGATCCGAACGCGCTGGACGATTTCGTCAAGCGCTACCGTCCGCCGATAGAAAAGTTCATCCTCCAGAACGGGTTCGGGACTGCGGACGCGGAAGAGCTGGCGCAGGAGGTCTTTCTCCGGATCTTCAAGAACAACGTCCTGAAAAAGGCGCGCAAGGAGCGCGGCCGGTTTCGAAGCCTGCTGCTGACGCTCACCCGGCACGTCATCCAGGACGAGCGCCGTCGCCGCGGCGCCGCGAAACGGGGGGGCGATCATATCACCGTGTCCCCGCAGCACACGACCGAGGAGGGGCTGCCGCTGGAGGAGCTCGTGGTCAGCCACACCGAGGACCGGCAGTTCGACCACCTCTGGGTGAGCAACATCCTCAAACTCTCCCTCGAAAAGCTCCGCACCGAAAACGAGGCGTACTACACCGCCTTCACGATGAACCTCGACGACTATGACTATAAGGCCATCGCGGAGCGGATGGGAAAGTCGCCAAAGGAAGTCGACAATTACGTCTACCGGGCAAAGCAGAAGCTGATCCGGCTGATCCGGGACGAAATCGCCGGGTACGCCTCGTCGCCGCAGGAATACCGCGACGAGATCAATTACCTCAGCACTTATCTTCCCAAGACAGAAGAGCGCGAGCGGTCGAAGTAGGTGTGGATTTCGACCCGGGCTGCGTCGACGGCCTCAGCCAGGCTCACCGGGCGGCCCGATTCAATCGAAAGCGAGGTCATCCGGATTCCCGGCATGCCGCAGGGGTGGATGCGGTCGAACGCGGTCAGGTCGGTCGCGACGTTCAGCGCGAACCCGTGCCACGTCACGCTTCGCGTCAGGGCGAGGCCGATGGAAGCGAGCTTGCGGTCGCCGACCCAGACGCCGCGGGCGCCCTCGCGTCCCGCCCCCTTGACCCCGAAGCGGGCGGCGGTCCGCTGCAGGATCTGCTCCAGCGCCGACACAAGCCCCTTGACGCTGAGGCCGGCGCGGTCCAGGTGCAGAATCACATACCCGACCAGCTGACCCGGGCCGTGGTAGGTCACGTCGCCTCCGCGCTCGATTTTCCGGACCGGGGTCGCCGGATCGATTACGTTCGACAGGTTGCCGAAACGGCCGATGGTGTAGACCGGAGGGTGCTCCACGAGGCACGCGAACGCCCGCCCCGGGTCCGCGCGCACGAGCTCGACCCGCTCGCGCTGGCGGCGGTGGGCCTCCTCGTAGTCGAGCCGGCCCCACGTCTCGATTTCGAGGTTCAAAGCTCGATTGCCCGGATGAACTCCAGGCCCTCGATGTCGCGGCGCAATTCGTCGACGACCTGCAGCGAGATCGGCTCGTCCACGGTCACGAAGATTATCGCCCGCTGGCCTCGGCCGGTGCGCCCCACGGTCATGCTTCCGATGTTGATGCCTCGCCGGCCCATGACCGTCCCGAAACGGCCGACGACGCCGGGGATGTCGGGATAGATCATGCACAGCATGTGCGGCGCAACCTTGAGGTCGACGTCGTAGCCGTCCACGTCGACGACCCGGGGCGTTTTCCCTTCAAGCACGGTTCCGGACACCGTCCGGCCGGGCTGGCCGCCGAGCCGGACCGTCACCAGGTTCTTGTAGTCGGCGACGTCTTTGCGGCGCGTCTCGATGACGCGCACCTGCCGCTCCTCCGCGAGCACGGCGGCGTTGACGAGGTTGACCGTGTCTCCGCAGATCGGCCTCAGAACGCCGCAGACCGCCGCAGCGGAGAGGGCGCGGGTGTCGCCCTCGGCGATGGCCCCGGCGACCGTGATTTCGATCGAATCCACGCGGCCGCCTACCATCTGCGAGGCCAGGTGCCCCAGCGTGCCGGCGAGATCCTGGTACGGCAGCAGCGCCGGCTCGGTCGGGAGGGACAGGTTAACGGCGTTGCGGACCCGGCCGTGCTTGAAATAGTCGACGAACTGCTGCGCGATGTCGACGGCCACCTTCAACTGGGCTTCTTCCGTGCTAGCGCCCAGGTGCGGGGTGACGACGACATTGTCGAACTTCCGAAGCGCATGATCCGCCGGCGGCGGCTCGATTTCGAATACGTCGATCGCGGCGCCGGCAATGCGGCCGCTCTTCAGGGCTTCCACCAGCGCCTCCTCGTTGACGATGCCGCCGCGTGAGGCGTTCACCAGGCGCGCCGACTTTTTCATTTTTGCGAACGAGTCGCGGTTGATCAGGTTGCGCGTCTGCTCCGTCATCGGGACGTGGACCGTGACGAAATCGGAACGCTCCAGCAGCTCGTCGATCGAGACGAGATGGATGTCCATGCGCCGCGCCTGCTCCTCGGCGAGATAGGGATCGTACGCCACGACCTTCATTCCGAAGGCCTGGCCGTAGCGCGCGACCTGTTTGCCGATCTTGCCCATGCCGAGGACTCCCAGCGTTTTCCCTTCGAGCTCGACGCCCGTGAAAAGCTTGCGGTCCCAGCCTCCCGCACGAAGTTTGGCGTCCGCCCGCGGGATGTTCCGCGCCAGCGACAGAAGCAGCGAAAACGCGTGCTCGGCCGCGGCGGTCACGTTCGCCTGGGGAGTGTTCATGACGAGGATGCCCCGGCGGGTCGCGGCGTCGACGTCGATGTTGTCGGTCCCGATGCCCGCGCGCCCGACGATTCTCAGCTCGGCCCCGGCCTCGATGACCTCCCGGGTGACCTGGACGCGGCTGCGGACGATCAGCCCGTCGTACCCGCGGACGGCGCGGGCGAGCTCCTCCTGCGCGAGCTTCGCGTTCTGATCGGCCGAAACTTCCCCGCGCCGGAGGATCTGAAGGCACTCGGGCGCAACGTCGTCGGCGATCAGCACGCGCGGCACGGCGACCCCCGCCTATTTCCCGCCCGCGCGCCCCAGGTACGTCCCTTCGCGGGGATTGACTTGGACGACCTCCCCGACCTGTACGAAGGGGGGAACGGTGATCTTGACCCCGTTTTCGAGGAGCGCCGGCTTGTACGAAGCCGCCGCGGTGGCGCCCCGCATCTGCGCCTCGGTCTCCACGACTTTAAGCTCCACCATGGTCGGGAGCTCGATGGTCAGCGGCTCGCCGTCCACGAGCTGGAGATTCAGAACCAAGTTTTCCTGCAGCCACTTGCGATCTTCCTCGACGATCTTTTCTTTCGGGATGGTGACCTGCTCGTAGCTGTGGGGATCCATGAACACATAGCCGTTTGCGTCCGCGTAGCTGAACTCAATCTGCTTGAGCTCGACCAGCGGCTGCTCGAACTTTTCGTCCGATTGGAATCGTTCTTCCGCCCCGCTTCCGGTCCGGAGGTTTCGGATCTTGGCCTTGACGAACCCGCGCCAGTTTCCGGGCGTCACGTGGATGGTGTCGAGGACGATCCAGAGATCCCCGTTGTGCTTGATGATGTGACCCTTCCGGAGCTCCGTCGCCTGCAACATGGCAGCGCACGAATGTAAAGGCTGGATGGTGAAAGATCAAGGCCCCGGGGGGATTACTCCAGGATTTGGTAAGTCGTGTTCCGTCGCTTGGGGAGGAAGCCCGCCCCCTCGATGAGGGCGCGGATCTTCGGCTCATCCATGAAGTAGGTCGTGCCCGCCTGGGACACGACGTTCTCTTCCATCATCGTCCCGCCCATGTCGTTGGAGCCGAAGCGGAGGGCGAGCTGCCCGATTTCATGCCCCTGCGTCACCCAGGAGGATTGGAGGTTGTCGACGTTGTCCAGGAAGAGGCGCGCGATCGCCTGGGTGCGCAGGTATTCGTGGCCGCCGACCATCGGGATTTCGGGAATCTCGGTGTGTTCGGTCTGCATCGTCCACATGATGAAGGCCGTAAAGCCGTGCGTGGCGTCCTGCAGCTCCCGGAGGAGGCGCAAGTGCTCGACGCGCTCCTCGATGGATTCGAGGCAGCCGATGACCATCGTGCAGGTCGACCGCATCCCCAGCTCGTGCGCCGCCCGATGGACGTCGAGCCACTCCTGGGTCGAGCAGCGGTTGCGGGCCATCGAGCTCCGGATCCGGTCGGAGAGAATTTCTGCGCCTCCGCCCGGAACGGTGTCCAAGCCCGCCGCCTTGAGGCGCCGGATGATTTCCCGCACGGGAAGCTTGTAAAGCTTGGAAAAGTGCTGGATTTCGGGCGAAGAGAACCCGTGGATGACGATATTCCAACGCGATTTGATCCAGCGAAGCAGATCCTCGTACCATTCGAATTTCAGGGTCGGATGGTGGCCTCCCTGAAGCAGAATCTGCACCCCGCCGACGTCGACGAGCTCCTGGATCTTCTGGGTGAAGATTTCGCGCGACAGGACATAAACCTCCCGATCCTTGGGAGGCCGGTAGAACGCGCAGAATTTGCAATAGGCGACGCACGCGTTCGTGTAATTGATGTTCCGGTCGACGATGTACGTGACGATACGCTCGGGGTGAAGATGCTTGCGGCGCCGATCGGCGGCGTTTCCCAGCGACAGGAGGTCGCCTTCGCGGCAGAGCACGAGGCACTCTTCCGGGGTGATGCGCTCCCCGGAGGCTGCCCGTTCGAGGATGTGGCGGACCGTCTTCGCGGGTTGTTTCAGCGCTTCAGCCGTCGGAGGCATTTGGAAAACTCCCGAAGCGCCCTCCGTTCCGGAGGGCCGATCCGGTATCGGATGTTCACTGTTAGATATCTCAGGCATGCGTCGGGGTCAAGCTTCATCTGCCGGGCCGCGCGCCGGGCGATGTCGCGCCGCGCGCGCAGGCCGGCCCCGGCGGCCCGGGCCAACACCCTGTACAGGGTTCGGAGGCCGGGGTGACGCCGTCGATGAATCCAGAGCGCATAGACGAAGGGGAGGCCGGTCCACCGAGTCCATTCCGTTCCCAGGTCGAGGTGGCGGGTTTCGGGAAATGAGAGCGCCCGGTCTCCGATGACGACCCCCGCGTCCGCCTTCGATCGGCGCCACCCCGCAGGGGTTCCGTCATATCGGACGCGGCGCGGGTGCGCCTTGTACTTGAGCTCCAGAATCGCGCGCGCGAGGAGGTTGGCGGTGAGCGAATGCGGGTCCAGGGCGAGCGTCTTCACCTCCTCCGGCGCCCTGCGAAGAAGCAGCTTGACGCTGTCCACGGGACCCCGGCTGCATACGCCGAATCCCGGGGCGTATGAAAAGCGGCGCGGGTCGGCCAGATATTCGACGCTCGAAAGAAGGGCGGCGTCCACCGCTCCCGACCGCAGCTTGTTTCGGAGGAGTCGCGGCTCGGCAAGAACGAGAGTCGCGTCGTCCGGGGAGCGGCCTTCCAAAAGCGGCCAGATCAGGGGCCAGGCGTTCAGGTAGGGGACCGATCCGATCCGGAGCCGCTTCATAGGATCCGGCCGAGTCTACGACCCTACTTCCCCCGCGACAACGAAAGCAGGGAATGTTCGCCCGGCCCTCATCGTTCCTCCCGTGAATGCTATACTGGGGGCGCGAATGAAGGCGACAGGATTGGCGCCGTTGATGCTCCTCGCGATTTCGGCGTGCACGCCGAATCCGCCGGAGGCCGAGGTTCGGAAGGAGGAGGGCCCCATGTCGATGACGGCAAACCGGGACCCGAAGCTGGTGACCGACGCGGAATGGAAGAAAAAGTTGACGCCGATGCAGTATTACGTCTGCCGGCAGAAGGGGACCGAGGCCCCCGATTCCGGCGAGTACTACAACCACTTCGAGGAGGGGAGCTACCTCTGCGTGTGCTGCGAGGCGATCCTCTTCAGCTCGAAGACCAAGTATCGATCGCGATGCGGGTGGCCCAGCTTTTGGACGGGGGTGGACGGAGCCGTTGCGTTCGACGAGCTGAACGGCGCCCACGGGTCCGAGATCCTGTGCAAACGCTGCGGTTCGCACCTCGGTCACATCTTCGACGACGGCCCGCCCCCCACCGGCAAGCGCTACTGAATCAACTCGGTTTCCCTTCGGTTCGAAGGGAAATAACAGGCCGGGGGCGCACGGTCAGCTCCCCTGGACCCTGCGCAGGGCGCCCAGGCGGGACTGGAATTCGATCGCGCGCGCGTGGTCGGGGTTGGCGGCGATGAATTTCTCGAGGACCTCCGCGGCGCGCGCATTGTCCTTGAGCGCATAGCACGACGCGCAGAGTTCGTTCACGATCTCGTGATCGTTCGGATCCGAGGCGAACGCCTTTTCCAGGGCCTCGCGGGCGGGGGCGTACTCACGGATGTCCATCAAGGACAGCCCAAGGTTGTAGTGGTAGAGCGCGTTGGTCGGGTCGAACTGGCAGGCGTTTCGAAACGAGTCGATCGCGTCGCCGATTTCGCCGCGGGATCGGTAGAGCTGTCCCAGGTTGTTGTACGCCTTGTGGTAATCCGGCTTGATGAGGACGGTCTTCACATAGCAGTCGATGGCTTCCTTCGGCATCTTGAGCGCCTCATACGAAAGCGCCATGTAGGCGTAGGCGCGGTAGAACTCGGGCTCCTGCTCGACCGCCTGCTTGAAGAGCCGGACCGCCTCCTTGTGCCGTCCCTTCCGATGCTCTTCGACCGCCTGGTTGTAGGCCTCGGTCGCTTTCATCGGGCGATCATCTTTCGCAGCAGCTCCACGGGGTTGATCTGCCCGATCAGCCTCTTGGCGCGCACCACGTAAGCCACCGGGGTGTTCTCGCGCGCAAGAAGCTCCGCGAGTTCGGCGAGGGGGGTGGAATCCGGGACGACCACGCGGGGTTTGGTGATCACCTGCCCCCCCAGCTCCTGCAGGGGGCGCTGCTTGTGCTCGGGGGTCGCGAATTTCAGGAGCGTGGCGAGCGTGACCTCGCCGCAGAACTCCTCCGCCGAATCGACCACGGGGATCCGGTCGACATGGTTGGCGAGGACCGTTTCGATCGCGTGGGCGACGCTCTGGGTGAGGCGCAGGTAGGGGGTGGGTTGGATGAGGTCCTCCATGGAAGACTGCCGCTGCTGCTGCGACTCGATTTCCTGGAGCACGCGGACGAATTCATCGGCGCCCGAGGCCTTCGCGGCGCGGTCGAGGTTCTTTTCGTTCGTGAAGCAGTTGAGGAACGTCGCCAGGGTGTGAAGGTAGAGGTTCGAATGGCGCCGCGGTACGAGGAAGAGGACGACGAGCCTCACGGGTCCCCCGTCCGGCGCCTGAAAATCCACGCCTTGAGGACACGTCCCGATGCAGATCATCATCTCCTTGGTTCGATCGAGGCGCGCGTGGGGGAAGGCGACTCCCTTGCCCATCGAAAAAGGCCCCTGGCGCTCCCTTGCGTGAAGCATGTCGAGAATCTCGTTCCTCCCGAGCCCCGGGATCGAGGTCGCCACGCGCTCGGCCAGTTCGGCCAGCACCTCATCCTTCGTCCGCGCGCGGAGGGGGCATTGCACCTGATTCGGCCGGACGAGCTCGCTGAGCTTCACGCGCGCGATTATAGTGCCGTGCGAAAAGCCCATCAAGCAAACCCCCGGGGGTCCTGCTCAGGCCGTGATGTCGCGGCCGCGGAAGGCGAGCCAGGCCGGAAGCGCGAGCGTCCCTGCGGAGACGAGCGGCACGAGCGCGCACCAACCTCCGGAAAACAGAGACTCGTTCCATCGCGCCCGCGAGTCGCCCGCGGCCAGCCCCTCCAGGACGTCGATTCCGTAGCCCGGGTAGTAGGTGAACAGGAGTCGCCGGGGCTCCTCGCCCAGGACGCCGCCCGCGACGGTGAACGCGAAGAGCGCGCCGAGCGACAGCGCCACGGCGAGGGCGGAGGATTCGGTCAGGTTGGAGATGGAGATCCCCAGCATGGCCGACGCCAGCAGCGGCAGCAGGAGAAGCCCGGCGGCGCGCTGCGCGTGCGACATCATCTCCGCGTAGGAAGGATAGACCTCGAAAACGTCCCGCCGCCAGACGTGGTGAAGCTCGCCCCGTAACGAGGACCAGAGCGACGCCTCGAGGACGACGACCGCGAAAAACAGCAGCGTCAGCGTCAGCTGGGCCGCGACCTTTCCCGCGAAAAGCTCCGTCCGGGTCACGGGCCGGACGAGGAGGTTCTTGATGGTGCCGCGGTCGAATTCGCCGGCGAACGAGAGCGCGCCCAGAACGACGGCCGAGATCGCGGAGACTTGAAAGCCGAATCGGAGGCAGGCTCCGAAGATTTCGAA
>Ga0187893_10013085_pt1 | contig 11628 bp, 4 predicted proteins | sample MA1701074metaG_FD_139574 | JGI IMG/M metagenome (GOLD analysis project Ga0187893, IMG submission 139574) | White microbial mat communities from a basaltic lava cave in the Kipuka Kanohina Cave System on the Island of Hawaii, USA - MA170107-4 metaG ...
GTGGGGGAATTCGGCTGCACGGGCAGCCTTCCGAGCGTGACAGCCGGCACGATGAACCGGGTGCCGCCCGGTAGGAGGTCAAGGTTGGGCTGTGGTGTCATACTCGTGAATAATGCGCGCTAGGCCAGGCTTATTTTTGGTGCGTCCGGGGTGGACAAATGCAAGGCGACGTGCAATAGCGCGAGTCCGTCGAATCTCATTAAGGAGGAGACGTATGCTCAGTAGGGTGACCGTGAGTCTAGCAAGTGTGCTCCTTGGGGTTGCAACGGGTGCCGTCCTAACAGGCTCGCTGCGTGCGGGAAGCCTGGAGCCACCGGGGCCTCCGACGCCGACCATGAAGACGCTTGATCAGATTCCGCCGACATGGGACCAAGCCCTACCGGCCGCGACGCGTTTTGTACTGGTGCTGGGAGCAGCAGCAATCTTGGACAAGGAAACCGGATTGGTGTGGGAGCGGTCACCTGCGACAACCCAGCATAACTGGGACACTGCCCGCTTTCAGTGTACGAGTCGCACGACTGGAGGGCGGAAGGGTTGGCGGGTCCCTTCGGTACATGAGCTGGCGAGCTTGCTCGATCCCTCCGTGGCACCACCGGGTCCAATACTCCCTTCAGGTCATCCGTTTATAAACATTCAGAGTCAATACTGGGCTGCTACAACATTGGTCGACAACCCTACCCTCGCTTGGCTCGTTGGTTTCAACGATGGCGTTGTCGGAGCTACCAATAAGACCACCGGTCTTTTCGCCTGGTGCGTGCGGGGTGCCACAGATGCGGATGCATATTGAGGGAAACATGAGGCATCGTTTTATTTCCAGACTCATACTTGTCCTACTCATCGGAGCGGGAACATGTCTGCTCGGCGGGCTTTCGGGGACCGCATTTGTAGGCAACATCGACCCCAACCACAAGTTTGCGTGGGGCGAAAATGTTGGGTGCATTAATGTTGCGCCGACCCAGGGCCCCGGCGTCACACTCACGAGCAACGAGGTAACTGGGTTTGCTTGGAGTGCGAATGTCGGATGGATCAACCTCCATCCGAATAACGGCGGGGGCGTGGATTATCATGGCCAAGGTGTGCTGTCCGGTTATGCCTGGGCTGAGAACGCTGGTTGGTTGAGTTTTTCCTGCGAGAACACGAATTCCTGTGGAACCGCGACGTACGCGGTGACGATCGATCCCGTCACCCGGGTGTTCAGCGGCTTTGTCTGGGGGGAGAACCTTGGCTGGGTGCGGTTCCCGCCCAGCAACGAAGTGGGGGTGCCTGATGTGGTGAAACAGCCATTGAGCGGGGCGACGAGCATGCTCACGAGCGGCGGCTTGACGGTTGGCAGCGTCACCGAGCAGGCCAGCGCGTTGACACCGGCTGGGTTCGTGATCAGTCAGTCGCCCAGCGCCTGTACGAGCGCAGTACCGGGGAGCGCCGTGAACCTCGTCGTCTCCAACGGCCCGCCGCCCACCTTCACCCTGGTGGTGGTGCGCGACAACTTGCCGGCCGAGCGGGCGGTGGTTCTGAGTGAGGTATCCGGGCTAAATTGTGGACCAGATTGCAGCGAAGTCATTCCTGCGGGGACTCCGCTGAATTTCTCGCTCACGCCCACGTGTCTAATCTCTGATCCCAATCCATGTCCCTCCATTACAAGGACGATTGATCAAGTCCTTTGTCAGGAGGGGATGGCGGGATGCACGGTGACCGTGCGGGTGATTGGCTTGCCTCCGGGAACGCCGGGCTGTCCGCCGGGGATCAGGTGTAGTCCGAAGCAAGTGGCGGCCTCGCTGCCCTACCAGACCGCTTCGCTTAAAATACGGATCAATGGCAACGGGATGGTGACAAGTCCGGAAGGCATCAACTGCGGGCAGGGCCAGAGCGCGTGCCAAGTTGATGGCATACACACCAACCTCGTCACGATCCTGGCCGCCCAGGAGTCTCCTGGAAACGCGTTTGATCGGTGGGACGACTGTGATAGCCCTCTGGGCCGCTCCTGTGCCATGAGCATGAACGCCAACAAGATACTGACGGTGACGTTCACCGCCCAAGCATCGGCGCTCTTTGTTACTACCATCGGGACCGGGTCGGTGATCTGCAAGGTGGCGGATGCGGTCACCTCCTGTGCCGGGCCATTTCCCCTCAACACCGTCGTGACGCTCTCGGGGGATCCCGCTAGCGGGTTCGCGTTTGCCGGCTGGCACGGGTCGGGCTGTCGGGGCACCGGAACCTGCCAGATAACCATGACGAGCAACAAGAACGTCAAGGCGACCTTCCGCGCCCTGCCGGTCAAGAAGCCCCGGCCGAGCCGGACCGCGCCCAGTCGGTGAGAAATAGCACCATTTTCGCCTCCCTCTACTTGACTTCCCTACGGTCTCTTGCCTAACATGGCGGCCCTGGGGGCCAGCACCTAGTCGTTTCTCCTCGGAGGAGGCCCTCCCATGTTACGACAGGCCCCTGAGTCCGCCTCATTCGCGATCCCCTGTCTTTTTTCTGCGTCATCCATCGAATTCTGGGTTCTTTTCGTAGGAACTAGGAGGAATGCCGGAGGCAGCTCTGTTCTGTAGCTAACGACAGCTCGTCTCACCGGTCCATGGGTAGGAGGAGCCATGGGGTCCGGCCAGGTACAGTTCGACGTTCGAGGTTCGAAAGTTCCTGCGAGGTTGGGTGCTGCACTGTTGAGCCTCGCAGCCCTGACTGTCCTGCCCTGGCTTCTCGCCTCCCCGGCGCAGGCCGAAAACCAAGAACGCATCAGCGGGCGGATGAGAGTGCATCCTTCCCGAACCGCGCCGTCCGTCACCGCGGAAGAAGTGCGGGAAGCCGCCGGCGCCTCCGACATCCCGTCCGGCAAGTGGCATGGCCGCTTCAAGACTGAAGAAGGGGAGGAAGCCGAAGTCCACTGGCATGAGGGGACCGGCGTGCCGCGGCAGATCAAGGGCCGGAAGCTCCATCGCCAGGTTTCGGAGGGAGAATCCGAGGGAGCCCGCGATCAGCTCACTGCCCGCGCGTTTTTCCGAAAACACCACGATCTGCTCGGCCTGCGCGATCCCGATCATGAGCTCAAGCTGACCCGACGGGGCACGGATCAGGGCGGCCGGCGGCACCTTCGGTTCTCGCAGCTTCACCAAGGCATTCCCGTTTGGCCGTCAGACGTCATCGTGGAGCTGGATCGCTATGGCGATGCCGATCTCGTGTCGGGTGCATATGAACCCATCCCGAGCGACGTGATTACCACGCCCGTGGTGACCCCGCAGCGCGCCATCGAGTTGGCCCGCTCCGGCGTCCCTGGGGGACAGACGGGACGAGTTTCCCCGCCGGGGCTGGTCATCTACTCCCCCCTGAATCGCCTCCCGCGACTGGCCTGGAAACTGGAGGTAACGGTCTTGCCGGTCGCCCGCTGGCTGGTGTTGATTGATGCCCTGACCGAAACGACCCTCGAGGCCCACAACCAGATCAAGCATGGCACCTCGATTGTGGGGTCCGGGACAGACCTCAAAGGAATACCTAACCGACCGCTGCACGTCTGGTCGTCGGGTGGACCCTCCTATATGGTGGACGCGAGCAAGCCCATGTTTGTGTCGGCGTCGGACCCGCCCACCAAGGCAACAACGCAAGGAGGACTCGTGGTTCTCGATGCAGGCACCACGCCCAACATACCAAATCCGACCCTCGCGTTAAGTCAGATCTTCTCCAGCTGCAACACACCATTTGGGTGCATGACACCTCCTTTGGGAATTCCCGACGCGGTCAGCGCCTCCTATGGGCTCTCCCAAACCTATGACTATTTCCTGCAGCGCCATGGCTGGAATTCGATCGACGACAACGGGGCCACCGTCACGGCCGTCGTGCGATTCGGCACGGCTTTGGACAACGCCTTTTGGGACGGACAGGCGGCGTCCATGTACTTCGGCACCGTCTTTGACTATGCCGCGGCCCTGGATTTCGTCGGGCATGAGTGGACGCATGGGATCACCGAAGCGACCGCCAACCTCTTCTATACCGGCCAATCGGCGGCCCTCACGGAGGCCTTTGCAGACATCTTCGGGGAAATGGTCGAGGCCCGGACCAAAGGCACCGCCCCGGACTGGCTCAAAACGGTCACGCACTACGCCCCGCCGCAAACCTCGAAGACCATTCAGAACTATGCCAACCCAGGGGGGGTCACCTGTCCCACCCAACAAGCGTGCCCGTCCAAGTTGACTGAGTATGCCACCACCGTCCCACAAGGCACGCCCGACGCCGAGCGCGAGAGTCTCCTGGCCCACACGAACAGCAGCATCATCGTGCAGGCCTTTTACCAACTCTCGCAAGGCATGGCCGGCGCCATCGGCTTGCAGGACGCGGAGCGCATTTTCTTCTGCGCGCTGACCACCAAGCTGGGGGCTCAAGCCCAGTTCGTGGACGCGCGACTCGGAGCGGTTGCCTGTGCGGAGCAACTCTTCGGCATCAATTCCCCGCAGGCGCAGCGCGTAGCCGAGGCGTTCGATGCGGTCGAGATTTTCGATGCGCCCCCGGCCGACGCCTTTCCTTCGATCGCCGCAGTGAATGGCCCGGACTCGACGTTGTTCTGGGACCAGGATGGAGCGACGTCGTTTCTCGGGCGCGTCGAAGCCGCGTTGGGGGATCCGATTACCGGAACTCAGATCTATACAGGGGCCTTCGGCGGCAGTCTTTCGGTGACCGGGGACGGCAGCAAAGCCATCTTTCTGCAAAGCGACGATATCTGCCTGCATAACACGAACGTCGGCTCCGCTCAGCCCTGCACGGTTGTCAATGTCGGCGGCACGGATGTGTTTACGGCAGCCATCTCTCGCGATGGGACAAAGCTTGCGTTTGTGCCCAAGTCGGGCGGCCAGGGTGCCAAACAGATCAGAGTCGCCGCCCTGACCACGCCGACCGTCCACCAGAGCTTTAACGTACAAGCGCCCGTGATCGAAGGGACCAGCAGCATCTCGGTGCAAAGTCTGGGAACGGTGGCGTTCACGGCGGCAGGGGATGAAGTCATTTTCGAAGCCTTCAATACCATCACGTTTGAAAGTGGTAGCACGCAGGGTCTCTGGAGCATTTATTCACTGGATCTGGGCAGCGGACAGGTCGTCGCGCTTCTGCCGCCGACACCGGGCAAGGACCAGCGCTTTCCGGCCGTGAGCCGCACCAGCGATCGGTTCGTCACCTTCCAGACCGCCGTCCCGAATTCGAATTCGGCCTCGATCGTGGTGCTCGACCGGTCCACCGGCAACCCCGCCACCGTTCTGTCAGGAATCCAGGAGTCCGGCTCGGCTCGCGTACGTCCCGGATACACAGGCGATGATGCCGCGATCGTCTATGGAACCAGAACGTTCGGCAGCGGGGCTACCAAGTGTCTTCGCCAACCGCTCGTGGGACAGGTGACGCCTGCCGGGCCGTCGGAGCTCTGGCTCGATGATGCGTTTAGTTGCGTGGTCTATCGGCGAGGGCCGTACAGTGGCCCTCCCGTCGCCACTCTGACGGTGGCCAAGACCGGCAATGGGGGCGGCACGGTGACCAGCAGCCCGCCGGGGATCATCTGTGGGACGGATTGCGGGGAGTCCTACCCGTTCGAAACGACCGTCGTGCTGATCGCCACCCCCAACGCGACGTCCCATTTTGCCGGCTGGAGCGGCCCGCTGGACTGCGCGGACGGCGTCGTCATCATCTCCATGGCCATTACCTGCACGGCGACGTTCAGCACGCCGGCCTTGCCGGCGACCGCCACATTGACGGTGATTAAGATAAACAGCGGCAGTTTCGGCCCCACAGCGAGCCTCCGCATCATCAGCGACCCGCCGGGGATCGATTGCGCCACGGTTTGTACCGCCACGTTCAAGTGGGGCACGACTGTCACCCTCTCTGTGGAGCCGGCTCCAGTCCTTGCCGCAGATGTCCAGCTTCCCAATTTCACCGGATGGGGCGGTGTCGGTCCGGCCTGTCCCGGAACGGGAAGTTGTACGCTCACGGCGGGTGCATCAAGCGCATCACAAACGGTGACTGCCAACTTTTCTCTCGGCAATACTCGAGAACTCACGGTTTCGATCACAGGGAATGGGTCGGTCACCAGTTATCCCCCGGGCCTCATCTGCGCGGCTCCGGCACCCGCAGCGCCTGCCGTGAATCTATGCCAGATGAAGTTTAGCGGGACCATTGGGACCAATGCCGTTTATCTCCGTCCGGTGGCTGCCCCGGGATACACGTTCAATGGCTGGACCGGCTGCAGTGGCATGAGCAACTGCGCCATCGTCATGAACGCAGCCAATTCGGTGACCGCGAACTTTGTGGAGGCCCCGGGGCTGCCCGGCGATGATCGGTTCAAGCCGCTCGTGATTCCCAATGAGCACTTCATCGACCGGCGTCAGATCACCGGCTATACAGTGCAAGCCGGCGACCCCTTTCATGGGTGCGGCAGTAATACCGTGGCCAACGTCTGGTATCAGTTCACGCCTCGCGAAGCCGGCAGGGCCATCATCTCCACGGTGCCCAGCAACATGGATACGATCGTCTCGGCCTATCTGGCGACGACCAATCTTTCGGAGGTGGGCTGTAACGACAACGATGCGTCACCGCCGTTACCACCACCACCGCCACCACTGCCACCACCACCCAACTTTCCCTCCGATTCCCGGCTGGCCACACCCACGCTTGTCGCGGGCGCCACCTACCTCATCAAGGTGTCCTCCCGGCCGTTGCAACCTTCCGAGTCAGGGGCGCTGACCGTGACCTTCGACCTGTTGCCCGGAGATAAGGCCGCCGAGCCGATCGTGATTACCAAGACCCCGTTCCGCGATACGCGGTCCGTCGCCCTCTATGATCCAAACCCATTCGAACCCGGTCCACCTGAAGCCGGCGGCTCCTGTTCTCCGGGAGGCGGAAACTCGATCTTTTACCGGTTCACGCCGACCGCCACCGGCAGCGCCATCCTCACGACCAAGGGCAGCGGCTACGACACCCTCGTTTCGGTGATCGAGGAGACTTCGGGCGAGGAAGTCACCAGCGGCTGTAATGACGACGCGAGCGCGGTCCCGCCGATTGACGCGACCTCGAAGGTGGCGGTCGAGCTACGGAAGAACGTCGCCTACCTGATCCGCGTCGCCAGCTTTGGCGCGCCGCTCGATCCCATCGCGCTCCGCTCCAGCGCCACGCTGACCTTCGCGCTGTCCTTTACACCGAACCCGGCCACGCAATTCCCGCTCACGGTCAAGAAAGCCGGAACCGGTACTGGGACGGTCAGGGTGGAAGGAGCGACTTTCTGTGGAACTGCCTGCTTGCAGGCGTCGCAGCAGTACGAGACCGGAACGGAACTGGACCTCACGACCACCAATGGCACCGGCACCTTTACCGGCTGGCGCGGCGGGGGTTGCTCGGGCACCGGCACGTGCACGGTGACGATGGATGTGGCGCGCACCGTGACCGCCACGTTTGTTCCGGCACCACCGGCCGATTTTACTCTGTTCGTCTTGGCCACCGGACCGCCGGGAGGTCCGATCGGTATTTCGTGGCCCGGACAATCGAATATCAACTGTAACGCGCCCTGCAACCAGAGCGTTCCGCGGGGGAAGGTCGTCACCCTGGTTGCCAGCCTTCCCCCCCCTGCCGGCAACATCGAATTCGTCGCGTTCGCGGGTTGGACTGGCTGCGATGAGGTGCATGGCCTGGAATGCACGGTGACGATGGCCGACAACCTCGGCGTGAGCGCCGCCTTTATCCGGCCGTCCTACCTGGTCGTCGAGCGTCGGCCCGGGGAGCCTGGTCGAGTGACCAGCAGTCCCGCAGGGATTGACTGTATCTCGGGACTTTGTGGAGCCGTCTTTCCTCTCATCAGCCAGGTCGCCCTTACCGCTGCCCCGACCAAATCCAGCAGCGCGGTGCAGCGAATCGGGTGCGACTCCTTCGCTTCCCCGACCGAGTGCACGGTGAATATCATCGGAAAACGCTTGGTCACGGTCGGGTTTCAGCCGGCGGAGGTGATCGTCACCATCCAACGGCCGCCTGGAACGGAGGGCATCCCCGCCCTCACGAGCAATCCGCCGGGCTTGCCCGGTTTCAATTGCGGGACGAACGGACCCGTCTGTACCTCCCAGTTCACGGGCGGGCAAACGGTCGTCTTTACCCCCAACGACGTGGTCTTCCGGGATCACGGGATGTCCTGTGTGCCCGGCTCCGGTGTCTGCACCCGCACGCTCGAACTGGTCGGGCAAGGCGCGCCGCGCGCGATTACACTGGGCACACCAGGCTTCCAGGAAGTGCCGGGGGGCAGCATGCCGATGCTGCCGCATACGTTGGTGATCAGCTTGCCTGGAACGGGCCAGGGCAGCGTCCTGAGTGAGGAGCTGCTGGGCATTGACTGTCGCGAGCCCTCCTGCACCTATGCATTCAATGACGGGACCATGTTCAGTCTCGTCGCCAGGGCCTCGCTCGGTTCTACCTTCGTGGGATGGGATGGGTGTGACTCGGTCAATGCCGAGGATAGCTCCATTTGCAATGTCACGATGAACGGGGGGGGACGGACGATCAGGGCCCTCTTCACCAGCCCGCGCACGTTGACGGTGTTCAAGTCCGCAGCCGGGAGCGGGACGGTCTCGAGCAGCCCCTCCGGGATTACCACGTGCACGCCGCTCACCGAGGGCTCGCAGACCCCCTGTGAGGCGGCTTTCGAGGGCGACTCGACAGTGCGGCTGACGCCGCAAGCTGATGGCAACTCCGACTTTATGGGCTGGAGCGGCTGTGATGTGGTCGAAGGCAGCCTCTGTGATGTAGTGATGTCCACCAATCGGACGGCGACGGCAAATTTTGCGCTGCCGACCCTCACGATCAATGACGTGACAGTCTTGGAAGGCAACTCGGGGTCCTCTAACGCTACGTTCACGGTCAGCTTGTCGAAAGCGGTCGGGCAGCAGGTCACGGTCAAGTATGCGACGGCGGACGGGACGCCGCCGAACGAGGCGACGGCAGGCAGTGATTACACGGCGCTCGCACTGACCACCCTCACGTTCACTGCCGGTCAGGTTGAAAAGCAGATCAATGTTTCGGTCCAAGGCGGCACGAGCAACGAGCCGGACGAGACGTTCTTTGTGAACCTCTCGGCGCCGACGAATGCGACCCTGGGAACCAAAAGCCAGGGGGTGGGGACGATCCTCAATGATGACGGCCCCGGCACGCTGCAATTCAGCGCGGCCACATACACGGTCGGCGAAGGCGGGGGGACGGCGACGATCACGGTGAGGCGCACGAACGGCAACAAGGGCGCAGTGGGCGTGACGTTCACCACCTCTAACGGCTCCGCAACCGCTGGATCTGACTATACCGCTGTGAATCAGGTTGTGAATTTTGCCGACGGCGACCGGGCCGATAAGACCGTCAGCATCCCGATTCTGGAGGATGGCGAGTACGAGGGCGATCAGACCTTGCTGCTCACCTTATCCAATCCGACGGGCTCTCCCGCGCCGACTTTAGGATTGAGTAATGCCACGCTAACCATCACGGACAACGAACTGCCCGTTGTGACCATTCAGGCGATGGCTCCGACCACTATCACTGAAACTCCGCCGCCAGGGCAGTTCACCGTGAGCCGTGGCGTGGCGGCGTCCACGCCCCTGACCATGTCATTTGCGGTCTCCGGTACGGCGACAGCAGGGACTGATTACGGGTCCTTGGGTCAGAGCGTGACGATCCCTGGAGGTCAGGCATCCGCTCCGATCATGGTCTTTCCGATCGATGATTCGGAGGTTGAAGGGGATGAGACGGTGACCGTGACGCTGACGACCGATGGGAGCTACACGATAGGCACACCAGGCAATGCTTCCATCACGATCCAGAGCAGTGATGTGCTCTTGACCGTCAACAAATCGGGGACGGGTACAGGGACGATCAACAGCAATTTCCCTGAGGCGATCGCCAACTGCACACCACCTTGTACCGCAGGGTTTAATCCGGGGACCATGGTGTCGCTCTTTGCGACTCAGAGCACTGGCTCCACGTTCAACGGCTGGAGCGGTAGCGGCTGTTCCGGGACAGGGCCTTGCAATGTGACGATGAATACGGCGAAGACCGTGACGGCTGCCTTCACGCTGCAGACCTTCGCGCTGAATGTGACCAAGACCGGCAATGGGACGGTGACCTGTAACGGCGCCGGAGTGGCCAGCGACTGCAGCGGCGCCATAGGCTCTGGAACGTTGGTCGCCCTGACCGCGACGCCACAGGCCGGAGCAAAGTTCGTGGATTGGGGCGGGGCCTGCAACAGCACTCCGGCCACCTCCCTGACCTGCACGGTGACGATGGATACGGCCAAGACCGTGAAGGCGACCTTCCGCGCCCTGCCGGTCAAACCGCCACGGCCGTCCCGGACGATCCCGCCCGCACATTGACCGGGGCCGGGGACGCAGTGGGCGAATTGGGACGCCGCCCCTTTTGAGAGCCTCCGGCAGATCTTCAAACGCGCCGATCTGCGGTGAGGGAGCCTTATGGCTAGCCGGCGCCGCTGCGGCTGCCTCTTTTTTCTGTCACGATTTTGTTTGGATCAGAGCTGAATGCGGCGAACGGGCAAATGCTCTGCCGCGGCTGCCGCCAACAACTGACTGTCTGCGGAAATCATCGCGCAAGGCTCACCCAGTTGATCCTGAAGCTGCAGGGCCGAGGCCAGATGGAGTGCGTCCAGGGTCCGGAGGGGATGCCGTTCGATGAGTGATCTGGTTCGTTCTAATACCTCATCGTCCAACAGGATGCGAACGTAGGCGGCCATTCAACTATGAAGCGCTCTACTGCTGAGCGGTACTGTGGTTCCGACACAGCGCCATCACGCACCCGACGACGCAAAGCGGAAAAGACCTCCGGATAGGTGATGGTCGCCGTGGCCTGCGGAGATGGCCCTTTCGCGCGCAGAGTCAAGACTTCCTGGGTCCCTCGTTCGGTAAGAAACTGTTTCACCAAGGCGCTGGTATCCCAGTACATCACGCGCGCCGGTCCCTGTCTTCCACCACCGCCTGCCCAATCGAACTCCCCCGGTAGGGGACGGGCTTGAGGCGTTTCGACGGTGTGCGCGTTGGCAACAGGATTTTTCCCAATGCCGCCAGTTGGGCGAGACGAGTCTCACGATCAGCCGTTGGGCGCGCGGCACCGATCGCCTGAATGAGGGCGATAGGCTTTCCCCGGTCAGTGACCACGATCTCCTCCTCTCGCTGCGTCCGATTGAGATAGTGCGTCAGCCGATTCTTCAATTCTTTGATGCCCACTGTACTCATAGGTGAGGTAGCTAGTGTAGCTACTTCCCATCTCGATGGCAAGAAGAGAGTCTCACGTTGGTGGTGAAATTGGGACGCCAAAGGAGGGGGGGGAGTCTTTTAAGATTACCTACATTTGGAAGGGGAGATAACATGGGGTAGAGGGGATCAGATATGGGACGTTGACGAAGATGTTCCAAAGTGGTAACAGAAACGCGTGAAGATTCTGTGCTCGGGACTCCTCCATCTCGGCCTCCTGGCACTCTCAAGCCTTTCCTATGCCCAGATCGTGCGCGACGGCAGCATCGGGCCCGCCGGAGGACCGCTGACCGGCCCCAACTATAAGATCGATTCCACGCTCGGCGAGATCAACGGTTCGAACCTCTTTCACAGCTTCAGTCAGTTCAACCTGAAC
>Ga0187893_10013086_pt1 | contig 11627 bp, 17 predicted proteins | sample MA1701074metaG_FD_139574 | JGI IMG/M metagenome (GOLD analysis project Ga0187893, IMG submission 139574) | White microbial mat communities from a basaltic lava cave in the Kipuka Kanohina Cave System on the Island of Hawaii, USA - MA170107-4 metaG ...
ATTATGATCTGGGATACTTTGATCTGGAGACTCGAGTGCTCGAACCGCTCGAGAATCCGTTCGGCCCGAAAGTGTTACCCATGTCTTAGGTACGAAGTGTCACCTATGTCTTCGGGCTGGACCCGTTCTAGTTGGAGCGCCCGGAGGGAGTTGAACCCCCGACCTACTGGTTCGAAGCCAGTCGCTCTATCCGCTGAGCTACGGGCGCCCGCGTCGGTGCGAGTATAACATACCGCTCCACGACTAGGACCGCGCCGCAGACCTCCGGGCCCGTACCCGAACGAGCACGATCACCACGATATACATCAGCACTACAACCGCGGCCAGCGCGGGAAACAGCACCGCGCGCAGCGGCTGTCGCCGCACCGCCGCGAGCCCGGCAAAGTAGCCGGGCGGCGCCGTCGCGAGGAACGTCCCCACCCGTCGTGTCTCCGCGTAGACCACGAAGCTCGTCGGGAAGTACGTCGTGGGGAAGGACCTCCCAATCGGGGCTGCCGGCCTGGTAGATCTCGGTGGCGTGAACCGGGTAACGCAGGACGACGGTGAATGGCCGCTGGAGGACCGCCGGTGCCCGCGATTCCACGTAGACGATCTCGATGCGGTAGGCGTTGCCATCCGCGCGGTCGCGCAGTTGTGCTGCGACCCGCCCGGGATCGAAGTGGGGTCAGCGTCACCAGGACAGCGCTTTCCCCAGCCTGCCGGGCCACGGTGTTACTGGCGAACGAGTCTCGTCGAGTCCATAGGTCATGCTCAGCACGGTGCCATTGAGACTCAGGTGGATGTGTCCTTCGTTGGGCGTGATGTCGAGCCGCGTGTCGGGGATCATGCGCGCGCCTTCGAGCCTTACGCGAACGCGCACTGAATCCGCCGTCACCACAGTTCCGGACGTAGGCTCGACGATCGCGATCGTCGCGGGTGAGCCGATCCGCGTCTGAGCCGACTTCGGACCGCAGGCGCTCGCGGCAACTAGGGCAATCGCCGCCAGGGTCACCACCCGGAGTGCGGCTCCTACCCTCATCTGCGTCTCTTGCACGGTCTCTATCGTATCAGCGCCTGAGCGTCTCTTCCACGGCCACGGACCAGGCACTCGTGTCGGTCACCGCGCCGGGGAACTTCCGAATGATCCGGCCCCGCGCGACTGACAAAGAACGTCTCCGGCACACCGGTGAGACCGTAGGCCCAGTACACGCTGTTGTCCCGGTCCCGTACGGCGGATACGTCGTCTTCGTCTGCTGCAGAAACCGCTCGGCCTCCGGCATCAGATCCTGCACGTTCACGCCCAGGACGACCACCTGGCGATCCTGGTACCGCTGCCAGGTGGCTTCCAATGCTACGGCTTCCTCCCGGCACGGAACGCACCACGATGCCCAGAAGTTGATCACGACGACACGGCCCCGCAGCGTGGCGAGATCAATGGATCCAGGAGCGCCGAGCCTGGGCAGCACGAAGCCAGGGGCATCGGGCGTCTGCCCCCTGGCCAGCGCCACCGAGATCGATGCCGGGCGATTGGTCCGGGAGGTGACGTACGCCAGCAGCCCCAGGACCGCGATCACGGCACCCAGGAGGGCCGCTCGCTCCCTGAGGCTGCTCGTCACCTAGTTGGCGGGGTACCCTGCGTTCTTCAGCGCGTCGCGAATCCGCGCCTCATCAACATCTGTCGGGTTGAACTCGACCAAGACCTTCTTGGTCTCGTAGCTAGCCTCGACCTTGGAGATACCCGGCAATTGGTTGACCGCCATTGTGACGGTGCGCACGCACCCGTCGCAGTGAATCCTCGGTACGTCGTACGTCTTTGTGGTCATTCGTGTGTCCGCTCCCTTCCCCTGTGAGTTGACCTGCTACGCTTCGGTGGGCCGCCAGGCCCGGAGCCGCAGGCTGTTGCTGACCACTGTCACGGAGCTCGCCGCCATCGCCACTGCGGCCAGCACCGGACTCAAAAGCATCCCGGTGAACGGATAGAGCACGCCAGCCGCCACCGGGATCAGGGCGACGTTGTATGCGAATGCCCAGAACAGGTTCTGCCTGATCGTCCGCATGGTCCGCCGGGACAGCGCGATCGCCGAGAGGACCCCGCGGAGGTCGTCGCCGATCAGGACGATCCCTGCCGATTCAATCGCGACGTCGGTCCCCGCCCCGATGGCGATGCCGAGATCGGCCCGCGCCAGGGCCGGCGCGTCGTTGATGCCGTCACCGACCATGGCCACCACGTGACCCTGCTGCTGCAGCGCCTGGATGTGCGCGGCCTTCCCCTCGGGCTTGACCTCAGCGAACACGGCATCGACCCCGACCTGGCGGGCGATGGCCTCGGCGGTCTTGCGGTTGTCCCCGGTCAGCATGATCACACGCAGGCCCATCCTCTGCAGCCCGGCGACGACCTCGCGGCTGTTCGGCTTCAGGGTGTCGGCGACGCCGATGACCCCTGAGGGCCGGCCGTCGATGGCCACCAGCATGGGGGTCTTGCCGTCAGCGGCGAGCGCGTCGGCGGTCACCTCGAGGCCGTCGAGGACAACGCCCTGCTGCGCCATCAGCGCGGCGTTGCCCGCGAGCACGCGGCGCCCCTCGACAGTCGCGGTGATGCCGTGACCCGGCACCGCCTCAAACGCCGCGGGATGGGTCAGCGGCAGGTTCAGGGTGCGCGCGTGCGTGACGATCGCTTCCCCGATCGGGTGCTCCGAGCCCCGCTCCGCCGAGCCAACCAGCCGCAGCAGACTCGCCTCGTCGAAACCGTTGACCGCGACAACATCGGTGACCGCGGGCGCGCCGCGCGTGAGCGTCCCGGTCTTATCCAGAACCACGGCGGTGACCTTGTGCGCGATCTCCAGCGCCTCGCCGCCGCGGATCAGGATCCCGGCTTCCGCGCCCCGCCCGGTGCCGACCATGATCGCCGTCGGCGTCGCCAGCCCGAGCGCGCACGGGCACGCGATGATGAGCACGGCCACGAAGTTGAGCAGCGCGTAGGTGAGCGCGGGCTGCGGGCCGAACGCCAGCCAGACCGCGGCGGTGATCAGCGCGATGCCAATCACGGCCGGCACAAAGTACGCCGCGACCCGATCGGCGAGGCGCTGAATCGGTGCTTTGGTCCCCTGCGCCTGCTCCACCAGGCGTATGATCTGGGCGAGCGCGGTGTCGCGTCCGACCTTCGTGGCGCGAAACTGAAACGCTCCAGTTTTGTTAATCGTCGCGCCGATGACCTCGGCGCCCTCGGTCTTCTCCACCGGCATGGACTCGCCCGTGATCATGGATTCGTCCACCGTGGACTGCCCGCTCGAAACGACGCCGTCGACCGGGATCTTCTCGCCCGGACGCACGACCACGACGTCGCCGACCACCACGTCTTCCACCGGGATGTCCCTCTCACCGGCGTCGCGGATGACCCGTGCGGTGCGGGCCTGCAGGCCGATCAGGCGCCGGATGGCCTCGCTCGTGCGGCCCTTGGCCTGGGCTTCCAGGTAGCGGCCGAGCAGGATGAACACGATGATAATCGAGGCCGTCTCGAAGTAGACCGATGGGTGGATCCCGCTGCCCATAAACCACTGCGGGACGAACGTCGCAGCTGCGCTGTACAGGTACGCCGCCGATGTCCCGACCGCGATCAGGGTATTCATGTCGGCCGTGCCGTGGCGCGTGGCGGCCCACAACCCGCGGTAGAATCGCCAGCCCGCCCAGAACTGCACCGGGGTCGCCAGCAGAAACTGGACGGTCCAGTTCTGCAGCCATGCCGGCGTCCAGATGCTGACGCCCATGTGCGGCAGGCTCCCCCAAAGCAGCGGCAGGCTGAATGCGGCGGCCACAATCAGTCGAAGGCGCAGCGCCCGCAGCTCGCGCGCCCGCCGTTCAGCCTCATGGTCGCTAGCGGCTTCTTCAGTCGCCAGCGGTTCATAACCCGCATCGCGGATGGATCGGCGCAAGGCGTCTGGTGACGCGATCCCCGGTATGTACTCAACCGTCGCCTGCTCCGTGGCCAGGTTCACGGACGCCCGGAGGACGCCGTCCGTGGACTGCAGCGCGCGCTCAACTTTGTCCACGCACGAGGCGCAGGACATACCCGAGATCGGGATCACAAGCCGCTCGCGCGGCACGCCGTACCCGGCGCCGTGTACCGCGGCCACCAGGCCGGCGACACTCGTGCGGCCGGCGTCGAAGGTGACCGATGCCCGCTCAGAGGCAAAGTTCACCTGCGCCGTGGTCACGCCTGGCGTCTTCTGGAGGCCCTCCTCGACGCGGGCTACGCAGGAGGCGCAGGACATCCCCTCGACCGGCAGGTCGACGCGCTTCAACGAGGCGGCTTGTTTCAACTCGGCGGTTGTGGCCATGTTGCGACCAACCTCTGGAGTGTCTGTTCGTCGGGAACTCCTACCAACACGACTCGTCCATTCACCACCAGCGATGGAACCGCACGAACGCCATACCGCGCGGCCAACTCGCAACAACTGCCATCCACGCACTCCGACGCCCGGTGAACCTCAATCTCAGCGCCCGGGAGGTGGTTAGAGAGCAGGTCGAGCGTTCGGTCGCACAGCCGGCAGTCCGCCGAAAAGAACTCAATCTTCATGACCCTCTTCCCCCTACAACTTGCTCGACATCTCGAAGACTTCCAGCAGTTCGGCGATCGTCCGCTCACGCTTCTTGGGATCGTCCGACCGAATCGCTGTCGACGCGCAGTGCTCCAGGTGGTCTTCCAAGACCATGGCGTTGACGCGGTCCAGGGCCTTCTGGATCGCCAGGATCTGGCGCATGACGTCCACGCAGTAGGTCCCTTCATCCACCATGCGCTCGACACCCCGGACGTGTCCGGCGACGCTGCGCAGCCGGGTGACGATCTTCTGCCGAGCCTCAACCGAGCCGGCTGGTACGGTAGCCGTCGTGGCAGCCATTCGCGTAGCCTCCATCCCTGGCATCGGGGTGCGGCTTCGGGCTACACCCCTCCCCCCAGGGGAGGGTATTCACCCCCCAGGATACCCCGAGACGCGGCCGGTGTCAAATACCAGTGTGGGAAAACAGCGATGCCCTGGCGGGCGCTGGAGCCGCCGGACGGGCGGCCTGGGAGGGCCTATTCAGGCCTATCCAGACCGCGACACCGTCCGGCGCAACCTACGCAGTCCCTTAAAGGCGCTGACGGATTACTTCGCCTGCATGAGCGAGTACCCGGCGTAGAGGAGCCAGACGATCGTCAGCAAAAAGCCGGCGAGAAAGACCGGGCCGGCCGCCGTGAATAGTGACAGGATCTGCGCGACGCCCGCCACGATGCCAACCCAGGCCACGCCGGCACCCAACACCTTCGTGCTCATGATCGCCCAACCGGCGATGAGCGTCCCGGCGCCAGTGAAGGCATTGCCAAACATGCTCAAGCCGGTGTTGACCGCCGACAGCGCGACCCACGCGTGGAGCGCGCCGGTCTGATCGGCCGCCGCGTACTGAACAATCGCCCGGCCGCCAAACCACCCGATGACCGAGCCCAGCCCATGTCCCGCCAGACCGAGCAGGACGAGATAGAGAAGCGCTCTCGCCCGCGTTGGAGCCTTATCACGCAGCCGCGTGGCGATACCGACAGTAAACGGCACAGCTACCCCGGCGGTGAGCAGGCCAAGCAGGGAGGCTAGCTGGAACGTACTCCACTTCTGTGTCATCACGGCCAGGCTCTTCGCCGGTTCCGGTGCCATCATTTCCTCACCGAGGGACATGAAGAGAACGAAGAGTAAAGCGAGGAGGATGCCGGCAACAACACCAGCCGTACCACCGTTCCGCTGAACACGATCCATCTCACACCCCCTTCGAGATGATGCGTGCCTGACGGCCGGACTTGTTCCCTGCAACAGATACGCGAAAGGGCGGCGACTCCCTGCGCGAAGACCTCTCCCGGCCAGAAGGGTCAACGCCGGTCCCGGCCGAACGATGGTGTGATGCCGTTCTGGTGGTGGGGTGCCCGACTTTCCACTCTGTGCTTGACCATCGCCGCCGTCGTCCCCGGCGTCGCATCCAGCGCACAGCCGGCTTCCCCTCGTTTCGCCCTGCAGATTTCACGATCCACGCTGCGGCAGGGTCAGACCATTCGCCTCGCAGTGCGCGCACCGGCAGCGCCGGGAAGCCTCAAGGTGACGTTTGCGGGCCGTACGTGGCCGGTCTATCGGACCGGCCCCTCCGCCTGGCAAACGTTTCTGGGCACCGACCCCACGACAAAGCCGGGGCGCTATACGCTGACGGTTGAGGCGGTGGGTCCATCGGGCACCATCGCCCGGATCCGGCGCGACGTGACCGTTCTTCGGGTGGCGTTTCCAAAGCGCCGTCTCACGTTCGACCCGGAGACGTCGAAGCTGCTCACGCCGGAAGCCGTCGCGCGTGAGCGCCAGCGGGTGCGGGAGGCGCTGCGAGAAGCACATCCCACCCAATTGTGGGAGGATCCCCTCGCCCTGCCAATCGATGGCCCTATCTCCTCACCGTACGGTGTCCTGAGCGTCTATATGGGCACGACTCGGGGATTTCATTCAGGTGTGGACTTCGCCATGCCCGAGGGTACGCCGGTGCGGGCGGCGGGTGCCGGCATCGTCCGATTGGCCGAGCTGCTGCCGCTGAGCGGCAACGCCGTGATGATTGACCACGGGGTCGGTGTCATCACATCTTACCTGCACATGTCGGCGATCGACGCACACGTCGGACAACAGGTTCAGAAAGGGGACGTGATCGGCCGTGTTGGAAGCACCGGGCTGGCCACTGGGCCACACCTGCACTGGGGGCTGCGGGTCAACGGGATCCGCGTGGATCCAATGCCATGGGCGGTACGCTGACGTGGCAGATGGACCGGAGCCCGTGAGATGATCGGGGCCCGCCCTCGCCTTGCGCCGATGACCTGGGCGCTGGTTGCCCTCATCCTGGCCTTGGGATCGCCCACGGCCGCTCAAGGCCCCGCACAGAGCGCCGCGCCATCGCCCGTGGTCGTCCCCGGCGTGGATGCCCTGTTGGCCGATCCCGGCATCCTACGCGGAAAGCGTATTGGCCTCGTCACGCATCAGGCCGGGTTGACTGCGGACGGGAGGTTAACCTCTGAGGCGCTCGCCAAGGCTTCGGGACTGCAGGTGACCGCGCTCTTCGCGCCCGAGCACGGCATAGATGGCACGTTGGATGCCGGCGAGGCCGTGCCGACGCTGTCCAGTCGCACGCCGATCTATAGCCTGTACGGCTTGGTGTTTCAGCCGACCCGCCCCATGCTCGCGCGAGTGGACGTGCTCGTGGTGGATCTCCAGGACGTCGGGGTCCGTCCGTTCACGTATACGTCAACGATGGCCAATGTGATGTCCGCCGCCAGGCAAATGGGAAAGCCCGTGGTCATTCTCGATCGGCCGAACCCCATCGGCGGGGTGATTGTCGATGGGCCAGTCCTCGAGCCGGAGTTCCGGTCGTTCATCGGCCCCCACCCGATCCCGTACGTGTTTGGCATGACGATCGGCGAGCTGGCGCAGCTCTACAACAAGGAATTCGACATCGGGGCCGCGCTCACGGTCGTGCCCATGCGCGGGTGGAAGCGCGGGATGACGTGGGCCGACACCGCCCTGCCGTGGGCGAATCCGTCGCCCGGGATCACCTATCCCGAGGCGCCGTACTACTACGCCGCAACGGGGCCCGTCGATGGAACCAATGTGTGGAACGGCGTGGCCACGGAGTCGCGATTCCAGGTCATGCTGGCATCCTGGATCAACGGTCCTGTCCTCGCCGAGCGGCTCAACAAGTACAACTTGCCGGGCGTGCGCTTCTCAGCGTCGGCAGTCCCGTACCCCCACACCGGGGAACCCTGGCACGGCGTGCGCTTCCACATCACGGACCCTGCGACGTTCCGACCGTCGGCCACGAGTATCTACGTGCTGGCAGAGATTCGCCGCCTCCACCCTGACAAGTTCGCATTCAAGCAGCCGCGGCGTGGTCCGTTTCTCTTCGACCTGGTATGGGGCACCAAGGCGGTGCGCCTGGCTCTCAGCCGCGGCGACGCCGCCCCGGCCATCATCGCGCAGTGGCAGCCCGGGCTCGAGCGCTTTCAGAAACTGCGCGAGCCGCACCTGCTGTATCGCTGACGGGGAGGGCGCAATGCCGAGAGGTGGCGACAAAGCAGTCCGCAAGCACCTGCTCTGGCTGTTGCGCGGTGGCCACGCCCACGTACACTTCGATCGCGCCGTCGCCGGGCTCCCCGCGCGCCTCCAGGGCAAGCGGCCGGGCGGCCTGCCGTATTCAGCGTGGCAGCTCCTGGAGCACATCCGCCTCTCGCTGTGGGACATGCTGGAGTTCAGCCGGGATCGCAAACACGTGTCGCCGAAGTGGCCGGAGGGCTACTGGCCCAAGAAGCCCGCGCCGCCGAACGCCTCGGCGTGGGCACGGAGCGTCGCGGCCATCCGGCGGGACATGCGGGCGATGGAACGAATGGTGGCCAATCCGAGGACGGACCTCTACGCGCGTATCCCCTGGGGCACCGGACAGACGGTCATGCTAGAGGCTCTGCAGATCGCGGATCACAACGCCTATCATCTTGGGCATTTGCTCGTGCTGCGGCGCTTGTTGCGGGCATGGAAGGATAGTTAGAGTCTTCTGAAGGGACTCGGCACCCGTGCCCGGCACCGAAAACTATTCTCGCCGCGGCCAGGCGCAAAGCGCGGCGACTGAGTGGGGGACGATGACCGAGTACCTCGAAACGATTCTCACCGGGCAGTTCGAAGCGTCGTTGGCGATGCTGAACCAGTGCGTACGACTCTGTAATCCCGAGCACTGGGAAGGGTTGATCGCCAAGGCGACCTTCCGGAGGATCGCCTACCACACGCTCTTCTTTGTCGACTTGTATCTCTCCCCACGCGATGAGGCCTTCGAGCTGCGCTCCCTCCATCGCCGCGGCGGGTGGACGGAACCAGACGGCGAGGCGCCCCGCGTCGGCCTGCCCAAGGATGACACGCTCGGGTACGTGGACATCTGCAGGGCCAAGATGCTCGAGACGATGGCGTGGGAAACCGCAGCATCGCTCGAAGGCCCGTCGGGATTCTCGTGGCTTCCTATTTCCCGCGGCGAACTCCACATCTACAACATCCGGCACATCCAGCATCACACGGGCCAGATGAGTGCCTATCTGCGCAGAGTAGACCCTGTGCTCAAAGCCACCAACGCCTTGGATTGGGTCCGCACGGGCTGGCCGTAGCCCGCGATGAAATGACCGAACAAAACCACAACTGGTATCTGGCTGTACCCCAGTCGGGCAAGGGAGCAGGAGTCCTTGTTCTGCATGCCTGGTGGGGGTTAAACGAATTCATTCGCGGGTTCTGCGACCGGCTGGCGCAAGAAGGCTTTGTAGCTCTCGCGCCGGATCTCTTCTCCGGGAAGATTGCCCGAACCATCGAAGAAGCAGAACAGCATAACTCTCAATTGAACGAGGCAGAGGACATTCCGCCATTGGTCATGTCCGCCGCTGAGGAACTGAGCAAACACTCATCCAGTAATAGATTAGGTGCCATTGGGTTTTCGTTTGGCGCTTACTGGGCGCGGTGGCTGGCGCAGAAGAAACCGGAATCTGTCCGGGCGATCACTATCTTCTACAGCAATGGCTGGAACATTCAGCCGTCAAACGCAGCCTACCTAGGTCACTTCGCCGAAACGGATCCTTACATAACCAAAGAAGGGATCAAGGAACTGGAACAGGGCTTGAGAGCACTAAACCGCCCAACGACCTTCTGTACCTATCCGGGGACAGGGCACTGGTTCATGGAGACAGACCGCCCGGATGCTTACAACGCGCAAGCTGCGCAGCTCGCCTGGGAGCGAACGATCGCATTTCTCCATGGACAGTTAGAGGGCGCATCCGGCTGGTCAGATTCTGTAAAAGGCGAAAACCAATTTCAATCCTGCCCAAGCCTCAAACATGGTGTTTGCGGAAGGGCTAAGTGCTAATCGGGGCAAGTGGTCGGGCCGCCCGGATTTGAACCGGGGGCCTCCTGAACCCCATTCCGCGGCCACACTCAATAGGGGCCAGTTACAGCCTGGAAGGCTTAGGATGCCCACCTGGTGGTAGTTGGCTGTAGTAGCGTCGGCATGGTGGAGGCTGGCCGCAGTTCAGTGTTCTACGTTCTGTTCTACGCCGCCGGGGCCTCCCGCTGTGCCCAGGGTCTTTCAGGGCCTCTATGGTCGGGTCCGGGCCTCCGATGTGGCGTCACCTGCTGTATGGCGTGCCGCCGGACCTTCCAGGGCACGCTGGGGGCGATGCCTGGCGACGCGGAAGGGCCACTCCTTACCCAAGTGTCGGACCCGCTCCGCCGACGCGCTCCTGGGGGTAGTACGTTTTCATACAGCGTGCCTAGGGCGGCAACAGATGGGCCACGGCGTCCTCGTAGCTTTCGAGGGTCGCCGGCTTCACGCGCGGCCGCAGGCGCCCGAGCCAGTCCTCCGCGAACTCCACAAGCCGCATCGTCTGTGAGGCCGGCAGTCGGTGAATCCCGAGCTGCGCCTCGGCCTCGCGTTGCGCGAGCACTTCCCTGGCGAGGCGCCGGCCCGCTTCGCCTTCGCCTATCGTCTGCCGGATGCGCTCCCCAGTCGCCGCGATGTAGTCTATGAAGTAGACCGCACGACCTCGCCGCAGTCGCTTGCGGATACTACCCATGCGTCACCTCCTGGAAACGTCTGAGAGCCGCACGATGAGTTGGAGAACGTAGCCGGCCGCGAGAAGGACGATACCGAGTCTCGCGTTCCGTGCGCGGCGTCGCTCGAACGTCTTTTCCGTCCTGCTAATGCCATCAATAGTGCGGATGCTCCACGGAGTCTCAACCGAACCGAGCCAGAGCAGAACGGCTGCCACTGCGAGGGCGGTCAGGCCAACGATCTCCCAGTAGACCAGCGCAACGCGCGGCCGATACGCGGTGTCCATTACAGATAGCCCCACTCCGGTCGGGAGAACGCCGAGCACGACGCGTGCCTTCCCTGCCGCGTCCACCACCTCGATGCGCCGCGCCCGCAGGACCTGCGGCTGCGAGGCGGCCTGCTGCACCGCCACACCCAGAAGAACGAGGGTGACCACGCTCAATACCCACCCTGTCACCATCATGCGCATCCGACGCTCCAACTCTCGACGCGAACGAGCAGAATCTCAGATTCCTGACGTTCCATCGTCGACGACCCCCTTTCAGGGTGGTGTCCTTCCTGGTCCACTTGCCCCAGAGAACGCTTCGAACCCAGGGCCGCGTAGTAGGACAGCCATTCAAACCGCTCACCCGGTTCTCCAGGCAGTTGCTTCAACATCGCCGCGCTCACGTCTCCTCCTCCAGTCTACGGTGTCTTCACTGGCGCACGCGCTCTGCGTGCCGCATCACGGATGGCGTCCGCAAGGGCCGCTACCGCAAGCGCAAGGGCACCGATACCGGCGCCGTCATTTCCATTCGATATCGCCGACGTCACTGCCCTCTTCATCAGGTCTTCACGCTCCGCGTGGTCCATCGTCATCACCTCCAGCATTAGGCATGACCGCGCGTCGCGGGATGCGCCATTGCCCGCCCAACTTCATCGCACCCTTCACATCTCCGCGCTTCAGGGCCTTCCACACCGACCACACACTCACGCGAAGGATGCCCGCTGCCTCCTCCGGCGTTAGCCAGACTGCGTGTTCCAGGTCCGCC
>Ga0187893_10013087_pt1 | contig 11627 bp, 8 predicted proteins | sample MA1701074metaG_FD_139574 | JGI IMG/M metagenome (GOLD analysis project Ga0187893, IMG submission 139574) | White microbial mat communities from a basaltic lava cave in the Kipuka Kanohina Cave System on the Island of Hawaii, USA - MA170107-4 metaG ...
CGGGCGACCTTCGACGACGGCGCGCAGGACGCGGCCGGCTACGGCATCGGCTTTTCGATCCCGATCGATCCCTACGCCGCCGTGCGCGCGCACGTGGTCATCCGCTGGCGCTGCTATTCGGCCTCGATCGAAGAATTCGCGTCAACTGAATCCGGCGCGACGCCCGGGGGCGTCGGTGACGATTCGGTCCCGGGCGGCGGCGCAGGCGAGCCTGGCGGGATCGTGGTGGTTTCGACCCGGAGCGAAATCGATTTCTGCATCGCGGACGTCGGGTTCGCGTTCGAAGTGCAGGCGGCGCCGTGGCTCTACGTGGGCGTGCATCTCGCCGCGGGGTATTTCGCGGGCGACGTCGACGGCCGGCGCCTCGCGCCGGTCGCCTCGGTCCAGCTTGTCACGCCGATCGGCGGAGGTTCGGTGATCTCGATCGGGTATTCCGCCGTCTTCGCGGACGACGAGCTGAGCCTCGACGGAGGCGGCGATATCGGCACTCTGCGCGAATTGCTGGCCGGGGTCGAGTTCCGGTTCTAAGTTGGGACATTTAAGCCTGGCTTAAATGTCCCAACATGCATGAAGAATTCTCGATCTACAACGTCGTCATCGGCACGGCGGGGCACATCGACCACGGCAAGTCCACCCTCGTCAAGCGCCTCACCGGGATCGACCCGGACCGCCTCCCCGAGGAAAAAGAGCGCGAAATGACCATCGACATCGGCTTCGCCAATTTCCCCCTCAAGACCGGCGAACGCGTCGGCATCATCGACGTCCCCGGCCACGAGGATTTCATCAAGAACATGCTCGCGGGAGCGACCGGCATCGACATCGTCATGCTCGTCGTCAGCGCCGTCAACGGCGTCATGCCCCAGACCATCGAGCACCTGCGCATCATGGACCTTCTCGGCCTCAAGCGCGGCCTCGTCGCCATCAACAAGTGCGACGCCGCCGAGACCGACATGGCCGACCTCGTCGCCGCGGAGGTCAAGGACCTCACCAAAGGCACCTTTCTCGAAAACGCCCCCATCCTCAAAGTCAGCGCCACCACCGGCCTCGGTTTCGACGCCCTCTACGACAAGGTCAACGAGATCGTCCGCGCCACCCCGCCCCGCGAAGTGAGCGGCGTCTTCCGCCTGCCCATCCAGCGCATCTTTACGAAAAAGGGGTTCGGCACCGTCATCACCGGGGTCCCCGTCACCGGCCGCGCCGCCAAGGGCGACACGATCGAGCTCCAGCCGCTCGGGCGCCAGGTCCGCATCAAGGCCATGCACGCCTACGGCCATTCGGTCTCCGAAATCCGCGCCGGCCACAGCAGCGCGCTCAACGTGTCGGACGTCGATCATGCCGAGCTGCACCGCGGCGACGTCGCCGCGACGACCGGCTACTTCAAACCCACGAACTTCGTCGAGGCCCAGTTCCGGTTCATCCGCGACGCCGCCACCTACATGCCCGAAGGCCTCAAGACCCTGAAGAGCTTCATGCCGATCAAGTTCCACTGCGGCACGAAAGAGGCCGACGGCAAGATCGTCATTCTGGACCGCCCCAAGATGCAGCCCGGCGACGAGGGGTACGTGCAGTTCCGCTTCGACGAGCCCGTCGTCGTGGCCGAGGGGGACCCGTACATCGTGCGGATCGCGACCCCCACCTACACGATCGGCGGCGGCCGGATCGTCGACGTCAGCGGGTCGAAAATCAAGCGCTTTCAGGAGCAGGTGGTGCACCGCCTGGAGGAAAAAAGCCTCACGCTGGAGGACCGCGAAGAGTTTATCGAGTTCGTGATCCGGGACCTGGGGTTCCGGTTCGCGGACGAGGGCGAGGCGCTCGTGGCGGCCAAGGCGCCGGCCGAGGCGGTCAAGGGGGTGATCGCGCGGCTGACGCGGGAGAGCAAGCTCGTGTTTTCACCGAAGAAAAAGTTCATCCACGCCGACACGCTCGGCAAGGCCGCGGAGACGATCGCGGCGCAGGTCGCGGCGTTTCACGAAAAGAACCCGCTCCGCGCCGGCTATGAGCGGCTGGCGCTCAAGCAGGAGTCGAAGATGGAGGAGGCTGTCTTCGAGCTGGCGCTGCAGCGGCTGGTCGAGGCGAAGCGGGTCGCGGTGGAGAACGACCGGGTTCGGTCGGCCGAATTCAAACCCAAGATGTCGCGCGAAGAGCAGGAGATCGCAGGGGAGCTGGAGAAGATTTTCCGGGCGAGCGGGCTGGCCAGCCCGCGCCTGGACGAGGTGTTCGGGATGATTCCGCGTTTCCCCAAGCCGCGGGTCAAGGCGGTCATGGATATCCTCGCGGAGCAGGGGGTGCTGGCTGTGCTCAAGGACGAGGTGATTTTCCACCGGGACGCGGTGGAGGAGGCCAAGCGCAAGGTGGCCGACGCGCTGCGGGCGGGCGGGGCTATGGAGCCCTCAAAGCTGCGGGACCTGCTGGGCACCTCGCGCAAGTACATGATTCCCCTGCTGGAGCATCTGGACGAGATCGGGCTGACCAAGCGGGTGGGGAACAACCGGGTGCTGCGCGAGCCGAAGAAGTAAGGGGCGTCGCGAGGTCAGCGCCCCGGTGATGACTTGCCGTATCCGGGTCTTCCCTTCCAGGTGCGGACTTGCTATCCGTCATTTGCTCTATCGGCTCTTCGAGCAGGGTCATTGTCTCGTATCTCGAAACCGGAGCTCCGGCCGAGATCTTCCCACGAGCTTGGCATTCACAAAGCACCCGAGCCGTTTGCAAAGGCAGGCAGTGTTCAATAAGGGCCGTGTCAATTCGCGCGAGTGTTGCGCGTTAGGAATTGGCCGACGGCCCTCCCCCTGGAGTTCCCGTGGTGGAACCTCTGGGCTCAGGGTCGACCCCTACTCGGGCACGTAAGCCCTGAAGTATCCGATCACGAACAGCCGGTCGAAACCCTTGGCGTCCGTGCCGTCGAAGGACATCGAGCCGAGCACGACGTGCGCGTCGCGCGGCACCATCTGCTGCGTGATAAAGCTGGTCCGCGAAATTACAGGCGCGTCGATCACGCCGTACAACGTGTCGATCGGGTCCATCCGCTCCGTCTCGATTCGGCGCAGGACGGTTTCGACCACCGCCGTCCCCTCCGGGCCCGCCACCGCGCGGACCGAGGCCTTCACGCCCTGCCAGTACCGCTCGACCTGCATGCACTCGCCGTCGCAGTACCGACCGGAGAGCCCGTAATCGCAGCAGTACCCGACCTTGCAGGCCCGCATGAGCCCGGATTCGACCCGGACCTTCTGGCCGCTGAAACCCGACGCGTCGAACTGGCCCACGAGCCGAGCGTCTTTGCCTTCGGTAGCCAGCGCCAACAGCTTGAGGAACGCGTCCCTGCCGAGCGCGCGGACATCGGAGCCGCCCGCCGCCCGCTCGAACGCGTCCCGCCGCGCGGCGATCAGCCAGATCGCGCTCTTGACCTGCTTCTGGTTGAGGCGCCGGACTTCGCCGAGCAGCGCCAGAATTTTGCCGTGCGTATCGGCCGGCGCCGTCACGTGCAGCTGCACGTTCGGGGTCAATTTGATGGAATAGCGAGTCGAATCCTCCCAGATCACGGGGTCGACGTTCTCCTGGATGAGCGTGACGATGTCGTCGGCGCTGACGAGCGGCTCCTCCGGCTCCTCCAGCGTAAAGCTGACGCCGGGCGACCCATGGGACCTGAACGGAAGCTCGTTGATCGGCAGATGCACGGGGTCGTTCGTAACTTTGACGACAAGGCCGTTGAGTTCATAGTACTTGAGCAGAACGGGGGCGCTCCCCCCGGTCGAGCGGGAAAGCGTCGACGCGTCTTCTTCTTCACGCTGAGGCCGCAGTTCGCACGACGCGCGAAGGTCGCGAAGCAGGGCCGTGATTCTTTGTCGAACCTCCGGGTCGCCTTGCTGCGTCGCCCGGCGTTCCAGCGCCTGGAACCACGCCTCGCTTCTCCTCGCAACGGCCTCGGCATCCTCGGAATTCTGATCCTGAATGAGCAGCGGCGCGACGCAGAGCGAAACGATCCCGAGTTTCACGTTACACGCTCCTCATCAGCGGACCTGCTCGAAGCGGCCGATCACCATAAGCTGCGTGATGCCTTCGCCAAATCCCTTCAAGCCGCCGGCCTGAGTCATCAGAACGTACTCGCCGACCGGGGCGGTCTGCGAAAGAGTGATCAGGCTGGCGTGGGTGTTGGGGACCTGGACATCCCCCTCCGGCGTCCTGACCTTTTCGATCGACTCGATCTTCGTCAGGCTCGCGCGAAATTCGACGGTGATCTGCTTCGAGTCGTGCGAAACCATCGGCTTGATCTGGTATCGGACGCCTTCTGGGACGGCCCGATAGCGGGGGACCTTGCCGCCGTCGCCGTCGTACTGGCATACGAACGCGACTTCGCGGCCGTGGAAGCCTGACAGCACCTGCGAACTGTATCCGAATTGGTCGAACGACCCGATCAGCTTCGCGTCCTTGCCCTCGGAGGCGGTCTTGAGGATGCGATCGACCATGGCCTTGCCCACTACGACCGGCCGCTCCGAAAGCTCCGCGGCCAGAAAGTCGGGACGGTGCCCGATGAAGATGACGTTCGAACGGATCGGGCGGGCGAGCGTGCGGGTCAGCGAAGCGAGAAACTCGTTGATCTTTTGATGCGCCTCGGGGGTCTGTCGGACGAAGAGGAGACCGTTCTGGAAGATGATGTCGCGGTGCTCCTGGTCCCAGGATTCCGGTTCGATGGTCGACCGGATCAGCCGCACCAGATCCTCCCCGCTGATGGTCGGCCTGGATTCGGCGGGCCGGTCGGCGAATTGGGCTCCGGCGTCTTCCGGAACCTCGAAACCTCCGATCCAACGGTCGATCACGTTCAGGGTCAGGGCGCGGACGTCGATGATCTGGCGGCCGATCATAACCGCGTCGTCGATCGTGGAATCGGTGAAGACGATCTTGCGCTCATCCTTGATGTACCAGCGGATTCCCGCGGCCCTGGCGAGGGCGTTGAGGATCCCTTCCAGGCTGGCGCGCTGGAACTCCCTCGGCTCGACCTTCAGAGCGGCCGGGTCCTTTGCGTTGATCTCGATACGAAGGTCCGCCAGCGCCCCCAGCTTTCCCAGGGCTTGGTCGAGGGAGCCCTGCGGAGCGTCGAAATCAATCAGGGTCAGCGACAGCGTCTCGCGAGTGAGGCGGTCGCCGAATCGGATGCGCGCCAGCGCGAGTTCCAGGCGGCCGCGGAGCTTCCCGGATGCGGCCGACTGCCACGCCTTTTCGATCGCCTCGATGTGACGGCGGCCGAGTTGATAGAGCTCGTCGGCGGCGCGGTCGCGGGTCTCGGGGTCCTCCGAGGCCAGCTCCGCTAGGATCTTTTCGATGCGCGCGGCCATTTCCTTTTCGGCCTGGTCCTGCCAGATGAAAAGCGCAAGCAGTCCCGTAAGAGCGGACGTCGCGATCATCTCCTTGCCTCGCCCAAACAGGGATTGAACGACGACGGCCGCCGCCGGGTTCCCGGGCGGCGCCCTGTTATAATGAGGCGCATGGCGCCGCAGGCGGACACCGAAACGCTGCGAGGGGCTTTGGACCTGATCAAAAAGGCTTTTCACGCCTATAACCTCGCGTGGGTCAATCTCGGCTATGCGCAGCCTTCGGAGCCGCTTCCGTTGCCGGACACGGTGTCGCTGTACGACTATGAGCTCAACGAAAACGCGGTCCGGCAGGTCGAGCTGGGGAACGAGTATCTCGCGCGGGCGTGCGAGCTGTATTCGCCGCTGCTCGATTTTCGGCCGGCGCGGATCGGGTCGGCGACGGAAGAATTCATGCTCTCGATGGTACTCGGCCGCTTCCCCGGCGATCTCATGTTCATGGAAAAGGCGGCGCGGAATCTCGACCTGATCCGGCGCACGGCGCGCGCGCTGCCGGCGTACATTCGCGAGCTTGAAGAGCTCATCCGATGGGCGGAGTTTTAGGCCCCAGGCAGGGATGACACGGAGGGATTGACGATGACCAAGACCTGCCAAGCCTGCGGCCGCAAGACCGAGTCGGCGGCCGCGTTCTGCATGCACTGCAGCGCGCGGTTCGGCGCCGCGGCGCCCGCGTTCGAGCCCGTCGTCAAGACGGCCGAACGGCCGTCGCAGGTGGCGTGCCCGCGCTGCCGGAACAAGATGACGCTGCTCCAATACGGCGACGTCGAGCTGGACGAGTGCCCCGAGTGCTCCGGGCTATGGTTCGACAAGGGCGAGCTGGGGCGGGCGTCGGCGAAGTTTCGCGCCGACCGCCAGGCGGCGCCTGGGTCGCGTCGGTCCGGCGGCGGCGGCGATCCGATGGTGCCGCTCGCCAAGTCCCACGCAGCGGCGCTGGCCTGCCCGCGCTGCACACGGCAGCTGGAGCGGGTGAGCATCCCGGAGCATGCCGGAGTGATCCTTGACCGCTGCGCCCAGTGCGGCGTATGGGTGGACGGGCACGAGGTGGACCGCATTTTCTCGAAGGCGGGGGCGGCGTCGCGGCGGCCCCTGAGGCGCCGGCGGTCGATCTCCGCCCGCTACATGCGGCGGTCGGCCGAAAACGACCTGCTCGGGGCGGCGCTGCCGATGCTGCTGTGGGTCCTCGCGCCGCGCGGCTGCCACCACCGCCACCACTGCCACTGCTGGTAAACCGGGCAGCGGGGTCGGGCCGCGCACCTCTCGCTACTCGAACCTCACATCGTCGATCCAGACCTTGATTCGCCGGTCCGGCGTGTTGCTCGTGAATCCGAGCGCCTGCAGATCTTCCGTCCGGAGCGTGATCTTCATCCCCTGGTGCTCGCCGCGGTTGACCGACTTCCACTCGAACCGGAAGTCCGAAAGCGGGACCGCCACCCGCGACCAGGCGGCGCCGATCGGCACCGGCGACGACGTCAGAACCGCCTCCTCAAATCCGAGGCGCATCGTGAAATCCACGATCAGAGACGAGCCGCCGCCCTCCGAGCGGGCGCTGAACGTCACCCGCGTCGACTTCGGGGGCACGACCCGATTCAGCCGGCACGTTGCCCGCGGCCAGGCGGCCCGGGCGCCCCGGGTGTGCGCCGCGTACTCCAGAACGACGGAGTTCGTCCCCTCAAAGGCGTCCCCGCCGTCCTCCCCCTTTTTCGACCGTGCCACGCGGACGCCTCCCGTGAACGCCTCCCAGCGTTCTGCGCCGTACTCCAGGTCATCCACCATCAAGGACAGGATCAAAGCCAGCTCGCGCTGGCAATCCGTCGTCATCTTGTGGATCTCCGCCTGTTTTGAAGCCCGGAGCTTGGTGGCGGAACCAAGGGCCTCAAACCGCCCGATCGCCTCCAGCGCCTGCTTCCACTGCTTCGCCTTCACCAACCGCTGAATCTCCGCGAAATGGTGTTGCGCTTCCGCCTCGGCCGCCGGCGCGCGCGCCGCCTTCACCCTCGCCAGCGCCGCCTCGATCTCCCCGCGACGCTCCGACACCCACGGGGAGCTCGCCATCTCCGTGAGCAACCTGTGGTAGGCGAGCTGGGCCTCCTCCAGCTTGCCTCCCATCTCCAGGCTGCGCGCGTGATTGTAGATCTCCCGCGCCGCCGCCGGAGCGGGCCCGGACGCCCTTTCGAGGGCCTCGGCCGCCAGCTTGTCGATCTCACCTTTCGCGGCGGCATAGGTCTTGGTTGAGGCTCGGGCGCGCCGAAGATCGTCGAGAGCCGCGACCAGCGCGTTCCAGTCCCCGCGGGACCGCGCCTCGCGTGCCGCCTCGAGCTGCTCGACCGCGAGCATTTCCGCATAGGCCCGCTCCAGCAACGCCTGGACCTCCGGACCGATCTTTTCGAAATTGGCGGCGCCCGAGTGGGCCGCCGAGAACGCGCGCACCTCGTTGTAGACCCGGGGCCAGTCTTCCAAATTCGCGAGCTCTTTCACGCGGTCCCAGGCCGCGATCACGCCGGGGTCGAGCGTCAATCTTCCGATCCATGCCGCTACTTGCGCCCGCCTTGCGTCGTCCGGCGCCATTTCCCGGGTAAGCTCTTTCAGGAGAGGTTCGGCCTCGGGCCAGCGCCCCTCGCTGACGAGCTCGTTGACCCGTGTCCATTTTTCGAGCAGCCGGCGCTCCGCCTCGCTCAGAGGGGCAGGGGGAGCGGGGACGGGATCGGGCGCAGGCGTCGGGTCGGGGGTGGGCGCCGGCGAGGGGGTCGGCGCGGCACGTGCCAGTTCGGCACGGCACCGCTCCCGGGCCGCCCGCGCCTTTTCCGCGCTCGACACGACGGCCACCGTGCTTGGATACTCCCGCTCCACGCGATCGTAAAGCGCGAGCGCGGCGTCGAACTTGCCGGCCGCGAGAGAGGTTTCGGCCTCGGACAGAAGGGCGCTCGCCTCCATTTCGCGGATTTCCGCCTCCGTCTTGCCGGCGTGGGGCGTGGGATTCTGACCCCCGGCCTTCATCGGGTCGGAGGAACCGGTGAACAGGATCCCGCCGAGGAAGGCGAGCACCGCGATCACGGCAACGCCGATGATCGGACCCAGCTTCCATCCGCTCGATGAGGGGGGAGCGGAGGTGTGGACGGGGGCGGGGGCGGGCGCGAACGTGCGCTTGATCTCGGGCGGCGGAGCCTCACCGAGCGATTGGAGAACCCGCGCAATCTGCCCGGCGGTCATCATCTGATTCTTCTCGGCGATCTCGCGCGCCGGCTTTCCCGATTCACGCGCGAGCTCGAGGAGTTTCTCCACCTGCTTCACGCCGATCACGCCGATGCGCTGCGCGGCCTGGAGAAACTGGGTGTCCGCTTCTTTCGCCGGCTCCATGGAACGTTTGATTATACACGTTCATGGAGAGGACAGGGCCTACGGCAAATCAAACTTGACCGGCCTTTGCTCGGGCCGAGTCGCGGCTACGGTGAACTACCGCGGTTGGGGGCCAGGTATCTTCGGCCGCGGGCCGTGACCGCGAACAAGCATCTCCACTGGCCGCTGTACACAAACGTCCGTCCCCCACTTTGTTTTTCGGATGGCTTGCGCCCTCTTACGGGAGCCGAAAAAAACCTGATTGGCCGTAATCCCCTCGCGCGTCGGTATATTAGGAGTTAATGCCGCACATACCGCATCGGCAGGCTGGCGCCGGGCTGGCGCTCATCCTCCTCTTCGCGCCCGACCTGTCGGGCCCGGTCCGCACCGGCTTTGATGCGCGCGGCGCCAAGCTGCTCGCCAGGATCGAGAAACCCGTCACCCGCACCCTTGTCGTGGCCTGGAGCGCGGACGGCAAAGAGCTCGCGATCGGAGGCGAGGGCGGCGTCAAGACCTTCGACGTCCGGGGCTGGCGCCAGACCCGGAGCATCAACCCCCCCGGAGGGTACGGCCTGGCGCTCGCCTACGATCCCAAGTCGCATGCGCTCGCGGTGGGGGGCCTGCAGATAGTGGGTATATACGAGCGCGGCGCCGTCGACCCGGGCCGCCAGTTCGACGCCGAGCACTATGTCTACGGCCTCGGGATCACGCGGGACGGTCGCACGCTGGCCGCCCACAGCAACGGCGGAAAGGTGATCGTATGGTCCCGGAATTCGGGCGGCGAACTGGTTCGTTTCGCGGGCGCCAGCGCGTACGGATGCTCGCTCTCGTTTTCGAGAGACTCCCGGCACCTCGCCTTTCCGACCGGAACCCACGACGTCGCCCTTGTCGAAACCTCCACCTGGAAGGAGCGGCGGCGGATCAGGGCCGACGCCTCGCAGGTCTGCGCCGTCGTCTTCAGCCCTGACGGGCGGCGGGTGGCCACGTGCGGGTATGAGCTGAACGTCCGCGTGTGGGAGGCGGAGACGGGCAGGCTGCTGCATTCCATGCCGGGCCACACCCGGAAGCCCACGTCGCTCGCCTGGTCCCCGGACGGCGGGACGCTCGTGTCGAATGGATTCGGCGGTGAGGTCATGCTCTGGGATCCTGCGCGCGGCAAGGCGATCCGAACGCTGCGCGAAAACGACCGGAGCACGAACGACCTCGTCAACGCGGTCGTGTTCAGTCCTGACGGCCGGGCCCTCGCGGTGACCCTCCCGAACAACTCGGTGGAGATATGGGGGCGATAGGCCCCCCTTTCGGAAACGGGGACCTCGGTCAACGGTTCGGTATAATCCCGGCGATGCCTGACTCCCGCCGAATCGCCGGCGAACAAACCGGTCGAGGCAAACGTCTTTGCTAATGATGACGCCGCTGCTCCTCGTCGTGATCGCCCTGGCGCAGGACGCCGACGAGCTCGTGCGCAAGGCGCTCGAAGGCGCCAAGGCCGAGCCGAGCCTCAAGGTATCGTTCACGGGCCGCGTCGACGCGCCCGGCAGCGACCCCATGGACATCCACGGCGCGGCGCTGCAGGTCGGCGCGGACCTGCTCTTCATCGAGTATCACGCGTCGGGCGGCCAGCTCAAGTTCATCATCCGCAAGGGCGACACGGTGCTGGAGTGGCACCCCGTCGTCGAGGAGTGGATGGACGCACAGCGGCTGGGCGACGGCGCAGCCGGCCGCGGCGCTCAGAATCCGCATGAGGTCTTCGACACGCTGCTCGCCAACCACACGAGCGCGAAGGTATTGTCGCGAGACGACAAGATCACGCGGATCGAGATTTCGCTCAACGGCCCGAGGCTCAAGCCGCTGTTGCGCGACCTCGTGAACGAGCAGGAGGTCACGTGGGAGACGACCGTGGCAAGTTCGGTGCTCGAGCTCGATTCCGCGAACGGCGCGCTTCGCAGCGCCGAGACCACGGCGTCGATCGGCTGGCGGGAGGGCAAGAAGATCGAGTACAGAGGCAAGGTCACGGTGGAGAGCGCGGGCAAGGAGACCGAGTACCGCTTTTTCGAAAAGACGCCGGCCGGCAAGCCGCTCAAGGAGATTCCGCTCGGCGACGACGCCCGAAAGAAGCTCGGGATGGGACAAAAAAGGTAACCTTTTTTGTGCCATGAAGTCAGTGACCTACGGCCCCCAGGCGCGCCGCGCCGCGATTGACGCGCTCGAGGCCGCCGTGCGGCTGGTCGCGCCCACGCTGGGGCCGCTGCCGAGAACGGTGCTCGTCGAGCAGCGCTTCAAGCCCCCCCGGCTCGTCGCGTCGGCCGTCGAGGCGCTCGACGCGCTGGAGGTAGCCGACCGGGCGGAAAACAGCGTGCTCGCCATGCTGCGCGACGCCGCCCACCGCGTCCGAGCCGACGGCGGCGGCGTGGCCACCTGGCTCGTGCTGACGCACGCGTTCGTGCGCGGCGCGGTCAAGGCGATCGACGCCGGCCGCGACCCCTTCGCCGCGGCCCGCGACCTCCACGACGCCGAACGGCGCGTCCAGGACGCGCTCAAGCAGGCGGCGGTCAAGCTCGGCTCCCGCGGGCAGATCACGGCCGTCGGACGCTCGGCCGCCCCCGATGCGGCGGGCGTGATCGACGAGATCGCCGACGACCTCGGCCGCGGCGCCGCGGTGATCGTCGAGGACTCGAAGCAGGCCGAAACCACCGTGTCGCGCGTCGAGGGACTGCAATTCGCGCGAGGCTGGGTCAGCCCCCATTTCGTCAACAAGCCGGAGACAGGCGAGGTCGTCATGGAGCGACCGTTGGTACTGCTTTACGAGCCGAAAGTGGCGTCGCCCCAGGAGCTCGCGCCGTTCCTGGAGCGCGTCGCCGCGAAATCGAAATCGCTGCTGATGATCGTCGGCGCGATCGACCCGGAGCCGATCGCCACGCTCGTCGTCAACCG
>Ga0187893_10013088_pt1 | contig 11627 bp, 9 predicted proteins | sample MA1701074metaG_FD_139574 | JGI IMG/M metagenome (GOLD analysis project Ga0187893, IMG submission 139574) | White microbial mat communities from a basaltic lava cave in the Kipuka Kanohina Cave System on the Island of Hawaii, USA - MA170107-4 metaG ...
TCCGGCAATCGCTGGAGCGCGACGTAGATGCGCTTCATCTGGCGGTCGGGCTGCGCAGGGTAGCCGAACCATTTCTCGCCGTCGGGAATGTCGTCCTTCACGCCCGACTGCGCGGCGATGGTCACTTGCTTGCCGATCTTGAGATGGCCGGCCAGCCCGACCTGACCTGCGAGCGTAGTGTAGTCGCCGATTTTCGTGCTGCCGGAAATGCCGGCCTGTCCGCAGAGAATGCAATGCTCGCCAATCACGACGTTGTGCGCGATCTGGACGAGGTTGTCGATCTTCGTGCCGTGGCCGATCACGGTTGCACCGAGCGCGCCGCGGTCAATGCTCACGTTGGAACCGATCTCCGCGTCGTCGCCGATGGTCACGGTGCCGACTTGCGGGACCTTCAAATGGCGGCCTTCGTCGAACACATAGCCGAAGCCGTCCGCGCCGATCACCGTTCCCGAATGAATACGCACGCGCGCGCCGACTTGCGTCCCGCCGTACAGCGTGACGTTCGGAAAAAGGTGAACGTCCTCGCCCAGCGCGCAGTCAGGGCCGACGTAATCACCGGCTTCGAGGACGCAGCGCGGGCCGATCTTCGCCCGTTCGTCCACGACACAGAGCGGGCCAATGTGCGCGTCGGGATCGACTTGCGCCGATGTGGCAACAATCGCCGACGAGTGAATCCCGGGCGTGAACTTGCGCTCAGGAAAAAACAGCGGCAGCACCTTCGCGAAAGCCGCGCGCGGATTCCTGACGCGGATGAGCACTTTCTTCGCCGAAGTGAACGCGGAAGGTGCGAGGATCGCGGACGCGGCGCTTTGCTCGGCGCGCTGGAACCACGCTTCGTTTTCTGCGAAAGTCAGATCGCCGGCCCGCGCCTGGTCGGCCGGCGCGAAGCTGGCGAGCGGAACAGAGGCGTCGCCGAGGACTTCGCCCTGAACGTGCTTTGCAATGTCGGCGGCGGTGAATGGCATGCCAGGGTTCAAGGGCGCAAGTCCGTTTGACTTGAAAAACGGCGCTCACTATAAAGCCCGCGACATCGCAAGCAACTTTCTTTACCACAGCGGTTCCATCTCACATCCACTATGAGCAGAAAAATTCGTTACGGCATGGTCGGCGGCGGACGCGGCGCGTTCATCGGCGCGGTGCATCGCATCGCGGCGGCAATGGACCAGCAGATTGATCTCGTGTGCGGCGCGTTCAGCAGCGACCCGGAGCGCAGCAAGGCCAGCGGCGCCGACTTGTTCCTGCCCCCGGAACGCTGCTACGGGACCTTCCAGGAGATGATCGCGGGCGAGAAGAAGCTTCCCGCCAGCCAGCGCATGGACTTCATCGCCATCGTCACGCCGAACCACATGCACTTCCCGCCGGCGAAGATGGCGCTCGAGAACGGCTTTCATGTTCTCAGCGACAAGCCCGCGACGTTCGATCTCGCCGAGGCAAAGGCGCTGCAAGCTCTCGTGAAGAAGACGGGTCGCCTCTACGGCTTGACGCACAATTACACCGGCTACCCGCTCGTAAAGGAGGCGCGCGACATGATTCGCATTGGCAAGCTCGGAGAGATTCGCAAGGTCGTCGTCGAATACCCGCAGGGCTGGCTGGCCACACGCCTCGAAGCTTCCGGCCAGAAACAAGCTGGCTGGCGCACTGATCCCAAGCGCAGCGGCGCGGGCGGTTGTGTCGGCGACATCGGCACGCACGCGGAGAATCTCGCCGAGTACGTCACCGGACTCCAGATCAGCGAACTGGCTGCCGACCTCACCAGCTTCGTCAAGGGCCGCAAGCTCGACGATGACGCCAATGTGCTGCTGCGCTTCCGCGGCGGCGCCAAGGGCGTGCTGCACAGTTCGCAGATTTCCGTGGGCGAGGAGAACAACCTGAACATCCGTGTCTATGGCGAACTCGGCGGCATCGAATGGCACCAGCGTTTCCCAAACACGATGTACGTGAAGTGGCTCGATCAGCCGATGCAGGTTTATCGCACCGGCCTCGGCTATCTCGGCGCGAACGCCAAGGCGGCGACGCGCACGCCGCCCGCTCACCCGGAGGGCTATCTCGAAGCCTTCGCGAACATCTATAAAAACTTCGCCAACCACATCCGCGCAGTGAACGACAGACGCAAGCTGGCGAAGGATGATCCTGCGCTCGACTATCCGAAGATCGAAGACGGCGTGCGCGGCATGGCGTTCATCGAAGCCGTGGTGAAGTCGTCGAAAGCCAACGCGAAGTGGACGAAGCTGGAGGCGTAGGCGGAAGCTGTTGAATCGTTGAAACGGAGCCGCTTCCCGCAACTGTCCCGCGTTGGGCATGACTGTCCCGCCCTGTCCAACTCCAAGGCACTAAGAAATTCCGACAAAAGACTTGCGCGCCGCGCTTGAAGTCTGATTCTTCGCGCCCGTTCCTATTCCACACCTTCGGTTTGCATTGCGGCTGCGGCGGTTTTGCAGCCCGCAGCCGTGACGCGCGCCTTTCCCTTCGCAGCGGGGCCGAGGCCTTCCCGGACTTGGCAATCCCGCTGCTAACCGCGACCGGGACGGTTCGCCGGTCCCGCCACTTCATGGACGGAATTCAGCGTATGGACACGCCGCAGAGTTGTATCGCGCTTGAGCACCATCGACTGTCACCGTCTGGCCGCAAAGCGGAACGCCCGAACGTTCCGCGCGCTGTTCATCGCCTTCATCGTGGCGGTTTCCTTCATCGCGCGCGCGCAGACTCCCGTTGCCGTTCCTTCCATAGAGACAGCGCCGCCTCCCGCCGTCTCGCAAAAGCAGGAAGCCGGAGTCCGCTCGTTCCTCGGCCGTGACGCCGCCGCACAAGAGGAAGCGCCCGCGATTTTTGTTCCTGCTTCGGCCACGCAATACGAGATCGGCGATCCCACGCCCGAGGAGCAGCTTTATCTCGAACTCGCCAACCGCGCGCGCTTGAATCCTCCCGCCGAAGCCCAAATCTGGCGCACGACCACCGATCCCGACGTGCTTAGTTCCTACGGCTACTTCGGCGTGAACCTTCCCCTCATGGTGTCGCAAATTTCGCTGCTCGCGCCTGTGCAGCCGCTTTCCTTCCATCCGCAACTCCTCGCCGCCGCGCGCCGGCACACGATGGACATGTACGTGAACGATTTCCAAAGCCACATCGGCAGGGACGGCTCGAATCCGGGCATGCGCCTCAACGCCGCCGGATATTCCTGGAACACGTATGGCGAAAACGCCTTCGCCACCGCGCGCTCGGTGGTTCACGGACACGCGGGCTTTGAAGTCGATTGGGGCGCAGGACCCGGCGGGATGCAGACGCCTGCCGGCCATCGCATCAACATTCACAATGGCAACTTCCGCGAGGCCGGCATCGGCGTCACCAACGGGCTGCGCGACAGCGTCGGCCCGCAGATCGTCACGGAGGAATTCGCGAACCGCTGGGGCATCACGCCGTTCATCACTGGCGTCGTCTATTACGACTTCAACGGAAACCGTTTCTACGACATCGGCGAAGGCATCGGTGGCGTGCGCGTCGATGTGCCCGGCTCGACTTACTTCGCCGTCACCGCGAATTCCGGCGGTTACTCCGTCCCCGTTCAAACCAACGGCGCCTACGCAGTGACTTTCTCCGGCCCGAACCTGACGCCGACGACGCTCAACGTCACCATCGCCGACGGACTCAACTCGAAGCTCGATTACGTCCCGATCTACACCGCGCCGGTGCTCAACGGCCCCGCCACCGTCATGGTCGGACGCGCGAACAATTACACGTTCAACTCCGTCGGCGGCGCCACGGCTTACCAGTGGAAACACGCCAAGCGGATCAATTCCACTTCCATCGAAGGCGCCGAGAGCGGAACGAACAACGTCTCGCTGCTCGTCTCGACGAATTACGCCGTCATCCAGAACGCGGTGAAGGCCTCCGGCTCCTACGCTTTCCAACTCGCGCATCCGCAGCCCGTCGATCAATTCCTCGCGCTCAACTGGCTCGTTCGTCCCGGCCCGAACGGACAGCTTGCCTTCGCCAGCCGTCTCGGATGGGCGACGTCCAACCAGATTGCCCGCGTGCAGGTCACCACGAACTCCGGCGCGACGTGGCAGGAACTCTGGTCGCGCACCAACGACAACACCGCGGGCCAGACCGCCTTCGCGCGCGTCACGAATTCGCTCGCGCCGTTCAGCGGACGCGAGATTTCCGTCCGCTTCGTGTACGACCACTTTGGCGGCGGCTCCTACTACCCTCAATCCGGCGCGGGCATGGGCTGGTACCTTGACGACATCGGCTTCAACAACTGCGAACAACTCGTCAGCCCGCAGGTCAACGACGTGAGCAACACCGCGTTCGCCTTCGTCCCATCGGAAGCGGCCAGCTACTCGCTGCGCGTGCGTGCCCGCGTCGGGTCGGGCTACCTCGATTGGGGGCCGCCCGCGCTGCCTTCGGTGGCCATGGGCATCGCCGTGCGCATCAGTTCCATGCCGGTCATCGCGAACAATCGCGCGACGTTCAATTTCCGCGTGGAGAGCGGCAACCCTTCCAGCTTCACCGTGGAAAGCTCGCCCAACCCCCGCGGCCCGTGGGTGCGCGACACGACCGCCAGCATCGCGACCGTGACGGCCGGTTCCCTATACCGCGCCACCTGCGCCACCAGTCCGTCCGGGCGGTGCTTCTACCGCATCGTGGCCCGCTGAAACCCTGCGAGCGGAAGGGCGGAGCGTGTTTTCAATGGGGTGGAACGGGCCACTGGCCCGTTCCCGGTCGGCGACCCACCGACCGGAATGACGACGGCGTTCCCATTCACTCCTACGCCATGTTGAGCAGGGTTCTCCCTCCCCGTTCCGTCCGGCGAGTCGCCGGACGGCACAGGCCAGTGGCCTGTGCTACCAGCACTGAATTGAAAGTGCGAAGTCCACGCGAATTGCGCGAAGTCCACCGCATGAGTGCGTGAGAATCGCCCGTTCGCACACCCGCGTCCCGTGCGCTCATGCGAAGAGCACACACGGCATCGCGTGTGCTTTTTGCGAAGTTGGCAGCCGAACCCAGTTATGAAACGCCGGCTCTCCAACCGAAGGACAGAGGGACTCACACTGACGGAGGTCATCTACTCGCTGGCGGTGATCGTGGTTGTGGTGGCGGCAGTTCTTTACCCACAGCTCAGGCCGAGGCGGAAGGGTTGCCACTGCCGGCCCAGTTGCGTCAGTAATCTGAAACAGGTTGGCCTGGCCTTCCGGATGTTTTCCCAAGACCACGGTGACAAGTTTCCGTGGGCTGTATCAACGAACGAAGGCGGCACACTCGAATACGCGGACTCGGCCGATGTGTTCCGCCATTTCGTCGCGATTTCCAATGAGTTGCCTTCCCCCAAACCTCTCACCTGCAACGGCGACGTGCGGCGCACAAAGGCGTCAGCGTGGCATCAGCTCACGAACAACACCGACCACCTGAGCTACTTCGTCGGCTTGGATGCTGACGAAAGCCGTCCGCAAACCATCATCAGTGGCGACCGCAACCTCACGACGAATGGCAAGCCTGCTTTGGGCGTAGTGACGATCAGTTCGGGCACAGTCTTGGGCTTCACGCGCGAACTGCACCGGACGCACGGGAACATCGCCCTCGGCGACGGCAGCGCGCAGCAGGTGAGCAATGCGGAGTTGCAAAAGCAGACGACCGCTCAACTGCAAAGCGGACCCACGCAGTTCTTCCGGCTGGCCCTTCCTTGACGTAAGATGAACCCGACACCCGCCAAAGGAACGAACGGGGTGCTCATGCCGGTGGAAATCATCTGCATCGCTCTTGTCTTTGTTCTCACGGTTGTCCTGCTGGCAATGACGACGCGAATAGGCTGTCGCACTCGCTCACCCCGTATCAACTGCATCAGCAACCTTAAGCAAATCGGCCTCGCCTTCCGCATGTGGGCCGGCGACCACGGCGACAAGTTCCCCTGGCAGGTCGAGACCAACGGCACGATGGATTTCGCGGAGTCACCCGCCGTGTACAAGCACTTTCTCGCCATCTCGAACGAATTGTCGTCGCCAAAAGTCCTCGCCTGTAACACCGACAAGAAAATCACGAAGGAAGCCGACTGGTCCAAGTTCAACAACGCCCACCTCAGCTACTTCGTCGGACTCGAAGCGAACGAAGCAAATCCTCAGTCGATTCTGTCAGGTGACCGCAATCCGGCGACGAACGGCAAGCCTGCCACGGGCCTTCTCCGCGTGACGGCGGACACGGCGTTGGGTTTCACCGGCGAGATGCACAAGCACGCCGGCAACATCGGCCTCGGTGACGGCAGCGCGCAGCAGGTGACGGAGCACGGACTTCGCAAACAAGTTCGGTCCGCGCTGCAATCCACCAACGTTGCCGCGCTCCGCTTTTCCATTCCCAAACCAAAGTAAGCCTATGCAACTGAAATCACTCCTCAGACCGGCCCTGTTCCCGTTCCTGCGGGTGCGGGGAACCTCCATGCAACATTCCCGTCGCAGCGGGTGCCTGCCGTCGCGGCTCTCGCAAGGTCGCGCCGGAGGGCGCGCGCGCAGGCTCTCGGCCTGAGCGGGAATGTTGCTTCCTCCCGCCCCGCGCGGCGGGCACGAAAGAACTTTTGCGGCCGGGCGAATCGCTTGCGCCCCGGCCGCGGCCAAGGGAGGCATTCCTCTGCCCCCGCCGGTCGGGGGCAGAGGGTGAGGCCGGTTTCAATTGCCTCCAAAACAGGAAGTCCCTTTCCCCCCGCAAGCGGGAAAGAGGGGTTTGCCCCTTGAGCGCACGAGTGGTTTTGGGGCTGGTGGAATTTCCTGCTTGGGGCCATAAGCATCTCGATCTGTTGCGAAAATCCGGGAGCAATGAAGAAACGCCAAATCACACTGCTGGCCGGCGCGGCGCTGCTTGCGTTGGGCATTGCGTTCGTGCTGACGCGGTCGCGGGAACCAAGTCACCTGGGCCTGACGGTGTCGCAGTGGCTCGACAAGTTGGAAACCGGTCATTCTGGGGATCGGAGAGCAGCTAGGGAGGCGTTGCATGCGATGGGCAGTAACGCAGCGCCTTTTCTGATCGCCATGATCGCAGCGAGGGATTCGAGCTTGAAAGCGAGATTGGCGCGACAATCGATTCTCAAGTATTCGTATCGGCCGCCCAGCACGCGATTGCGGGTCGTGCTCGAGGCCTTGGGTGAACTCAATCGTCCGAATGCGCCTGCGGACCCGGCGCTCATCGAGTTGCTCAATCGGCCGGACCGGGCACTGACGGCGCTGGGTGGGTTCATGGCGCTGGGTGTGGAGGACAAAGCCGTGTATGAGCGAGCGCTTCTGCATTCAAACGCTGGGGTGCGACAGACGGCAGCCGTGGCGCTCTCTCGCATCCAGGACGGCAAGCGAATGCGATTCACCGGGATGTTCACCTACGGTGAGCCCAGTCCCACCGGTGGCTTCCCGCGCGTGGTCGCCGGATTTGGGCCAAGCTCGCGCGCTGAGATTACTCCGTCGGCCATCGTCTCGATTCTCGTGGACTGCGCGACCGATCCAAATCCGAAGACCAGGCTGGCTGCGATTCAGGCTTTCGCCGACTTCGGCATGATGTTTCCGGCGGATGCGGAACCAGCGTTGAAAGCTGCGCTCACGGACAATGACTCCGCCGTTCGCCGCGCTGCGACGAACGCGCTGGCGAAAGTGATCAAGCCTCGGTAGTTCACAGGGATTATCTTGCCGTGCATCGCCGCTCGCTGGCCTGCAATTGCAAATTTCCAATTGAAAATTTGCAATTTTCAATTGCGTCGTCCCCAAAAAAGGAAGTCCCCTCCCCCCCGCAAGCGGGAGAGAGGGGTTTCACCGGGAGGAGCGTTACGCTGCGTCGGAACCACACTATGGCGATTACCACGGGTGCTCCAGCCCAGCCTTCAATCGCGGTCTGGATTTCGGACGCTCTCATTCCGAGACCCACACCGACCTCCCTTGCACCAAATTCCGTCGCGAGCCGCCGCGTTGCGCCCGCAGATTCCGCAGAGCGCGAGGTGCCAACCCAGTCCATGCACGTCCGCGCTTCCCCGCGTCTTCTGCCGGCAGTAGAAGGATCAATCCCGCCACAGCTCCAGCCGAACCTGGTGAAAGCCTGTCAGCCGTCCGCCGATGCCGGCGTTGGCTGCGCGTTTCAAGGAACAAAAGGAACGAATCGTCCGCCGGCCCGCGCACGGACGCGCGCTGCGGATCGAGACAAAAGGATTTCGCGGCGCTTCGCCGCGGATGCCCGGAATGAGCGCGGTGGAAAGCGCGCTGCCGGGCATCCTGCGGCTGGCCGAGGGAGCGGCACTGTGCAGCGCCACCCGCCACGCGGAGGTCACCCAGCCAACCCGAAGGGTGCCTCGGAATCCCCGCTCAAAAGCTGTTAAGGTCTGTTCGTTCATCGTGTTCTTTCCGGGAGCAGCGGTTATCGTTTCGCGCTCCGGCTTCTGACTTGTTCCGTTCGCAACTGCTGGAACGCCTGTCATAAAGCTGGACGGATGCCAGTCGTGCCCAAGGCGCTGGACGGTGAAGGCGTGGTGTTGGGGGCTGCGCGGAAACCCCTTGTTTGCATGGAGATTTTCGTTTCTTCGCGCGTCGGGGCGTGGTTTGCTGAAAGCCATGAACTCCCGTTTCCCCCGCCGTGGTTTTCTCAAAGCTGCGACTTTCTCGCTGGCTGGACTCGGCTTGGCCGGGTTTCCCGCTGCCGCCATCGAGCCGTTCAGGCGCGCAGGGCAACCGCGGCTTCAACTCAGCCTCGCGGCCTACTCCTTCCGGCAATTCTTCAAGGACGCCCCGCCCGCCCGCGGCGGCGAGCCGGGGGCGGACAAGCGCATCGACTTGTTCCAGTTCATCGACTACTGCGCCGAACACGGGTGCGCCGGAACGGAACTGACGAGCTATTACTTCCCGAAGGTGCTCGACGACGCCTTTCTGCGCGGACTGCGCCGGCACGCCTTCCTGCGCGGCATCGCCATCAGCGGCACGGCGGTGGGCAACACGTTCACCTATCCCAAGGGCGACCGGCGCGACGCCGAAATCGCCAGCGTGAAGAAATGGATCGACCACGCGGCCGTCCTGGGCGCGCCGCACATCCGTATCTTCGCCGGGAACGTTCAGGCGAACACGACGCCCGCCGAGGCGAAGCAGCTTGCCATCGCCGCGTTGGAAGAATGTTGCGACCACGCCGGCAGGAAAGGCGTCTTCCTCGGACTCGAAAATCACGGCGGCATCGTCGCCGGGCCGGACGATTTGCTGGAGATTGTTCGCGCCGTGAAAAGCCCGTGGTTCGGCATCAACCTCGACACCGGCAATTTCCACACCGCCGACCCTTATGCCGATCTCGAACGTTGCGCTCCCTATGCGGTGAACGTTCAAGTGAAGTCGGAAATCCAGAAGCGCGGCGCGAAGAAGGAACCCGCTGACCTCGCGCGCTTGGTGAAGATGCTCCGCGACGCGAATTACCAGGGCTTCGTCGCCCTCGAATACGAAGCGGCTGAAGATGCGTGGAAGGCTGTGCCGCCGCTGTTGAAGAAGCTGAAGGAATTGATGAGCGACTTCGCATTGCGCTAATGAGCATCTTCTTCGAGCTTCAGGAGGAGCTTACCCCGATTCTGCGTGCAGGTGACACCGCACGGTGTGAGCGCACCGTCGCCGAGCGCCTTGCCACGCTCCCGCGTTCGCCATTCCACATCGCCCTCGACCTCACAATCACCAATCCTCTCACTGAGATTGCCGCGCATTTCGATGGGTTCTTCCGGCTGGTGGCGGCCCGCTTCCAGATTGGCGCGGCCTATACGGAGATGAATGGCTTCGACATCAATCCCAATCGCTGGTTCTTCGACGTCTTCGCCTACCGCCAGTATGGCGGTCACGACGACTACAACTGGATCGCGAATTGGCAGTCCGAGCCGTACGACGACATGACCATCACTGGTTTGGAGGAGTTGCAGAAGGCTTACGCTAGTCGAGCGTTTCGCGACGAACGGTTCAGGGATGCCAGCTATGTTGCGGGGCTTCTTGTCGTCACGAAGTTTCAGGATCTGATTCGGAGGGCGGCTGCGCACATGCGAGAACTTCGGTTTCCACTTTTGGCCACGGCGCACGAGTACGATTTCATCCTCGAGGTTCGACGAAACGCCTAACGCTGCTTTACCTCGGCCTCACCACCATCTCCTCCACCACCGCTCGCGCCGGCAGGTTGATGCACAGCAACGCGCAATCGGCGATGTCTTCGGCCTTCATCATCTTCGCGCGCGCGGCGGCGTCGGGGACGAGCGGTCGTTTGTCCAGCAACGGCGTGTCAATGTCGCCGGGAAAAATCGCGCAGGCGCGGATGCCGTTCTGCCGCTCCTCGCAATTGATCGCCTGATTCAAGCCCGCGAGACCGAACTTGCTCATCACGTAGGCGGGTCCTGCCTTGGCGTTCGCCAGCTTGCCCGCGTCGGACACGATGTTGACGATGGTGCCGCTCTTGCGCGCGCGCATCTGCGGCAGGAACGCCTGCACGCAGTAGTAGGCGCCGTTGAGGTTCGTGTCGATCATCGCGTGATAATCGTCGAGCGAAAGCACTGCGAGCGCACGGCGTGGCGCGTTCGTGCCGGCGGCGTTCACCAGCACCTCGATCTCTTTGAACTCCGCGAGAACTTTCTTCGCCATCGCCTGCACGGCGTCGGAATCGCCGATGTCGCACGGGCAGGAAAGGAATCGCTTCGCCTGCGCGCCGCCAAGCTTCACCGTTTCGTTCAACGCTTCCGCGCGGCGGCCGACGAGCGCGACGCGCCAGCCTTGCCCGGCGAGTTTGAGCGCCATCGCCTGCCCGACTCCGCTTCCGGCCCCAGTGACGACTGCTGTCTTGGTCATGCGCCTGTTGTGCCCGATGGATGCGCGGCGGAGCAAGCGATATGCTGCGGCGCGTTGGAGGCTCTGATGGATTCCGTGCGTTCGCTGCCGAGAAGCGCCAGTCCTCTGGCGCTTTCCGCGGGCCTAACTAACGGCGTCTGGATGCGCCGCGGCTGCTTCACGCCGCGCAAAACGCTTCCGAATTTTCCGCGGCAGCGATACCGTCCAAACCAGCATGGACTTCCGGGCATCGCGACGCCTTCTTTGCACCGTCAGCATCTGGCTGGCGGGCGCGCTGCCGCTGGTGGCTCAATTGCCCGTTGCTCGGCTGGCGCACTTGTTCCCGCCTGGAGGCAAGGCAGGCTCGTCACTCGAAGTCGCCGTGGCCGGAAGCGATCTGGATGAGCCGTCCGGACTTCATTTCTCGCACGCTGGAATCACCGCTGCGCCGGGCGGCGGCAAGTTCACCGTCAACATCGGGTCCAATGTTCCTCCGGGCGCATACGAAGCGCGTTTCGCCGGGCGCTTCGGGCTGTCGAATCCGCGCGTGTTCGTCGTCGGCACGCTGCCGGAATCGATCGCGCCTGCGACGAACACTTCCATCACCAGCGCTATCGAATTGCCGCCCAGCTCGACGGTGAACAGCCGCGTGAACCCGAACTCGGCTGCGTGGTTCAAATTCGCGGCGAGGAAAGGCCAGCGCCTTTTCCTCGATTGCCTCGCCGAGTCCATCGACTCGCGCATGGACGCGACTCTGGCGCTGTCCGACGGCACGGGCCGCGAACTGGAGCGCAGCCGCACCACCGGCTTGATCGACTTCATCGCTCCGGCCGACGGCGA
>Ga0187893_10013089_pt1 | contig 11625 bp, 10 predicted proteins | sample MA1701074metaG_FD_139574 | JGI IMG/M metagenome (GOLD analysis project Ga0187893, IMG submission 139574) | White microbial mat communities from a basaltic lava cave in the Kipuka Kanohina Cave System on the Island of Hawaii, USA - MA170107-4 metaG ...
TCCGCCCCAAAATCCGACATGATCGTCGTTGACGCTGGCCCGGCGACGTAGGTTCCACAGTCAATCACACGCAGCCCTGAGAGAATTCCATTCTGCATAAGAGACCCCCTGTTTCAGTTCTGGAACGCTCGCTCCGGGATATTCTGCCAGCACTTGGCCGGCTCGCCAAGGTTGAGAGGAGCCAGCGAGGGAAGCGAAGACATGTCTAGACATTGCACGCTTTTTCTCACGAGGAAGAATGACCCGTCAAAGCAACACTCTTAACAGTCTGTATCACGGAGGGAACAATGAGCGAAGCACGGAGTGGCAGGTTCGAGAAACAAAATCGAAGCCCAGCTTGGACCGTGCCGCTGAAGACAAAGCCTGACACCACCTGCGTACAGGTGGTGGTGATGCAGTCATTTAACGATGGAGCTTGCGCTTCAATGCATGGTCGCGATCGGCATTAAAGCGCCGCGAGATCTCTGCGCTCGGCACGAACCCATTGAAACCGTGGAAAGCGCCCGGATACACATGGAGCTCGGTGGGGACACCGGCCGCCAGCAGACGCTGCGCGTAGGTCATGTTCTCGTCCACGAACAAGTCGAGGTCGCCCACCGGAATATACGCCGGAGGCAAGCCTCTCAGGTCAGTCGCACGAGCGGCGGCGGCATAGGGAGACACGTCAGCCCCGCCGGGCTCACCTCCAAGATAGGCCCTCCAGCCCATCCGGTTATTTTCTCGGGTCCACACCAAGGTGTCCGGGACGGTCTCACTGGCGGGGGCGCTGTTGCGGTCGTCGAGCATGGGATAGATGAGCAGTTGAAAGGCCACCTCCACTTCCGCCCGATCCCGCGTCAGCAAGGCGAGGCCAGCCGCTAGTCCACCGCCGGCACTCGCTCCGCCGATAGCGATACGTGACGTATTCACACCGAGTTCGGCGCTATGGGCTGACAGCCATTTGAGCGCTGCATAACAATCCTCGACGGGCGCGGGAAAGGGGTGTTCAGGGGCAAGCCGATACTCGACCGACGCCACCACGCACTGCCCGACTCTGGCCAAATGCTTGGCCAACAAATCGTCGCGTTCGACGCTGCCCAGGACGTAGCCCCCGCCATGAATCCACAGCAGGGCCGGCAAGGTGGCAGGCCGATCCGTTGGTTGATAGATCCGAACGAAGACATCAGAAGCCCTCTCAGGACCAGGCACCTGCCTATCCTCAGTACCGACGCCTTCGATCAGAGGAGCCTTGGCCATCTGGGCTGCCGCGAGTTCATCCATCATCCTCCGCGTTGCTGGAATATCGTGCAGGTTAATCCCACCTTTTGTTGCGTTGAGCCAGGCTTCAAGTGGAGTCGCCAGTTCTGGGTCTAACCGACGAGTTACTGCCATCTCGTTCCTCCTCTCCGACCTCGAAATCTTTGCATCAGACAAATGCTGCGGCATTTCGAGAAAGAACTCAGCGTTATCAACTGCGCTGCGTCTTCAGGTCTCTCCTGAGAACTCTATGTTCCCGTCTAGTGCATAGGCAAGAGCATGTCAAACGCCTGCGATGGACCGGATCTGTCAGGTTTCGCCCTTACATCTCACTCGACCACTAGGGAGAGTGGATGCAGCATGCTCCCAGCTTCCACAGTGTGTGTCAAGCAGTAAATCTGGGATGCGCTTTGACAGATCCTCTTTGGTGATCCAGACCTACTGCCCCTGCGCGGGCCCGATCCCCTGCCCTTCCCAAATGCCCTCTGCGGCGAAAATCGTCACAATCCGGTCCTGGTTGTGATCGTCATCGCAAATATCGCAGTATTCGGCTTTGAGCTGTTTGATCGCCTCGATGTCCTGCAGGACGGTAAGCTGCTTTGCGAGTTCCGCAGTATCCATGTGCGCAAGCCTCCTTTCGAGTCACCAGTGATCACAGCGGCGCGCCTACGACCGCTGTCGCATACGCATTCGGTTCCTGTGTATCTCGCAACTGTGGAAGTGCTTGAAGGCGGCTCTGTGGTAGAGGAAGCAGGATCCGCAACATACGGTGGTCTCACTCATAGCGGAAGCCCGCTCGATTCCCGGCAGGATCTTCGCTACAGTGCGAAGGCAAGGCTTCTGAGTGAAAACCAATAAGTCTTTCCTCATGGCAACTGAAACTGCTCCTCGTTCTGAACCTAGTCTCTCTGCGCTGCGCATTGATCCTGCGGCTCGACAACCCCGGGGTCGCAATACCCTGCTGTGGATCGGAATTCTGCTTGTACTCGCGCTGATTATCGGCGGCACGAGTATGTGGCTCTACCGGACGACCCTGGGCCGACCAACTGAGGTGCAGACTGCATTTGCCCGGATCGTCGGCGCGGGTGCGCAAGTTGCTGGTCCTGTGCTTTCCGGCGCGGGCTATGTGGTCACTGGAGACCGCTATATTTCTATCGGCGTGCGAGTGCCGGGGCGGATCGATGCCTATGAAGTACAGGAAGGGGACTTTGTTCGCAAAGGCGACATCCTCGTGCGCCTCGATGACCGCGATTACCAGGCTAATCTACGTAAGGCTGAGGCCAACCTAGAATTGGCAAAAGCAAATCTGGTCCTGAAACAGAAACAGGTCCAGCGGGTGCGGGAACTGCATGAACAAGAACTCGTCGCAACCCAGAACCTTGACATTGCGGAGAACGAACTGGCCGTTGCTCAAGCAGTAGTCCACCAAGCTGAAGCCGAGATCGCTGGAGCACATGTTAACCTCGACTACACCACGCTCAGGGCACCGACCGACGGGATTGTCTTGGCCAAGCTCAAGGAAGTGGGTGAAATCGCCGTTCCTGGTGGATTTGCCGGTGCTGGTGACCTCATCCGTATTGCAAACCTGAGTGACCTACGCGGCGAGGTTGATATCAACGAGGTGGACTTCCGCCGCGTGCGTATGGGCCAACAGGCTGAAGTTGTCCCCGATGCTTATCCAGACCGAAAGTATCCAGCCCGGGTAGTGAAAATCTACCCACAAGCGAATCGACAGAAAGGGACGCTGAAGATCGAGGTCAAACTCGCCAAAGCCGACGAATACCTGCGGCCAGATATGTCCGTGCGCATCAATTTCTTGGCTGAAGCCGCGAAGGACGGCACCGCTCCTCGTGTGCTGGTGCCTAAGACTGCCCTGCGCGGAGAGGGAGTCAATACTTTTGTCTGGACTGTGCGGAATGAGCAGGCCTGGCGAGTGCCTGTGCAAATTGGGGAAGACTTCGGCGACTCTGTCCAGATCACGAGCGGTCTTGAGGGCGGCGAGGCTCTGATTGTGTCTAATCCTGAGAATCTGCAAGACGGGATGCGAGTCAATAAGACAGTAGTCAGTAGTCAATAGCCAGTTGCGACCGGTGAAATGACTCATGTGTCATTCTGAGCCGAAGGCGAAGAAGCTCAGTCTGATATGAGATTCCTCTCGGAGTTTATCCTGAACGCAATCGAATCCTGTCCTGAGCGCAGTCTCTTTGCTAACTTTTTCTCCGCTCCGAGAATTCGTACACCCCACGTGCCTCACGTCCTTGCCAGACTGTGCGCGACAGGCCAAATGTCACATCCAGTGCGTTGCCCTGAGGAGCGTGACGCACAACCGGAATGGCCGTGACGGTCTCACCGCGACAGTGCAGCGTGAGGGGTCGGGGTGGAGTAAGAGAAAGATGAAATGCGAGGGGACGGCCCTGCTCCAGCGTGTAGTGCAACTCCCAATCTTCCGGTCGCAGTGCATGGGGAATGCCGTGGTGATAGACGATGCCGGAAGAGCGTGGCCCGTCTGGGGTCTCAACCCAAGAGAGAAAGATTCCTAAGTCTGGCCCGAAAGGCAAAGAAAGAAGGCGACGTGGTAATAACCGCCCGGTCTCTTCAGACTTGAGCATGTCGAGGAACCCCCACGCATCAATCGCGCATCGACGATCACGCAACCGGACCTCACCATGCAAATGTGCGAGAAAGAGCGGCAGAGGCGGAGTGTCAAGCCAGGGCGGAAGGGTAAGACGCAACGCAACTTCGGCGGACTCTACCCATGAGGCGGCCAATCCTTCTTCTAAGCGGATGAATGCGTGAGGATGGGAGAAGCGCATCACTGGACCGTGATAGGAAATCGCCAACCCATCAGGCTCGCTCTGCCACACGAACCCGCCGACTCGCACCTTTCTAGGATCCGCCGTAGCGTCATCCTCGCCGGTAAACAACACCATTTCGGTTCCGCCTAAGGACAACATTAATCTCCCGCCATGAGTTGGCGCGGCGCCGCTAAAGTCAATTCCTCCCATGACCCCTAGTCCGCTGATCGGGTCGTGAAAATGAAGCGCGAGACGCCGAGGTTCCGGGGTGCGATGGAGAGACAGGGGAGAACCATTGAGGTGAGGAGTGATCACCTGGGGCGAGCGGGAAAGAGACATTTCAGGGAAGTCTTGCTCATTCCTGCGAGTGCAAGGGGTAGGTTTGCCCAAGGTTTGGCAGAAGACTTCTATAAATCGGTCACGTTCTGGTCCCGGCCAGCGCAGGCCAACCCCCAATTCTAATTGGACGGCGTTGATCCTCCCTTGTCTGGAAAAGGTAGCCAACGTCCGGATGAGCGGAGAGGGGTCCTCAGCAAAGCGAGCGCTAAACACCTGCATGAGGTTCTCTCTATCCGCTGCCGGATAGCGCCGACCGAACGCGACATCGATTCCTTGGGTTGAGGAGGAAGTGCGAAAAGGGAGGATAACATCGGCAAAGAAATTCGGGTTGAGCGTCGGCGCTGCCAGTTTACTCGCTGGAACAAGCCGGTTCCCGCGCTGCTTCAGTCCCATGCCTAGATCACAGACTGGCTGCACGACGTTCCAGCCGTGAATGAAAAACACGCGAACCGTGCCATGACGTTCGGTCAGCACGGAAAGCAGCTCGACCAGCGCTTCGAGGAACCACGTGGCATGAGTACACACCTGGCTGATGCGGTTGAGATCAAGGTTATTGCGATCATGTGCATGGTTGATGAATGCATAACTGCAGGTACGGGACGCCAGAAGAGTGGTGAGCTCAGCCGTGTATAGATCGTTAACCTTGAGGCTGTCCCGAATGGGCGCATCAGCGGGACGCCGTCCCCCGTGAGGCGCGACGAGCAGGATCGGGACCTCTCCCTCGTGGTACGTCATCCAAGAAGGCAGAGCGGACAAAAAGTGAAAAGCCATGCCGGTAGTATAGCGAGTTTGCGAACAGAGTAACAGGACTCACCTAAATCGAAACACAGAACATTGGGACTGCTAACCGCCTTAGGTCCCGGGAGACAGTCTCGAATGCTTCGCCCCTACTTTCGCAGGAATGACCTTTTGTCCGCCCTCATCGGTAGCGAATCGCCAAGGCGGTAATATCGTCACTCTGCTCGGCACCAGCGGCAAATTGTCTTACCATCCGGACGACGCTACGAGTGAGGTCCGCTGGAGTTGCCTTCGCCATCTTCTGAAGACACACTTGCAAGCGGTGCTCCGAGAACAGGTTGGCAGTGGTATCCATGGCTTCGGTCAGTCCGTCAGTGTACAGAAAGAGGCTCTCGCCCCAGCGGAGTTGTGTTTGTTTCGCATGATAGGGAACGTTGGGGAGCACCCCAAGCGCCATTCCTTGTGTCCCTTCCACAGCGGACACGGCGCCTGAGGACGAAAGGATGTAAGGAGGATTATGTCCGCCATTGCTATATTCCACGACTCCCGTGTGGATGTTGAGGACGCCGTAAAAGATGGTCACAAACATACCGGTCTCGTTGTCACGACAGAGTTCGTTGTTCAACTCGGACAGGACGGCTTTGGGGTTACGGAGCTTAGCTGCTGTTACCCTCAGTAAGGTCTTCGTCACAGCCATAAACAAGGAGGCAGGCACGCCTTTGCCTGAGACGTCGCCAATGGCGAAGCACAACCGATCATCGTCAGTGAGGAAAAAATCGTAGAAGTCCCCGCCGACCTCACGAGCAGGCTCGATCGTGGCGTAGAGATCAAACTCGGACCGTTCCGGGAACGGAGGAAAGATCTTCGGCACCATGCTCATTTGGATATCATGCGCAAGCTTCAACGTTTCCTCCATGCGTTGCTTTTCCACGTAAGCTTCGATCAGCCGCGCGCGCTCCAATGCAACAACACTATGCGCCGCCAACGCTTCGAGAAGTGACTCATCTTCTTTGTTAAAGCCCTCTCCATTTTTCTTGTTGAGCGTCTGGATGACTCCGATCAGCTTTCCGTCAGCGTTGAGCAGTGGAAGACATAACACTGATCGTGTCCGGTAGTTTGTTTGCTTGTCAAAATCAGGATTGAAACGAGGATCTTGATGGGCGTCGAGTATGTTGGCCACTGTCATGGTCTTCGCTACGTCGCCGGCAATCCCGACGCCGACCGGGAAGCGGATTTCTCTAAGTTCCACACCTTGCGCGATCTTACTCCACAGTTCACCGCGAGCTTCGTCATAGAGGAACAAACTGCTGCGGTCCGCCTCCATGACTTCGGTGGTTTTCTCCATGATGACCTGCAGGAGGTCGTCCAGGTGGACCTCCCTGGCCATAGCTTTAGAGACCTCCAGCAGTGTATGGAGGTTGCGGAGCTGGCGGGCGGCGTCGGGTGATATTGGTGTAGTGGACATCCCTCCCTCTCGATCGTCCCAGCCCTTCTAGGGCGATTTGCAGTTGAATGTACGGTCGTCATCCTCTGGAACTTGAGTTAGGTGTGGCCCACACCGCTCTCAGTCACCATTCGTTGCAAATCTTCAACAGTCATACTTCCCGGTGGTTTTCCTGTTCTCGCCACCTGGTTGGCGACTTTCTGCAACAGGCGGTTATACGGCGTTGGCACTCCGTGCAGCTTTCCGAGTAGGACGATCTCGCCGTTGAGAAAATCCGCTTCGATCGAAGAGAGGCCACGCACCAAGCTTTGCCACGTGGACCCACCAGTGCGTGGATGGCCTTCGATATCGGTGAGTTTGATCTCTGCGCGCACCCGCTGACGTATCTCTTCTTCGGGAAGAAATTCGATACCTGCCGCTCGGTAGCAGGCTAACGCTTCCTGCCGCACCGCACGGGCGAAGTCCCCTCCTCGTGCGTCCAAATCACAGATGGCTTGCAAAGCATTGTACAGGTTGCTCAACAGCTTGGTGTACTTCCAGCGCATGATGTGGGGATCAGGCTTAGCACTGAATCCAGCCGCAGTGAGGTCTGCCGTCACCTGCGTGATGAGCGCATCAACGCCCTGCGGGTAACACCCAGCATCGAGAATCCCACCGATTGGCGTCGCATGATTGAGCACAATCCCAGGTTCAAGATAGGTTGCCGGCACCCACACCACCATGCCATAGACTCGGGAGAAGCGCCGCGCCGCCATCCGTTCGTTGTCCACGCCATTTTGGCAGCAAATAACCAGGACCTCGCTCCCGCCAGCGCGTTCGAGATCTCTCAGTGCCATTTCCGTATCCTGGGATTTCATGGTGAGGATCACCACATCGTTGCTCGTCAATGAGAGTTCAAGGGGATGACCAACTGCGCGGATGGGAAGGTAGAACGTGTCGGTTGGCGTCTTCAGTGTAAGTCCTTGGCGCTGGATCGTTGTGAGTTGTTCGCCTCGGCAAATGAGCACGACATTGTGGCTATGATGGAACAGACGTCCACCGATGACCCCGCCAATCCCGCCTGCGCCGTAGATGATATACCGCATGGGATTTTCCTTGTGAGACGAAAAAAGAGGGGATGCAACACGCACCTTGGGCATAAGGTTCCCTCTCTCTTCGTAGGAGAAACCGTAGGGGCGTATGGCAATACGCCCCTACATCTTAGCTCTCTGGTAGGGTGCGCTGTGCACACCAAGGAAAACGGGGCACAGATGCACCCTACGAAGAAAAAGAAAAGACAAGTCTGAGGTATTACCCGGTTAAGAATGCAAAAACCATCAATACGTCCCTACTTACTCTTCAAGCGGCGTTCTTGGCGATACTAAAATTCGCCGCGACGTTCTCGCCAGCAGCCTGCTTCTTTACAAACTCCCAGTCCAGGATCATGCTGACCGAGCCATCTTCATTGTAGAAGATAATTGGTCCATAGGCCGTGAACGTTATAAGCGTTTCTTCCGAACAGGTGGTGGCGCCATGCTCGACGCCGAGCGGTTCGTAGCCATAATCACCTTCACGGGCGATACCAGCACGGTATTCTAATGCCCCCTTGAGCACGTAGAACTCTGCTGCGCCAAGGTGCTTATGCGGAGAAAAGCGAGCTCCTGGCTCCATCTTCAAGAGCGCGCTCCACGTACCGGTTTCCGCGCTGACGCGGAGCAGCTTGTACCACGTGCCCGGTCCCAACGGCATCCAGGGGAGAGTCCCAGTGCTGATCAATATGTCCTTAGGTTGCGTTTCTGTCATAACTTCCTCCTTGGAAAAAGTTAAAACGTAAAATGTAACGAGTAATTTTGCATTCCTTGTCTTACGCTTTACGTTTTACGCCCTTGAGGAGGTTGTAGCGTATTTCCACCAAGAGGGGTAGAGGTGATTTCGGTTGACATAGCGGCACAACTAGCGGAATAATCCTTCTCAAAGGAGGGGTGACAATGACACAAGAATCTATCTTTTCTGCGGATTCACACACGATGGAGCCGGCGGACCTGTGGACCCAACGCCTCGACCGGGGGTTGCGCGACCGGGCCCCGCGAGTCATCTCTAACTACCAGGACAAGAAAGGCAGCTTCTTTGTTGCCGAAGGACTGACGCCTTTCCCGGTTGGTGGTGGTTTCGCCGCGGGCAAGGACCCCAAGGATCTTGCTACGAATCAGAACGTGGGCTACGAGCAGGCACGGCCGAGCGGCTGGGATCCGGTCGAACGCCTCAAAGATCAGGATATTGACGGCGTAGAAGGTGAGGTGCTCTACACCACGCTCGGCATGTTCCTGTTTCACCTCAAAGATCTCGAACTCCAGTGGGCCTGTTTCCGCTCCTACAACGATTGGGTGGCGGAGTTTTGTAGTCCTGCACCGCAGCGGCTCATTGGTCTCGGTCTGATCTCTACTCAGGATGTCGGTGAAGCAGTGCACGAACTCCAACGGGTTGCCAAGAAGGGACTCCGTGGGGTGATGATGAATGCTGCTCCTCCCGGCGACTTGCCATACAGCGATCCGCACTTCGACCCGCTCTGGGCCGCGGCGCAGGATTTGGGGTTACCGGTCAGCCTGCACATCCTCACTGGGAAGAAGAGCGTACAGCTTGGCAAGGGCCGGGTCGCTTCGACCGTGACAATCATTCACGAAGTGCAGAATTCGCTCATTGACTTTCTCTATAATGGCGTGCTTGAGCGTTTCCCGCGTTTACGGCTTGTATCCGCTGAGAACGATATTGGCTGGATTGCCCACTACTTATACCGTTTGGACGTTTGCTACGAAACGCTGCGGTATGTCGATCCCACCCCGGTCACTATGAAGCCAAGTGAGTATTTTAAACGGCAGGTCTACGCGACGTTTCAGGACGACCGCCCAGGAGTAATGACCTACGAGCTTGCCGGTGAGAACAATCTGATGTGGGCCTCGGATTTCCCCCATCGAGCCTCGACCTGGCCACGTTCACGGCAGGTGATAGAGCAGAACTTCGCTGGCATCCCGGCTGCGGCGAAGCGCAAGATCACCTACGAGAACGTGCATCGGTTGTATGGGATCTAAGTGAACAGGGTGGGGATGTCCCACCCTGCTTGAAGTCTCATAACCGGTCAATGGAGTGCTCAGAATTTGAAGTACAACGTCAACTCAATGAAGTCGATGTCCTCGTCCGGACCCGACTAGTGGATGAAGGTTCCGGGAAAGAAGTGGGTATAGACCCCCCGCACCGCTAGGTGCTGATTGACCGGTCACTGTTATGTGTGGCCTCTTTCCATGCCGCGCTGGATAGTGATTATGAATTAAACATCTCTCTTGGTGTTCCCGCAGGCTTGTGTCAGACCACAAAGCAGGCACACTCCAGCGGTCCGAGTCCGAAATCGAACCCCAGACCTTGTGTCGGGTGGGCAGCGCGATGGCGGCAGACGTTCGGAGGAGTGGCACGGACGAGTGATGGCTCGTGCTTACTCGCCGCAGCGACGCCGTAACCACCATACTTCGCGACTGGGGACCAGTGAGGACTCACCGGAGGAACTGGAGGTGCCATATTGGCGAACTTTCCAGTGCCATAGACGGGCTTTCCCCCTACAATCGTCAAGACCGCTTCGATCGTCTTGATTTCCTCCTCTTTCACCGAGAAGTAATCTTTCGACAGCACAGCGAGGTCGGCAAATTGCCCCGGCACAATCGCGCCCTTCTTGCCATCTTCATTGGAGAACCAACTACTGCCTACCGTATACAGACGGAGCGCGGTCATCCGATCAAGTCGATTCGCCTGTGGGTAGAGCGTGGTGCCGCCGACGGTCTTCCCAGTCACCAGCCAGTGTAGTGCTACCCATGGGTTGTAGCTCGCCACCCGTGTCGCGTCCGTCCCGGCACCGACGGGAACGCCCACAGCCAGCATCTTGGCAAGCGGCGGAGCCTGCTCGGCTGCTTTCGCCCCGTAGCGATTGATAAAGTATTCGCCCTGATAGGCCATGCGGTGTTGGATAGCGATCCCACCGCCCAACACTTTCACCCGCTCAATGTTCCGCTCCGAGATCGTCTCCGCATGGTCAAAGAACCAATGCAGTCCATTGAAAGGGATCTCACGATTGATGGCCTCGAAGATCGTCAGGGCTCGGGCGATGGTTTCATCATAGGTGGCGTGCAGGCGGAACGGCCAGCGGTTCTTCGCGAGCAGTGCGACAACCTCTTGCAGTTCAGACTCCATTGCCGGCGCGAGATCGGGACGCGGTTCGCGAAAGTCTTCAAAGTCCGAGGCCGAGAACACCAGCATCTCTCCCGACCCGTTCATGCGATACCAGTCAGTTCCATCGCCGGGCTTTGTCAGCGTCACCCATTTGGCGAAATCTTCCCGTTCCTGTTTCGGGCGTTGGGTGAAGAGGTTGTAGGCGATACGGAGAGTGAGTTGTCCCTGCCGGGCGAGTTCACTAATCACTACGTAGTCTTCCGGATAGTTCTGATAGCCGCCGCCGGCGTCGATGACACTGGTCACGCCGAGTCGGTTGAGTTCACGCATAAAATGGCGTGTTGAGTTCACCTGGTGTTCCGGTGGCAGTTTCGGTCCCTTTGCCAAGGTGGCATAGAGAATCGTCGCGTTTGGTTTGGCGATGAGCAGGCCGGTCGGATTACTAGTCTTGTCCCGCTGAATTTCGCCACCGGGCGGGTCAGGGGTGTCTTTGGTATAGCCAACCGTGCGTAGCGCCGCACGGTTCAGGAACGCGCGGTCGTACAGATGCAGAATGAAGACCGGAGTGTCAGGGGCAACCTGGTTAAGTTCCTCAAGTGTCGGCATCCGCCGTTCGGCGAATTGAAACTCGGTCCACCCGCCGACGACCCGCACCCATTGATTGGGGGGCGTTCGTTGGACCTGCTCTTTGAGCATCCGCATGGCGTCGGCTAGTGACGGCACACCGTCCCACCGCAATTCCAAGTTGTAGTTGAGGCCACCACGAATGAGATGGGTATGCGAGTCATTGAGACCTGGAATGACTGTCCGGCCGCCGACGTCGATCACCTGGGTCTGGTCTCCCTTGTGAGCCATCACTTCTTGATCCGTGCCCACCGCCAA
>Ga0187893_10013090_pt1 | contig 11625 bp, 10 predicted proteins | sample MA1701074metaG_FD_139574 | JGI IMG/M metagenome (GOLD analysis project Ga0187893, IMG submission 139574) | White microbial mat communities from a basaltic lava cave in the Kipuka Kanohina Cave System on the Island of Hawaii, USA - MA170107-4 metaG ...
ATCTTGCACGAGTACGGCGAGGAGTATTTCGAGAACTATCAGGAGTCCCCGTACATGGAGCGAACGCTGCGCTTCAAGCAAGAAGTGCGTGCTAAGGTGCCCGCGGTGGTTCACGTGGATGGCACCGGGCGCTTACAGACCGTGAAACGAGAATGGAATGCCCGTTTTCACGCGCTCATTGAGGCTTTCCACCGTTTGACGAACATACCGCTCCTGCTCAATACGTCATTTAATATCATGGGTAAGCCGATGGTCCATACCGTTGAAGACGCATTGGCGGTTTTTTTTATCACGGGAATGGATACCTTGGTGATCGAGGACTATTTGCTTGAAAAATAGGCTTGTCCGTAGAATTGATGGGTAACCGTTTTAACTCGTTTTCCTAAATCAATATACTTCGTGAGCGAGGTATGAGCCCCGCCCTTGACCAAAGGGGAGAGCTGCGCTTCTCCCCTTTCAGCCTTTCAGACGCTCAACCTTCCGAAGCCTCGATGAGGCTGGCCCAAGCGTGCTCAGGGTTCAAGGCGGATGCTCAGGGCTGTTGCTCAAGCCTTCGAGCCACTGGCGCAGCACGGCTGACCGTTGTGCTTCATTGCGCATACCAGATCCTTAGTTAAGAACGCTGCTGAATCAGGGAACGGGCGATGAGCTCCCGGCCTTGGCGGGTAATGAACCCGTCCTCGGTAATAAGCCCAACGTCGACGCAGGTGTCGTAGAGCTGGAGCGATCTTCCGCTCGGCACATAGACGGTGCCGTCTCCATAATGATGGTTTAACAGCTGCGCGAGCTCGCCGGTGCTTGCCGCCATCGCCTCAAACGTATTCATCTTTCGTTTCCCTGTCACCTCGGTTCCCATCGTCAACCTATGTTCCGGATTCTCACCGATCGAGGTACGTTCATTCCGTCGTGGACGGATTTCCGATGGCGCCAGATTCATGTGAATCACTCCTGTCAGTCTAGTACTGTTGAACAACGCTTAGATTTTCGACACCTGTCATGGGCATTGCGACGCACGTGCCAGGGGCCTAACTCCGTTGGCGGGTGACTAAAAGGCACGTTTATACAGATAGTTATACGAGTGATGGCGCTAAGCGGGGTACGCATCGGCGGCTATTGGCGGCCCACGCTCTCAACATATTGGGAGCATCACAACATGTTGGAAGCGCTCACCCGAGGCGGCACATACCGAGGCTCAGGAAGATCGGGGTCGGGGCCAAATTCTTTGTTTATCTTTCTTTCCTCCGCGGTCCGGAAAGTTCGGCCGAGCGAAAGCCACAGTTAAACGGCAGATGACTACATCATGGTCGGAAACATCAAAGGGGTAAGCGGCGCATCCGATGACGAGGGAGCGGCCAATTTAGCTGGATGGCGGTTCATTAAATCTTCCCCTACCCCGCTGGCCGCTCGTGGGGGCCGCCACGAAGAGCCGTCGATGGTGTTCCCCCGTGTACCCATGCGTCGGAATCCGAAAAGACGGTCCGACCTACGCCGGCTGTGGATCCCCAGGCACCCATGCCCTCACAGGCTCACAACCACCCACAAATTGTCCCGAAGAGCCCTAAATGCAATGTTGTCGCTCACGATAACGCTGTTCCCGCCACGGATCCCAAAACCGCCGTTGGGATCACGTACCTGTCGGATGTCCATGCCCTTGCCATTGTCGATAGCGATATTGCGGTGCGCAACACCGTAATCACGAGTGCCTCTTGAGTGTGCTGCCCCACCTGCTAGGTGCTCTTTCAAGCTTTGCATTTCAAATCTCCCTTATCTGATGCTTTCTGTTCCGTTTGAGATGTCTTCTCCAACGATTCAAAGGTTGGGTTGACCACCGGTCATCCGGCGTCATGCCATTTCGGTTCCTACCCCTACAATGAATGCTATCCAGGTGAGATGAAACACGTTGTCCATCACGATGAACGACCACGGTGCCATCGGCGGCTTGGCAAACTCCGACATCCCAAATACGCGCATATACCAACCGACAAACCTCGATCTATCCTGTAGCCAATGTTGAACAGCAATGAGTGACAGTTGCCACCACGATAATCCGATAAATAGAAACGGGATCATGTAGGTAGCAACGTGGATGGTGCATATCCAAGAGGATTCTTTCTTACCTCGTGCCATCCAGTCGTTTTGCAGCATATAGTCACCGATCAAGTGTGCGATTAACCAATTCATCACCCTGTTCTCCGGTATTCGGCAAAGGGCGTGACTACTGATCCGCGTTTCGCGTTTCCCTAAGATCAGCGACCTTCGTAGCTCCGGCGTTCGAAGGGTCAGTCACGGGCCCAGCGTCACAGCGTAGGAGGAAGGGGCTGCCCAGCGTCAAATTCATCCGGGATGCGCTTCTCCGAGCGTGGTGGGAGCAAGCGCCCGCTGGGGTCGTTCATTGCGCTTGGCGCTTTCGCGAGCATCGGGTCGCGGACGATCTCCTTTGGCGCCGTCATGAATTCGGCGTGCGTCTCCTGTGCGCAAGTCGGCGGGTAGCTGTACACACCGAAACAGCGTTCCATGATCGCATCAACTAATGTCTCGAAAGACAACCATGCAGCACGCTTTAACCGTTTGATGATGTTCATCGTCATGTCCTCTCAGTTGATCTTCCTACGCCGATTACTGTCCTCTCTCTCTTATACGACGCGCAGGTAGGTCTGGATTCCCGGTACACTAGACCGACTGTCTCTGGAGGGAATCATGTTTATAGATCCGTCCCCGATACATCCCAATGAGGTGCTGAACCCAGGTTCAAGACTCCAGGTTGACCACCGTTCATCCGGCGTCAGGACCAGCGTATTGCGAGGTTTGTGCCGGCCGCCCGCAGATCCCGGCACATACACTTCAAACGCCTGTTACAAAAAGGTTTTTGCGCGACGGATAGCGTCCGGGAGGGTGCAGATCAGCGGATCCTCTAGGGGTTCGCACTCTCAACATACTGGGAGCGTTCCCGACATGTTGGGAAGTGCTCAGGCCGGGCGATTGATCCCGAGCTTCTTCATGCGGAAGTCGAGGGTGGAGCGTTTAAGCCCGAGCAGTTCGGCGGCCCCGCCCGTGCCGCTCACCCGCCAGCCGCATGCCTCGAGCGCTTTCAGGATATGCGCCCGCTCCGCCGCCTCCAGGGTCTCGATCGGCCGCGGGCCTGGTTGCCCACCGGGCGCTGGATCCAAGATGCCCGCATCGAAGGCGAGCTCCGTCCCGCGCGTCAGGATCACCGCTCGCTCGATCACGTGCTGCAGCTCGCGCACGTTGCCCGGCCAGTCGTGGGCCTGAAGGGCGTTCATGGCGTGCGCCGGGATCGCCGCGATGGACTTACCGTATTTCTCGGCGTAACGGCGCACGAAATGCTGGACGAGAAGCGGCAGGTCTTTCTTGCGGCGGCGCAACGGCGGCAGGGTGATGGGGAAGACGTTCAAGCGGTAGTACAGATCCGTGCGGAAGCTGCCGTCGCGGGCGCGGCGTGCGAGGTCGCGGTTGGTAGCGGCGAGGATCCGAACATCGACCTTGCGGGTTTCGGTGCCGCCGACGCGCTCGAATTCCCCTTCCTGCAGCACGCGCAGGAGCTTGGCTTGTAGATCCAAGGGCAACTCGCCGAGCTCGTCGAGGAACAGCGTACCCTTGTCGGCGAGCTCGAAGCGCCCGAGCTTACGAGCGAGCGCACCGGTAAAGGCCCCCTTCTCGTGGCCGAACAGCTCGCTCTCGACGAGATTCTTGGGGATGGCGGCACAGTTGAGCGTGATAAGGGCGTGGTGCTTACGGGTGCTCGAGGCGTGGATAGCCCGCGCGATCACCTCCTTGCCGGTCCCGGTCTCGCCCAGGAGGAGCACGCTGGCCTCGGTCGCGGCGACTTGGCGCACGTTTTCCATCACCGCCCGCAGGTCCTGCGAAGCCCCGATGGGTTCCTCCTCGACCCGGGATCCCCGCAATTCCTCCTGGAGGTAGAGGTTCAAGCCCCGCAGCCGCTGGCGCTCCTCGACGTCGCGCAGGAACACGGTGTAGAGCGCCCGGCCGTTTGTCTCGGCACGGGAAAACGTAGCCTCGACGGGGAAGGTCTCGCCGTCGGTACGGCGCGCGCTCATGCCCTCGGGCACCCAGATCGCAGGCTTTGGACCGGCCTCGCCCATGTACTCGGTCAGCGCCCGGCACAGGGCTTGAGAGAGGAATCGCTGACAAGGCCCGCCGATCGCCTCCTCTGCCCGACAGCGGAACACCCGCTCGGCGGCGCAGTTGAAGACGAGGATGCGGCCTGCATCATCGATCGCGATGATCGCGTCCATGGCGCTGTCGATGATGCGCTCGAGCCGCGCCTCGCTCTCCTGGAGCCGTGCCTTGAGCTGCTGAAGCGCGAGGTGGGCACTCACGCGGGCGAGCACCTCTTCCTGCTGGAACGGCTTGGTGATGTAGTCGACCGCTCCGAGCGCAAACCCCTTCACCTTGTCGACGGTGTCGGTCAGCGCGGTCATGAAAATGATCGGGATATCCCGAGTCTCCGGACGCTCCTTGAGCCGCCGGCAGGTGGTGAACCCGTCGAGGTGAGGCATGAGCACGTCGAGGAGAATCAGATCGGGCTGGACATACTGGAGCTGCTCCAGCGCGCTCTCTCCATCCTCGGCGACCGAGATCTTGAAACCGCGGGCGCTCAGGAGATCGGACAGCACAGAGAGATTGGCGGGCGTGTCGTCCACCATCATGATCAGCACTGGCCTATCGAGGCTCATGAGGTATCCCGCAAGCTGTCGAGCCAGTGACGGAGCTTTCTCATCTTGAAGCCCTCGACGAGAGCGCGTACGTCCGTCGCGAACCGCGCGTAGCCGAGCCCCTCTGCCTCGCGCGCCTGCTCGATGAGGCGCTCGCGGTCCCCGCGTCGCGCCGCTTCCAGCATCGTTTGCAGCCACTCGGCCGGGGGGGCGTGTGGCGCTGGCGGTGCACCCCGCTCTTCTGCCCTCGCATCGGCATAGACCCGGGTGAGCCCGAGGCCGGTGCTCAAGAGTTCCAGCAGGCGCTCGTGGCGAAACGGTTTCGGCAGGAAATCATCGGCGCCGGCTTCGCGGCAGCGCGCGCGGTTGTGCTCGAAGGCGCTCGCGGAGATGGCGATAATCAGGGTGTGCTCGAACTGCGGCAAGGCGCGGATCCTGCGCGTGGCTTCCAGGCCGTCGAGGCCTGGCATACGCATGTCCATGAGGATCGCATCGGGCCGGTGCGCCTCTGCTTGGCGCAATCCCTCCTCACCGTCGGCCGCTTCATAGAGCTCGAAGCCGAGTGGTAATAGCAGGTCGCGGAACAAGCCGCGGCTGTGCGGATCGTCGTCTACCACCAGCACTCGCCGCCGGCTTCCCCGTACCGCCACGACCTTCGGCTCCTCCGCCGCTCTAGACGCGGCGGCGACCTCCGGGAGGTCCAGATCGAACCAGAAGCGGCTGCCTTGATTCGGTTCGCTCTCGACCCGGAGATCTCCTCCCATGAGCCGCACCAGCCGTTTCGCGATCGCAAGACCGAGCCCCGTGCCTTGCGCGTCATAGATCGGGTCGTGCACCCGGTGAAAGACATCGAAGATCTCGCCAAGGCGCTCGGGGTGGATCCCGATCCCCGTGTCCTCGACGAGGAATCGCACCCGCCCATCGTGCAGGCCGATCTTGAGCGCGACCCCCCCGCTCTGCGTGTATTTGATGGCGTTATCGACGAGATTCACGAGCACCTGCCGAAGGCGCCGTCCGTCCGCCCGCACCGCTTTGGAGAGTTCTGAGAGATCGACCCGAGTGAACGTCAAGCCCTTCGCTTCGGCCCGAGTACGCATCGTCTCGGTCAATCCGCCCAACAACTCTTGGAGGTCGAGCTCGCTCTGCTGCAGCTCGAGCGCGCCCGTCTCGATCTTGGCCATGTCGAGAACGTCTTCAATGAGCCCCAAGAGGTGTTCGCCGGATGCCTGGATGATGTTCAAGGCCTTCTTCTGGTCCGCCGACAATCCGGCCTGGCTGCGCAACAGTTGTGCGTAGCCGAGGACGCTGTTCATCGGGGTGCGCAGCTCATGACTCATATTCGCTAAGAATTCGGTCTTGGCACGACTCGCGGCCTCTGCCGCCTCCTTGGCCTGACGTAGCTGCTCCTGGGCATGTAGGCGTTCGGAAATATCCGTGATGTTGGCCCGCAACAACTTGCGGCCGGCCCGCGACAGTCGCACGAGGTGGATCTCGCAAGGCACCGCATGACCGGCGGCATCGAGGTAAACCCATTGACATGTGGGCGTTCCTCCGCTGAGCGCTTCCTCGATTATTTCGAGTGCTGCCTGCCGTGACGGCCGCCCGTCTGGCTGGCGCTCCGGGCTCAACTCGATCGGCCCGGTCGTGAGCAACGCTTCCCGATCGATGCCAAAGAGCTGCGCAGCTTTCTCGTTGACTTGAATGAAACGTCCCGTGTCGGCGTCAAGAATGCAAATCGCATCGGGCGCATAGTCCACCAAGGTCGCGAGCCGCTGCTCGCTCTCGCGCAACGCCTCTTCGGCCTGCTTGCGCTCGTATCTCTCGATAGTGAGGGCGATCACGTTTGCGATCGCGCTGGCAAACATCCGATCTTCCGGTGTCCAAGGCACCGCTCGTCCGACTTGTTCGTGGCAGAGCACGCCGTCCAGACGGCCGTACACGTGGATGGGCATATCCAACATGGCGGTGATCTCGAAGGATGTCAGGTAGCCGTTGGCGAACTCACGAGTCCGGGGATCGGCGTACGCGTCATCCGCGACGATGGCCTCGCTGGTCGCCAGCGCTTGAAAGTATCGAGGATAATGCTCCGCGTGCAAGGTGACGCCGGCGCTGTGGCGGTTCATCGTGCGCTCGTAGAGATCAACGCAGTGGATGGCCCTTTGGATCTCATTGAATCGCCAGAGACTCACGCGCTCGATCCCCATAATCCGGGAATCCGTCTCGGTGACGAGTTGCAGCGTTTTCCCCAGATCCTCGCCGTGAAAGACCTCGAGGCGGGTCAGATCGACGAGTGCGGCCTGCTGCCGGAGCAGGCGCTCCCGCGTGGCGAGCAGCCGTTGTTCGCTCTCGCGCAGCGCGGCCTCGGCCGTCTCCCGCACCGCGATCTCGTCTTTCATGGCGGCGTTGACCCGGTTCAGCTCGGCGGTCCGCTCGCCGACCCGCACCTCGACCTTCGCTCCGCGCCCCGAGATGACCAGGAGGAAAGTCTCCAAGAGGCTCACGAAGAGGGACCCCGCGGCCAGCACCGCCCACGCCTGCCAGGAACGCTGCGCCGCGAGATATCTTGGGGTGGGCGAGAAGCTGAGGGTCCAATGGCGCCCGTGCGCATCGTAGCTGACCCGATGCACGAGGCCGCCGGGGTTTTCCGCCGGTTGCCGATCCGTCGCGCCCGTCTTGGGGACAGCGCCATCCCCCTCGGCATAGAGCAAGCGTTGCGGCGCTCTCGCCGAGCTGTCCTCGATCCGGACCATCATCTCGCGTCTGTCCATCCCTCTCAACGCCGCCTGCAACAGATCGCCGATGCGAAATACACCCACGGCGAAGCCCTCGAGGTGGCTCCGGCGCTCCGTCGGCGACCCATCGGGCGATCCTTTTCGGTAAACGGGATGAAACGACAAGACCCCAGTCTGGTCTCGATCCTCCTGGATCAGCGTCACGCGCCCCGAGACGACCGACGCCGCGGTATCGCGCGATCGCTCCAAGGCTTCGCGGCGGATCGGCTCGGAGGAGAGATCGAAGCCGAGTGCGGTTTCGTTCCCGCGGTGAGGCTCCAGGTAATGGACCGGGAAATACTCCTCGCGTGGCGCCGCGCGCCGTCGCCGCCCCTGATCATCCTGCTCGGTGAGCTCGAAACGCGTATACCCTTCTTGCCGCATCGTCGCCTCATAGGCCGTGCGGTGCGCCCCCGGCACGCGGGGCGCCCATTCGAGCGCCTTGAAACCCGGATGGCGGGCCATGACAGCCTCGGCGAAGGCGCTGAACTCCTGCCGCTCGACGCGCTCAGAAGCAGCGAATAATCCCTCGATGGCGCGGAGCACCTCGATATGGCCATCGATGCTCCGCACCAAGGCGTTCGCCAGGTGCTGGGCTTGCTGTGCGACTGCGAGCTTGAGGCGCGCTTGTTCCCAAGCGCTCGCCCGCAGGAACAATAACACCACGCCGATGCACAGGACGGCGATCGGCACCCCGACCGACAAGCGCCGGGGCTTCCAGATCTCGCGCGGCACTCCGATCGCTATGAGCAGGAGGGGGGCGAAAATGAGGACCCCGAGGGTGTCGCCCACCCACCAGGTGCACCAACTCTCGAAGAAGCTCGGGCCAGGGAGTAGGCCGGCCAGCCATAAGATGCTCGCCCCGACCGTAGCGGCGATGCCGCAACTCAGGGGTCCACCCAGGCCGAGAAACGTGACCACGGCGCGTTCCGTGTCGAGCGGATGCGGAAAGCCCACGAAGCGCCGCACGAGCCACGCGCCCGACACTGCTTGGACCGAAGAGCCGGTCGCGATCGCGGCGGCGATTGTCGTGAGCTTGAGCGGTCCCGACTCCCCGAGATCGACCAGGAGAGACAGGTATACGCAGAATGACCCGAGCCAGATCCCCGTCCAAACGCGATCCCCATACAGGAGGACGCAAGCCAGAGCAATGCCGGCGGGAGGGAACACTACCGTGGCGTAGCCCGGGGGCAGGGCGAGCATGAGCCCAAGCCGACCGGTAACAAAGTTGGCCGCCGCGATGGCCAGCACCAGGACCCACCATTTGCGCCACAGCGGTCGCGCCATATCTCCCGGCGTAACCCGGTCTAAGTTCACAGAGGCGGATTCTTGCGCTTAGGCTAAGCACAACACCATCGATTTGTCCCCTGTGATTCTACACCCTGCTCCGACGGACTTGCGAAAGCCACCCTAGAGCCCCCACGGAGACCGATGCCGTGGCCCCGCCAGTGGCAGCGACCGCTCCCTTGGCAAGGTGTATAAGAAAAATAAACTCCCTTTTTCATTAATAGGCACAGTACTGCTGGGATCGAGAGCTGTCAAACATGCGGATCCTCCGTCTAGAGTCGGGGACTTTTCGGGCTTTTCATCGGCCCGAGCCGCCAAGTTCAGGGTGCTTGGCGATCTGCGCGTTCAGATTGACCGTGCTACCCGCCAGCTCGCTGCGTGCTTTCGTGTCGACCACATGCACCGGACATTCACATGGAAAAATACCGGCGGCTCAGGCTGGGCGCCGATGTTCGGGAGGTAAAGCTTGCCATCGCAGATCAAGCCCGCGTGCAGTTGGTTGGGGTGGACCGCCTGCGGATCCTGGCCGTGAAACCGGATTCTGCGAGCGGGGAGAGGGTGATCTGGATGATGTCGTCCGGATCGTTCACCGGAAAGGAATGGACGATACCTTGTTTCCTATCGTCGAACCCCTCTTTTCCCACATCGGGGTCGGGGATGGGCAAAGAAATCTGTCACAAACACTCCATTCTTGTGGACGGCGATGGCAACGCAGAAGGGTTCCCCGCCGACCGGGACTTCATTGAGCTTTTTGAGCTTGTGACCGACGCTGAAGACCGTGACCGAATGGGCCTCGACGTTGACATTGAAGAGCAAATTACCGCTGTCGCTGAGAGCGATATTGGTCGAGCGGGTAGGAGGATTATTGGAATCGGCGAATACCGATGCTGGAATAACGGCCAACCCCAAGGTGGTAACCGACACCTACTTTTTTCGGTAGACGTTTAACCCAATCTTCTCCTCGCGTTCAGGGACAGGCACGTTCCCCTCCGTAGAGGCGATGATGATGGTCTTGCCTGAGGAAGACGGACCGTATTCTTTGGAGAGATCGATCTGGATAGTCAGAATATTCCCTTCGACCTGCATCTCAACATTTTTCATGGTGCCATAGTACTCCCCCTTCGAATAATCGCCCAATATAGCTTGGTCACAACATTCCATTATCGCTACCCTTGTCCCCGTACCCTGTTAGTGTCCCTGACAGCCTGCTTTCGCGTTGCTTTGTTGTGTCAATGGGTGTATTTGGCTAGGATGTATAAGGGTTTTCATTTCTGCCCAGAAAAAACCCGCGTCTAGCCGGGCTGATTGTGGTGGTCGTTGGGCGGTAGCTGGCCGGCCGCCGCCTTCATAGCGCCTTTCACAAGCATGCTCATCATTATCCTGCCGAAGTGTAATACCGCTTCAACCGCCGCGCCGCAGTCTGCACCGGCCCGTGCGCTGAGGCATGATTGAGATTGGCTGAAGCATAGCGCTAATAAGGTGCCCTAATACTCGGAGAAGAAACAGGTGCCTCATAGCGTTACCCTGATCACCACGATTGCCGCCGGCTTGGGACTTGCCCTGATTATGGGCTTTATCGCCGCACGCCTGAAGCTGCCGGTGCTGGTCGGTTATCTGATCGCCGGCATATTGCTAGGCCCCGCGACGCCGGGCTTCGTCGCCGACGTTGAGCTGTCACGTCAACTGGCCGACATCGGTGTGATGCTGCTGATGTTCGGCGTCGGCTTGCACTTTTCCTTCGATGACTTATTAGCGGTTCGCCGGATCGCCGGCCCAGATCGGTGAGTTCTCGTTTATCCTGGCAGATCTGGGGATCTCCCTAGGACTCCTGCCGGCGGAAGGCCAGAGCCTCATTCTGGCAGGGGCGCTGATCTCGATTGCACTCAATCCTCTGGTGTTCCGGGTGGTCGAGCCTGCGCAGGCCCGGATTCGATCCCGCTCGAAACTTGCCCGCGCCCTGGAACGGTCCAACGACCCGCTCGCAGAGCTTCCGATGACTGTCGACCAGAATCACCTTACCGGGCATGTTGTTCTGGTGGGCTACGGCCGCGTCGGCCGGCGGATCGGTGAAGCGCTGAGCGAACGCGGCGTGCCGTTCGTCGTAGCCGAGCAGAATCGTGAGCTTGTCGAGCAGCTACGCGAACGCGGCGTGCCGGCTGTCTCCGGTGATGCCTTCGATCCGGCGGTGCTCATTCAGGCGCATATTGCGCGGGCGCGTATGTTGGTAATCGCCACCCCGGATACGTTTCACGCCCGCCAAATGATCGAGATCGCGCACGCACTCAACCCGGCTGTCGAGACGGTCGTGCGCACTCATACCGAAGAACAGGCAGGGCTCCTTCAAACGGAGAATGCCGGGAAGGTGTTTATGGGCGAGCATGAGCTTGCACTTGGCATGACACGCTATGTGCTCGAGCGAATCCGGTCTGGAGCTGAGAGAACCGCAAGCGACTGAGCAACCTATCCCGACTCCGCAACTCGACGTAAAAAAATCGGTAACTGATTGACTTAACGATCACGCATCCTCAAAGGTCGACGGCTAGTTTCTCGGTGAACGCAGCGTCGTCAGGACCTCCCCCCAGATGCCGATTGTTCTACCCGGGTGAGCTTGCTCAAACGCCACGTCTCCCAGGCGGTCCGGCATCCCACTACTCTACTTCGGTTGTGGCACGATCCTTAGATAAGGCCGCGGCGATTTCCAGCCACCCGGAAATTTCTCCTTCGCTTCTGCATCGGAAACCGCCGGGACGATGATGACGTCCTCGCCCTGCTTCCAATTCACCGGCGTTGCGACTTTGTGCTTTGCTGTTAGCTGCATCGAGTCAAGCACCCGCAGCACCTCATCGAAGTTGCGGCCCGTGCTCATGGGATAG
>Ga0187893_10013091_pt1 | contig 11624 bp, 11 predicted proteins | sample MA1701074metaG_FD_139574 | JGI IMG/M metagenome (GOLD analysis project Ga0187893, IMG submission 139574) | White microbial mat communities from a basaltic lava cave in the Kipuka Kanohina Cave System on the Island of Hawaii, USA - MA170107-4 metaG ...
CGCCAGATGCGCGTCGCGCGCTCCCGCACGTCGGGGGTCGGCTCGACAGCGCGCAGCCACTGGCGACCGGTCGCGTTGCGTGGCAGAGGCCGCACGAGCTCGGGCGGCGTGTGTACGCCGTCCTGATCGGCAACCTTGTAGCCCAGGAGGCGGCCGGACTCGCCGTCGATGACGGGTATGCGGTACGCGAAGCGCTCACGCTGCCGCGGCGCCTCGCAGCGCGGCTGCGGACCGAGGAGCGCGGCCTCCAGCGATCGAAGCACTTCACGCAGATGCTGCGCTTCGCGCGTGCGCCCGGCGATCTCCGCGCACGCGAGAGCACGCTTGAGCTCCAGATGCCGCGCCCAGCCTTCGGAGCCCACTACGCGCACTCCTTGGAACGGCGCGGTTCGGCAGCGCGCCTGAGAACCCTGACTCGCCCTAGAACCTTGGCGTACCTCGCGTGCTCCAGGCGCAGCCGGCGCATATCGCGATCGATCGCTCGGAGGGCAGGCCAGACCGAACGTGGAACGCGCAGGGTGCGCAGGAGCCCGATGTCGAGGCGGGTCGCGACGTGACGGCGACCGCGCCGAACACGGAAGTCGCGCACATACTGCTCCGGCAAGCCCCAACCCATCGCGACGTAGCCGTGTTTCGTGGTCGTCGCGTAGGGGAAGATGGGGGAAACGTCCAGAGCCGGGTCGTGACGTCGGGCGAGCTGCGCCATGTCGTGTTCCACGGCGGCGCATGCCCAAGCGAGCCGCCGCGCGCGATCCAGCAGAGGGTCGGACTCGTGCGCCGGAGAAGTCAGCGGAGCACGCCCCGATGCGATCCGCGTGAGGGCGAGCATCTGGCCGATGCGGCCGAGCGCCTTGGCGACGCGCGCATGCTCCGCGTTGAGTGGTTTTCGCCGGCGGTCGTAGAGACGAAAGAATGCCTTTTCGGGGTCACGGAGAGAGATGGTGTAGATCCTCCGCGCCGTGAGCCGACCCGCCAGATGCCTGACGACGTGGCGAACGCCGGCCGGCGTCTCCAGCTTGAAGGTGCGCCCCCAGTAGAGCGCTCTTGGTTGGCCGTCGCGGGTCTTCTTCTGGTAGAGCGCCAGTTTGCATCGGCCCACGGCCACGCGGTATTGCCCCGCGAGATCCTTCATGCGGTACTGGACATCTGCAAGCACGCTGCGAAGAGCCGTGACAGCGGCGACGATCGTGCCGAAGTGGTGGCGCGCGCGCTGGAAGAGCGGGGAGGACAGGTAGAGCTTGGCCGACTTCGGTTGGTTAGGTTGCATAGGCGAACGCGAGTGATGGAGAGAGACGTGAATCGCAGGAGGTGCGAGTCTTACATTACAGGTTTTCCGCGCGCGCGTTTGCTCTTGGTGGACAAGCACTCTGAGAAACCGCGCAAACGGTGGGGATGAGCCGGGGGGCCGCGAGCAGATCGATGACGACGGCGCGTCGAGGAGGGAGGAGAGGTGCGGGAGGGTGGCGGTCGGTACTGCGCGGTGGTGTGCAACATGTGTGTCGCTCCACCAGTAGAGATTGCTTGTCGAGGCAAAAAGGTTGTACAGGAACTGCGGTCCGGGGTGACGAGGAAGCGCGTCGGGGCACGTGCAGCCGTGGTCTTCATCCACCAGTAGAGATTGCGGGAAACCGCGCGGAGGTTGGATCGACCGCAAGGCTATACTCGAGCGGGAAGGAGATCGAGGCAGGGTCATGCGTCCCGTGCTATGGCTCGTGTCAGTCGCCTCTCTTGCGGCCTGCACCAAACCATCCGCGAAGGAGCTGGAACCGCCCCCAGGTACGTATCTCCTGCCTCCCTTGGGCCGTCGACGTGCCGCGTATTACCACTTCCAAGTCGTCGGGAACCGCTGCGTACTGGTGGCGCCTCCCGTACTCACCCGGCCGTGGCGTGATGAGGGGGACTACCAGCGCGCTGTCGAACTGTCCAAGACAGTCGAACGAATCTTTGGGGGGATAGGCGCGTGGTATTCCTGCGACGCCAGCGTTGTCGTTGTTGCGATGCCGAACGAAGACGGCAGCCGATGTGAGATTCGTGCCGCGTCGTTGCAGACAGGGAGGCCCACTTGGACGAAGGCACTAGACTTTGGCACGTGGAAGGGGACTGTCGCAAACCGTGTGTCGTCGTCGACGCCGCGATGGGCACGCGCCTGATCGGCCTCGACGCCGCAACTGGACGCGAAGCGTGGCCGGCCATCGTGAAGAGAGACTGGCCGGCATGGATGAGCGCCGGGCCAGACTCGCTGTGCTACGTGAAAACCGGAACCACCATCTACGCCGTGGACGTAGCGACGGGCCGCCTGGCTTGGAGCGAGCCCACGGTAGGGGACGCACCTTGCCTTGTGCTCGGCGCGAAGCTCGTTGATCCCGTGATGAGTGAGACGAAGTGGGAGCATGCGGAACTGCATCTGGCCATTCGGGATGCAAGAACGGGGCGTCTGCAAGCCGAGGTCGCGGTAGGCCGCTTCGCCGGATCCTTCGAGATGGTCGGTGTGCGGTTGCGCGAGCACGGCAGCGAAGACATCGACGGAGAGGTCTCGTTCGCCATTGGCGAGTGATCTTGGTAGTCTGCCTCAACAGCGGTTGTGAAGGGAGGTGTTCATGCGCTCGCTATTCGCTGCGGCCGCCATGACCGTAAGCACGGGCTGCGCCAGCAACACGGCCCTGGAGCGCAAAGTGGACGCGCTAAGGGCAGAGGTGAACACGTTGCGAAACGACCTAGAGCGAGCCCGAGTTGCGGCGCGCGTTACCCTGGCGGTAAAGGATGCGGAGCTCGCCACTGTCACTGCGGAAATCGCGCAGCAGGCGCGCGTCACGATCACGCTTCCCCAAGGCGTCAGCGGGCGGATCACGCTCGAGGTGAGGGAGGTGCCGTGGGACGTGGTGCTCGAGGCGGTCGTCCGGACGCTCGGCGCATACATCGTCAAGTACGGCGGACCGCATCGTGCTGAGGTTGTGCGGTCATATCTCACCTCCTGTCCGGAGGAACGCAGCCCCGACAAGTACTGACCGGCCCCAAGCGTCCGACCCGCTCTACCTCCGGTCGAACCCTGCGCGATGTGGCCGTCGAGTCCCTTGCACGATAGTGCTTGCCGAAGTAGCAGCACGTCCCCGCACATCCCAGCGGAGGGGCCAGGGCCAGAAGCATGAGGAGGGCCCCCCAATTACTCCTTCAAGCGACGACGGCAGTCGTCCATGATCTGCTCAACGTCGGCCTTGAGCGCCGAGTTAAGGCGGATCGCCTCGCCGTAGTCCGCAAGCACTTCGCGGAAGTCGCCCGACGCATCCTCGTGATAGGCAGCACGCAACCGGCCGCGGTTGTAGTAAGCCGTGCCCCTGTACAGACGCAACTGAGGATCCTTGGGCGCGAGCACGATCGCCCGATCGAGATCCGCCACGGCCGCCGTCAGCACGTCGCGGGCGTCCTTGCCGCGATCCATCAGCAGGATGCCCATGTGCATGCGGAGAGATCCACTCCCTTCCCAGGATTCCACAGCCCGCGGATTCAACTTGACCGCCTGCGCGTAGTCCTCGAGCGCAGGCTCGAAGAGCGGAAGCGGATCCTCACCCCATTTCTCGTAGCGTAGCGCGCCCCAGTTCTTGCGCGACGTGCCGCGATGATCCCGGTACTTGGCGACGCCAGGCGCAAGCCGGATCGTCTCCGTGGCGTCGTCGACCGCGGCGCGGCACAGCTCCTCCGCGCGGTCGCGGCTCGTCGCGTACGCTGACCAGTTTGAACGCGTGACGCCCCGTGCGTCGAGCGCTTCAACGTCGCGTGGATTGACGTCGAGTGCGCGCGTGTAGTCCGCGACGGCGGCTTCGTAGTCGGAGGTCGGGTTTTCTCCACGTGAGGCCTTGTCGTTGGCGAACTGATTGCGCACGGATGCGCGGCTCTTCAGCGCCTGCGCTTGCCTTGGGTTGCTGCGTATTGCCTCGTCGTAGTCAGCGACGGCAGATCGGTAGAACTCAGGGGGGTTCTCGCCGCTCCTGGCCTTTAGGCGGGCCCAGTTCACGTAGACATCCCCGCGCCATGCGCGAATCTCAGCGTCTGACGAATTGATCTCGACGGCCTCGTCGAGGTCCTTAAGCGCGGCCTGGTACAGCGCCGCAGAATCCTCGCCGCGGTTCCGCAAGGTGTTCGCGAGATTCATGCGAGTGACGCCGCGCCTGGCCCGGGCGCCGGGGTGCTTCGGACTCAGCTCGACCGCCCGGTCGAGGTCGCGTATCGCATTCTCGAACAGCGAAATCGGATCGTCGCCGCGCCTGTCCATCCTCACCCCCAGGTTCGAGCGCGCATCAGCGCGGAGAATCCAGGTCTCCCGGCGGCGAGGATTCAGCTCCAAGGCGCGCCCGGTGTCCGTGATCGCGTCGGCAAGGAGCTTGTCGCCTTGAGCGCCATCCGTCCACGAGCCCAGGTTCAACTTCGCGGCCGCGCGGCTCACCCATGTCTCGTCCCGGCGCGGGTTGACCGCCTGCGCGCGTCGAAGTCCGCGAGCGCGTCCTGGAACCACTTCGATGCATCCTCCCCACGAAGTAATGCCCAGACGCCTCGGTTTTTCTTCGCCGAGCCGCGCCGGAGCAGGACCTCATCGTTGGTCGGATCGCGTCGCAGCGCCTCGTCGAGGTCGGCAATCGCATCGCGGCAGACCGCCTCGGCGTCCCTGCCGGCAAAGACGAGCATGCCACTGAGGTTCATGCGTGCCACCCCGCGATGCAGCCACGCGTCTTCGCGACCCGGATTGAGTTCAAGCGCGTGGCTTAGATCGTCGATGGCATTCCGCAGGAGCTCGGTCGTTTCCTGCCCCGCGCCATGCGATCCAGCGCCCAGTTGACGTGGGCGAGCCCTCGCCGCACCCACGCGTCCTCGCGCTTCGACGCCACCTTCACGGCTTTTCCGAAGTCCTCGATGGCGGCCTTGAACAGCGGCTCGCTGTCACCGGTGGTGCCAAGGAGATGCGTGCCCCAGTTGAGCCGCGCATCGCCTCGCCATGTCATTGCGGCCGAATGCGAAGGCTCGCGTGCGAGCGCATGATCGAGGTCCTCGATTGCCGCGGAGTAGAGTTGCCCCGGGTCGTCGCCCCGCCGCTGGCGATGGCTTGCGCAGGTGGCGCGCACGTAACCCCGCAACCGGAGAGAGGCTGCTCGGCCCGGCTCACGCCGAAGCGCCTCCGTCAGATCGTCAATCGCGGCTTGGAACCGCCCGGAGGCATCCTCGCCTCTCGACTCCAAGGTCAAGCTCGCCATTAGGTGCGTCATGGCCCTGCCGTCCAAGTGCGGAAGATACCCGCGATCCCGCTCGATGCCCGCTGAGCGCCAGCGGATCGCCTCGTCATACTGCCCCCGCTGATCCGCGATCGCGCCGAGGGCTTCGTACGCCTCTTCAAGCTCCGGCGTTCGTTGGACGGCTTGCTCAAGTGCGTCGCGGGCGGCATCGTGTTGCCCGCTCACCCACAAGTGCAGGCCGCGCGCACATGCCAGCTCCCCGTCCCCCAGACCCTCGTGCGACGCCTCAAGCCGTCGCAGGTCCGTCTCGAGCGTCTTGAGTGTTTCCTGTGCGCGCGTGTCGCCGGCGATGAGCTCGTCGCGCGACGGAGGTCGCATCGTCAGGCCCGCTACGATCTGACCGCGGCTCTCCTGCGCGAGCCGCGCCCCCTCGCGTGACCAGGCATCATCGAGCAGCTCCTGCACGCGGGCGCGGAACGCTCGGGCATTGAGCACGACCCGCTCATACAGGGCCGGGGCGTAGCCCGCTTCCTTCGAGAGAGCCTTGTTCTGCGCCGCGAGCGCCTCCGCGTCCATCATGCGCGCGCGGTACATGCGACCCATTCTGTAGTGCGGTTCGGCCAGAGTCGGCATGTCCTGACTCGCCTGGCGGCACGCTTCCTCCACCTGCTTGAGGTACTGGTCCATCTCCGCGAGACGGCCCATCTGGCGGAACCCGAGTGCCGCCGACAAGGCGGCCTTGGTCGTTCGTCGCAGTTGTTCCAGCGCCGCCTCGTGCGCCTCGCTGGCGCGGCGCTGTGCCCGGCCAAGCCTCGGCAGGATGACCGCCGCCGCTATCGCCAGGACAACGAGGCAGATCGCGCTGACGCCGACGAGCGCTTTCCTGCGCGCCAGCTTCCGCCGGAGACGATACGCGACGCTGGCCCGGCGGGCGGTGACCGGACGTCCAGCGAGATACCGATCAAGATCGTCAGCGAGGGCTCCCGCCGTTGCGTAGCGTCGGTCGGCTTCGTACTCAAGGCACTTCAGGACGATCGTCTCCAGGGGGCGGGGCATGTTGGGATCGGTCTTGCGCGGAGCGACAAGGTCCTCGTGCACGATGCGGTGGAGAACTTCCGCAGCGGCCTCGCCGCCGAAGGGGAGCCGTCTGGTGCCGATTTCGTACAGGATGACGCCGAGCGCCCAAATGTCGGTCCTGTGGTCGACGGCCTCGCGTCTGCCGATGGCCTGCTCCGGGCTCATGTAGTACGGGGTGCCCATGACGTGGCCCGTGGTGGTGAGCGTGGCCCCGCGTGCGACCTCACGCGCGAGCCCGAAGTCCATCAGCTTCGCGCGCCGGCGTTCGTCGACCATCACGTTCTCGGGCTTGACGTCCCGGTGAACGATGCCGCGCTCGTGCGCGTAGTTGAGCGCGCGTGCGACGTCGCGAACGATTGCCAGGGCGTCGCGCAGAGGGAGGGGCTTTTCGTCGGAGCTGCGGGGGTTGAGCAGTCGCGAGAGCGACTGTCCGCGGACGAGCTCCATCACGATGTACGGGGTGCCCTCAAACTCGTCGATCTCATAGACCGCGACGATGTTGGTATGCGTCAACTGCGTTGCCGTGCTCGCCTCGCGCAGGAATCGCTGCAGTTCGGTGGGATCGTCGGCGGCGAGCATGCACTTGATCGCCACGTGGCGATTGTGCTGCGGGTCCCAAGCCTTGTAGACGACCCCCATGCCGCCCTTTCCGAGCTTCTCCCGTACGGTGAACCGCGCGAAGGGCTTGCCGACGAGGTTGGGTGCGACATCCTTCAGCGTCGCCGCCTGTGCAGACGCGATCTCGTCATGCAGTTGGCGTAGCTGCGCCTCGGTCACGAGCCGCAAGGACTGGAGCACCTCTCCGAGGCTCTTGCCCGCGTGCTCGGCTTGCTCGGCGAGCGCCGCAGCGAGCTGTTCCTTTGTGAGAAGGCGCCGCTCAACAGCGAGGCGGCCGAGGGTGTCGTCCTGGGCTCGCACGCCGCGCATTATACCGTCGGGTCATGCAGGTCCCGCCGCGCGTTTCGGGCCAGTCAGCTATTCGCGTTCCAGCACGGCACGCATCTTGAGCGAATTGACCGTCGTGTGCGTCGAGAGGGGCTTGAATCCAGCGCAAAAGACGAGGACTTCAAGCGGCGGTGCGTCAGCCCGAATTCCAGGGATGTGGAACTTGCCCGCAATGTCGGTCATGACGCCCGTACGCATGCCCTTCACGATTACCATGGCTCCCTCTATGGGTGCCCCCGTGGTGTCCACGACGACGCCTGTGATCCGCCCAGTGTCATCAACGGGCTGGAGTTGCACGTCGTAGGGCGACTGCTCCACCGGCACCGTGACCGTCTGCTCGGCATAGCCGCGAATGAACAGGTCAATCTTCAGGCTTCTCGCGTAGGGAGGTACGGGCCTCAAGACGATTTCGCCGCCGGACTCCTCCTCCCCAGGACCGAGCCACAATCCATGCTGGGTGCCATCGCTGCGCTCAACGGGGTCGTTCGTCCAGAAGTTCGGGAACACGTTCGTCAGCGGCTCGCCGCCTGAACCCCTGACCCGCAGCCGGAACTGTCCCGTGGCTGCCTGCAGCGCAATATCGCCGAGATCCGTCATCTCGCCTTTCTTCACACGGACGGTCGCCTCCCAAGCGCCGCTAGCCGGATCAGATACGAGAACGCGCTTGGCCCCGTCTCCAATTGGGGTGACCACCCAATCACATGAGGTGTCGTCGGGGCCGAAATCCACAATCGTTCCGGCGTGCCTCGGATCGGGCGCGTTGGCGGCCGAAGGAGAAAAGCCATGCTCAAGAACGTGGACACGGGCTTTCAGTCCGAACGGGCCACGTGGCCCCAGCCTTCGAACTGCACCAGGTCGCACGAGGCGACCGCGAATCGCGCCATAGCTACCGATGACCGGGAGGTGCTGCAGCAGCAGATCGATCCCCTTTTGCCGGCTGCGTCGCTCATGCTCTGGAGAGACACGAGCGGCGATGTCAATCAGGCGGACGTTGAGATCGCGCGTCTCGCCTGGCGATACGATGGCCACGTCGCTCTCGCCGAACTTTCCCCCAATCGGATCTTCAAGGCGCGCCACGATTAGCCAGCGTGCATCGTGGTCGACGGCGGCCTCAAGCAGGTCGTATGCCACCCGGCGCGGGAACGAGTCCGGCCGGGGCCGCCTGAACCACAGTGCTTCAACCCGATCCAGATCCCAGGATGCAACGACCTGAATGCGTTGCAGCAGCGGGCCGACCTTCATTCCGCTTGGGACATTCGCGACGCGAACGCGAATCGTCGAAACAGCCATGCGTACCCCTAGTAGGGCCCGCACCCTCCTGCTGCGGCAAGTCGCTACGGCGCTACGGCATCTCGCCGGAGCCAGAACGAGCCAGTCGTGACGTTGACCTCTTTTGAAGAGACGAGCGTACCGGCCCCGTGTTGGCGAGGGGCGCATCTACTTCTTGGGCGGCAGTTTAGCTACCAGGGCACCGTTCTTGGAGACCTCGTAGGTGATCCCGGTAGTGCGCGCGAGGCAAACGAGCGCCCCCCGGAGGGTCGTCCGACGTGCGGAGAGCAAGCCTCTCTTCTCTTTCTTGAGATCGAACCCCGCAAGCGCGTCGGCATTGATCGCAACGCCGGATGCCTCAGCGAACTGCTTCAGCGCCTCTTGTGGTTCAAACGGGCTCCATTGGAAGGTGTAGGGAGTGTCGAGCTTCTTCGAAAGTTCGGCGTGCTCGCGCAGCACCTTCTGTGATAGCCCAGCCCAATCGGTTTCCTGCAAGGCCTTCCGACCTTTCTCGTTCGTTATGACGACGATGCCCTGCCACACATGGTGGAGCAGGTCCTTCTCCTTCAGCGACTTCTTCAGAACTTCGTCAAGCGGAGCCTCCCCGGCGAAGGAGATCTTCAGGTCGTCTAACTTCGGGACCGCGACCGGATCCACGTAGATCTCGATGTCTTCGTCATTGGCTGTTGCGAACATGAAGAAGAGCTCGGGCAGTGTCAGTCCCTCGATCCCCGCAAGGCTGACTTTCTTCTGCAGCGACTCCTTCGCGCGCTTGTCGAGATCGGCCGCGCTTTGCGGAGGCGGGTCCTGCGTGGAGGCGAGTGCTGCCAGAAGCGTGCCCGCGACGAGCCCCGCCGCCATAAGACCCTCCTAGCGAGTATGGTGAGAAGCATAGCACGCGTCGCATCACGAGAGAACCCCAGCGAGGCTGAGCGCCGCGCACCACCAAGTGGCCACCGAGCACCCGCGCCCCGTGTGAATCGAGTCGGAACCCTCCATGACGGCGTGGCTTGGGGAGCACCGGATTTCGCGTCTAGGCACCCCCGCAGCTCATTCTGGGGTATATCGAAGAATGCGGGCGTCTATCCGGAGATGCCGGACAGGAGGGGGGATGCCCGACGCCGAATACTTCGAAGCGCTTCAGAAGGCGGTCCGAGAGGAGTGGACTGCCATCGTATCGATCGTCCGCTATCGTCTGCGCGTACCCAAGGCGGACGCAGAAGACTGCGTGCAACAGGCGATCCTTCGCGTGCTGGAGCAGATGCGGACGGGCGCCGCGATTGGCCCGGTGCGAAGCTGGCGCGCGTACCTCATCACCTGCGCGGTGCACGAGGGATATCGCGCGCGCAAGCTCAAGCGCGAGCGGCGCGAGGTCGCGTTTGACGAGCTGACCCTGCCCGTCGTGGCGCTCAACCGCACGAAGCACCGTCGCGCCGCCTGACATGCCGCGCCCCAAGCGGCGACGGATCGCGAGATGTCGCCCCTCGCGCCCTCCGGACGCGTGGTCAATGAGCGTGCGCCATTTGATTGACAAGGAAATGGCCGAGCGCCTCGGCTTGCCTTGGTCCATGGACCCACACCATTTGGAGGAGGTGCGATTCCATGTCGATCTCAAACGCCGATGGAGGCGCGCCGGATGAGACGCTTTGTCCCCAACCCGCCGATGGCTATCATTCGCGCATGCCCGCACCGACGCTCCCACGTGAGACGCGCCGTGTTCGCCTGAAGCCGGCGGACCCGTTCGATCTGATCCGGCTCCTGGCGCGCTCGCAGAACGATCCGAAGAAAGCAGTCGCCGAGCTCGTACAAAACTCGCTCGACGCCGGCGCGACCGAGGTTACGGCAACGCGGTTCCGCAGCCATGGCGCCGTTGCGCTGGCAATCCACGACAACGGCCGTGGCGTTCTGCCGGAGATGGCACGCCCGGACGCGCTCAACCACATCGCCACGCACGTTGGCCACTCCTACAAGCAGCGCCTGACACCCGAGGAACGCTACAGCCTCCTTCAGCAGGGCAAGTACGGCATCGGCCTCCTCGGCTTCTGGTCGGTGGGCCGCTATCTCGCGATCCGCTCGCGCGTGAACGGCTCGGAAATCTGGGTGCTCCAGCTTGAGGAGGACAAGCCGGACGGCTCCGTCGGGCCCGAGCGTGGCCAGAAGACGATGGAGCCGACGTGGACCGAAGTCGTGATTCGCGATCTTCATCCGTCGGCGCAGCGGCTTCTCTCTGGTCGGCGGCTTGCCGACTACCTGGCCTTCGAGTTGAGGGGACAATTGCTTCAGCGCGACGTTCGCTTGCGCGTCGTCGATCGGCTCGCCCGCGGCCGCGCGCAGCAGGACTTCCCGGTGCGCCCACCACGCTTTCAAGGCATCCCTCTGACTGAGATTCGCGAGTGGCCAGTCGAGGGGCATCTCCCGATCCACGTCGAACTGCACTATCTCCCCGAAGAGCATGGCCCCGGCCGCGTAACGCTCGCCACCGCCGGAACGGTTGTATCCGACGATCTCACGCAGCTGGAGGCCGTCGACCTGCGCTACGCGCCCTGGCAGAGCGGCCGTCTGACGGGCATCGTCGACGCGCCCTTCCTCGACGTCGCGCCGGGCACGCGGCGCGGAATCGTGCCGAACGAGAAGGCTGAGGCCTTCGCCAGCGCAATGCACAAGCTCGCCGCACGGGTGGGCGAGTGGCTCGCGACGTTCGAGCAATCGCTCGCGAAGGAGGCCGACCGCGCGCTCCACAAGCGGCTCAAGGAGGTCTTCCGCGACATTCGGCGGCGGCTGCCGCACTATGAACTCTTTCCGGTAGAGACGCGTCAAGGTGAGCCGGGGCCGGGCGACTCCGTGGAGGGCGCGGCAACACGCGAGCCCGCGCCTGTCGAGGAGCGTGAGGCACCGCAGCTCTACGCGCCCGGACCGCTCGACAGCGTGCGGATCGTACCCGGAACGTGCCGACTGCCGGTGGGCGCGGAGAAGTTGCTCGTCGCGCGCGCACTCGATGCGACGGGGCGCGCCGTCCGCGAGGGCGTGGAGTTCACGTGGCGCGTGGAGGGGCCGGGGCGGCTCGTCGCCGCAGCGGCGAAAGCCACGTACTTCGCAGACAGGGCGGGCGAGGCG
>Ga0187893_10013092_pt1 | contig 11624 bp, 11 predicted proteins | sample MA1701074metaG_FD_139574 | JGI IMG/M metagenome (GOLD analysis project Ga0187893, IMG submission 139574) | White microbial mat communities from a basaltic lava cave in the Kipuka Kanohina Cave System on the Island of Hawaii, USA - MA170107-4 metaG ...
CGGAGGCGCAGCTCCTCCGCCCGCGCATGAGCGGGGACGCGGAGATCGTGACCGAGGTGCTGGAGGACGCGCTCGTCGTGCCGGAGACCGCGCTCCGCTACCGCGGCGAGCAGGTCTACGTCGAAACGAAGAACGGCGACGGCGCGTTCGCGCCGAAGGACGTCACGATCGGCATCGTGGACGGGAGCCGCGTCCAGGTGGCCGACGGCCTCGCCGAGGGCGACGAGGTCGCCCTCCGATGACGGCAAGCGAAGTGTTCCGGGAGTCGCAGGCGAGGGTCGTCACGAAATCCGCGGTCCGCCTCGCGCAAGTCCACAAGAAATACTCGATGGGGTCGGGCGAGGTGCACGCGCTTCGCGGCATCGACCTCGAGATCGCGCGGGGCGAATACGTGAGCGTGATGGGCCCCTCGGGCTCCGGGAAGTCGACCCTGCTCGAGATCCTCGGCTGCCTGTCACGCCCGAGCGAGGGCCGCTACTGGCTCCACGGCGTCGCGGTGGACGAGGTGGACGCCGATGGCCTCGCGAAGCTCCGCGGCGAGGCGATCGGCTTCGTGTTCCAGGCCTTCAACCTGCTACCGCGCCTCACGCTGCTCGAGAACGTGGCGCTGCCGCTGCTCTATCGGGGCGTGCCGCGCCGCACGCGCCACGAGCGCGCGCTCGGCGCGCTCGCGCGCGTCTCGCTGGAGCACCGCGCCGCGCACCGGCCGGGCGAGGTGTCGGGCGGCGAGCGCCAGCGCGCCGCCATCGCGCGCGCGCTCGTGAACCGGCCCTCGCTGCTCCTCGCCGACGAGCCCACCGGAAACCTCGACAGCGCCCACGGGCTCGAGATCCTCGCGCTCCTCGAGGGGATCCACGCCGACGGCGCGACGGTGCTGATCGTCACGCACGACGCGAGCATCGGCGCGCGTCCCCCGCGCCGCATCGCGATCCGCGACGGCGAGATCGAGAGCGACGCGAGCAGCGCAACGTGAGCGTTCTCGAGTCGCTGCGCGAGGCGCTGCGCCTGCTCCTCGCGCAGCCGCTCCGCTCGTTCCTCACGCTGTTCGGGCTGGTCTGGGGCACCGCGGCCCTGATCTTCCTGCTGTCGTGGGGCGAGGGTCTCCAGACGATGCTCGACACCGCGTTCCAGCGCGCGGGCAAGAACCTGGTGCAGACCTGGCCCGGCCGGATCTCGGAGGACTACTCGCCCGCCGTCGACCGGCGCTGGCTCTGGTACACGCCCGAGGACGTCGCCGCCCTCCGCGCCCGCGTGCGCGAGAGCGACCTCGTCGGCGCCGAGGCACGCACGCACGCGCCGGCCGCCTTCCGCGGGCGCGCGCTCTCCGTCGAGGTGCGCGGCGTCGAGCCCGAGAGCCAGGCGATCCGTGACGTGCCGCTCGCCTCGGGCCGGCTGATCTCGCGCGAGGACGTGGAGCATCGCCGGCGCGTGCTCGTGCTCGGCCAGCGCGCGCGCGAGCGGCTCCTCGGCGCGGAGGGCCGCCTCGGGAGCTGGGTGCGGCTCGACGGCACGCCCTTCCAGGTGGTCGGCGTGCTCGACCGCGTCGGCACGCAGCTCTCGCGCGACGGCGCGGAGATCGACGACCAGCTCTGGGTGCCGCTCAGCGTCCACCTCGCGCTCTGGCCGAACCCGTGGATCGACGAGCAGATGCTGAGCACGATCTTCGCGCGCGCGAAGGACAGGAAGCGCATCGCCGAGGCGAAGCGCGAGCTGCGGTGGGTGCTGGCCGACCGGCTCGGCGTGCCCTTCGACGACGAGGAGGCCGTCCCGATCTTCAGCCCGGTCGAGATGCTCGACCGCCTGCCGCTCGACCAGCAGAACGGGCTCTACCTGCTGATCGCGCTCACCACGCTGCTGGTGGGCGGCATCGGGATCCTCGCGATGATGCTCGACTCGGTGCAGGAGCGGCGCGCCGAGATCGGCGCCCGGCTCGCGCTCGGGGCGCGTCGGCGCGACGTGCTGCTCCAGTTCCTCTGGGAGGGCGTCGCGATCGGCGTGCTCGGCGGCGCGCTCGGCGTCCTCTTCGGAGCGGGCGGCGCACTGCTGCTCGGGAGCCAAGTGTTCAGGTCCGGCATCTCGCAGGCGCAGCGCGACCTGGTGCCGGTGCCCGAGCTCTCCCTCGCGATCGTGCTCGTCGCGGTGCTCGCGATGGCTGGCCTCGCGGTCGTGGCGGGCCTCGTGCCGGCGTGGCGCGCCGCGCGCATCGACCCCGCCGAGACGCTCCGGGTCGAGTGATGGGCGACCTCCTCCACGAGACGTTCCGGAGCCTCGGCGCGCACCGGCTCCGCTTCGGCCTCGCGGCGCTCGGCGTCGGCTGGGGCGCGGCGATGCTCACCTTCCTCTCCGCGCAGAGCGGCGCGATGGCGGGCCACTTCCGCCACGAGCTCGAGGAGATCGGCCCGAAGCTCGTGGTGCTCGGGCCGGGCGTGATCCTCAAGGACCGCGTCGGCGAGCGCGCCTCGCGGGCGGTCGAAATCGAGCCCGAGGACGTGACGCGCATCGAGGGCCTCGCGCTCGTCGAGCACGCCTCGCCGAGCGTGATGCTCCCGAACCAACCGGTGCGGCGCGGCCGCCGCACCAAGCTCCTGAACGTGATGGGCTTCGACTGGGACGGGGGCCGGATCCGCAACCTGAAGGCCGCGGAGGGGCGCTTCCTGAGCCCGCAGGACGTGGCGAGCGCGGCGCCGGTCGCCTTCATCGGGCCGGCCGCGAAGGAGCGCCTCTTCGGCGCGGCGCCGGCGCTCGGCGAGACGATCCAGGTCGGCTCCGAGCGCTTCCGCGTGATCGGAGTCGCCGTGCCCAAGAAGGACCAGCTCACCGACGTCGGGAACCCGGACGACCTGCTGGTGGTCATCCCGTACACGACTGCGCAGCGGCGCTTCACGCAGACGAAGAAGCTCCGCGAGCTGATCCTGAGCGCGGAGCAGCGCGAGCTCGGGGCGTCCGCGATCGCCCAGGCGCGCGAGCTGACCGCGCTCCACCGTGGCTTCGACCCGCGCTCCGACACCGCCGTCTGGTCGATGAACTACTGGGACACGCTGAAGATCCTGTTCGGAATGCTCTTCGCGACGCAGCTCTTCATGGCGGTGGCGGGCACGCTCACGCTCCTGGTCGGCGCGATCGGCGTGATGAACATCATGCTCGTCGTGGTGGGCGAGCGGACCCGCGAGATCGGGATCCGGAAGGCGCTCGGCGCGCGCGACCGCGACGTGTTCGTGCAGTTCCTCGCCGAGGCGCTCGTGGTCGCGCTCGGCGCGGGCGTGCTCGGCACGCTCGCCGGGCTCGCGCTGCTCCGGATGACGGCGGCCGTGTTCGAGCGCGCCGGCATCGCGGTGGGCGTGTGGCCGGACCCCTTCACGGCCACGGTGGTGGGCGTCGCGCTCGGGGGGGTCGCCGTCCTCTCGGGAACCCTCCCGGCCGTGCGTGCCGCGCGCGTGCCGCCGGCCGAGGCGCTCCGCTCATACTAGGATGGGTGCGAGGAAGTCCCCATGTCGTTCCCCCACTCTCTCGTTCGTCGCGCCGCGCAGGGCGTAGCCTTCAGCCTGGTCTTCGCTGGCGGCTACCTGCTCGGCACGCTCGACGTCGGCCCGGCGGAGGCGCAGGCCGAGGACCTCGGCAAGGATCTCCTGAACAAGGCCGGTGGCTCCGGCGGCGCGCTCGGTACCGCCGCACAGCTCGGCACCACGATCAGCGACATGCAGACGCACGTGACCGAGCTCCAGAAGAACCTCGAGGTGTTGAACAAGATCAAGGCAGCGCTCGGGGGGTGAACCCGGAAGACGCCGCCTTCGTCGGCCGGGCCCTCGCGTTCTCGCTCGAGAAGCACGCGGGGCAGACGCGGAAGGGCCGCCCCGAGGTCCCGTACGCGAGCCATCCGCTGCGCGTCGCCGGCCTGGTGCTCGAGCACGGCGGCGATGCGACGCAGGTCGCCGTGGCGCTGCTCCACGACGTGATCGAGGACTGCGGCGTGGCGGACGCCGAGCTGGTGGCGCGCTTCGGGCCCGAGGTGGCGCGCGCCGTGCGCGCGCTCTCCGACGTGCTCGAGGGCGACACGCCCGAGCAGAAGGCGCCCTGGCGCGAGCGCAAGGCCCGCTTCGTGGCGAGCCTCGCGACGGTCGATGCGCGCGCGCGCCTCGTCGCCGCCTGCGACAAGCTCGACAACCTCTCGGCGCTGGTGACCGACCTCGAAACAGAGGGTCTCGCCACGCTCGCGCGCTTCAGCGGGAAGCCGCGCCAGATCCGCTGGTACTACGAGGAGGTCGGGAAGGCCCTCGGCCGCGACCTGCCGGAGCGCCTGCGCGCGGAGCTAGACGACCGGCTCGAGAAGCTCTCGGCGCTCGTGCCCGAAGCGTCGCCGGAGCCCTGATGCGCCGCGCGCTCCTCGCCGCGCTGCTGCTCGTCGTCCTCGCGTTCGCGTGCGTGCCGGCGCTCCTCGACCGCGCGTTGAACCGCGTGGCGGGGCCGGCGCCGCCGCCGCCCTCGGACCGCGCCGCGGCGCTCTTCGCGTCGCTCCGCGTGGTGGACCTCCACGCCGACTCGCTCCTCTGGCCGCGCGACCTCGCGGAGCGGCTCGACCACGGCCAGGTGGATCTCCCGCGCCTCCTGGAGGGCAACGTCGCCCTCCAGGTGTTCGGCCTCGTCACGCAGAGCCCGTTCGGGCAGAACTTCGAGATGAACTCCGCCGACACCGCCGACACGATCACGCTGCTCGCCGTGCTCTCGCGCTGGCCGCTCGCGACGTGGCGGAGCCGCCTCGCGCGCGCCGAGCACCAGGCCCGGCGGCTCGACGCGCTCGCCGCGCGCTCCGACGGCCGGCTCCACGTGATCCGTACTTCCGCGGACCTCGCGGCCTTCCTGGCGGCTCGCGAGCGCGAGCCTGCGCGCGTCGCGGGCCTCCTCGGGATCGAGGGTGCGCAGGCGCTCGACGGCACGCTCGCGGGCCTCGACGCGCTCCACGCCGCGGGCGTCCGCATGCTCGGGCTCGCGCACTTCTTCGACAACCCGGTGGCGGGCTCGTCGGCGGGCGAGGCACAGCACGGGCTCACTCCGCTGGGCCGCGCCGTGGTCGCACGCATGCAGGAGCTCGGCGTCGCGGTGGACCTCGCGCACGTGGCGCCGGCCTCCGTAGCCGACGCGCTCGCGCTCGCGACGAAGCCGGTCGTCGTGTCCCACACCGGCGTCCAGGCGACGTGCCCGGGCCCGCGCAACCTGTCGGACGCGCAGCTCCGCGCCATCGCCGCGAACGGCGGCGTGATCGGGATCGCCTACTTCGAGGGCGCGGTGTGCGGGACGAGCCTCGACCACGTCGTGCGAGCGCTCCGCCACGTGAAGGGGGTGGCCGGGCCCGCGCACGTCGCACTCGGCTCGGATTTCGACGGCGCAGTCACCACCGCGTTCGACACCACGCGCCTCGCGGCGCTCGTCGACGGGCTCCTCGCGGACGGCTGGAGCGAGGCGGAGATCCGCGGGGCGATGGGCGAGAACGCGCTGCGGGTACTCGGCGAGACGCTGCCCTGAGCCCGCGTCACGGGGTGGCCGGCTTCCGCTCCGTCGCCCACGCGGCGAGCCGCTCCGCCGGCCAGAGGTTCGCCACGTGCCCGGGCTCGACCCGGCCTCGCTCCGCCTGGAGCGCGGCGAAGCGCACGCGCTCGAGCTCGCTCGCCTGGTGCGCGTCGCTCGTCAGCACGAGGGTGACGTTCCGGCCGCGTGCGCGGCGGAGCGCGTCCACCGACAGGTCGAGGCGCGGGAGTGCGCCGTTCACCTCGAGCGCCGTGCCGGTCGCCTCCGCCGCGGCGAGCACCGCGTCCAGGTCCAGCTCGATCGGCGGCCGCGCGCCGATCATCCGCGCGGACAGGTGCCCGATCATCCGCACCGACGGATCCCGCATCGCCGTCACGACCCGCCGCGTCTGCGCGGCGCGGCTCTGCTCGAAGTGGTCGTGCACCGAGGCGAGACACCAGTCGAAGGCCGCGCGGAACTCGGGGTCGTAGTCGAGCTCGCCGTTCCGCCCGATGTTCAGCTCGACGCCGTGGAGCAGCACGAGCGAGTCGCCGAGCGAAGCTCGAAGCTCGCGGATCGCGGCGCGCTGCTCGAGGAGCGCCTCGCGCGAGGCGCCGGCGCGCGTGCCCTCCGCGTGGTCGGTGATCGCGAGCACGCGGCAGCCGCGGGCGCGCGCCGCCGCGACCACCTCCTCGAGCGTCGAGCGCGCGTCGCCCGAGACCGTGGTGTGTACGTGGAAGTCGCCGATCACGTCGCCGAGCGGGTGCGGCAGCGTGCCGTTCGCGGCGGCCTCGAGCTCCCCCGCGTCCTCGCGCAGCACGGGCGGGATCCAGGGCAGGCCGAGCGCGGCGTAGATCTCCTCCTCGGTCGCGCTCGCCACGACGCGCCCGCCTTCGAGCTCCGAGAGCGCGTACTCGTTCAGCGTGAGGCCGCGCGCGAGTGCGCGCTGGCGGAGCTTCACGTTGTGCCCCTTCGAGCCCGTGAAGTAGACGAGCGCCGCGCCGAGCTGGTGCTCTGCGACGACGCGGAGATCCACCTGCGTGCCGCGGCGCGTGACGACGCTCGTCTTCGATTCGCCGCGCACGAGGACGCGTTCGACGGCGGTCAGGGTGACGAACGCCTCCATCACCGGACCCGGGTCACGCGCGGCCACTACCACGTCCACGTCGCCGACCGTCTCGCTGAAGCGGCGCAGCGAGCCGCAGTACTCGGCGTGCGCCACGCCCGGCACCTGGCGCAGCCGCTCGACGATGCGCATCGCGAGCGGGAGCGCGACCGAGATCGGCGTCCGGTCGAGTGGCCCCTGGGCGGCGAGCCGCGCCAGCGCCTCGGTGAGCTTCTCCTCGGAGCGCGCGCCGAAGCCCGGGAGCTCGCGCACCCGGTGCTCGGCCAATGCCTGCTTCAAGTCGTCGAGCGAGCCCACGCCGAGCTCGGCGCGGAGCCTTGCCAGCGCCTTCGGCCCGAGGCCCTGGATGCGCAGCAGCTCGACGACGCTGCGCGGGTGCTTCGCGCGGAGCGCCTCGAGCTTCGCGACCCGACCCGTCTCGAGGAGCTCGCGGATCTTCTCGGCGGTGCTCTTGCCGATGCCGTGGATCTGCTGGAGCTCAGCGGGGGTGAGGCGCCCCAGGTCGGAGGCCTCGGCGGCGATCGCCTGCGCCGCGCTCTCGTACGCGCGCACGCGGAACGACTGCGGGCTGCCCTCGTCGATCTGCGTGAGCTCGGCGAGCTCGCGCAGCATGTCGAGGACGTCCTGCTTCGTGTCCGCCACGCAGGAGTAGTAGCCTGCAGAAGTGTCGAAGGAAGAGCCCGCCGAGCTCCTGGAGATCGAGGGTCGTGAGGTCCACATCACGCACCCGAGCAAGCTCTACTTCTCGCGCGAGGTGCGTCTCACGAAGCTCGACCTCGTCCGCTACTACCTGTCCGTCGCCGACGGCGCGCTCGCCGGGATCCGCGACCGCCCGCTCGTGCTGAAGCGCTTCGTGGACGGCGCCGAGGGCGAGGCCTTCTACCAGAAGCGCGCGCCCGCGAAGCGGCCGGCTTGGCTTCGCACCGTGACGCTGTCCTTCCCGTCGGGCCGCACCGCCGAAGAGGTCGTCGTCGACGACGCCGCTGGACTCGCCTGGGTCGTGAACCTCGGCTGCATCGAGCTGCATCCGCACCCGGTGCGCTCCACAGCGCTCGAGCACCCGGACGAGCTGCGGATCGACCTCGACCCGGGGCCGGGCGTCGCCTTCCCGGACGTGCGCCGCGTCGCGCTCGAGGTGAAGGCGTTCCTCTCCGAGGTCGGTCTCCGCGGTTGGCCGAAGACGAGCGGCTCGCGCGGCATGCACGTGAACGTCCGCATAGAGCCGCGCTGGGGCTTCGCCGAGGTGCGCCGCGCCGCGCTCGCGCTCTCGCGCGAGATCGAGCGGCGGTTGCCGGCGCTTGCGACCTCGAAGTGGTGGAAGGAGGAGCGCCACGGCGTCTTCCTCGACTACAACCAGAACGCCAAGGACCGCACCACCTGCTCCGCGTATTCCGTCCGGCCGCTGCCCGACGCGCGCGTCTCGACGCCGCTCGGCTGGGACGAGGTGCCCGACTGCGAGCCGGCGGACTTCACGGTCGCCACCGTGCCGAAGCGCTTCCAGGAGCTCGGCGACCCGCACGCCGGCATGGACGCGGCGGCGGGCTCGCTCGACGGCCTCCTCGAGCTCGCCGCGCGCGACGAGGCGGCGGGCCTCGGCGACGCGCCGTGGCCTCCGCACTTCCGCAAGATGGCCGGCGAGGGGGCGCGCGTCGCGCCGTCGCGCGCCCGCGGCACCGCGAAGGAGCCGCACGCGAAGCAGCCGCTCCTCGTGATCGCGAACTCGCCGAGCCGGGAGGCCGCGCTCGCCGGCCTCGAGCGCTGGAAGGCGCGCCATCCCGAGGCCGCGGCGCGGCTCGCGGCGGAAGACGTGCTCGTGGACTCGATGCGCGGCCGCTCGTCCACCTGGACGCGGATCCGCGTCAACTTGAAGAACGTCCCCGCGGAGCTCCGGCCGCCGCAGGAGACCCCCGACCCCGACGACGACCCGACGCGCGAGTGGCGGGAGCGGCGCAAGCGCGGGAAGGCGGACTAGCTACCGCCCGCCCGCGAAGATCGCCGACAGCTCGTGGGGCGCGACGACCTCGAGCTGCTCGTAGGTGCAGTCGCGCGGCTTCTTGTCTGTGCGCCAGCGCCGGAAGTGCGCGGTGTGGCGGAAGCGGCGGCCCTGCATGTGGTCGTAGGCCACCTCGACGACGAGCTCGGGTCGGAGCGGCTCCCACGCGAGGGTCTTGCCCTGGCTCCAGCGGCTCTTCGCGCCCGGCATGCGCTGGCCGCCGGCGTGCGGCTCCGCGCCGCCCGCCCAGTCCCGCCACGGATGCGCCGCGAGCGCTTCCTCGCGGTAGGGCGCGAGCGTGGCGACGAGCTCGCGGCGCTTCACGTCGGTGAAGCTCGCCGCGACGCCGACGTGCTGGAGCGTGCCGGCCCCGTCGTGGAGGCCGAGCAGCAGCGAGCCGACCGCCTTTCCCTCGCCGTGCTTGTGCCAGCGGAAGCCCGCCACGACGCAGTCGCACTCGCGCTCGTGCTTCACCTTCAGCATGACGCGCTTGTTCGGCTCGTAGGCGCCCGCTGCGGGCTTCGCCATCACGCCGTCGAGGCCGGCGCCCTCGAAGCGCCGGAACCAGTCTGCGGCGAGCGCCGCGTCCTCGGTCACGGGCGTCACGTGGAGTGGCGCGCTGGCGCCAGCGAGGAGCGCCTCGAGCGCGGCGCGACGCTCGCGGAAGGGCCGCGCGCGGAGATCGCGCTCGCCCTCGCAGAGAAGGTCCCAGAACACGACGCTCGCGGGGATCTCCTCCGCGAGGAGCTTGACGCGCGACGCGGCGGGATGGATGCGGAGCTGGAGCGCCTCGAAGTCGAGGCCGTCGTCGCGCGCGATCACGAGCTCACCGTCGAGCACGCAGCGACCGGGGAGCTGCGCGAGCAGGGGCTCGCGCAGCTCGGGGAAGTAGCGGTCGAGCGGCTTCTCGTCGCGGCTCTGGAGCAGGAGCTCGTCAGCGTCGCGGAAGACGAGGACGCGGAAGCCGTCCCACTTCGGCTCGAAGAGCCAGTCCGGCCCGTCGGGCAGCGCTGCGGCACGCTTCGCGAGCATCGGGAGGACGGGCGGAGGGACGGCGAGCCGCATGCCGGGAGTTTGCAGCGCGCGGAGGCGAGTGCCAGCTTGGGCGCGTGCCGCCTCGCGTCTTCCTGCTCTCGCCGGCGCGCTGCTCGGGCAAGCGCTGCGAGCAGCTCCTCGCGCGCGGCGCCGCCTTCGAGCTGGCCGGGCGCGTGCGCGGCGCGGGCGCTCCGCTCGGCGAGGTGATGAGCTTCCTCTCGGCGCTCTACTTCCGCGGGAAACTCACGTACGCGCGCCGTTTCGCGTCGCCGCCCGCGGGCAGCCCCGGCGTCCTCGTGATCACCCCGAGCCGCGGGCTCGTGCCGCCGGAGACGCTGATCACGGGCGCCGACGTGCGCGCGTTCGGGCGGGTGCCGATCGACGCCGCCGAGCGCCGCTACGCGAAGCCGCTCGGAGACGGCGCCCGCGCGCTCCGTGCGGGGCTTCCCGAGGGCGCGGAGATCGTGCTGCTCGGGAGCATCGCGACGCCGAAGTACGTCGACGTCCTGCTCGGCGCGTTCGGCCGCGCGCTCGTGTTCCCCGGCGACTTCGTGGGGCGCGGCGACATGAGCCGCGGCGGTCTCCTGCTCCGCGCGGCGAAGAGCGGCGTCGAGCTGCGCTACCGGCCGATCGACGGCGCCGAACGGCGCGGGCCGCGTGCGACGAGGCTCGCGCCGCTGCCGCGCGGCGGGCTCGCACCGACGAGGGAGGTTTCGCCATGAGGCCCTGGCTCGCATCCGGACTCGAGATCGTCTGCAAGTGAGCCGGGCGCGCGCCCGCCTCTGATATGCTGCGCCGCATGCCCGGCACGATCGGCCTGCTGCTGCCCGCCGACGAGCGCTTCGACCACCAGATCGTCGACACCACGGCCGCGGACTCGTTCCTCTCATGCAAGCGAAGCGCGGAGTGTTGAGGTACGAGGCGACGCTCGAGAGCATCCGGCGGCACCCGGTGCCCGACTGGTACCACGACGCCAAGCTCGGGATCTTCATCCACTGGAGCCTCTCCTCGGTGCCGGGCTTCGCGACGCGCGAGCTCGACATCACCGAGCTGCTGCGCGAGAGGCCGGCGGAGATGAACGAGCTCTCGCCCTACTCCGAGTGGTACGAAAACGCGCTCAAGTTCCCCGGCAGCCCGGCGGCGAAGTACCAGCGCGAGAAGTACGGCGGGCGGCCGTACGCGGAGTTCCGCGAGGCGTACGAGAAGGGGCTCGAGCGCTGGCGGCCCGACCTCTGGGCCGAGCGCTTCGCGCGGGCCGGCGCGCGCTACGTCGTGCTCGTGACGAAGCACCACGACGGCTACTGCCTCTGGCCGAGCCGCGTCCCGAACCCGCGGCGCCCGGGCTGGTGCTGCCCGCGCGACCTCGTCGGCGAGCTCGGGGCCGCGGTGCGCGCACGCGGCATGCGGTTCGGCGTCTACTACTCGGCCGGGCTCGACTGGACCTTCGACGGCCGCCGCATCGGCAGCATCGGCGACCTGATGGCCGCGGTCCCGCTCGGCGACTACCCCGCATACGCCGACGCGCAGATGCGCGAGCTGATCGAGCGCGTGCGCCCCGACGTGCTCTGGAACGACATCGCCTGGCCGGGGGACCAGGCCTCGTTCTGCGGCCTCGTCGCGGACTACTACAACGCGGTCCCGGACGGCGTGATCAATGACCGCTGGCTCGCGGCGAACTGGCTGACGCGCGCGATGAAGCTCGCGCCGGTGCGGGCCGTGGTCGATCGCGTGCTCACGCGCATCGTCCGGAAGGCGTTCGAGAAGCCCGACGCGAGGTTCGCGCCGCCGCCTCCGCCCCACTACGACGCGCGTACGCCCGAGTACGCGGTGTTCGCCGAGGCGCGGCGCGAGAAGTGGGAGTGCGTGCGCGGCATGGACAAGAGCTTCGGCTACAACCGCATGTCGCGGCCGGAGGACTTCCTCTCGCGCGACGCCCTCGTCCACTCGCTCGTCGACATCACGAGCAAGAAC
>Ga0187893_10013093_pt1 | contig 11624 bp, 12 predicted proteins | sample MA1701074metaG_FD_139574 | JGI IMG/M metagenome (GOLD analysis project Ga0187893, IMG submission 139574) | White microbial mat communities from a basaltic lava cave in the Kipuka Kanohina Cave System on the Island of Hawaii, USA - MA170107-4 metaG ...
AACATGGTCAGCTCGCCGACGACGGACTTGGCGTGGACCTCTGCGAAACTGGGCGCCGCTCGCCCCCTCGGTCAATGCACGGCTGTAGGAGGCAGACGATGCCTCCCTTTTCCGGCGGCCGCCGCAGCGGCACACCAAACGCCGTAACGCCGGCCGACCGACCGGGGGCGAGCACCGACTGATGGGCAGAGGTCAGCCTTGGCCGGCCCGACTCCGACTCGTCCTGCACCGAGTCGGCCCTCAACTCGCAGGCTTCGGCCGCCCCTGCTCAGCACCGAGCCGGAGCTGTCACCGGGCCTTTGGTTGCGGCCGAAGGCTGCGATAGGACTTGTGCCACGCAAGGCCAGCGCGACGGTGCCGAGGATGCTGCGGGGTACCGTCGTCACCCACCGGCGGCGCTGCGGGAAGCAGAACTGCCGCTGCGCGAGCGGCGAGGAGCTCCACGCGCAGGTGATCCTCACGTACTCCAAGCAGAGCCGGGCACGCTCGGTGACCCTGCCGGGCGAGCTGATCGGGCCGGTGACCGCAGCGACTGCCCGCTACCGGCGGGCGCGCCAGAAGCTGGAGGCCGAGGCCAACGCCGGGCTGGAGTCGTTCGTGGCCCAGCTCGGGCGCAGGAGCTGACCGGCGCCTTCTCGGCCTCGGACCGCCGCTACGAGAGCCTCGTCGGCTTCCTCGAAGGCGCCGAGTCCGCCGGGCTCACCCACGCCGAGCTCGAGGAGCGCCTGCGCACGGACGGCTTCGAGCCGCTGCGCCAGCTCCACCAGGACCATCTGGACCTGCGCGCCGAGCACGAGGGGCGCCTCGGCTCGGTGAACGGCGCCGACGGCCTCGCCCGCAACTCGGTCGAAGCCGGCCACGAGCGGCGGCTCGTCACGATCTTCGGTGAGGTCGCGGTGCGCCGCCTGGCCTACCGCCGCAAGGGCGCGACCAACCTCTATCCGGCCGACGCCGCGCTCAACCTCCCGGCGGAGTCGTACTCCCACGGCCTGCGGGCGCTCGCCGCCGCCGAGGCGGCGCGCGGCTCGTTCGACGAGGCGGTGGGCGCCGTCGGCCGGGCCAGTGCGACCACCGTCGGCAAGCGCCAGGTCGAGGCCATGGCCCGGGCGGCCGCCGTCGACTTCGAGGCGTTCTGCGCCCAGACGAAGCGCCCCTGCGCCACCTGATCGACACCGTCAACGCCCTGGCCGACCGTAGGGCGGGGTTCCACAGCCTGACCAGAACATCGACACCACGACCTCGGGCGGCAGCTCGTGTTCTACATCTTGGGCGCTGGCCGAGTTCGAGCGAGAGTTATCAGCGAGCGGACGCGGGCGGGCCTCTCGGCGGCCAGGGCGCGAGGGCGCAACGGAGGCGGGCCGACGGTCATGCCGCCCCACAAGGTGGTCACCGCCCGCCAGATGTAGCAGTGGGCGCAGGGGATCGTCCAGGGGACCGACCCTGCTCACGACGGAGGTCTTCCCCAACCTCCCGCAGGGCAGGACGCTGGAAGGGTTCGGCGTCCTCGGTCCGAACACGGACCGAGGGCCGGACGGGCCGCTCCCGGTGATGAGGCTCCGGCAGTTCTCGCGCCAGATGCGGATCGAGCTCTTCGACCATGTGGCGAGCCTCAACAAGGGCCAGCGCCAAACTCATCCGCCCTGTCGGACCGCAGTATTAGTTTACCCTTGAATCGGATGTTAGGTGAGCCTAACATACGGCCATGGCACCCCCTAAGGTTCTCCGAGCAGGTACAGCCGCCGTGTCCGCCCTGGCCCTTGCGGCCTGCGGCGCCGCGAGCGAGTCCTCGTCCCCCCCGACCACGGCCGCGGCCGCCGCCGCCGGCGCCGGCGCCTCCCTCGAGACGCCGCCGTTCGACGCGGTAAAGACGGTCCCCCTCTCCACCGCCGAGCACGACCGGCTGCTGGGCGCCGCCTTCGACGCCCAGAACCGGCTGTACGGCGCCGGGCTCGTGGGAGCGGGCGCCGACCAGATGATGGCGGTGGCCCGGTTTCGCGCCAGCGGCGAGCTGGACACGACGTTCGGGACGGGCGGGGTGGCGACGGTCAACGTGGCCAAGGGCGGCAAGTCGGTCGAGCAGGCGCGGGGCGTGGTGGTCCAGCCGAGCGGCAAGGTGGTGATCTCGGGCACGGTGGAGCACGACTCGGCCGCCACCGGCGACGCCGCCCGCGACACCGACATCGCCCTGGCACGGTTCGACCAGGACGGCCGGCTCGACCCCACCTTCGGCGCGGGTGGCGTGGTGCGCCTCGACCTCAGCACCGGCGTGGCGGACGGGACGGCCTTCCGGGGCGACACCGCGTGGGGCCTGACCGGGCTAGCCGGCGGGAAGCTCCTGGTCGTGGGCAGCCAGGTCGGTGCGGGCGAGGGCCGCAAGGACGTCGACTTCGCCGTCGTGCGCCTGACCGCCGACGGGGCCCGGGACATCGGCTTCGGCACGAACGGCGTGGCGCTGGTGGGCGTGGCCCCCAACGTCTCGGAGACGCCCAAGACCGCAATCGAGCTGGCCGACGGAAAGGTGGTCGTGACCGGCTACGCCAACGTCGACGGCGTGGTGAAGATCGTCCTGTTCCGCCTGACCGCCGCCGGCGCCCTCGATCCCGCCTTCGGCGCCGGCGGCGTCTCGGTCACCCCGGTGCTGGGCAGCGTCACCGAGGCGTACGCCGTGGCGGCGGTGGGCGAGCGGCTCGTCACCGCCGGCTACGGGCGGGACACGGCCGAGGCCAAGGTGGACGTGATCAGCGTCGGGTTCACCATGGCCGGCGCCCTCGACCCGACTTTCGGGATCAACGGGTCGGTGCGGATCGACGTGGCCGGGGAGGACGACCGGGGCCGCAACATCGTCGCCTTGCCCGGCGGCGGGGCGTTGATCGTCGGGAGCGGGAAGCCCGCCGCCGCCAACCTCGACGGGATGATCGTGCGGCTGGCGGCGACGGGCGCGGTGCAGGACCGCCGGCTGGTCGACATCGGCGGGCCCAACGACTCCTTCTTCGGCGTGGCCGTTTCGCCGGACGGAAGCCGGGTGGCCGTCGTCGGCTACCTCGGCAGGGACACCGCCGGCAGCGACAAGGACGACAGTGCCCTGCTGTTCGTGCGGCCGTGATTTGCTCAGGTATACCTGCGCGATAACGTTAGGCGTGCCTAAATCACGACGACGCGTGGGGTTGGCCGCGGCCGGCCTGCTGCTGGCGACCGGATTGGCGGCGTGCGGAGGCGGAGGCGGAGGCGGCGGCGGCGGCAGCGGCGGCGGAGGCGGGCTCACGCTCTACTCCGGCCGGGCCGAGGTCCAGGTCAAGCCCATCCTCGAGGAGTTCACCAAGGCCACCGGGATCAAGGTGTCGGCCCGGTACGGCGCCAGCGCCGAGCTGGCGGCCCAGATCGCCGAGGAGGGCGGGCGCACCCGGGCCGACGTGTTCTGGGCGCAGGACGCCGGCGCCCTAGGCTCGGTCGACCGCCGCGGGCTGTTCGGCCCCATCCCGCCGGCCGCGGCCGCCGCCGTGAACCCCCGGTTCCGGGCCGACGACGGCAACTGGATCGGCATCTCGGGGCGGGCCCGGGTCGTCGTCTACGACCCCCGCCGGGTGCCCGAGGCCGAGCTGCCCACGAGCGTGTTCGACCTGACCAACCCCAGGTGGAAGGGGCGGGTGGGCCTCGCGCCCACCAACGGCTCGTTCCAGGCGTTCGTCACGGCCATGACCCTGCAGGCGGGCGAGGCCCGCACCAGGGAGTGGCTGCGGGGCATGAAGGCCAACGAGCCCAAGATCTACAACGACAACGCCCTCATCGTGAAGGCGGCCAACGACGGCCAGGTCGACCTGGGCCTGGTCAACCACTACTACCTCTTCCAGCTCCAGGCCGAGCTGGGCGCGGACAAGGTGGTGGCCAGGAACCACTTCACCGGCGACGGGGACCCCGGCTCGCTGGTGAACGTGGCCGGCGTCGGGATCCTCAAGAACTCCGACCGGCGGGACGAGGCGGCCCGGTTCGTGGACTACCTCCTATCGCGAGAGGCCCAGCGGCACTTCGCCGAGCGCAACTTCGAGTACCCGCTCATCGGGGGCGTCTCGCCGGCGGCCGGCCTGCCCCCGCTCGAACAGGTCCACGGGCCCAACGTCGACCTCAGCGACCTGGGCAGCCTCGAGCACACTCTCGACGTGCTGCACGAGGTCGGCCTCCTCTGACCGATCTGGCGGCGCGCGCCCCCGCCGGTCCCCCCGCGCCGCGCACCGGGCCCGCTCCCCCCGCGGGCCTGGTGGCGGTGGCGGGCGCGGTCGCCGCTCTCGCCCTCCTGCCGGTGGCCTACCTGGTGGTGCGGGCCTCCGAAGGGGGCTGGTCGCTCGTCGCCGGGACGCTGTTCGAGGAGCGGACCGGGCGCCTGCTGGTGCGCAGCCTCGGGCTGGCGGCGGCCGTCACGGCGGTGTGCGCGGTGATCGGCGTGGCCCTCGCGTGGCTGACCGTCCGCTGCGACCTTCCCGGCCGGCGTGCGTGGCGGGTGGTGGCCGCCCTGCCGCTGGCCATGCCCAGCTACGTGGCCGGCTTCGCCTACGTTTCCACCTTCCCCGACCTCGCCGGGTTCTGGGGCGCCTTCCTGGTGCTGACCATCCTCTCCTACCCCTACGTCTTCATCCCGGTGGCGGCGGCGCTGGAGCGGCAAGACCCGGCGCTGGAGGAGGCCGCCCGCTCGTTGGGCGACGGGCCGGTGCGGGCCTTCCAGCGGGTGACGCTACGCCAGGTGCGGCCCGCCGCGGCCACCGGTTCGCTGCTGGTGTGCCTGTACGTGCTGTCGGACTTCGGGGCGGTGTCGCTGCTGCGCTTCGACAGCTTCACCCGGGTGATCTACCAGGCCTACCGGTCGAGCTTCGACCGCCGGCCCGCCGCGGTGCTGGGATGCCTGCTGCTGGTGTTCACCCTCGGGATCCTGGTGGCCGAGGCCCGCACCCGGGGGCGGGCGCGCTACTTCGCGCCCGGCGGGGGCGGCGTGCCCCGGCGGCCCGAGCTGCTGCGGCTGGGGCGGGCCCGCTGGCTGGCGCTGGCGCTGCCGGCGGCGGTGGTCGGGCTGGCCCTCGCCCTGCCCCTCGCCACGACGCTGCGGTGGCTGGCCGAGAGCGTGCAGGCCCAGTTCGACGCCGCCCGTGTGTGGGGGGCGGCGGGACGCTCGGTGGCGGCCTCGTCGATGGGGGCGGTGCTGGCGGCGGCCGCGGCCGTGCCCGTCGCCCTCCTGGCGGCTCGCCACCGCAGCCGGGCGGCGGGGGTCATCGAGCGGTCCGCCTACGTGGGCCACGCCCTGCCCGGCGTGGTGGTGGCCCTGTCCATCGTGTTCTTCTCGGTGCGGTTCCTGAACCCGCTGTACCAGCGGCTGCCCATGCTGGTGTTCGCCTACCTGGTCCTGTTCCTGCCCCTCGCGGTCAGCTCGGTGTACGGGTCGGCGGTGCAGGCGCCGCCGGCGCTGGACGAGGTGGCCCGCTCGCTCGGGCGGCGGCCGCTCTCGGCCTTCCGGACGGTGACGGCCCCGCTCATCGCGCCAGGGGTGGCCGCGGGCGCGGCGCTGGTGTTCCTGACCTGCCTGAAGGAGCTGCCCGCCACCCTGCTCCTGGGGCCGACCGGTTACGAGACCCTGGCGACCCGCATCTGGTCGTCGACGTCGACGGGGGCCTACGGCGACGCCGCCCTGCCCGCGCTGATCCTCGTGCTGGTGGCGGCCGTGCCGACCTGGGCGCTGACCACCCGGCTGAGCCGGCGGCCGTGAACGCGGTCGACTGCGCCGGCGTCACCAAGTCGTTCGGCCCGGTGCGGGCCGTCCGGGGGGCCGACCTCAGCATCGAGAAGGGCTCGCTGACCGCGGTGCTGGGGCCGTCGGGGTGCGGCAAGACCACGCTCCTGCGCATCGTGGCGGGCTTCGAACGGCTCGACGCCGGCTCGGTGGCGGTGTTCGGATCGGTCGTGGCGGGGCCGGGCGCCCACCTGCCGCCCGAGCGGCGCCAGGTGTCGATCGTCCCCCAGGGCCAGGCCCTGTTCCCCCACCTGACCGTCGCCGGCAACGTGGGGTACGGCGTGCGCCGGGGACCGGAGCGGGACCGGGCGGTGGCGGCCATGCTGGAGCTGTCCGGGCTGGCGCGGCTGGGCGACCGCATGCCCCACGAGCTGTCGGGCGGCCAGCAGCAGCGGGTGGCGCTGGCCCGGGCCCTGGCCCCGTCCCCCGCGCTGGTCCTCCTGGACGAGCCCTTCGGCAGCCTGGACGCGGCGCTGCGGGCCGGGCTGCGGGCCGACGTCGCCGCCGTGCTGCGGGCGTCGGGCACTACCGCCCTGCTCGTCACCCACGACCAGGAGGAGGCGCTGTCGATGGCCGAGTCGGTGGCGGTCATGCGCGACGGGGTGATCGTCCAGCACGCGCCGCCCCACGAGGTGTACCGCCGGCCCGCGGACCTCTGGGTGGCGGGGTTCGTCGGGAGCGCCAACGTGCTGCCGGGGCGGATGGCGGGACCGGACCGGGTGGACTGCGCCCTGGGCCGGTGCGCGGTGGCCGAGGGCGGGCCCGGGCCCTTGGTCGACGTCGTGGTGCGGCCCGAGCAGGTGCAACTGGTGGCCGCGGGCGGGTCGCCGGGCGGGGCGGAGGGCGTGGTGGAGGACCGACAGTACTTCGGCCACGACGCCCTGGTGCGGGTGGGCCTGGAGGGCGGCGCCACGGTGCTGGCCCGGCTGTCGGGCGCGGCGCCGCTGCCGCCCGGCGCCCGGGTGAGCGTGGCCTGCCCGGAGCCGGTGCTGGTCTTCGCGCCGGCCAATGCGGGCGCCTGAGTGCTGCCGCCTCCTCGTTTTGTCGAGACGCCGGCCGGCACGAACCCGGCGAGGTTTGTCAATCCGACCCCGCGTCGCGGGGTGAATCGCGCGAACCTCGCGCCAGAAGTTCGAACTCGGGCAGTGGCTTGACTCGGCTGCCGCCCGTTGAGGCGCCGCGCCGGCTGGCGCCGAAGGAAGTTCCGCGACCGGCGGCGGGGCGGGCCGGTCGCCGGTCGCGGCCGCCGTGGCTCTGGTGGGCGGCGCCCGCGCTGGTCATGGGGACGCTGGGCGGGTGGTTGCTCCTGCGCCGGCACGGGCTCTGGTACGACGAGCTCTACACCTCCGAGGTGGCGCCGCTCCCAATCGGGCGGCTGGTCCGGGCGCTGATCTCCGGCGAGGGGACGATCCCCTACCTGCAGGACGCGCCGCCGTCCTACAACGCCCCCTACTACGCCGTCGCGCACGGGTGGCTGGCCGTCACCCGGCTGCCGGCGGACGAGATGGGCTTGCGCCTGCCGTCCCTGCTGGCGGCCATCGCGGCGGTGGCTGTGTTCAGCGTGGCAGTCGCCCGGCTGGCCGGCGACCGGCGCGTGGGGGCGGTGGCCGGCCTGGTCACGGCCGCCAACCCGTTCGTGGTGCAGTTCGCGGCCGAGGCTCGCGGGTACAGCCTGGCCCTGCTCGCCGTCGCGGGGGCGGCGCTGGGTTTCGCCCGCTGGCTGGAGTCAGGCAGCCGGGGGGCGGTGGCCGCCTACGGGGTCGCCTCCGCCGCCGCCGGCCTGCTGCATTGGTTCGCCCTGCTGGTCCCGGCCGGGTTCGCGGTGGCGGCCGTCGTGCTCCGGCGCGGCCGGGGCGCGGGGCGGGTCGTCCTCGCCACCGCGCTGGCCGCCCTCCCCGCCCTCGGGCTCGTCGCCGTCGCCGTGGCCAACGGCGTGCGGGACTCGGGCGCCGAGTGGATCCGGGGCGTCGGCGGGGCTGTGCCCCGGCTCGTGCTGCGGTCCTGGTCGGGACGGCACTCGGCGCTGCTGGCGGCGACGGTCCTGGCGGCCGCCGCCGGCCTGCTGGCGCGCGCCCGGTCCCGGCGCGACGTACGGGTGACGGCGCTGGCCTGGTTCGCCGTCCCGGTGGCGGCGGTGACCGCGGCCGAGGCGGCCCGGCCGGTGTTCGTCGACCGCTACCTGCTCCCCGCCACGCTGGGCCTGGCCGCCCTCGTCGCCCTGGGGGTGACCGCCCCCAAACGGCGCCCGCTGGCCGCGGCGGCCGCGGCCGTGGTGCTGGGCGCGTCGCTGGCCGCGACAGCTGCCGACGTGAAGGTCGGCCCCAAGGACGACGTGCGCTCGGCCATGGCCCTGGTCGCCGCCCAGCAGCGGCCGGGCGAGCCGGTGGTGGCCGCCGCCCGCTGGGACGCCCTTGGCGTGGACCACTACGCCGGCCGGCTCAGGCCCGACCTCGTGCTCCCGCCCGCGCCCGTCCCCGACGCGCCGGCTCTATGGGTGGTGCGGCGCGCCGCCGGGGGCGTCAAGGGCGACGCCGCCCGCCTCGACGACCTCGACCGGGAGCTGGCCGGGCGAGGCCTCACCGTGGCCCGCGAGCGGCGGTTCGACGGCCGCTACGCCGACGTCGTCGTCCAGCGCTGGGAGCGCTCCTCGCTCGGCGGTTGACGCCCGGCGGCAGCCGGCCCGGTCCGGGCGACGCGGGCGATGGCGACCAGGAAGTAGCCCGGGTCTCCCCCGCCGTTGACGCGAGGGCCGACGCCAGGTAGAGCCCGCTGACCACCAGGTCGGCCGCCCGGTTGGCCCGCGCTACCGCACGGCCGTCCGCGAGTGCCTGGCCCGCGAACTCCACGACCCGTCGCCCGCCACGTGTCGGTGTTCGCGGCGGCGGCCGCGCCGCCCGCGCTGTCGGCCCGCCGGAGGGCGGTGCCGCCCGTGCCCTGACAGACAGGGAGGGCGAGACACGAGACCAACATGGCGTGCCTTGCAGCGAAAGCTCTACCGGGCGGCCGAGGCCGATGCCGGGCGACGGTTCCATGCGCTCTGACGACAAGGCCCATCGCAGGGACGTGTTGTGGAGGGCATCAGGTGCGGAACCTGGAGCTTCGGGACTCTTCGGGACTGCAGGTACCGACCGCTTCCGTGTGTTTCGGCGGCAGGTCAGCGTGTTCCTCCGCGGCTGGGCCGGGTGCTCCCGGTTCGGCAATTCGGCTTGTACGTAGAACTCGACTTTCGCAGCTACGCGGCTGCGTCTGCCCAGGCCAGGCGTAGGAGGTTGATTTCCTCTGGCGTGAGCGGCTGGGGGTCTGTCCGGCGAAATTGCGCTGCGATGATCGCTCGGCGGAGCTTGGCGAGCATGTCGAGGACCGACGGTTGGGTCTTGTCGCGGTACCAGGGAGCGAGCTCGCGGGCTGCTCGGACGTCGTCGGGGTGGTGGCCGGCGGTCGCGTACCAGCACACGGCGAGGGTTTCGACGATGAGGCCGAAGGGGACGGTCCGCTCGACAGCTCGCGGCACGCGGTTGCGGGCCTGGCCGACGCCGACGGTCTGTTTGGCGTCTGCGATGGCGACCTCGATGGACCAGCGCGCCACGTAGCGCTCGACGACCTGGTCCGCCGTGGCGGACAGGTCCGTGGTGACCAAGGCGATGTCGTAGGTCTTGGCCTTGTCCCGCACCAGGACCACCTGCACGGGCTGGGGGCCGAAGACCCCGTACCACAGGCAGCGCAGGACCGAGGTCCGCACCGTGGCGGCGAGCCCGTAACGGGTCACCGTGGTGGGAGTGAAGGCGGCGTGGGCGGCGAGCTCGGCCAGGGGGGCGAGCTTGGCGCCTTTGGTGCGGGGGCGGCCCCGGCGGCCGGTGGGGGCGGGGCGAGCTCGTAGAGAGCGGCGTTGGCGCGCAGCCGGGTGGTCCAGGTCACGGCCGGGGGCAGGGCGCGCGGCGCTTTGCCGGCGTAGGCGGCGTCAGCGACCACGTGCAGGGCCCGGCCCCCCAGGGCGGTGGCGAGCGCGGTCACGAGGCGGCGGGCGGCCTCGAGCCGGGACGCCTCATCAGATCCCTTGCGGATCAAGGCGAAGCCCACGGGAGCGCCACCGGCCGGTCCAGGAACGCCAGCCGCACCACGATCGCGGCGATCACCCAGTTGTTGCCGTAGCCGACCTTGCGCCCTCCCCTCGCGGACCCGTCGTGGAACCACGAGGCGGCGTGCACCTTCGGCCCCCGGCGGGCGAACAGCGTGTCGTCGACGGCGACCAGCACCGCCCCGTCGCCGGCGACCAGGAGCCGCACCACCAGGCGGGCGGCCACGGCGCTCAGCGTGTCGACCGACCAGCGCGCCTGCGAGAAGAACCGGTGGGCCCGGTGGTGGCTCCACACCCCTGACAGGCGCGCCCCGACAAGCGTCCCGCACACCGTCCGCCGCGCGGTCTGGGCGACGAGCCCGCAGGCCAGGGCGCAGAAGACCGGGAAGGTCCAGGCGGAGAAGCCGCTCCTTCAATGCGCACGAAATCGGCGGAGTGGCTCACCGGCGGACGCGCGATCCGTCGCGACGGATCGGCCGGAGAGAACGTACGGTCCCGTCAATCGGAGCCCGCCCGCATCCGGGCCTTGGCCGAAGCGGCCGGCTACGTGATTACCGTCGAGGTGAAGAAGCGCTCTCGGAACGCAATCGCACTCGCGATTTCGTTCCAACGGCCGACCTCGGCGATCACCAGCTTGTCCTCGATGTCGTCACTTCGCAGGACGACCGCCACGACAGTGCCCTCGAAGCACTCGACCGGACCCGCTGGGCCGAGGACGTACGCGTCGAGCTCTTCACCATCCGGCGCGATGTAGCCCGCAACAAACCCATATTTGACCTCGTAGGTGAACCCGCCGCTCGGATGTTTCGATCCGAGTGGGCGATCGATCTCCACGCGAAGGTGACGACCGTGGTTTGCGCCATTCGTCCGGCTTGATCCTGCCTACTGTCTCCGGACTCACGAGAACATCATCGCTCGCGACCTGCGGCCCGATGCGATCGGGGTGGCGCGCCGCATCGTGAAGTCGAGGCCGATGTGTAAGAACCAACCAGGACTCTCGTGGTGCCCGCAGATGCATGGCGCTGAGGTTGGCCGCCCGCGTGCCACCGATTCGGCGGTACGTGCGTTCTGGGCCGATGCCCACCGCCGCTGCGGGACGCGACAGATCGTGCAACCGTTTGCGTCGTCAACGACGCTGGGGCCGGACGGCTCCTGCCTACGGGTCTCGGCCTGACCTGGAGGTGCCACGTGACCATCACATCCACAGCGACCGCAGTCGCGGTCGTCGATCCCGCCTTCTCTGATCCCGAGAAGTACGCGCTCGCCGCGTTCCTGGCCGGCTACCGCGGCTTGACCCGCGACGCGTACACCCTGGACCTGCGCCAGTTCATCATCTGGTGCGAGGAGCGCCAGCTCCGCCTGTTCGCGGCTCGCCGGGCCGACATCGAGTGCTTCGCTCGGGACCTCGAAGCTCGCGGCCGCGCCCGGGCGACGGCCGCACGCCGGTTGTGCACCGTCGCCGGCTTCTACCGCTACGCCGAGCAGGAAGGCTTGCTTGAGCGCTCGCCGCCGCCCACGTCCGCCGGCCCCGGCTCGACTACGAATCGCACGCCACGGGGCTGGACCGCAACGAGGTCGGAGCTCTCCTCGTCGCCGCCGGCCTCGCGTCGGCGAGAGAGCACGCCCTCATCTCGCTGCTGGCCATCAACGGGCTGCGGGTGTCCGAGGCCCTGGGCGCGAACATCGAGGCCCTCGGCATGGAGCGTGGCCACCGGACCCTGACTGTGCTGCGCAAGGGCGGCAAGGTCGTGACCGCTCCGCTCGCGCCGCGCACGGCGC